>Ga0075423_10006023_pt1 | contig 11364 bp, 8 predicted proteins | sample SoiMethybrSBSTD2_FD_80114 | JGI IMG/M metagenome (GOLD analysis project Ga0075423, IMG submission 80114) | Bulk soil microbial communities from a Populus tree surrounding site in Tennessee, USA - Soil MetaG P. TD hybrid SBSTD2 | ecosystem: Environmental > Terrestrial > Soil > Tree plantation...
GCGCGATCGCTGCGCGGGCTCTACCGGCTTGGCCGGCTGCTGGCGACGCAGCTGCCGCAGCACTACCTGCGCTGGCGCGCCGCGCGCGACGACGTGGCGCACTGGATCGCGGTCAGCGACGAGGTCAAGGCCGGCTGGCAGCGCGAGCTGGGACTGCCTGGCGAGCGCATCAGCGTGATCCCGAATGGCGTTGATACGGCGCGCTTCGCTCCCGATGTGGCGGCACGTAGCGCCACCCGTGCCGCGCTGGGTATCGCCGACGATGCGCCGCTGCTGGTCGCGGTCGGGCGGCTGGAGGAGAGCAAGGGCTTTCAGCTCGCAGTGCGGGCGCTGGCAAACCTGCGCACGCTTTGGCCGGCGGCGCAGCTGGCGATCGTCGGCGAGGGGAGCTATCGGGCTACGCTCCAGCGCGAGATCGACGCGCTGGGCCTGGGCGAGCGCGTGCATGTGCTGGGCTATCGCCCGAACGCCGAGCTGCCGGCGCTGCTGACCGCCGCCGATATCTTCGTGATGCCTTCGCTGTGTCACGAGGCGTTCCCGCTGACGATCGTCGAGGCGCTGGCGTGCGGGCTGCCCGTGCTGGCGACGAACGTCGGCGGGATTCCCAGCGCCATCACCGATGAGCAGACAGGCCTGCTGCTGCCGATGGGCGATCTGGTGGCCTGGACAGCCGCGCTGGATCGGCTGTTGCGCGACGAACGGCGGCGGCGCGCGATGGGTGCGCTGGCGCGGCAGGTCGCGCTGGCGCGTTTCAGCCGCGAGCAGATGGTCGCGGCGACCGAGCAGGTGCTGGTAGACGTGAGACGTGAAGCGTGAAGCGTGAATTGCTCGTGCTTCACGTTTCACGTCTCACGTTTCACGCTTTCCGCTTCGCGCTGCGACCGTAGCAGCAGCCAGTAGATGCCCGCTCCAATGATCGCCAAGCCAACCAGCAGCCCGCTGAAGTTGCTGACGAAATCGCTGACATACTCCCACTGGCTGCCGAAGAGATAGCCCAGCGCGCCATAGAGTAGCAGCCAGGTCAGCTCGCCCGTCGCTGCAAAGCCGGCAAAGTGTCGGAACGAATAGCCACTGCTGCCGGCGATCAGGTTGGTCGGGATCGCGAGCGGCGTCAGCAGCCAGCGCGTCAGATAGATCGCAACCGCCCCGCGCTGCCGAAAATAGATCTCGGCGCGCGTCCACGTCGCCGAGCCGCCAAAGCGCGCGCGAATCGGGCGGCCCAACAGACTCCCCATGCCGTAGCTGAGCATATCGCCCGTCACAACGCAGACGAGCGCCACAGTGATCGTCGAATAGGGCTCGAGCACGCCCTGCTCGACGAACGCGCCGCTCGCCAGGACAAAGAAGGTGCTCGGCAGCGGAACACCGATCGCCGCGAGCAGCACCACGATGCCAAGCGCTATCGCACCGTATGTCACGATATAGGTGAGCACTTGATTGCTCAGGTCGGAAAGGCTCATCTACTTCCCTGGATACTCGGTAAGCGCCTGCGCAACCGCCGTCGTCAGCCCCTCCGGCCCGCCTGGGTAGTGCTGTTCTTTGCCGAGGAAGTCGAGCGGCTTATCGCGGTTGCCGCTGATCGGCACGCCAATCCGCTGAAAAAGATAGTCTTCGGGCACACCCGTGCTGTTGGCGATGTAGTGGATGCTCATCCACGGGCGCACATCGCGGAGGCCGGTCACGACGGGGTTTGCGCGGTAGGAGCTGATTGCGGCTTTGGCGCTGTCGATGATGGCGGGGTAGTTGCCGTTGGGGGACTGGCCAAGCTTGTAGTCGTTGTTCAATTGGCCGAGCGGGCGATCGGCGTTGCGGCGCTCGAACGGGATCACGAGCCAGCTATACAGGTATTCTTCTGGAACCGCGTAGGCCACGGCGATGAAGCGGATCGTCATCCAGGGTCTGATCGCGTCGACGCTGGCTGCACCGCGATCCAGCCCTTGCTGGCGAATATACCGCACGCGCTGGAACGATGTCGCAGCGCGCAGGCCGAAGAATGCGGTCAGCGCCAGACCGAGCGCGATCAGCGTGATGGCGAGAAGTAGGCCCGGTCGCAGGCCACGCGGGCTCGATTGGGTGGGATTGCTCATATGCGCCATTGTACCATAGCCGATAGCCGAGAGCCGAGAGCCGATAGCCGATCAGGTAAGCAGGGTGAGCACGATTGCGAGCAACGTGAGGATTACAATAATGATTTCAAGATATGACGACATTTTGATTCTAGCGAAGCCCTTCGCTGTCTCCTCGGTATAAGCTACCATGTGCAGGGTTTCTCGGATCGTGGATACTACTTCCTTATGTTGCCGGATGAGAAATCTCAGTCGCACGATTATGCCAATGATGCATGTGCCAAAGATCGCCAACACCAAGGAAAAGAGAATAGGCTGCGCCACACCGGAAAAGAGAACAGGCTGTGCCACACCCTTGCCAACAGCGCCGATATAGGTGCTTATGAGTGCTATAAACAGGAGCGTGATCTGCAAATTACTTCTGTCCAGATGCCTGATCTCATTCAAGGATAGCTCGCATTGTTTGAGTAATATGTCTGCGCGCAGTCTGGCATCCTGCTGGCTCGCTTGTGCGCTTTCATGAGCTTGCAGCTGAATGGCGGGCTTGTCGTTCGATTGATGATTGCGCGTTGCAACAGGTGCGTTCGCTAGCAGATCGCCAAGAAAGCCCTGATCGTGCGTGCCATTGGCTTCTGCCGACCGATCAGCTGGGGTGTTCATCGTCAGCTCCTTTACGCGGTGTTCCATCCGCAGGCATGTACGCAAAAGAGGCAGAGTTGGTCGCACAGGTGTGCGATTTTGATACTGCTACAACTTCTGCACTTCGCTGTGAAACGTGAAACGTGAAACGTGAAACGCAGACTGAGTGTACGTTTCACGTTTCACGTTTTATAGAACGTAGGATGCGTTGTATTTTCGAGGCCGTTAGTCGATCGCGAAGCTCTTCAGCATCTGCTCGAACACGGCGGCAGCGCTGGAAAAGGTCGACTCGGGTGCATCGAAGGTGATCAGGTAGGTCGCATCGACCGATGTGTCGCTCACGGCCACGCCGACAGTGTGGATCAGCACACCATCAGCGTCTTCGTAGACATACTCGGTGCGCAGCCCATCGTGATTGTCCAGCCGAATGGTCTGCATGTCCTGGCGCAGCTCGAAGCCGGGTTCCTGACTCACCTGATCAAGCAGATCCTGCAAGATCGCACGGTTCGCGGGCGTCACCTTGCCTTCGAGCGCGTAGACATCGACCGCCAATGAGGGTCCGCCGACAGTATCCTCATCGGCGAAGACCACTTTATCGGTACCAGGCGAGGAGGGACGCCAGCTCTGCGGGTAGTCGAGCTGGAAGCCGAGCTGGTCGTCGCGAAAGGCCAGTGTGTCGGTCGCTGCGCCGCTCTCAGGAAGCGCAGGCGTGTCGGGAAGCGCGGGTGTCGCATCGCCATTCGGGTTGTCCACGGTCACATCGGCGTACTGGTCGCTGATGTCGCCGGAGAGGTTTTCCAGCATCAGGCCAATGACATACTCGCCGCTGGGCGCGTCGTCCGCGAAGGCGACCAGCGGCGTAGTGCCGAACGTGATCGGCTCGCCTGCAGTCGTCTGTTCCGCAACGTCGTCGGCTTGTGTGCTGTAGGAGATCAGGTCGGGCGTGAAGGTGTCGCCGGCCTTGGGCTTCAGCTCGCGCGGGCGCGGATTGTCGCTGCTGCTTTTGTCGAACGCCCAGATATGCTCAAGCGTGCCGCCGTCCTGCGTCACGGCAAACTCGACGCTGACCGGCGTCTCCTTGTTGGTCCGGCGGGTTGTGTAGGTTCCCTCCACGCTATAGGTGTTCGAGCCGTAGTCGACTGGCATGAACGGCACGAGGACGGCGTCGGTGCCATTGCTGATGTACCAGCTCGACGGTCGCCAGGTCAGCTGCACGTCGTCGCCGTCGCTCCAGGAGGGAATGTCGGTGTTGAGCGTCGTGCCGGGTGGGTAGATGTAGTCCATCGTCAAAATCTGGATTGTGCCGGGGTCGGAGGGCGCGACCGCACCGACGAAGTAGTAGACATAAGCGGTGTCCGTGCCGATAATCGTGGATTGCAGGGTCAACGGCGCGTCGGGCCCAGCCGTCGGGTGGTTCAGCTTGGGCTTGGAGACGGTCGCGCGCGCGGTGCTACCACGCGCAGCTTTGTAGAACGCCTGGAGAAATTCGTCCCAGTGGGTCGCCTTGGTCAGCGGCGAGCTGCCGATATAGCTGGAATCATAATTTTTCTTTTTCCAGGGAAAGTAGACCGAGATGCCGCTGGACTTCGGGTGATCGGCCCCGTGACCTTGGACGATCCGCGCCGTCTTGATCGTCTGGCTGAGCGCGCGCGCCGCCTTGGCGATCGACGCATTCGCACCGGCGGCGACCAGCGAGTCGGCGAAGTAGCCCAGGTCGATCGCGCTGATGTCGGTGTCGCCCGAGGCGTACTCGGCGGCGTAGGAGCGCGCCTTGCCGATCACTGCGTAGGATTTCGGCATTGTTGTGATCATCGCGTTCGCCAGGGCGTCGAGCTGGCCGGCCATTTGATCGACCTTGTTCAGGTCGAAGGCTGCCAGCGTGACCGAGGGATCGTCTTCTTCTTTATAGAATGCGGTGAAGCTCTTGATGATGCTCGGTGCCAGCGCGGCGGCATCTTGCGGCGGATTGACGGCCAGATCGTTGAGCCATGCGTTCCAGGCCCAGCCTTCGCCTGGCTCCAAGTCGGCACTGCCGATCGCGACCTGCCCAAACGGCGCGATCGACTGAAGCACGTCGATCTGGCCCATCAGACAGGCGTCGAAGCCGATCAGATCGAGCTTCTCGACGCTGGTGCGCTTCTGGACGACCGCCAAGGCACCAGCCAATTCGGGCAGCGTGAGCATGTCGCCGTCGCTGCTGTCGTCGCTGGCAACGCCCGGCCACGATGCGCCGTGATCCCAGAATATCAGCGCGTAGTGCTGCGCTGGGTAGTGCGTGATGCCCCAGGTTGTAAAATCGACCAGGGTGCGCGGGTCGCCCATGTTCTGCTCGCCCAGATCGGCGAGCTGATTGCTCGTGACGGGCTTCTTTTTCTGCTCGACGCGGAAGCGCTTGACGCCGCGCCAGTTGCCGTTCGAGTGGTCGTCCCAATCCTCAGATGAGGCAATGCGATCGAATTGCACGATGATATTGAGCCGGCTGTTCGAGCCGACGCTGGCCATCTCGGCAAAGTCTGCGATCGCGTCCGACTCCAGGTTGTTGTCGCCGTCGAGGTAGACCAGGACGGTCCAATCAGCCGAGCCGTCCGGAGCTGGATCGCTGGCTGCGGAGGCCGGCGCGGCGGTCGGTCGAACGCGGATTGGCGGCGACGCGCTCTGTGGCTCGTCATCGAGGCAGCCGCTCAAGCTGCTCGCCAGCAGGACGAGCACGAGCAACCTGCTGAAAATCTGGGGAGAAAACGAGAGCGCGCGGAGCGTCTGGGCAATGCGGGTGAATAGGGCGATCATACGATGTCTTTCTGTAATGGCGCGAGTTTGCAGATGTGGCAGCTCCATGATACGCCCAATCGGTCTGATCGGACCTTACAAATAGTGAACGATTTAGGCGCAGAACCGCTGAGGCCGCTGAACCGCTGAGGCCGCTGAGGCCGCTGAGGCCGCCCGATCTGTACGGGCGGTTCGCGAACCGCCCGTACCGCTGACCCCGCTGGGGCGGCACCGTCGGGCTCAAGCCCTCGGCTACGCCTACAAAGCCCGCCTACGCGGGCTGAATCAGGCCGCGCAGGCGGCCTTCGTACATGTAGCCCGCGCGTGTACGTGCCGGGTGGGTTGCGACAATCGCGGCTCCCGAAACGTTACGTGGCACCCTTGGGGAGTGTCTCGTCTTTGTGGAAAGAGGTTATTTACTACTCGCCCAAGAAGAAGTCGTTCGAGCCGGAGCAGTCGGTGTGGTGATACCGCGAGCAGGGTAGCGGCTCAAACTAAACTTACGAATATCCAGTAGTTTTTAGGAAAAACAATACAATAAGCATGAGAATCGTCAGCCCTATAAACGTAATGCCAGACCAAGCATAGATCCAAAAAAAGAGACCACCAAAGTCATCTTTGATGTTGTGCAGACGCATTGCTGTCATACGAGACGTTTCATATTCGCCAGCGTCAAAGACGAAGAACCATGGCACAAACGGTGCAAGCAAGAGTAATATTACTATAAGTTGAACAAAGGTATTCGTAAAGATAGTTGGTATTTCTAGAAGTTCAATCATTTGCAATACTGCTACAATTATGAGCAGGAAACATTCTAACCCGAAGTAGAATGAGGCCGTATTAAAATGCCCCGTATATCTCAAGATTTCTCGAATACGATCCTTATCCGAAAGTGGCAACCGCAACATTGGTAAACTGGATAGGACTCGACTTGACGCCTGATTGATAGACCAACTGGCAAGCCCGAGAAACGTACCAAGAACCAGTTTGCCAATGACGGTGTCAAGGAATAAGAGCAATGGTGATCCGCGTCCGAAGAGCAGTGAATAAGCCAAATTGGATTGAAACATAAGGAGCGCAGAGTAAGACGTAAGCCATACTGGACCATAGAGCTCAGATTTATAGAATTCCAATATATCCGCAGATTTCTTTTTATTACTCATAATTTTTCTCATTCCCGAGATGCATTATGGTTGCTTGTTGGCAAATAATTGTATATAAGTTATAGCTCACGGATGAATATAATCATCCGAATAATAAACGGTATTTCATCGACCGCAAAGACGATATTACTTGATCGGATCTTATGGTGTTAATCGGCAGCACGGACTGGTCTGTTGTATTTCGGATTAAATCCAAGACTTGACTACTTCCGTTTTGATTTATAACAAATATAGTTTTATCGCACAGCCCTAAAGATAATATCATATTCACTTCATCCAAAACGGGCTTAGTGACAATACGAATATCCATTACGATGATTGGGGCCATTAGCATCAAGTCGCTGATAACTGCTTTCCAATCTGCAATAGGCAAGGCGCGATATCTAAAGTAGTTCAATGGACCGCCATGTATTGCCCCAAAGTTAAAGTCATTTAGCATATGTACTAACTTCAATGGCAAAGCTGCACACATGACTTCATAATATAGACCTGCATTCGTTTGGTCCGATACGCCAAGCAAGAGAATGGATGGCGGTAGATAAACAAAGCTGATAACACATAAGCCAAATGTGAGTTGAGAAAAAAGCGATACTGGCAAAGGCTCAAATCGATCTGGGAGTAAAACAATACCAACTGCTCCCAGCATAGCTAATAGACTGCTACCTACAAGGAAAGCTTTGACAGTTCTCCATGCAAGTTGCATCATCCGTTTGATGGCATTCCGTGGCAAGAACCTGTACATTCTAATAGTTGCAAACCATTGTATCAATGTGAAACCTAGTAGCGCGATTGTAATAAGGTCAAAAAATTGTGCTCTCGTTACCATTACCATATCCTCCACAACTCATCAATATACTAAGTAAACCAATTTTACAAACTTTATATTGGTGAAAGATATTCAACACAGCTAATAATAGACGCCATAGGAAATGTAAAATACTATCAGTGATAGGGAAATACTTAAGACACTCTGCCTAGACGGTTGAATTATCTGAAGTTTTGCATAAATCGGTCCAATCTCAAGGAAGCGCAAGCTGATGCTTGATTTCGGACACACTGAGGCCTTCGTGAGTACGCTCCACGACCCATTCGAGCGTCTTGCCCAAGGTTTCACGAAAGATCTGCCGACAGGCTTCGCCGATGGTCGTCAGGCGCATCTTCGCCCATTCCTGCGCACGGTCGTGCTGCAGCTGCCGCATCAGAGCGGTGTACGCCAGGACGACGAGTTGCATGTGCCTCGTCTGGCCCACGCCGTTCCTGAGCTGACACTCGCCCATGCCCAGATGCTGCTTCCCGTCCCGATGGAAGGTCTCAGTTCCTGTCCAGCGTTTCCGGTAGGTCTTGAGCACGCGATGGGTTTCCCAATAGGTCCGATTGGTGATCAGTATCTTGCGCGGTTTGTCGGCTCGCTCCGCATCCCACAGCACCACGACCCGCACCGGATGACTGACGTTGGGCAGCCGGATGCTCTTGGTAAAGTACCACTGGGTGCGCCCGCCAACTGTAATCTTCTTGCGACACGCCGGTAGCAGGTGCTGCGCAATCCAGTCACTGGCCTTGCATTCCCGCCCTTCGACGATAATGGTGCGATTGGCTTTCAAGTCACCGACATAGGCACGCTCCTTGGCGTGGATGTGGTTGATGATCTCGGCATTGGTGAAGTAGCTGTCGAAGGTGAAGTCACCTGGGATGGCCTCGCTGAGAACCCAATCAATCAAGTCGATGCACAAGTCGGTGTGGGACTTGAACGGCGTATCTTTGGTCTGGCAATCGTCGCGTTTGCGAAAGCGGCGGAACTGCAGCGGATAGTGCTTGCCGCTCGGATGCACGTAGTTCGCGAACAAGTAATCATGGGCAATCAGGTAGCGTTGGTCGGCATGATCCCAGAACCAGCCAGCATCCTCGATCAGCTTGCCATCGTGGTCGATCAGTGTGTTGTCGATCGCAATCACGCCATCTTGGCGATAGCGGGTAGTCGGGTCGGCTTGCAGCCACTCCAGGCGATGCGCATTGATGCGCTCCACGTCCCAAGGTGCCTCGGTCAGGAAGCGGTTGAGGCAGGATTGATCGGTGGTGGTGGCAAATTCGCGATTGATGCCACTGACCGTCTTATGCTCGGCGATGAACAAGCCGGTCAGATATTCGGCAAAATGGCGTCTGGCCGGTTCATTCGGGAAGAAGTCGCCAAACTGGACGAGCAGTTCTTCCACGACCTGTGGGATGGCAACAACAGCAGGCATACCACCCTCCCTCGCGTTGGTTCGTTGGCAGTGGTTGAGCCTGATCGTACACCCGCTTGCCCCTGCGCGCAAATTTGCAAAAGTCCAGTGGTAAGATAGGCGTTGCACAGTACCCTATCGTATCGGAGGTGTGTCATGTGTCAGTCGCATGCATTATATCCGTATTCACCCGCGTTGCAACTGCTCGATCCGTGGATGCGCAAACATCTGCCAAACTGGGATGAAACCGCAACACGCCGGCTCATCCAGCTTGCCGCTGGCATCTTTGAACAAAAGTCGGTCCTTGTTGAAGAAATAGCCCGATCAACCGCTTTCAACGCCGCAGAGCAAACCAGTAACGAAACACAAGTGCGACGTATTTTGCGAGATGAACGTATATCACTTGCAACAATGTACTATCCATTGATTCGCACACTGCTTGCTGAACTCAAAACCGACGTGCTGTATCTGGTGATGGATGAGACCACGCATTGTAACGATTATTGTCTCTTTCAGATCAGCCTGGCAACCGATGGGTTTAGTATCCCGCTGGGGTTTTTTCAGTATGGTATCGCTGACCCTTGGGCGGATGACGCACGCGAGTTGCTTACGACGCTCGATGGTTACATTCCTGAACACTTCACGGTGATCTTGTTGGCAGACCGGCTTCATACCGGCGATCCGTTTCTATGCTGCCTAGATGAACTGAACAGGGAGTACGTCTTTCGTGCGCCAGCCGATACGTATATTGAGACGCAAACGGGCTGGAAGATGCTGCGGTCGCTGTATAAACGCCGAAATACCGGGCGATTTATGAACAATGTGCGTGTTTGGAAAGGAAGTACGCGCCGTGCGAATATCAGTCTGTACAAATATAGTCGTGCCGGCTTCCGTGCGGTGAGTTGGTATCTGATTTCGAGCTTGCCGGCGTGTATGGAGCGATTTGCCGAATACGCCTGTCGCTGGTGGCAAGAATGCACGTTCAAGGATCTCAAGAGTGCGCTGTTCAATTGGGAACGCGGCCGCGTGCAGCAGCCAGAGCGGGTTGAAGTGCTGCTGATTGGTCTGAGTTGTGCCCTGTGGGTGATGTGGATGTTGGGACGCGCCTATGAGCACATACCGAAACGAAAACCAACCACGGCGACCGCACAGAAACGGCGAAAGAGTATTATCAAACAAGGCATCGACATCTTTGACAAATTCAAGAAAAAGAAGATAGAATTCGTGCTAGAATTACTGCCACGACCGCGAGTGCTCGATTATGTGCGTACCTTCGATATTTCGTGATCAGCCATGTCATGCACTAAGCGCTGAGGGGGATCGCTGATTACGCTGAGGGGCGGGATTCAGCGTAATCAGTCGTTCAGCGCAATCAGCGATTCTGCTGAGAAGCTATCTAAAAATTCAAAGCAGATAGAGAGCGGGAAGCACGCGACGCAGCAGAACGTGAATATGGGCAATCTTAATCATGCTCTCGCTTGACGTTGTGGTGTTTTCGTAGTCTTTACTCAAGCGACGAAACGGGTTTAGCCAACTCAGCGTCCGCTCCACAATCCAGCGTTTGACTACCGTACAGAAACTATGTGCTAGGCGGCCTGTTTCTGAAACGTGCGGATGAACGGCATGGGTAAGCTCAGTGGAACGAGAAATCCCTCAGGTATCGGGATATGCTCCTTGAGGCAACGAGCCAACAACCGCAATCCCAGTCGAAACAGACTCAGATCACAGCGATCCTGACGGTGCAGTTGCTGCATCCAGTCCTGCCGGGTGGCACACACGCCCAGATAGACGATCCACACATACGCCAAGCACGACGCGATCAGCAACCGACACAGCCGCACCGGGTCGCTCAGATGACTTTTATGGATGTTGAACCCGCGACTTTTCTGGTCCGAGAAGAACGTCTCGATCTGCGCACGTTTCTTAGAGAGCTGCAGCGCCGCGTCCAGATCAGCTAGGCTGGTCACCAGATACAGCGGCTCCTGGTATTGCTGCTCCCAGATCGCTAGCAGCGTGATTGGGCCGTACTCTTGAGCGGTCATCCACGCCGGTGTGACCGCGAGCAGTTCGCCGCGCGGTGGCCCCAGGTCACGCACATGGAAGCGCACGCCACAGGCGCTGATCCGAATGTTCGAGGCAGTCCGACAGACATACTCCCAGTCCAGTTTGCGCAGATCGGCTTGCAAATCGATGCCATCAAATTCGCCATCGCCCAAAAAGGTGACCTGGGCATCCGTGGGCATGATCGCTTGGACCTGCGCGAGCAACGCACGATGGGTTTGTTCGGGAAAATGACCTTTGGGTGCGCGAACTACGACCCAACAGAGTGGCAAGGCACGTCCGTGGTAGACCACGCTCAACATCAATGCCAGACAGCCGCGACCAGCCACACTGCCGTCGATCACCAGTTGAATGGGCTGGGTGGCCAGCGTTTTGAGCAGTTCTTCTGCGACGGGCAGAAACCAGCCATCAACGGTGTGGCGGTCGTTTTTCAAGAAGCGGCTGAAGCGC
>Ga0075423_10006025_pt1 | contig 11361 bp, 9 predicted proteins | sample SoiMethybrSBSTD2_FD_80114 | JGI IMG/M metagenome (GOLD analysis project Ga0075423, IMG submission 80114) | Bulk soil microbial communities from a Populus tree surrounding site in Tennessee, USA - Soil MetaG P. TD hybrid SBSTD2 | ecosystem: Environmental > Terrestrial > Soil > Tree plantation...
ATTTCCGCTTCGGATTCCAGATTGAACGCTGCGATGCAAACTTTGATGGCATCGGCGATCTCCTGATCGGTCTTTCCGACGCCGGCGTAGATGATCTTTTTCGGGTCGCCGCCTCATTCCCGCTGGAAATCCGGCGTGCTGCCTGCGGTTCATCTAAGCCGGCTGCGCGTCGAGCTGGAACCGTAGTCGGCGCTGAACTGACGCCCTAGAAAGGACTCCAACCGTGACGGGTGAAGGCAGTTTTCTGGTCGAGGATTTCATCAACGCGATCACCTCCCAGCTTGACCGGGTGCAGGACTCGTTGCGCCTCAAGGCCGTCAACCGCCCGCTCACTTATGCGCTGAAAGACCTTTCGCTTGATCTACAGGTCTTTGTCGAGATGGATGGGCAAGGAAGCATTCGATTCCGCACCAGCAGCCCGAACGAGACCGGAGCCAGCACCGTGCACTTGAGTTTTACCACAATTACGAAACCGATGATCGAAGAGAACACCATCTCGTTGGCGGTATCACGAAGTCCGCTCTTGCATGAGATCGGCTTTGACGAAGAGGAGCAGAAGCGGCTCGAACAGCTCGGCGTGCGAAATGCGGCGCAACTGGAACGCCTGGGCACTTCGACCGGCGCGAAAGCCGTGGCCCGGCTTTCCGGCATCCCGGTGGATCGGTTGCGGCAGGCGCTCAGCCAGTCTCAACCGCAGCTCACACACATCAAACCGGAACCCGTCCCGGTCAGCAGGCCGCCGGTTAGACCTTCGCCGCCGCAGACGTCGCCTGGGACGACAAAACCGGGCGGAGGAACTGTTGTTTCGCCGCCGGTATTTGAGCCGCCCGGCGGGCCAAAACAGCTGCCCCCGCGCGCATTCGTTCCACCGGCGAAGACGGCTTTCGAACAGCCGGTCTTGACGCCGAGAGTTCCCGGCAGCGTCATCTCGCCTGCCGTGAAGCAGAATGTTTCCCCGGTCATTCAGGTCGCGCCGGATACTCGCCGGTTGCAGTTGTTCGGCAACAACCTGATTGGCGAGAAAGGCGCGCCGATGGTGCGGCTGAATCAGCAACCACTCAATCTGGCCGACGCCGATGAAGAGAGGTTGATTGTCGAATTGCCGGAGGAATTAAACAGCGGCGCGCTGGAAGTCGAATTACCCGACGGCCGGACGCTGAGCTACGACTTGAGTGTGATGACCGGCGCGGATGGGATGCCGATTGGCGTTGATGAAGAAGTGATGCCGTTTACCAGTGAGGTTGACCCCTGGAACCCGCGATAAGGCGGATAAATTTAGAGCAAAAATGCGATTCGATGGACATTTACAAATCACGCTCAAATCCGGCGAAGCGCCTGGGCACGTGCCGAACCATCTCGACAGCCTGCTCGGCGCTTGCCGCGCCAGCGGGCGGATTGACGGCGGGCCGGTGGATCGCGCGCTGAATTCGGGAGGCGGCGGGTTCCGCGCATTGGGCGTCTATTCTTCGCGGCGCCATCTGGGCCGTGTCGGAGAGCAGCATCTCGGTTTCGATGAGGTCGAAGAGAGCCTGGGGCTTTCCCGGACTTATCGGATTCAACTCAGCGACAAAGATCGAGGGCAGGAAGTGGTCGAGCGGCTGCGCATGTTGCCGCAAGTCGAAACGGCCGTCGTCCAGTGTTTAGCGACCGCGCCGCTCGCCGCCACAGAAGATGCGGCGAAGATTACGCGCGCCGAGGCCTGGCGTCCTCACGAACGCATTCACGCGGACGCAGGGCTGGCGGTCGAACCCGGAGATGAGCGAACCACCATCGGCGTTGTGGATACAGGTGTTTCACTGGGCCATCCGGAATTTCAACGCAAGCTGCTGGCGGGGTATGACACGGTCAATCTGGGAATGGGCCCGGTCAATGATCAAGTTCAACTGGTGGGGGACAGCCGAGGCCTCGATTTCAACCCCAGCGATGAAGTCAATCACGGGAGTCACGTTGCGGGCATCATCGGGGCGCAAGGGTGGCGTATCCCCAGGGGCGTGGCGGGCCGTTGCTTCCTGCTGCCGATTCGGGTGCTGGCTGCTGCGCTGATCGGCCACCGCCCCAAACGATCCGGCGTCGGCTCTCTCAGTGACATCAACGCCGGTCTGAAAGCCTGCGTGGATCTGGGGGCCAAGGTACTCAATATGAGCTTCGGCACGGCCGCCTCTTCGCTCAATCCGAATGACCCGTTGCCACACGCGCGCGTGTGCCGCTACGCCGCGCACTTCGGCTGCGTGTTGATCGCCGCGGCAGGCAACAGCGGATTGGAAGAGCGGTATTACCCGGCCGCCCTCCCTGAAGTGATCGCGGTCGGGTCCGTGAATGAACAGGGGCGGCGTTCCGCCTTCAGCACCTACGGAAGCCACCTCACGATTTGCGCGCCGGGCGAGCGCATCGTCAGCGCCGGCCGGCGGGGGTACTTGTTAAGCAGCGGGACCTCTCACGCCGCGCCCTTCGTCAGCGGGGTGGCCGCTTTGCTGGTTTGCCGCGCCCGCCGCTCCGGGCGGGATTTGTCCGGAGCCGAGGTGAAACGGCTGTTGATCGAAAGCGCCGCGCCTTTGGACGGCGGCGGATTCAGTCCGCAAACAGGCTACGGTTTACTCGACGCGCTTGCGGCGCTGCGCCGTCTGGAACGCGCGCTGGTTGGCAATCAGTCCTCTGGGAGATAACGATGAAGACTTCGAAAAAATTGCTGGATTGGCTGAGTGAGCGCACTGTTAGCTGGTTTTTTGCTCGCAAGGCTGCGGGGGAAAAGAAGCGGCTTCAACCGCTGCTGGCCGAGGTGATCCAGCAAGCATTGGATCAATTGCCGGAGGCGGATGCGCGGAAACTGGTCGCCGCGCTGGAAAGTGTGGCGGCCAAAAACGGCACGCGCTCACCGCCGAACACGCGCAATTACCTGCTCCGGCTGGTAGGGATGGCCGGATTGCTGGCTTGGGCCTCCGATAATCATCCGCGCCTCCGGCAGCGGTTGGGCGCGGATGGACTGGGGCAGTTGATCGGGGCGTGGCTGGATGGGCTGGCTGCTGATTTACAGACCAGCGTGCTTGAGGCGGGCGTTCGCTTCAGCGTCAAACTCGATCAGGAGAATGATCGGCAATTACTCCGAACTTTGCTGGGCAGCATGTTGTCCGGCCAGGAGGCAAACATGGCAGTTAAATTCGATTTCGATAGCAATCGCCTGCCGCAGGCGTTTAATTCGACGGCTTTCAAAGACGCGGTTTTCAAGGAACTCAGAAATATTCTGTCGCTGCCCGCCACCGGCACGCCGCCTCAGGAGGTGGAAGGCGCGATCATAGGTATGCTGCTGCTCGACGAACAGTTCGACCACACCGCCACCGGGTTCGTCGAGGCGATTCGGACGGTCTGGCTGGAGTTTCTCCGGTCGGTCAAAGGCGTGACGGGCACAACCATCTTCACCCGTGACGTGTACACGGCGATTCTCGCACTCTTGCCCACCATACGGCCGCCTGCTCCTGGCAGCGCTGATACAACTATCTTCTATCAGGAACTGGCGACCGTTGGGCGCTATGTGATGGGGACGGCGGATCAAATTCCACCAGGCCATCCGAACTTTATCACACAGGTGAGGTTGGGATTAGACCGGTACGTCGCCGGCAAGCCGCAGATCGAATCACTGGAGCTGCCGCCGCTGACGGGCGAAGACGGCACGGACGTGGAGATCGAGCCGGAGAACATCCGCGTCGTTGGTCTGCTGTATGCGGGATGGAACTTGGAGGAGATGCGCCTTTTCCAGGTCGTGGATCGAATTACGGAAGTCTTCTACAACGGAGCTCTGCCGATCGGTTCCGACGCGGGGGGGCGTGCGCTCGATACCTACTACTGGGATCGGGAAGACCGTCTCAACGAAGCCGAGCGGCGCATGGTCTTCAGCCGCGTTCTCGGCGCGCCAGGCGGCATGATTTCCAAAGAGGTTCAACCCAACACGCAGTTCGAAAGCCTCTGGCTGCGCTTCCTGTCCAGCCTGGCGGAATTCGACCGGCAGCAGCGTGTGGACGAGATCATCGACACCCGGCGGCGCCCACAGAATTTGACCGCTGAATATGTGCGCAAAGCGGGGCGCGATCTGGCGGCCAACGTCTCGCTCTATGGGTGGGGCGGCACACACTTCGCTGCGCGCCGCATTAACACTCACGTCGCCACGGCGCTCGACATCCTGAAGCAGCCCTCCATCCAGAAGGCTTACGGGGTGACCAACGCCTATCAGGTGATTGAGCGCGTCGCCCCCGAATTCGGCGTGACGCCTGACATCGTGCGGCGGCGGACGATGGCCGAATCCGGAAATGAGATCCTGCGGATCGTCGCCAAATACCACAGAGTCTGGACAGGCTCGACCGGCAAGCCGCTCTTCGACGAAATAAACCCCTTCGGGTCACCGCCCCTCATCCCCGGCGACATCAGCGCAGAGGATCGTCAGACCTTGATGACACAGACTCAGTTTTGGCTGGCCGTCAACGGCATCAAGGACGATCAGGTGGACAAACTCTCGCAGCCGGAACAGAGCCGCTACGAACCAAGCCTTCCCTCTTTCGCGAGCATGATCCCCAGCGCCAGACCCGCGACCAACGGGAAAGTCGCGCCCGACACAATGGAGCGACTGAAACAGATGGTGCTGCAGGGGCAGGCGCCTTCGATTGATCAGTTGAAACAGATGTTGCCGATGTAGGTCGTCTTTCTTCAATTATCAAAGGAGGTGTAGCTATGAAACAACGAGCATCCGCGGCGCAACGCGCCAAATGGCTGTTGGGCATGGCCGCCCGGCAATTGAACACTGCCAGCCCGGCGGCCGTGCCCGATCTTAGTGAAGTCCTAGATGCTTCGCTTTATTTACCCCCGGGCGATCCCGCCTACCGCAGCGGCCAGCCGCTGTTGCAACCGCGGTTTACAGAGACGGCCGCCGACAACCTTTCCTTCGTGATGGACGCCGGCGGGCCTGGGGCGACGCCCAAGGACCGGATCGAATCCGTGACGCAAGCGATGTCCCGTCTGGTCAACAATCATTTCGGCTCGGAGGCGCTGCACTGGTTTCGCCGTCACTGCGAGCCGGCGGCGGAGGGTCATCAACGCACGCTCGGCTGGGGCGCGTGGTTCGGCACAGGGTTGGACCGAAACGGGCTGCACGAAGCGCAGGCGACTTACGAATGGGGGCCGGCGTTGATGGATTCCCTGCCGGCGGCGCTGTACCGCATGGCCCGCGTCGCGGTGGATTCCCTGCCGGGCCTGCGACCTGCCGTCAGCGCGATCCGTTGCGGCCGCAGCGGCGGCAGCCAGCAGATCACTTTCGAAATTGATCAGGCGATGCCGCTGATGAGCCTGGAACCGCTGTTAAAAAATCTGGGCCTGGGGCATCAGCACGCCAGCCTGATGAGCGCCACTGCCCTGGTTCTTGGCGCGCGGTTCACCCTGCCGCCTAACACATCGACGATTACTCTGCAGCCGCTGAGAAACGGCGTCGAGTTCCGCCTGGACGTTATCCTGGACGCGCTGCCCGACCCGCCGCAGCAATTGCATTCGCTGTTGCGGATGCAAATGGCAGAACGGCCCAGAAGTCTGCGAGCCCTGGATCGTTGGATGATGGCGTTGACGCCGGACGGCTACCCGGGACCGGGGCAGGCTTCCATCCTGTCAGTGTGGGTGAGGCCGGAGATGTCGGCGCGCGTGGCGCTGTATTTACGGCCCGCCGCGCTCGAAGGGGACGCGCCGCGAAACGGCCATCAGGCCGATCATCACAGAGAGCGCGGGCCTAATCGGCCCGTGGCTGACGCCGTCTCAACCGCAACCGCGGCGGATTGGTCGGCATGGACGCCGCAATAACAGGAGGCAGCGATGGATCAGGCAACACAAGCCGTCGGCCAGCCGCCGCCAAGCGCAACTTTGCCGCTGGTGCGTGCGCAGGTGAAAGACATCCTGACCAAAAGCGAGGCGTTCCGCGCCTTGCCGAAAGACAGGCAAATGGCGCTGGCCAGCGATATGGTAAAGGTGGCGCATTACATCGTCGGCGATTCGGAGGAAAATGCGCCGAAAGCCGTCACGCTGGCCGGGCCGACGAGCGCCGTGCGCGCTTTCCAACCGCAGAAGCCCCCGGATCCCGCAGGCGACACCGCCGGGCAGCGGTTCGCCCAGGCAGGCGCGGTGGCGGCGCAGCAGGGCGTCGCCGCTTACACTGATCTGGTTCAGAAGGTGGACTTCCCCAAGTTTGTCGCGGGGCTGATCCACGGGGTGTTTGACGCGATTGTCACTTCTTCAATCAAACAGATGGAGGCGTACGCCGAGCTGGTCAAGAACGTAGCCAAATCCGTTGACCAGTATATGAAGGACAACGTTTCCACCAACCAAGCGCGCGATTATCTGGCCGGGCGTTATCCGGAATACCTGGAAGTTGACATCGGCGGCCAACAGCCCACCCTGAAACCGCGCGAAGGGCACGATGAAGACAACTTGCCGGATTTTTTCGCCGATCTGGGATTGAGCTCGCCTGTCAGCTCGCTCGACAACGACACCGTCGAACAGCAGCTGGTGCCGGCGGCCCGGCGCCGCATGGCGATGGATCGCCAGCAACTGCTTGCCACTATGGTCTTGATGGGCATCAACCGGCTGGTGGTCACCGACGGCCGGATCGAAGCCAGTGTGCTGTTTGAACTCGACACTAAGGACGAAGTGAAGCGCAAGTTCAAACGCACTTCAGACTACGATTACTCGCGGCACACAGGCTCGGAGTCCGGCCACGAAGGTACCCGCAGCAGCGAGGGGCGTGAAGGCGGTTTCCTGTGGTGGGGCGGCAAAGACGTCAAGGAGAACAGTTCTTGGTATGGCAAGGACTACGCGGAGACCACCTCAAACTTCAAGGTTTCAACCACTCGCAGCGAAGACTCTACGGCCAAGGTGGATTTGCATGCCAAACTCGGCGGCAAGGTCAACATCAACTTCAAGAGCGAAACCTTCCCGCTGGATCGCATGGCCGACGTGCTGCAGGTCAACCAGATTCGCGAAAAAGCGCCCGCTGCGGCGCCCGCAGCAGGGCAACCGGCAACCCAGGCGCCGCCGCCGGCGCAACCGCCGAAATAGGAGCAGTCATGCGGAACGGGCAGTGTTCATTCCGGGAATCTATGGCGCTGGCGGGCGATTGCCTGCGCACGGGGGTGGCGCAGGCGTTCGGCTCGGTTGACGACCCGCTCCAACTCAACCTGCCGCCACTGCCGGCCGCCGCCGGCCAGGCGCCTGACGCCGCCACGCTCCGCACGATGGCCACGCTGTATCTGCAGTCGGAGTTGGAACAGGCTGGCGTGATCCCCGTGGCCGAACTATTAGCCGAATCGCGCCGAAAGATGGAGCTTCGCAGCGCGCGCGCCAGCCGTAAGCTTGACGAGTTCGCCGAACGCGGGCGACATCAATGGTACGACCGGCAGCGCCGCAATGTCACTTTCGCACGCCTGTTCGGACTTGGGATGGCCGCCAGCCTCCGCGAGGGCAATTCGATAAATCACGATTTTCAACAGCGTCTGGCGTCTCTTTGCTTTGCCTTGGTTGCATATCAAAGGGACTATTTCTGGGGGCAACGGCCCGGCCCTACGCGCGAGGCGGCCTTGCGCGAAACGGCAAGATCATTGCTCTTCAATTTGGGGCCGCGTCAATACGGCAATCTCGACAGCACGGCGCGCTTGATTCAAGCGCAATTGCAGGCTGCGGTTGACCTGCTGAATGATCCTGATCTGGCGGCATATTTCCGGGTCCGGGGAATGTGGGAGGTGTTGCGGTTGGTCTTGGGGAGCGGCGCCCCGGACCTCGGGCGGCTGGTGACGCGGGGGCAGATGGGATTGCGGTTGCTCGATTGGCTGGCTTCGGTGATTCCGACCTTGAGCGAAGCTGTTCCTGTGCGACCGCTCCTGCCCGCGGATTCGCCCGTCTATACGTGGGCGGCGGCGTGGCTGACGGCCAGCGGGATTGAAGCGTCGGCATTGAACCCGGGCAACCCGCGGAGGTGACGCGATTGAAACCGACGAGCGCCACAGCAAAGCGCCAAACGCAGGGCCAACCGCGGAGTATGCCTCCTGCGCTGCCAACGCCATACGACACGCCGCCGTTGGCCGAGGCGCTGCGCCCGAGCGCGGCGACGCTCAACCTGGTCAATAGCCAGGTGGACGCCTTGCTGACGGCCAGCCCGTCTTACCACGCGCTCGCGCCCGGGGATCGACAAAAGCTCCGCGCCAACCTGGTCAGGATTGCGGCCTACAGCGCGGAATTGATTCGCGATGACTGGTATCAATCGCGGCGGCTGGGGCAAACGCCTTTGCTACGCCGCCGGGAAGTTATCGAAGGCCCGGTTGATAAACCGGCCGTGGCTGCGGCGCAGGCGGCAGGTGACGACCTGCGCCCGGCGGCCGCCAATCAGATCGGGCGCATCACGCGAGAGACGCTCAACGCCGTAGCGTTTCCGACCTTCGTCGCCGACCTGATTCACAGCACGTTCAACGCCATCACACAGTCTTCGATTCAGCAGATCGAGGCCTATACGCGCTTGCTCGACAACGTCACAAAACGGTCGAGCAGTACGAAAACAACAGCGTGTCGGATGCGCAGGCGCACGCCTGGCTGGCGGAAATGTATCCCAACCACCTGCGGTTGGACGGCGGCCGCGCCGTCCCGCAGCCTGGCGCGGACGAACGCCCGCAGCCGGATTTCAATAGCGATTTGAATCTTGGTGGCAACGTGGCGCTGGACGAAACCAGCATTGAAGAGACGCTCGTCCCGGCTGCGCGCCGCCGGCTGGCGCAAAGCCGGTTGCAGACACTCTCGACGATGGTGCTGATGGGGATGAACCGCATCATCATCACCGGCGGCAAGATTCGCGCAACAATGGCCTTTCACATTGACACGACCGACCGTGCGCACGCTGAAAGCGCTACCGATTTCGAGTTTCGACACTCCGGACAGTTCCAGATCGGGATGGGCTGGTGGGGCGGTTCCGCTTCGCACTCGATTGCCTACGTCAGTTCCACGCGCGCCAACAGCGACGCCGAAATTAACGTCAACACCGATCTGACCGGAGAGGTAGAGATTCACTTCAAGAGCGAATCTTTCCCAATACAGCGGTTCGCCAACAGCGGAACGATCAATCAGATTCGATCGAAAACGGCGGTTCCCGAAGAGAACGCGCCCGCCGGGGTGGCAGGGGCTGGCAACCCGCTAGGCGACGCGCCTGCCGTCGGCGGTGATGTGGAGCGGCGTCAACCGCGCCGCTCACCCCCGCAGACGCCTTCTTACCGCCCGATTGGCGCCCCGCTGCCGGATGCTGCGCGCCGACCCGTCGCGCCTGATAAGGTGCAAGGAGACCTGCTGCGCCCAAGCAACCAGGTCGGCACGCAAGGCCCGCCGCAGCCGAATGCGGGCGGAGAAACTCCACCGCCTGCTGCGGCAGGCGGCGGCGGCGACGGCGGAGGAGGCCAGACAACGACGACCCCACCGGCAGGTGGGGGGGGCGGAGGCGAACACGTTGAAGGAGGCGAAGACCATTAAGTAACTGCAGTCCGTCTTCTGCAGCAGAGGCGAGAGAAAGTTATGAAAAACGTACTGCAAAACGCGACCTTCGAAGCCCTACCGCGGCCCTTCGCGATCAACCCGGCGCCCGAAGGTTTGCAGATCAAACCCGAGGTCAAACAATTGGCCGAAAGCCAGGTCGGCGCCCTGCTCACGGCCAGTCCGAGCTTCCATGGCTTGCCGCCGGAGCAGCAACAGCGGATGCGAGATGATCTGGTTAAGATTGCAGCCTACACGGCAGCTTTAGTGCAGGACGATTGGGCGATCTCCAAAAAGCTGGGACAAACGCCGCTGCTGCGTGAACAGACGGTTATTTCGCCGCTGGCCAATTCGGCAGGCGCAACAGAGCCTGCGCCGCTGGCGCAAGCCGCCGCCAAAGAGCCGCCACCGCCGCCAGAAGAGTTCAGCCCACGTGCGGCCAGCCAGGTGGCCAAGATCACGCGCGACACACTTAATGCGATCGCCTTTCCGACCTTCGTCGCCGATCTGATCAAAGGCACTTTTCAAGCCATCGTCAATGCTTCGATCCAACAGATGGAGGCATACGGCGAGCTACTGGCAAACGTGGCCAAGACGGTGGATCAGTTTATGGCCGACAACATCACCGATAACCAGGCGCGCGATTTTGTCGCCGCCCGTTACCCCGGACATTTCCGCATCGAGCCCGGCGACAACGCCGCCCAGCTACGAGTGCGTGACAGAGCCGACAATCTACCCAAGCCCAATTTCAAGGCTGACTTCAATCTGCCAGAGGATGTGGATTTGGATGACGACGCGGCTGAAGAGAAATTGGTCCCGGCGGCGCGGCGGCAACTGGCGCAAAGCCGCCACTCAATGCTTTCGACCATGATGTTGATGGGGATTAACCGCATTGTCGTCACCAGCGGCAAGATTCGCGCGCAGATGGGCTTTCGCATTGACGCCAGGGATCATGCCAAGGTGCAAACTGCCAGCCAGTTCGACTGGCAAAACGAAGTAAAGGCTCAGTACGGTTTCGGCGGCGGGCTGCTCGGCAGTATTTTCGGTGGGCCAAGCGGCAGCGTCGAAACGCGCAACTCCGTGACTTATGTCAGCTCAACAAAGAAAGACAGCTCCGACGAACTGGATGTCCATGCCGACCTGACCGGCGAGGTCGAGCTGAAATTCAAGAGCGATTACTTCCCGATGGAACGCTTCGCCAAACCGGAGATGCTGGCGCTGATCCAGGGCCACACGCCCAACCCGTCGGCCAATACGCCCGTGCAGGGCAACAAAGCGGCAGGCGCTACTGAAGGCGCGCAATAGGAGAAAAATTATGCCTGACAGAAAACCAATTATCGTGCTCGACCCGGGACATGGCGGCAATGCGGCCGTTGGCGGTTCTTCGCCCAACAACGCGACCGGCCCCAATGGCTTGTTGGAAAAGAATCTGACGCTGGATCTGGCCAGACGACTGCAAGCGTTGTTGGCGGCCACCGCTGATGTAAGCATGACGCGTACTGCGGACACCAACCTTTCGCTGGCGGCGCGCGCCCAACTCGCCCGCGATCGTCACGCCGACATTTTTCTCTCTCTGCACTTCAATGGATTCAGCAACCCGCAAACCGACGGCACGGAAGTGTGGGTTGCGCGACAGGCGAATTCTGTCAGCCGCGCGCTGGCGCAAACAGTCCTGCGGCATCTGGCGGCAGCCACCGGAGTCGCCAACCGGGGCGTCCGGGAAAGCGATTTGGGCGTGTTGTTGCCAGCGCGACATGCCTCCAACACCGCCGCCTGTCTGGCCGAAGCGGTGTTTCTGACCAACCCGGCAGAGGCGCGACGCCTGGAAAGCGA
>Ga0075423_10006027_pt1 | contig 11361 bp, 12 predicted proteins | sample SoiMethybrSBSTD2_FD_80114 | JGI IMG/M metagenome (GOLD analysis project Ga0075423, IMG submission 80114) | Bulk soil microbial communities from a Populus tree surrounding site in Tennessee, USA - Soil MetaG P. TD hybrid SBSTD2 | ecosystem: Environmental > Terrestrial > Soil > Tree plantation...
GCCAGCGCGAGAACAGAAACCCGGCGAAGGACCACAGATCATGCACGGGCTCCAGGATCGACGACTCACTCTGGTCGGCGTCGGCCCACACCGGCGGCGTGGTGTCCACGTCGCGCCACGCGCCGTCCACGTACGCGAGCGTCCACGAGTGAGCGTGGCGTGCGCGCACGATGTACCGCTGCTCGAGGCGGCTCCATTCCTGGACCGAGAAGCCGACCGCGTACCGAGCCGGCACTCCCGCCGCGCGCAGCAGCAAGGTCGTCGCGGTGGCGAAGTACTCGCAGTGCCCGCTGCGCGAGTTCAGCAGGAACTCCTCGAGCGCCGACTCCTTCCGCGGGCGCTCACCCTTCCAGGTCGAATAGCGGAAGTTCCGCCGGAAGTAGGCGGCGATGGTCTCGATTTTCTCGGTGGCCGGGCTGCCGGCGAGATGCAGGTCCGCCGCGACTCGGGAGACGATCTCGGCTTCCCGCGGCGGGACGTGAAGATCCGCGTCGGTCGGCGGCCCGTCGAGCGGGCCGTCGGGCGCGAAGAGCGCCGTGTACGTGACGAGCCCGAGTCCTTCCTCGACCTTCACCGCGCCGAGCCGATTGCGATTGACGCCGACCACCGCGAGACGATCGATCTCGAAGGCGCCGCCCGGCAGGGAGAGCACCCCCCGCCCCCGATTCAGGTATGCCGAGACGGTGACCCGCTCGGCCGCGCTGTGACCGGTCGAGAACTTCCACGTCTCACCGTCGGCTTCGGGCAGGACGGCGCCGAACCCGGCGCTCGAGGCGAGCCACGCCGGCGAGTTGTACACGTCGTAGCTCGCCTCGCGCAGCAGGAACGGAATGTGCAGTCCGTCGCGCTGCTCGACGCGCAGGATCGTCCGGTCCGAGAGCTTCAAGCGGCCGAGGTGGCCGATGGCCGTCGTCACGCGAAATGGATCCGCGTCGCCGCGGACCATGCTGAAGATGTAGTCGAAGACCGTCTGCTCGACCGCCTGCTGGAACCGGTGCAGCGCGACGTGGCCACCGTACCCGGCGACGGCCGCGATGCCGAGCATCGGCACCCACCAGAGGGGCGAGAAGCGCCGCGAGCGCCACGGCCACAGCGCCCACCCCGCGAGCACGCACAGCCCTGCGTAGAACTCGAGCGTGCGCCGATTGGCCGCGCTCGCGGCCAGGATGCAGATCGCGAAGTAGAGATAGCCGAGATCGATCACGCCCGGCCGCGTCTCCGGCGAGCGCGCCGCCTGACGCCGGAGCGCCCAGAAAAACGCGGTCAGCGGGACCTTCGCGGCCGTGCTGTAGAGCTGGCTCGCGATCAGCGGAAACAGCAGGAGCGGCATCCACTGGAACAGCAGCGTCATCGCGCGCGGGCCGTCGGCGGCGGTGCGCGAAGTCCCGGTGGTCGAGAAGAGGTAGATGCCGCTGACGACGATCAGCAAGGTGCAGAGGTCGGTGAGCCGATGAAAGTCGGTCGCGGAGAGCTCGAGCCGCCACGTGAGGGCCCGCGCGGCCTCGACCAGCACCGCCAGCGGCAGCGCGAGGAACAGAAACCCGGTCTGCCACCCCCAGAAGAGGAGCGCGCCGCCGAGCAGCATCGGAGGCGGCGTCACAAGCACGCGAGCCCCTCGGCGATCCGCCCGACTTCGAGCCGATGCACGTTACCGGGCAGCCGGTCGAGCGCGGCGCCCTGACCGACGACGAACACGCGCGTCGGCGTGCCGAGCGCCTCCAGATGACGGATGAGCTCCTGCCGCGCGTCGTCCCACCCCAGGAGCACGCAGACGCAGCCGCTCAGCAGATCGAGACGGTCGATCACGGCATGGTGGAGGGAGCGAAACGGCTTGTCGCGGCACGGGCCCACGCACGCCAGCACCTCGAGGAGCTGCTCGGTGTGGGCGAGCCCGCGGCCGGCGGTGAAGGTATAGGCTTCCGGCCCGACGAACATCAGATCGAGCAGCGACTCCTGGGTCTGCATCGAGATCGCAATCGACGCCGCGACCGAGACGGCTTCCTCGAAGACCGGGTCGCCGACGTGGGTCGTGAACGTGTCGAGCACGAGCGCGTGGCGCACGAAGAACTCGTCGAGATATTCCTTCACGACCGGCCGGCCGACGCGGGCGTAGCTCTTCCAGTGGATGCGCCGCATCGGATCGCCGGAGCGATAGTCGCGCAGGGACACGAACTCCTCGGAGTCGCCGACGGTCGACGCGAGCGCGACCCCGCCCGGCTGGTACTTGCGGGTGCCCGCCATCCGGATCTCCGCCATCGGATAGCGCTTGGGCAGGATCAGGAGCGACTGGGAGAGCTCGATCGACTTGAGCGCCTGGACCAGCCCCAGCGGATCCGGCCGCGCGATCGTGACCCCACGGAATCGGAGGTGGCCGCGGCGCAGCGGGGTGATCTCGACGCTCACCTCGCTCTCGCCCGAGGGCGCGAGCGCGGGCAGCGGCCGGGGCGGGATCACGGCCCCGCGCTTCTGCGAGACGAGCCAGGCCCAGCGCGGATAGCCCACCTGGCGGTCGAACCAGTTCCGCCGCTCCTCGCCGGGCTCGCGCGCCGTCACGAACTCCTCGAACGACGGGCGCGGGTCGGTCAGCTCCTCGATGAGGACCAGACCGTCCTGGCGGCGGTCGGTCTGATTGGTGATGACCACGCGATAGGTCATCGGCACGCCGGCTGACGCGAAGCGCGGCAGAATCCGGCGCGCCGTGAACCGTCCGCGAAAGACCAGGCTCGAGGCCGTCGAGAGGATCACCAGCGCGAGCACGAGGGTGAAGACCTGGTAGCCGACCGTGCGATTGGTGTCGAGGCCGATCACGATCGCGGCGCCGAGCACGCCGAGGGCGAGCGAGCCGGCGCGCGTGCAGCGCCGGTCGAGCCGGTACTGGAACGCCGAGAACGAGCTGAACCAGCGATACAGAAGCCGCTTCATGACGGTATGGTGCGTTACGACGGCATCGGGACTTTCGCGAGAATCTCCTCGACGAGCCCGGCCGTCGTCACGCCGGCGAAGCGCGCCTGCGGCTCGACGACCATGCGATGCGCGATGACGGGTACCGCCATTTCCCGGACGTCCTCCGGGATCACGAACTCGCGCCCCTCGGAGAGCGCCAGCGCCTGGGCGGCCTTCATGAGCGCAAGCGAGGCACGCGGGCTGGCGCCGAGCTGGATGCCGTTCGCAGCGCGGGTGGCGCGCACGACGTCGACCGCGTAGCGCTTCAGCTCGTCGCTCATGCGGACCGCGGCGGCGCGCCGGCGCACCATGAGCACGTCGTCGATCGAGACGCACGCCGTTAGGGAGTCGATCGGATGGCGCTCCGCCTGCGCCGACAGAATCGCCACCTCGTCCTCGGGCGCCACGTAGCCGAGGCTCAGCTGCACGGCGAAGCGGTCCATCTGCGCCTCGGGCAACGGATAGGTGCCGCGGAACTCGACCGGATTCTGCGTGGCGATGACGAAGAACAGCTCCGAGAGACGGTAGGAGCTTCCCTCGACCGAGACCTGACTCTCGGCCATCGCCTCCAGGAGCGCCGACTGCGTCCGGGGCGAGGCGCGGTTGATCTCGTCGGCCAGCAGCACGTTGGTGAAGACCGGGCCCTCGTGGAAGTGAAAGGCGTGGTCGCGCTGGTCGAACACGGACACCCCGAGGATGTCCGACGGCAGGAGATCAGGCGTGAACTGGATGCGCTTGAAGCGCCCGCCGATCGACCGCGCGAGCGCCTTCGCGAGGGTCGTCTTGCCGGTGCCGGGATAGTCCTCGAGCAGGACATGGCCGCCGCTCGCGAACGCGGCGAGCAATCGACGGATCGCGCCGGACTGGCCGCGCATGACCGTCTCGACGTTCTGCGCGAGCTTGCGGAAGACGTCCGGGGGCTGGAGGCTCATGCCCCAACTCAGCGCTTCCGCCGGAGCCCATCGATCACGTCGAGGACGCGAAGGATCTCGCTTCCGTCGCGAATCATCTCGCGATCCCCGGCCTGGCCCCAGCGCAGCACGCCGTCGCGGTCCACGACGAAGGTCGAGCGGTAGGCGACGTTGCGATCGGCATCGAGGACGCCGTAGGCGCGGATCGCGGCGCGGTGCACGTCGCTCAGCAGCGGGAACGGGAAATTTCGCGCCTTCATGAAGGCCGTGTGGCAGAAGGGGCTGTCACCGCTGATGGCGACCACGGCGGCGCCCCGCCTCGTGATCTCTTCGGCGACCCGGCCCAGGTCGCTGAGCTCGGGGGTTCAGATGCCCCCCCAGTCGTAGCAATAGAACACGAGCACCACATCCTTGCCCTTGAAGTCGGCCAGCGACGCCTCGCCGCCCGCGCTCGACGGCAAGGTGAAGCTCGGTGCCGCCTGGCCGAAGCGAAGACCGGTCACGAGAGACCTCGGGGGCGTTCGATGCGGATGCGGTTGATCGCGCGATGCTTCATGTGGTGGCTATTCCGGTATACCACGTTCGGCACCGGGGTCGGAAAGGCCCTAAGACGCCGGCGAGCGCTAGAATCGGCGCGTGAATCCGCCGCCGGCGGCCCGCTCCCGGTGTGACGCCTGCGGGCGCGCATACGCCCGATTTTTCTTCCTGTTCCGGACGGGCTCGGGCTCCGTTCTCAAGTGCGGGCGGTGCGCGCTGCGCCACCCGCCCCTGTTGAAGCGCTCGCTCGGGATCGCCGCCTTCGTCGGCACGGTGCTGCTGGCCATCAACCAGGGTGACGTGCTGCTGTCTGCGCGGTGGCCGGCCGCCCTCATGTGGAAGGTGCCCCTCACCTATCTGGTGCCGTTCCTGGTGGCGACGTGGGGCGCGCTGCTGAGCTGTCGCGTCGTGTTGGACGGCGGCGGCACGCCCAGTACAATGCCGCCATGAGCGCACAAGAACCGACCGTCGGTGTCATCGGCCTGCGATACGGCCGCGCCCACATCCCCGCGTTTCAGGCCAACGGCTGCCGCGTGATCGCCGTGTGCCAGCGCGATCAGGCCGGCGCGAAGGCCGTGGCGGATCGTTACGGCGTACCCCGCGTGTTCGAGAGCTGGGAACGGATGATCGACGAGGCGCGGCCCGAGATCGTCGTGATCGCCACACCGCCGGTTCTCCATCACGCGATCGCGCTCCGCGCGTTCGCAGCGGGCGCCCACGTCCTCTGCGAGAAGCCGCTCGCGATGTCGCGCGCCGAGGCGCAGGCGATGGTGGACGCGGCGGCGCGGGCCGGCCGCATCGGCATGACCGCCTTCAACTGGCGGTTCAGCGCCGCGATGCTGCAGTTTCACGCGACCGTGGGCGAGCACGTCGTCGGGCGCGTCTTCAACCTCGCCGCGCGCTGGTTCGGCTCGCGCCTGGCCGACGAAAAGGCCGCGCCGTCCTGGCGGCAGGATCGAGCCCAGGCCGGCCACGGCGCGATGGGCGACATGGGCGTCCACGTGATCGACCTGATCCGCTGGAACTTCGGCGAGTTCGCGCGCGTCGTCGTCGATCCCGGGGTCGCGTATCCCGCGCGCCAGGCCCCCGGCGTGAATCGGCCCGCCGACGCCGACGACCACTGCTCGGTGTTGGGCGTGCTCGCCTCGGGCGCGCACGTGGCCTTCACGGTCAGTCGCGTCGCGCACGCGACGAACGACCAATCACTGGAGGCGTGGGGCAACGGCGGCGCGCTCCGCTATCGCCTCACCCGCGAGGGCCCGCGGTGGTTCGAAGGCGAGCTACAGGCCAGCCGCGGCGGCGCCGACTTCCAGGTCGTGGCCCCGCGCTGGACGCCGCCGGCCGCGGCCGGCGACGGCGATCAGAGCGACGTCATGGGCAAAGCGCTGATCGCGCCGCTGGTCGAGCGCATGCTCCACGGGATTCGAACGGGCCAGACGACGTCGCCGTCCCTCGTCGACGGGCTCCGCGCGCAGAGCGTGCTCGACGCCACGCTCGAGTCGGCGCGGCGCGGCACGTGGGTCGACGTCCAAGCGTGACGACGGGCCACCAGATCCGGTAGCCGCCGCCGACGGCGGCGACAACCTCTCGCGTCTTCGATTTCCTTCGTGGGCTGAACAGCCTGATTGCTAGCGTGTCTCCCCGAAACATCCTTCACAGGGGGGAGCGCGATGGACGATCCCGGCGGACGATGGATCGAGTTCACGACTCAGGACGGACGCACGAGCCGCATGCGAGTCGAGCAAATCGACACCGTGATGCGCGCGAACGGCGGCGACGCCGGCGTCATCCACACGAGCCTGGGCGAGCTCATCAGGGTGCTCAACGTCACCCACATCCTGAAACAGTGGAGGCACCGGCTCCTCTTCATCGTGTCCCGTCAGGCGGGGAGCTATCACGGCTATCTGCAGCGCGCATTCTCCGACGTCGACTGGGCCGAGGTGATCTTCGACCGCCGACGCGGCGAGCGCCGACAGCACGAGTCGCCGTGGATGGTCGAGCGGCGCGCGCGCGGCCGGCGCGCGCGGCCCGACGTCGACGCGCGCGTACGCGCGTTCGGCTGGGCGATCGTGCGGGTCAACCGCGCCTAGGCGAGCCCGGACCAGAGCGCGCCGAGCCGCTCGAGCGCGGCGGCGGGAAGCGGCCCGCGATTGACCGCCTCCGCAGCGGCCTCGAGATGCTCGAGGCTCGAGTAGCCGACCAGGATCGTCGACACCGCCTCCGACCCCACCGCCAGACGTATCGAGGCTTCGACCAGGTTCTCGACGTACCCTTCCCGCACGAGCGCGCCGAGCTTCTGCGCCGTGGCCACGTCGGTTCGATAGTCCGGCGCAGTCGCGATCGGATCCACCGTGGGCACCGCGACCGGATGCCGCGTCTCGACGCCGCTGAGTGCGCCGCCGGCGAGCACGCGAATGACGACGACGCCGACGCGGCGCTCGCGGGTGCGGTTGAGGAGCCCGCCGAAATCCTGAGCGGGGAAGCCCGCCGGCACCGCGGTGCCGGCGCTTGGATTGAGCAGGTTGTAGCAGACCTGCGCCGTATCGATCGTGCCCGCGTCGATCGCCTGGTGCAGCGTGCGGGTCTCGCCGAGCGCGGTGATGCCGCAGAACCCGACCTTCCCCTGCTGCCGGAGCTTCTGCACGGCCGGCACGACTTCGCTCAGAACGTCGCCGAGGCTCAGGGCGTTGCGGCCGCGCGCGGGCTCGATGCGATTGTGGAGCTGAAACAGATCGACGCGCTCCATACCGAGCCGCTGCAGGCTCGCGTCGAGCGAACGGGCCACCGCGCCGGGGATGTCGTGAAGATCGGGAGGATCGAGGCGGAACTTCGTGCCGACCTGCACGCGCGCGCGCAGGGCCTTCAGGACCTGGCCGAGGTTCTTCTCGGACTCGCCGTCACCGTACGACGGCGCGGTATCGAAGTAGTTGACGCCGAGGTCCATCGCCCTCGCGACGGCGCGCTCGCGCTCGGCCGGCGTGCCGCGGATGATGAGCCCGCCGACGTTGCCGCAGCCGAATCCGAGCGTCGAGACCCTGAGACCCGTCTTGCCGAGATTTCGCAGTTCCATGCGCGCGCCTCCCTGTTTCGGTCGTCGGGAACTATTGGCCCATGCTCCGAGGGTTGTCAAGCCGGGGCGCGCGAGCCGGTCGCGGCCGGCACGCGGTTCGGGTAGAGTCAGAGCCGGCGCCCATCGAGAGCGTCGGGAGGCTGACATGGATCGTCCGTACGTGGCCGTGAACAACCGCGAACGCGCGCGCCTGCGCGCCCTCGTCGACCGCCTGAGCGACGGCGACCTCGCCCGCCCGCTCGACGCCGGGTGGACGGTCGGCGCCGTCCTCGCCCACCTGGCGTTCTGGGATGAGCGCATCCTGGTCCTGATCGAGCGCTGGGAGAAGGAAGGGCTGCGCTCGACTCCGCGATCCTTCGACGGCAAGGACGTCGACTGGATCAACGACTCGACGAAGGCGCTCTGCCTGGCGCTACCGCCGCGTGAAGCCGCGCGACTCGCGGTCGCGGCCGCCGAGGCCGCCGATCGCCGGGTCGAAGCGCTGTCCGACCAGCACGTCGCGGCGAACGCCGCGGCGGGGAATCCGATCAGTCTGGATCGCGCGGAGCACCGGCGAGAGCATCTCGACGAGATCGAACGGGTCTTCGCGCCGAGCCGTGCTCGCTAGACCGTCAGCCCTCGTCCGGGGTCACTTGATCGAGCGCGCCGCTCGAGCCCGGCGTTCGGCGGCCGCGTAGCCTTCGGCCGCATCCCGATACGCCCGCGTAGCCGCCGCGAGCTCCTTGCGGCTCGCCAAGCCATCGCCCTCGACTTGCCTGGTCTGCGCCTGGTCGAAGACGTCGCGCGCGAGCTGATCCGCCTCCGCGCCCAGCGCTTGTCGGCGCTGTGCCGCCACGGCCGCATGGGCCTGATCGAGATCGGACCTCAGGAGCGCGAGCTGGCGCTCCTTTTCTTCCTCGCGCGGCACCTCGGCCAGCGCGGCCTGGTATTCGGCTTGCGCCTCCGTGAACCGGCTGCCGGCGGCTGCATACTCTCCCCGACCCATGGCCGCCGCACCATCGCGCTCCTTGCTCTGAGCCGAGGCGAAGCGAGCCCGAGCATAAAATCCCGCGGCAACTCCCTCGGCCGCTTGCTTCGCGGCTGTCATCCGTGACCGAGCTCGCTCGGCGTCCGCGCGCGGCCCAGGCACCGGCACACGGATTTCGCTCGGCTCAGCGCGCTCGCGGGGAGCGGCGCTCGTGGGCTCGGATTTGCTCGTCGAGGCGGCAGGGATCGACGCTCCGACGGACGCCGACGGCTTCTCGGGCTTCTCGGCCGTTGGGCCTGGCGCCTCGTCGCGGGCGAGACTTGAACGCTTCGGTGGCTCTGCCGTTGCCTCTTTCTCCACTACCCCGCTATTCGAAACAGCCGCCGGCGTCTCGGTGACAGCACTGCGAGGAGCGGTCGGGAGCAACCAATAGAGCATGACGCCAACGATTGCGGCGAGCGCGACGCCGGTGCCGATCGCGACGAGAGGCAGACGCCGAGCCGCCGCGCCGCCAGCCGCCCGTACGCGGTCCATCTCCGGTTGCGGCGTCCCGGCGGGCACGGCGAGCTCTCTCGCCGATTCGGGTGGCGTCATCGCAACGGGTGGCACGGGCGGCTCGGCAACGGGGATCGCCCGCGCGAAGGACCTGGCCTCGCCCGCAAGCTCGCGCTGGATACGCTCGAGCTCTCGACCCATCTGCCCGAGATCGGCGAAGCGCGCCCCGGGCTCCTTTTGGATTCCCCGAGCGATGACGTCTGCCAAGTCGGACGGCAGGCTCGGATCGATCTCCGTCAGCCGCGGGGGTGTTGCCGTTCGAAGCTGCTCGAGGATCTGCAGTGGGTCGTTCCCTGAGAACGGTGGCCGCCCGCTGAAGAGCTCGTAGGACACGGCCGCGACCGAAAAGATGTCCGACCGGCGATCAGCGTGCCCGCGCACCTGCTCGGGAGCCATGTATCGGATCGTGCCCATGATCATCCCGGCACGCGTGAGATCCCGCTGGGTAGCGGCCCCGGCGAGCTGCGCGATGCCGAAGTCGAGGATTTTCACTCGGCCCGTGCGCAGCAGGAGGATGTTGGCGGGCTTCACGTCGCGGTGCACGACGCCTTTCTGGTGGGCGAAGTGCAGCCCGTCGCAGAGCTGCCGCACGATGTCGAGCTTCTCCGGCAAGCTCAACCGCTCGTGCCGCGCGATGACCTGCCCCAGCTCCTCACCATCGAGCAGCTCCATCACGATGAACAGGCGCCCATCGTCCTCTCCCATGTCATGGACGATGACGATGTTTGGATGAGTGATCCGCGCGCAGGCCTGGGCTTCGCGGAAGAAGCGCGACCGCAGCTCGGGCGTGACCTCGAAGTCCGAAATCACCTTGAGCGCAACTGAGCGCTCCAAGATCGGATCGCGGGCCCTGAAGATCGTGCCCATGCCACCGCGGCCGATCTGGTCGATCACTTCGTACTTGCCGATCTTTTGGGACATCCGACTCTCAGTCACCGTCGGTACGCTCGACCGATCGGCGCCGCGACTGTTCGTGAATGCCCAGCCGTTGCACCGGGCGGGGCGCAGACCGAAAGAGATCGCGGAGAGTGTACGCCGACAACGCTTGCCGGCGTGTAAGGTTCGGGGTCGCGATCAGAACCGAACGGAGATGCCGTACAGGATGTCGTGCCCGGTGAGCTCGGAATCCGAGAAGGGTCGGTCGCCATGCGAGAGGCTGTCGCGACCGAACTGCATGAACCGGTAGCTCCCGAACAGCTCCGCGTTGTGCGCGAACCGCCACGACAGCCCCGCGCCCCAGCTGAGACCGAACGCCATCGAGCCGTCGTTCCGGCCCACGGGCTGGCCGGGCCGCGACACGCCCTCGGCACCGGGGACCAGGAGAGTCGGTCCGAACGAGAGATACGGCGCCAGCGAGCCCAGCGCGGAGGCTCCCGATGCCGAGGACGACGGCCAGCGCATCTTGAGGTCGAACGACATCGCCGTGCCGAGCAGGTCCGAATCGACGAGCCGATACGGCACGCTGCTGATGGCCGGATCTTCGGTCCCGATGGAGGGCTTGGTCCCCAGGGTGGAGACGCGGAAGCGCGAGGTATCGACCCCGAACGACAAGGGCTGAGAGCCGTCCAGCCAGCGCTCGAGCTCCGGGGTCTGCGCGTTACTGGACACCGGGCTCGCCGCGAAGGCGACCAGTACCAGAACGACCGCCACGGACCAGCGAGCTAGAGTGACCACAGCCAGGGATCGTACCAGTCCGCAGGCTTCGGCGCGAGCAGTCGCCTGCCCGGCGTCCGCCCGTCTCGCGCGGGCCACAAATCCGCCCCTCAGCCTGCGGCGCGCTTCTCGAAGACCAGCGGCTGATCCCGATCCTGGCGCCCCTCGCGGAAGAGCTCGGGAGCGTTCGGCAGCTCGTAGTAGATCTCCAGGTAGTTGCCGTCGGGATCGTGAAAGTAGATGCTCTTCTGGCTCACGTGATCCACGGCGCGGACGATCGGGATCCCGTGCTCCTGCAGGGTGAAATAGGCGTCCGCCAGCGCCGCTTCGCTTCCGACGTGGAAGGCGACGTGATGCACGCCGACGCCGCCCGGCACCGGACGCGGCGCGGTCGCCGGATTCTGCACGGGGAAGAGATCCACGGTGTGGGCCTGCCCCTCGAGCGCCATGAAGACGCCGCCGTGCTCGGGGTCTTCCTCGACGACTTTGAGCCCGAGGATCGTCGAGTAGAAGGCCCGCGACCGCTCCACGTCGCTCACGCGTAGCAGCACATGACCGATCCCGTTGAGTCGAATCATCGTCCCCTCCTCGATGACAGTCCTCGTGATCCTCGCGAAGGTCACCCGGACCTCCTGGGTCCTCAGGCGGGAGTGTACCGCGGTCCGGGCGGATCGAGGCCGGCAGGCCGGCGGCCGGTCAAGCCGGAGAATCCCGGCGCATGGCCC
>Ga0075423_10006031_pt1 | contig 11356 bp, 12 predicted proteins | sample SoiMethybrSBSTD2_FD_80114 | JGI IMG/M metagenome (GOLD analysis project Ga0075423, IMG submission 80114) | Bulk soil microbial communities from a Populus tree surrounding site in Tennessee, USA - Soil MetaG P. TD hybrid SBSTD2 | ecosystem: Environmental > Terrestrial > Soil > Tree plantation...
ATCAATGGGCGCGGGACCGCGTTCGCGGCTGTGGCCGGTCGGCGGGTACCGGCCGACCAGTTCCTCGATGAAGGCGAGCTCGTCGTCGGCGGCGACGAGGCGCTCGCGATCTTGATCCTGCAGCTGCTGCGGGCGTTCGTGGAGTAGAGCGCCGGCCTCGCCCGGACGCACCGGGCTGTTGCGGCCGGGCCGATCTCGATCGATATCGGCTCGACCCGAGATGAACCGATGCCTACCGCCGAACGACCAGCCGCTTGATCCCTCGAGGGGTGGCCCCGAACCGGTACTTGTACGCGTAGTCGCCCTTCAACATGTCGAACGCCGAGCAGCCGGCCTCGATCGCGATCCGGATGTCCTCGGCCACCAGGACCATCCCCGGGGACGCCGACTGGTACGCGCGGTCGAACGCGGAGTTGTACAGGGCGTACGTCCCCTCGAACCGGAATCCGATCGAGCCGGCCAGCTTCCGGTGCTCGGCCGCTTCGATGAACGTGAGGGAGAAGATCCCGCGCGGCAGGAACGCCTCACCGAGCCGCCGGAAGAAGATCTCCATCCCGGGCTGCATGAACACGCCTTTCGGCCCCTCGCTGGTGCGATGCAGCTCCACGAACCGGTCCAGGAACGACTCGAGCGTCTCCGCGGTGGCCAGGCAGATGTGCCAGGGGCCCACGTCGTCCTCGAGCTTGCGCGCCTTTCGCCGGATCTCGTGCCGCAGCTTCGACGGGAGCCCCGAGAGGTAGTCATCGTACGATCCGGGCAGGGGCAGGAACGGCGCGACGCCGTTCTGATCGTCGGACACCTCGACCGAGAAACCCTGCGCAGCAGCCGCCTCCGAGAGCAAGCCGAGCCACGCGCGATCCTCGGGCAAACCGCGCAGGTCGGCCTCGGCCCAGTCGTCCGAGCGCGCCAACCCGGCGAACAGCTCCTTGGCCACGTTCGGTTGCGCCTCCGGGAGCCCGACCGGCCCCATGTAGTCGGTGACCTCGGTCCCGCCGAGGAAGCGCAGCACGCCGTCCAGGCGCTCGAACGCGACCGCGCCGACCTGATCCCCGTCCTCCTCCGCGAACGCCAACAGCAGGTGGTCGGGTTCGTGGGCGAACTCCTCCCAGTAGAGCTTGAGGAAGCCGGGCGTGTGGAAGAAGGTGCCCGCGGGATCGGCCGTGACGAGCGCCGACCAATCGCGGCGGGCGAAATCGCGCGGGTCTTGGCTGAAGACGACGTCCATCACCGGTCGCCCTCGGCCGACCCTACCAGGAGCCTCCGCCCCCGCCGCCACCGCCGCCACCGCCGCCGCCTCCGCCGCCGAACCCACTCCCGCCCGAACCGGCCGGGGTCGAGGAGATCGTGCCGCTCGTCTGGACCGTGAACGAGTCGATGTTGTCGGCGAACGCGGCGAACGCGAACGGTCGTGTGCTCACGTACCAGGTGGTGTCGGTCGGCATCTGCCCGAGCGCCTCGAACGTCTTCGCCCATTTGTCCGTCACGCCGAACACCACCGCATAGGGCAGCAGCTTCGTGAACATGTTCTCCTGTTCCGCCCACTTCGACATATACCGCTCGGACTTCTCGATCACGATGCGGAACCCGTTCACTCGCCGGGTCATCGCGGTGCCCTTGGCCGTGCGGGCGGGCATCTTGTTGGCCCCGATCAGCAGGAGGATCCCCCCGATCACGAACGGTATGCCCAGCAGGCCGTCCTTCGTGAAGTACGCGAGCAGGATCGTGACCGCGATCCCGAACGACAGCGAGAGCGACGCGATCACCATCCAGGTCTGCCGGACCTTATCGGGCCGCCGAAGGAACCACTTCCGGGAGACCAAATCGTTGTAGAGCGCGTCCTTGACCTTCACCAGGCGCTCGGCGAACTTCTTGCGGAGTTCCGAGAGCTCGACCTGGTCTGCGTCCTCGAACAGCCCCTCCAGCAGCTTCCGCTCGTAGGGCAGGAGCTTGTCGTCCGCGGGTTCGGGGAGCAGGCGCAGGTTCCAGTCCGCCTTGCCGAGCAGCCACGTCTTGGGGATCTCCTCGATCACCAGGTACTTCCGCACCGCGAGGTCGACGATCGTGGCGCTCACGTCCAGCGTGTTGGCGACCTCGTCGACCAGCGTGCCGACCTGGCCGGGGCGCAGGCCCTCGGGCGGCACGAACTCGACCACCGAGGCATCGTTCTCGAAGAGCGGGACCGCCTGGGTCGGCGCGTCCGGCGTCGGCGAGCCCATCACCTGATCGATCTGCGAGCCCCGGTACCGGACGTCCCGGCCGCGCCGCCACATCACGATGCCCAGGCCGCCCACGACCAGACCGAGTAGCAGGACGCCCCCGCCCACCGTCACCGGCGTGCGGCTGAAGGCCTTGTCGAAGGACCAGCGCTCGTCCAGGATCGGCGCGGTGCTGGTGACCGTCCCGGGCGGGAGCGCGACCACCACCGACAGCGCCTGGAGCGCCGGGAGGTTCGACTGCTGGAAGACCGCGTCGCCCTTCTTGGTGATCTGAGCCCGGTCGCACGGCGTCGTCGAGCCGAACACCCCTTGGAAGCAGGCCACCCGCGTGATGTCGTCGGGGCCGGTCACGCGGACGTCCATCTCGCCGATGTCCTGCTCCCACTGATTGCCGATCGCGTTCCAGAACAGCTCGTCGTGGTCCTCGAAGCCGTTCATCGCGCCCTGGACGCGGTAGGTGATCTCGTACGTGTGCCGTCCGGTGATGGTGGTGTCGGGGTCGCCGATCCGGATCACGAAGTTGCCGTTCTCCTCCTTGGTCTCCGTGTCGTCCGGCGTCCCGGCCGACGTGCGGACCGACTGCAGGTCGATCGGATACACGCGATCGAACTCGTCGTCGTAGCGGAGCCGGTTGGGGATGAACCGGATGATCCCGTGCCGTGGCGTCGAGCCGAACTCCTGGACGATCGTCTCGGTGATCAGCAGCTCTCCCGAGTCCTCGATCTGGATGTTCACGTCGAACCGCGGGGTGGACTCGAAGACGAACCCCTGCCCGCGCGCCGGTGCCGCCGGGACGAGGAACAACAGCGTCAGCGCCGCCAACCAGCCGAAGCGGACGAACCGTTTCACAGTGCCTCCACGAAGTAGAACGAGATGGCCATGATGACGTACGCGCCCGTCAGTTGTGCGCCCTCCAGCCAGTTGCTCCGGCCGTCGGTCGAGATCATGAACACCAGGACCGTCGACAGGGCCACCGCGGCTACCTCGAACGTGCTGAAGACGAAGTCCATCGGGTGGCCCACCAGCAAACTGATGAAGACCAGGGCCGGAGCCACGAACAGGGCGATCTGTGTCGAGGATCCGATCGCGATCTCGAGCGTCACGTCCACCTTGTTCCGCAGGGCGAACATGATCGCCGAGGAATGCTCGGCCGCATTGCCGATCACGGGGATCACGATCAGGCCGACGAACAGCTCGGACAGGCCGAGGTCGGCCAGGGCGGGTTCGAGCGAGCCCACGAGGAACTCGGCCTCGAGCGCGACCACGGTGGTTGCCGCGAGCAGGACCCCGATCGCCCGGCCGCGGGTCCAGGTCGCGTGCTCCTCGGGCGAGGGCGTCCGGAACAGGTGCTCGTGGGTGATGAGCGTGAAGACGAGGGCTGCCACGTAGAGCGCGATCAGGACCGCGGCGACCGTGCCGCTCACCACCTCGCGCTGGATGAACGTGTCCGTGTTCTGCGAGTGCGCGAACAACGCCGGCATGAGCAGCGCCGTCACGGCCAGGACGAGCGAGGTCGCGTGGATCGAGGCCGAACGCGCGTTGTAGGTCTGCTCCTCGTGCTTGAGCCCCCCCAGCAGGAACGAGAGTCCGAGCACGAGCAGGAGGTTCCCGATGATCGAGCCCGTGAGGGAGGCCTTCACGATCTCGGTCTTGTCGTCCAGGATCAGGAACAGCGCGATCACGAGCTCGGTCACGTTGCCGAAGGTCGCGTTGATCAGCCCTCCGATCCGAGGACCGGTGTGGAGGGCGAGCTGCTCGGTCGAACGCCCGATCAGCCCGGCGAGGGGCAGGATCGCCCCCGCCGACGTCAGGAAGATCAGCAGCTCGTTGCCCCCCGCGATCTCGAGCACGATCGAGACCGGGACGAGGACCAGCAGCCAGTCGAGCGAGGGTCGGAGCTTCGGCACGCGCGAAGCCTATGCGCTCCCAGGTTCAGGGGCATCGACCGGCGGCTAGGCTGCCCACGTGAAGGCGGACGCGACGCCGAAGCTCTATCGCGAGTACGCGGAGTGGTGGCCGCTGCTCTCGGCGCCCGAGGAGTATGTCGAGGAAGCCACCGAGTACACGAGGCTGCTCCTCGGCGCCTCGAACGGCGACGCGAGCACCGTCCTCGAGCTCGGGTCCGGCGGCGGCAACAACGCGTCGCACATGAAGCGGACGTTCGACCTCACGCTCGTCGACCGCTCGCCGCAGATGCTCGCGGTGAGCCGCGCCCTCAACCCCGAGTGCGAGCACGTCGAGGGCGACATGCGGACCGTTCGGCTCGGGCGCACGTTCGACGCGGTGTTCGTGCACGACGCGATCGCCTACATCCTGTCCGAGGAGGATCTGGCGGCCGTGTTCGCAACCGCGTTCGAGCACACCAAGCCGGGCGGGGTGGCGCTCTTCGTCCCCGACTACGTGTCCGAGACGTTCGAGGCCGCGGCCGACCACGGCGGCCACGACGGGCCCGACCGGGCGCTGCGGTACCTCGAGTGGACCTGGGATCCCGACCCGAACGACACCACACACCGGATGGACCTCACCTACGTGTTCCACGAGCCCGACGGGTCGGTGCACGTCGAGCTCGACCAGCACGTGTGCGGCCTGTTCCCTCGGGCGACGTGGCTCGGGCTGATCGAGAAGACGGGGTTCGAGGTGCGGGCGGTTCCGCTCACGCACGACGACCGGCCGGTGGGCGCGGAGGGCTTCCTGACGGTTCGCCCGCGGTAGCTAGTGCGGGGCCGAGCCCTCGGCCTCGCCCTCGCCGGCGAGCGCGTCCTGCAGGACGTCCCATGCGAGCACCGCGCATTTCACGCGGACCGGGTACTTCACGACCCCCTTGAGCGCCACCAGCTCGCCGAACGAGTCCTCGTCGGCCTCGACCTCGCCCGCCATCATGCCGCGGAACGCGCCGATCGAGGCCTCGACCTCGTCGCGCGACTTGCCGGCCACGGTCTCGGTCATCATCGATGCCGAGCTCTGGCTGATCGAGCACCCCTGGCCGACGAACGAGACGTCCGCGATCGTGCCGTCGTCCTCGTTCACGAACACCGTGATCTCGTCGCCGCATAGCGGGTTGTTCTTCGAGCACTGCAGGACGGCGCCCGGCATCTCCCGCTTGTTCCGCGGGTTCTTGTAGTGGTCGAGGATGACCTCTTTGTAGAGCTCGTCAAGCGCCAAAGAACTCGCCCGCCTTCTCCAGGGCCGCGATCAACGCGTCCACGTCCTCCGGTGTGTTGTACACGTAGAACGAGGCGCGCGTCGTCGCCGGGACGCCGAGCCTGCGCATGAGGACCTGGGCGCAGTGGTGCCCCGGCCGAACGCACACGCCCTCCTGGTCCAGCACCTGCGCCAGGTCGTGGGGGTGGATGTCCTTGTACCAGAACGACACGGCGCCCCCGCGGACGTCGGGATCCTTCGGGCCGTAGACCGTCGCGCCGATCGACCCGAGCGCCTCGATCGCGTACGCCGTGAGCTCGCGCTCGTGGTCCCGAACGTTCTCCATCCCCAGCCCCTCGAGGTAGTCGATCGCGCTCGCGAGCCCGATCTCCTCCGCGATGTTCATCGTGCCCGCCTCGAACTTGTGGGGCGGCGCCTTGTAGGTGGAGTGGTCGGGATAGACCTCCATGATCATCTCGCCGCCGCCTAGGAACGGCGCCATCGCGTCCAGGAGCTCCAGGCGCCCGTACAACCCTCCCGACGCGGTCGGCCCGAGCATCTTGTGCCCCGAGATCGTCAGGAAGTCGACGTTCAGGCCCGTGACGTCGACCGGGTTGTGCGGCACCAGCTGGGCGCCGTCCACGACGATGATCGCGCCGATCGCGTGCGCGGAGGCGGCCAGCCGCTTGATCGCCGGCATCGTGCCGAGCACGTTCGACTGGCCGGAGATCGCGAGGACCTTGGTCCGGTCGGTCATCATGCCCTCGATCCGCTCGGCGTCGAGGGTCCCGTCGTCCTCGATCGGCACCATCCGGGTGACGGCGCCGGTGGCCTCGGCGACCAGCTGCCAGGGGACGATGTTCGAATGGTGCTCGAGCTCGCTGAACAGGATCTCGTCGCCCTCGCGCAGGAACCGGCGGCCCCAGGCGTTCGCGATCAGGTTGATCGACTCGGTGGTGCCGCGCGTGAACACGACGGCATCGGGATCGGGCGCGCCGATGAAGGTGGCCAGCTTGGTCCGGGCGCCCTCGAACATCGCCGTGGCCTCCTCGGCGAGCTCGTAGACCGCCCGGTACAGGTTGGCGTTGTGGCGCTCGTAGTACTCGGTGATCGTGTCGATCACCGACCGCGGCTTCTGGCTCGTGTTGGCGCTGTCCAGGTAGACGAGCCGCTTGCCGTGGCTCGTCCGCGACAGGATCGGGAAGTCCCGCTTGACCCGCTCGACGTCGAAGGTCGACGGGCCACGCTGTTCGGTCAACGCCACCTCGTCCCCCCTACGCCGTCGCGGGCTCGTCCAGGCCGAGCTCCGTGCGGATGCCCTCGTAGCCCTTGTCCTCGAGCTCCGCGGCGAGCTCCTTGCCACCGGACTTCACGATACGACCGCCGATCATCACGTGAACGAAGTCGGGGGTGACGTAGTTCAGGATCCGCTGGTAGTGGGTGATGAGCAGGACCCCCAGGTCCGGCCCGATCAGCTGCGCGACCCCGCCCGCGACCGCCTTGAGCGAGTCGATGTCCAGGCCAGAGTCGGTCTCGTCCAGGACGGCGATCTCGGGTTCGAGGACCGCGAGCTGCAGGATCTCGTTCTTCTTCTTCTCGCCGCCCGAGAAGCCCTGGTTCACGTAGCGCTGCACCATCGCGTCCTCGACGCCCAGCAGCGTCATCTTCTCCTTCATGTGCTTTCGGAACTGGAGCGCGTTGATCTCCTCGCCCTTCACGCTCTTGTAGGCCGTGCGCAGGAAGTTCACGACGCTCACGCCCGGGATCTCGACGGGGTACTGCATCGCGAGGAACAGCCCGCGCTCCGCGCGCTTGTCCGCGGTCAGCTTGGTGATGTCCTCGCCCTTGAACAGGACCTGCCCGGCGGTGAGCGTGTAGCCGGGGCGGCCCATCAGGACGTTCGCGAGCGTGGACTTGCCCGAGCCGTTCGGCCCCATGAGCGCGTGGGTCTCGCCCTGCTTCACGACGAGGTCGATCCCCTTCAGGATCGGCTTGTCCTCCACGGAGGCCTCGAGGCCCTTGATCTCCAGCGTTGCGGGTTCGGTCATGCCGTCACTCCTCGGATAGCTCGACCATCACGTCGTCGTTCTCCACCTTGGTCGCGAACACCTCGACGGGCTGCGTGGCCGGCAGCGTCGTCGGCCGGCCGGTGTTGAGGTCGAACGTCGAGCCGTGCTTTGGGCACTCGACCGTCTCGTCGTCGACGTCCACCTCGCCCTCGTCCAGGAAGTAGTGCGCGTGGGAGCAGATCGCGTCCACCACGCGGTAGCCCTCGGCGCCGAGGTTCGCGACCGCGAACGGCCGATGGCCCAGCTCGAACCGGCGCACCTCGCCTTCCGGCACATCACCCACCCCGCAGATCCGGATCAGTGGCATGTCAGGTGGTTCTCGCGATCTCGTCCTCGATCGCGTGCTCGAGGCCCTCGCGGATCTCGGCGATGTCGACGCGGTCGAGCACCTCGGCGAAGAAGCCGAACACGATCAGGCGCTCGGCCTCCTTGGCGGGGATGCCGCGGCTCATCAGGTAGAAGAGCTCGTCGTCCGACACGGGGCCGACGCTCGCGGCGTGGCCGCACCGGGTCGGGTCGTTGGTCAGGATCTCCAGGTTCGGGACCGAGTGCGCCCGGGCGCGCTCGGACAGCAGGATGTTGCGGTTGGTCTGGTAGGCGTCGCAGTGATGCGCGCCCTTCTCGATGATCACGGTGCCGGTGTAGATCGCGTTCGAGGCGTCGCGCATCGCGCCCTTGTAGAGCAGGTCGCTCGAGGTGCGCGAGCCCACGTGATCCTGGATCGATCGATGGTCGATGTGCTGCTCGTCGTCGCCGAAGTACACGCCCAGCATCTCCGAGCTCGCGCCGTCCTCGGCCAGCAGCGCCTCGACCTCGGCACGCGCCAGCGACCCGCCGAACGCCACGCCGAGCGTCCTGAGGCTCGCGTCCTTGGCCACCCGGGCGCGCTGCACGGACAGGTGCGTCACGCCGTCGCCGAACTCCTGCAGCGCGACGTAGCGCACGCGGCTGCTCGGGCCGGCATGGATCTCGACGATCGCATCCGAGAGCGCCCGCTGCAGCGGCGGTGAGCCATACCGGTCGATGAACGTGACCTCGGCGTTCTCCCCCACGACCAGCAGGGTCCGCGGGAACACCGCGACGTCCCCGGCGTCGATCCACGTCATCGTCTGCAGCGGCAGCTCGACGTCGACGCCCGGCGGCACGTAGACCAGCGTCCCGCCCGAACGGAACGCGGCGTGCAGCGCGGTGAACTTCGAACGGTCGGTGGGGACCAGGGTGTGCAGGTACGGCTCGACGAGCTCGGGGCGCTCGGCGATCGCGCGGTCAAGGTCGCCGAACCAGACGCCGCGCTCGGCGAGCGCCGGATCCAGATGCGTGACCATGACCTCGGAGTTCCGCTGGATCTGCAGACCGGCCCGCTCGCCCACCTGGCCGGCCGCCGCGAGGATCTCCTCGGGCACCTGGTCCAGGTTCTCGGCTCGGCCGCCCACGGCGAACGGCCGCAGGTCGAACAAGAAGTCCTCGACATCCGTGTAGCGCCACTCCTCGGTCTCCTGGGACGGGAGTGGCATGGCCTCGAACTCCTCGAGGGCCTGCCTGCGCAGCTGCTGCGCGAACGGAGCGGTCGCGGGCAGGGCCTCCAGGGCGTGCTCGTCGAACGTGGCAGAGGTGGTCACCCTCAAATCCTAGCAATCGGGTCGGATTCGCCCTTTTCAGGCCGCGGGCATCCAGGCTCCGACGGCCGGCCGGTACGGCTGCACCTCGATGTCCACCCAGACGCCACCGGTGACGTAGGGGTCGGTCCGCAGCCAGTCGTCGAGGTCGTCCCCGGTCTCGAAGTCGACCAGGAGCACGGACCCCACCATGTCGCCCGCCTCGTCCAGGATCGCGCCGCCGACCAGGATCTCGCCGCGCTCGACCCTCGGCTCGATCTGCCGCAGATGCTCGGGCCGAACGCGCAGCCGACGGGCCTTGGCGTCATCGTCGGTGCCGTCGCGCGCGATCACCACGTACCTCATGCGGTGCCTCCTTCCATCACCACGCCGACGCCCCCCCGAGAGGCGGCGCCGGATCGGGCTCGTTCGATCCCTCGTCGGCCTGCCAGACGACCGCGCCGCCCTCGCGGATCTGGAGCCGGCCGTCCTCGGTGACGGCCAGCAGTCGGCCCTCGGCGTCCCACTCGGCCCACTGGAGGCCATCCAGGGTCGAGGACTCGCCGTCCCGGTGGATCTCGTAGCCGACGTCGGTCCGCACGCCGTGGAGCTCCCGGATCGCCGCGTACGTGCCCCGGACGGTCAGGCGATCGGCACCGGAGCCCGGCCGCGGTTTCTCCATCACGATGCGGTCGCCGCGGGCCTCATCCCACGCGTCGCCCGGATCCCGGGGCGGCGTGTCGGCGGTCTCAGTCCACCCGCGCCTTCGTTCGACCGCGAACGAGTCGGCGCGCGACATCCGCAGCCCGAAGCGCTCGTACACATGGCCGAGGTCGCCCAGATCGGGTTCGTCCACCTCCTGGACGGACGGATCCTCGACGAACTGCATGCCGCGCGTCCACGTGCTGCCGATGCCCCACGCGGCGAGCGCGGTCAGCCAGGGCAGACGCGAGATCGCGATATACGTCGCGCCGAGGTCCCAGTCGGTCGCCTGCTTCATCGCGAAGTACGCGAACCATCGGCCGTCGGGCGACAGGTCACACCGCTGCGGGTAGATCGTCCCACGGAGCCAAGCGCCGGGCTCGTACGCCGGCGTCGCGAGGTCCCAGCGGCCGAGATGCATCCACGAGCTCGGGCCACGACGGATGACGGCGACCACGGGCGCGTTCGATGCGGGGATGCAGAAGATCCGCGGACCCACGGACTCGGTCAGCGGTCGGCGTTCGTCGGCGCCGTCATCAGCGGTATCGGGCGGCCGATCGCGTTCAGCGAGCCGGACCGGAACGGCCGCTCGTCGATCGAGGCGGTCTCGTACCCGGCTTCCCGCACAGACGCGACGATCGCCGACCGGGCCGGCTCGTCCAGCGCGCGTTCGAACTCGTCAGCCCCGATCTCGACGCGCCCCTCCTGCCCGAGATGCCGGACCCGAACGACCTCGAACCCCAGCGCCCGCACGCCGCGTTCGGCGCGGTCGATCTGCGCGAGCGTGGACGCGTCGACCCGCGTCCCGTACGGGATCCGCGACGCGAGGCACGGCGAGGCCGGCTTGTCGGCGCTCGGCAGTCCGAGCGCTCGGGCGATCGCGCGCGTCGACGCCTTGCCGATGCCGAGCTCGAGCAGCGGGTGACGCACGCCGAAGTCCGAGGCCGCCCGGAGCCCGGGACGCCAGTCGCCGAGATCGTCGGCGTTGGTGCCCGAGAGCACCGCCTCCGATCCGCGCCACCGAGCGACCTCCACGAGCCGCCCGTAGAGTTCCGTCTTGCAGTGGAAGCACCGGTCGCGGTCGTTGGCGCGGTAGCCCTCGCGGTCGAGCTCGTGCGTCGCGATCGTCTCGTGGGCGATCCCGATGACCTCGGCCACCCCGCGCGCGCCGTCGAGCTCGCCCTTTGCGAGCGATGGCGACACCGCGGTGATCGCCACGGCGCGATCGCCCAACGCGCGGCGTGCCGCTGCCGCGACCACCGAGGAGTCCACGCCGCCCGAGAACGCGACGACCGCTCCACCGGTATCCGCGATCAGCGAAACGAGCCGCCCGAGCATGGTGTCGATGCCGGCCTGCGGAACGAGCGTACCCGGCTCCCTCATGGTCACCGGTACGCGTCGGCGGCCGCGAGCGCCGCCGCCCACACTTGCTTGACGGGGCGTCCGGTCTTCGAGGCGACGTCCGCGCAGTCGTCGTGCTCTGGCGCGACGTTGACGACGCGGCCGCCCAGGAGTCCGACCTTGACCCGCACGCGGTGACCGAACACCTTTACCTCCCGCACCTCGCGTTCGAGCTCGTGACGGTGCAGGCGCGCGACACGGACGCCGAGGGTCGTGCTGTGTTCGAGCAGGG
>Ga0075423_10006033_pt1 | contig 11354 bp, 10 predicted proteins | sample SoiMethybrSBSTD2_FD_80114 | JGI IMG/M metagenome (GOLD analysis project Ga0075423, IMG submission 80114) | Bulk soil microbial communities from a Populus tree surrounding site in Tennessee, USA - Soil MetaG P. TD hybrid SBSTD2 | ecosystem: Environmental > Terrestrial > Soil > Tree plantation...
CCGCGGCGGGGTCGCCGTCGATCGACGCGTACCAGGCGCCCAGCTCGCGCCCGCGCAGCGCGAGCATTTCCTTGATCATGTAGGACCCCCAGAGGCCGGTGGCGACGTTGGCCACCAGGTTGGCGCGGGAGGCGTCGTTCGGCCTCGCGAAGCTCATCACGATCTCGCGCCGCAAGCTGCCGTCGGCGCCCGGCACGGCCTCGGGCTCCCAGATGAGCCTGTCCGTCTTCTCGAGCCACGGCCGCAGGTCGTGGCCTTCGCGGTCCCCGGCCGTCAGGGGCGGCCGCGTGTCGGCCAGGATGTGCAGACCGCCCCACTCGTCGGCGGCCACGCGCAGGCCGGGCGGGTGGTCGACCACCCACAGCTCCATCAGGTTGGTGTACTGCGTCTCCGGGACCTCGTTGGTCACCATCAGGCGATAACGGCCCCCTTCCGCCTGCAGGTGCTCGAGCTCCGCGAAGTCGTCGCGCTCGAGCCCCCGGGTCGTCGCGCCGCCGTAGGGCTCGGCATCGAAGACGTAATGCGTGCCGTCCCACGAGTAGACGAAGGGACACGACTGCTTGGTGGCCGCCACGATGAGGAACAGGGCCGCGAACACCGCCGCCGCGATGCCGACGGTCAGGAGGACGACGCGCCCGGCATCCGAGCGCTCGACCCACACGCGTTGGACCTTCTCGATGGGGATCGCGTACGCCAATCGGGCCTGGCCGGAGATCACGCCGTTGCGGTTCTGGCCGCCCGGGGGCTGGAACCGGATGTCCCGGCCGTCCCGCGTGACGATCCGGACGATGTTGTCGCGCGCGTCCTCTTTCGCGCTCTCCACGGACACGACCTGGTCGGCGGGGATCGCGAAGGGCGCGGCATCGTAGCCGAAGCCCTGGACGACGCCGTTGACGAGCCTCGCGCCCCCCGCATCGAATGTGATCGACTTCCCGTCGGTCGTCGTCAGCTCGACGATGCGTTCCCGCGAGCCCTTGACCTCCGACGGCGCGACCGGGACCGTCTTGTTCGTCGAGCAGCCTTGAAGGTAGGAGACGAGCGGAACGAAGAGGACGGCGGCGATGACGCGCTTGTGCATGAAGACCGACGCCAAGCACGCCGCGTGCCGCGCGGGTGCGGACCGCGCGCGCCCCGGCCCGCTCTGAGCCCCCAGGGCTTACCCTCGTCCCGGATGGCGGCGTTTCCGAACCGCGTCATCACGAGCGCCAAGCCCCTGCGCGAGACGCCCAGCGGCTGGGCGCCGCGCGACGTACAATCGCCGCAGACTCGACCAGGAAGTGTGAGACGAACGATGATGACCAGGGAATCGCGATCGCTCGCGGGCAGCCTGCTGATCATTCTTCCGACGGTGATGATCGGGGGCGGCAGCCTGCTGTCCCTGCTCCTCACCGACGGCTCCGGCTACATGCTCAACCCGCTGCGCCAGAACCTGTGGCGGGCCGGTCACGCCCACGCCGGCGTGTACCTCGTGCTGGCGCTGGTGGTGCTGCGCTACGTGGACGAGGCCGAGCTGTCGGAGGGGGCCAAGCGGTTCGTCAGGCTGGCGGCGCCGGTGGCGGCGATTCTGGTGCCCGCCGCCTTCTTCCTGTCGCTCCCGAGGGCGACGTCGACCCGGCCCAACGGCTTCATCTACCTCGCGTACGTCGGGGCGGCGATCCTCGCCGCGGGCGTCGTCACGCTCGGCGTCGGGCTCCTCCGGGCGGCCCGCCGGCCCGGCGCGGCCTGAGTGGTCGGCAAGCTCAAGTACTCGCTGGTCCTCCTGGCCGTCATCGCCGGCTACACCTGGCTGGTCGTCCGGGTGACGCCCCGCTGGTTTGCGAACGTCGTCACCGCGGCCGTGCTGCTCCTGTCGGTGGCGCGTGCCGCGCGCACGGGGGAATGGGGCCTGCGCGCGTCGGCGCTCCTACCCGCGCTACGCGAGGCGGGCTTGCTGACGCTCGCCGCGGCCGCGATGACGTTCCTGGCGGGGTCGGCGCTCGGCACGGTGCACGGCCGTGAGCACCCGTGGCGTGACCTGGTGTGGCTCGTGCCGTGGGCCGCCGGGCAGCAGCTTGCGCTGCAGACCGTGCTCCTTCGGGAAGCCCAGGCGGCCACGTCACGCGGGAAGGGGATTGCGCTGGCGGCGGCGGTCTTCGGCGCGCTCCACCTGCCCAACCCGTTCCTGACCGCCGTGACGGTCGTGGCGGGGGCCGCCTGGTGCTGGATCTACGACCGCCACCCCAACCTGGTGCCGCTGGCCCTTTCGCATGCGCTGTGCACGCTCGCCGTACTGGCCTGCCTCGACCCGGCGACCACCGGCCACCTGCGGGTCGGCTATGCCTACCTGCAGCTCCGCTGAGCCCGTCCGGACGCGAGGCCTCTATCGGCCGTGCGCGTACCAGATCGAGCCGGGGGAATCCCAGTTCAGGCCCTCGCCCCAGATGAGGTGGCTGTCCCCGCGGTCGTCGATGGCCATCTCGTAGTAGTCGCCGAAGGGGAAGCTGAAGCCCCCGGGCTGGATGTAGCTGAAGCCGCCGACGTAGGTCGACAGGTCGGCCTCGGCGCCGAAATGGCGGCCCCCGTCGGAGGACCGGCGATGGTAGACGTTCCACAGCGGGCCGTTGCGCGCGTCCATCCAGGAGATGCGCAGGTCGCCGGGCGCGCCCGCGGCGAGGGCGGGGAAGGCGTGGGCCGCCCCCGCGGGAGCGGCGGAGACGTCCGTCTTCGGCGTCCACGTCGCGCCCCCGTCCTCCGACCGGGAGAAGTAGATGCGCTCGGGACCCTTGGCGGCGGCTCCCGCGTTCCACAGCGCGTAGAGCGTACCGGCCTCGTCCGAGGTGAGGGTCATCTGCGCGCCGAGGAAGGCCCAGCCGCAGAAGTAGGCGGAGCAGTCGGGCGGCGCGGCCGACACGTCGAGCACCAGGCTCGTCCATGTCGCCCCGCCGTCCGCGCTCTTGCTGATGTAGAGGTTCACCGGCCCCTTGGCGCCGCCGTTTTGCGAGTAGCCGGCCCAGGAGAAGTACACGCCGCCGTCGGGCGTGACCGTCCCTCCGCCGGCCAGCGACCAGCCGAGGTTGGCGTTGGGGTTCACCTTGGTCGTGGTGAAGGTCGCGCCCCCGTCGTGCGAGGAGGAGACGAGCACCGTCTGGGTGTGGTCGTAGGCGACGTAGACGTCCATGCCGCGCACGGCCAGGATCGGCTTGTCGGTCCCGGCGTTGGTGTGGTCGGCGACGACCACCGACCACGTGTTCCCGAGATCCGTCGAGCGAGCGACCACGGTGTCGCTCTTGCGGTTCTGGAGCCACGACGCGTACAGCGTGCGGCCGTCCACGGGATCGACGACGATCTGCGTGTCGACCTGCTCGGTGCCGGACGGCGCGATCGGATGCGGCGCGCCCCAGGTCGCGCCCCGATTCCGGCTCACCTGGAGAATCGCGGTGGGGCTGGCGCACGCGGGGCACCCCGGGACACCGGCGTACTGGGGATACAGCACGTAGATGCTGCCGTAGTCGTCGGCGGCGATCGCGGGCTCCCATTGATCGCCGACGTTGAAGCCGAGCCGGAGCTGAGGCGAGAAGCCCGACGCCCCCGGCTTCGCGGCGGTCACGCCCTGGACCGGGGCCGCGGCGACCACGGCCTCGCGCACGCGGCCGCTCGCTCGCTTCGCCTTCTCGCCCGCCTCCCTGGGAAGAAGGAGGGGGGCCAGCCCCGCCGCCACCGCGAGCGCCAGCAGGGCGCGCGCGGGCCACGCGTTCGCGACGTCTCGCATGTCGGCCTCCATTTTCTATCCGTGGCGGTGCATCGCGGGCAGCCCGAACCGGGCCGCGGTCTGGCCCTCGTAGTCGAACTCGATCACCACGGCGGGCTCGTCGCCCACGACCCAGGCGTCGTGGCCGGGCTCGATGACGATCGCCCGGGGGGCGACGAAGTCGAACGTGCACTGATCGGAGTACTCGCCGGCGACGTGGCCGCGCGCGAGAAAGCCGACGTGCGCGTGCATGCAGTGGGGGGTGCCGACGATCGGCTTCATGCTCTTCGACCAGCGAAAGCCGACGGGGTAGATCGCCCGTTTCACCCGGCCGCTTCCGGCCCGGGCGACGTCGAGCTTGACGCCGCCGGCCTCCTGGTGCTCCGTCCCTTCGATGGGGGCGAGTAGCGGGTCCATCGGAGCCTCCTTCGCTGAGGCGCCAGTATAGACCCTCGCCGTCCTCACTCTGCGCGCAGCGCGCGCCAGGCCTCCACTTTCATGACGCGCCGCGCCGGGACGTAGGCGGCCACCGCCGCGGTCAGGGTCAGGACGAGGACGGCCTGGGTGGTCGCGGAGAGGTCGAGCGCGGCCAGGCCGGGCACCAGACGCCCGACGGAGCGGGCCAGCGCCCACCCGGCGGCCACGCCGGCGAGCGCGCCCAGGCCGGCGGGTCTCAGGGCCGTGGCGACCATGGTCCGGACCAGGTTCGCCGGCGGCGCGCCCAGCGCCAGCCGGATGCTGACCTCGCGCCGGCGCCGGGTCACCGAGTACGACGTCACGGCGTTGACGCCGAGGCCGGCGAGGAACAGACCGAGCCCGCCGAAGACGGCGAGGAGCACGGTGCGGAAGCGCTCCGCGGCGAGCGAGTCCCCGAGGAGCTGCTCCACCGGCGTCACCGCATCGACGGGCTGGTCGGGATCGACGGCGGCGATCGCGCTTCTCACCGACGCGGCGATCGCGGCCGGATCCGACGGGCCGCGCACCACGAGGGTGACCGGCGACCACGACACGCCGGCCACGTTGTTCTGCGCATAGGGAAGATAGAGCGTCGCCAGGGGCTCGGCGCCGAGACCGGTGTCGCGGACGTCCCCCACCACACCGACGACGCTGAGCCAGGTCGGGGGGTTGGTGCGGCGCTGGATCCGCTTGCCGATCGGATCCTGCCCGGGCCACAGTCGGCGCGCGAGCGAGCGGCTGAGCATCGCCACGCGGGGCGCGTCGGCCCGGTCCCGCTCGTCGAGCTCGCGGCCGGCCTCGAGGGGCACGCCGAGCGTGCGGCAGTATCCCGGGCTCACGCGGCGCATGTGGACGGCGACCTCCTCGCCGGGGTCGCTCTCGCGGCCCTCGGGGACGATCCCGGTCTGCATGCTGATCCCGGGCCGGAAACGGGTCATGGTCGTGGTCACGCCGGTCACGCCGGGCAGGCTCCGCACGCGCTCCAGCACCTGCTCGACGAGCTGCACGCGGCGCGGGGCCTCGGAATAGCGCGCCGCGCTCGGGACGATCTGCAGCGCGAGGAGTCCGCGGGCGTCGAAGCCGGGGCTCTGGCGCCGGTCGCGGGACAGGCTCCCCAGCAGCACCGAGGCGCCCGCGAGCAGCATCACGCAGAGCGACACCTGGGCGGCGACGAGGATCTCGCGGAGGCGATGATCCGAGCGGCTCTCGGAGCTGCGTCCGCTCGCCGATTTCAGCGCGTCTCCGGGATCGGTGCCGGCCTGCCGCAGCGCGGGCAGGAGGCCGATCGCCAGCGCGGCGAAGGCGACGACGCCGACCGCGAAGGCGGCCACCCGCGCGTCCAGCGGTACGGGGCCGACCTGCCGCGCCACCTCGGCGTCGAGGGCGAGCAGCGGGCCCACGCAGCGATGAGCTACGACGAGCCCGATCAACCCTCCCGTGGCGGCGATCAGGCCGGTCTCCGCGAGCTGCTCGGCCACGATGCGCCGCCGGCTCGCGCCGAGGGCCAGGCGCAGGGCCACGTCGCCCCGGTGGGTGATCGCCTGCGCGAGCGCGAGGTTGCCGAGGTTGGTGCACGCGATCAGGAGGACGAGCCCCGCGCCCCCCGCCAGGAGCAGCAGCCACGGCCGTCGCTCGCCGAAGAGACGCTCGCGCAGGGGCTGGACGGTGACGTCCCAGCCCGTGTGCGTGTCGGGAGACTCGGCCCGGACCTGCCGGTTCACGCTCTGCAGCTCGGAGAGCGCCTGGGCCGGCGTCACCCCCGGCGCGAGCCGGGCGGCCACGAGGAGCTGGCGCGAAGCGGAAGGCCGCACGCTGGCGGCGTCCAGTCCGAGCGGGATCCACAGCTCGCCCGGCTGGAGCAGCGGCGCGAAGCCCTGCTTCATGATGCCGACCACGACCCGCGGCTCGCCGTCGAGCCGGACGGTGCGCCCCACCGCGGCCGGATCGCCTCCGAAGCGCCGGCGCCAGAGCCCATCCGAGAGCACCACGACCCCGCTGCCGGGGCGATCCTCGTCGCCCGAGAAGACGCGCCCGAGCTGCGCCTCGGCGCCGAGGAGGGGAAACAGATCCGCGGATACCGCCGCCGCGAGGACGCTCTCGGGCGGCCCGTCGCCGGTGAAGGCCATGTCGCGGGGCGTCCACGCGGCCGTTCGCGCGAAGCTGCGCGCCCGCTCGCGCCATCGGACGAGGTCCAGCGGCCCCGCCGCGAAGCTCTGGGGGGCGTCGCCGGGGGCGGCGAAGCTGGCCCCGAGCACGTAAAGGCGCTCGGGGTCCGGGTAGGGCAGCGGACGCAGCAGGAGCGCGTTCAGCACGCTGAAGATGGCGAGGTTGGCCCCAATGCCGAGGGCGAGCGTCGCGACGCTGGTCAGCGCGTAGCCGCGGCGGTGGGCGAGACGCCGGATCGGATTCATGCCGGAAACGGTAGACCCGAGCGCGCAATGCGTCCAATGAATTGTTAGACTCATCTCCATGCAGGATCTGCATCTATCGCGGAGAGGGGACGCCACCGCCCTGGAGGTGCGCCACCTCCGGATGATGCGGGCGATCGTGCGGGACGGCGGCGTCACCCGCGCGGCGGCGCGGCTGCACCTGAGCCAGCCGGCCCTCAGCCATCAGCTCGCCGAGCTGGAGGCGGAGCTCGGCACCCGCCTCTTCCTGCGCGTCGGCCGGCGCCTGGTGCCCACTCCCTCCGGGGAGCGCCTGCTGCGCTTCGCCCAGGCCCTCCTGCCCGAGCTGGCGCAGGCCGAGGACGAGGTGCGCGGGCTCGCCGGCTCCGGTCAAGGGCTCGTCCGGGTGAGCACCGAGTGCTACACCGCCTACCACTGGCTGCCGGCGGCCCTCACGCAGTTCGAGCGGCGCTTTCCGGCGGTGACGGTCCAGGTGGTCGTGGAGGCCACCCGGCGCCCCCTCCCCGCGCTGCTCGAGGGCAGCCTGGACGTCGCCATCGTGAGCACCCGGTCGCGCAACGCGCGCATCGCGTACCACGGGCTGTTCGACGACGAGCTGGTCGTGGTGATGGCGCCCGCGCACCGCCTGGTCGGAGCACCCTTCGTCGCCGCCGAGGACCTGGCCGCGGAAACCCTGTTCATGTACCCCATCCCGCGGGAGGACAGCGACGTCTTCCAGCGCGTGCTGTTGCCGGCCCGCGTCGAGCCCGCGCGCCTGGTGCCGGTCGAGCTGACCGAGGCGATCCTCGAGCTGGTCCGTGCCGGCCGCGGCGTCGCCGTGCTCGCCCGCTGGGCGGTGGCGCCCGATCTGGGTTCCGGCCGGCTGCTCGCCCGCCGCCTGACCCGCCGCGGGCTGCGGCGGAGATGGTTCGCGGCGACGGTCGCGCGGCGGCCGGCCGCCCACATGGCGGAGTTCATCTCGCTCGTCCGCCGGCTCGGCCCGGGTCCGCGCGGCTGATCGGTGTTAGGCTCTCAGCCACCTTGTGGCCGCAGTCCTACGACCCGCTCCACAACGTCGTGCTCTCGACGCTGTGCGCGGCGCTGCCGGTGCTGGTGCTTCTGGGTACCCTGGCCATCCTCCGCGTCAAGGCCCACGTCGCCGCGCTGCTCGGCCTGGCTTCGGCGCTCGCGGTCGCGGTCGCGGTCTTCGGCATGCCGGCCCGGATGGCGCTGGGCACCGCGGCCTACGGCGTCGCCTACGGCCTGTTTCCCATCGGCTGGATCGTCCTGAACGTCATCTTCCTCTACCAGCTCACGGAGCAGCGCGGGCTGTTCGCGATCCTGCGCGAGAGCATCACCACCGTCACCCGCGACCGCCGGCTGCAGCTTCTGCTGGTGGCGTTCTGTTTCGGCGCGTTCTTCGAGGGGGCCTCGGGATTCGGCACGCCCGTCGCGGTCACCGGCGCCATCCTGATCGGCCTGGGCTTCCCGCCGCTCCTGGCCTCGGGTCTGTCGCTCATCGCCAACACCGCGCCCGTCGCGTTCGGCGCGCTGGGAACGCCCATCATTGCGCTGCAGAGCGTCACCGAGCTGGACCTGAGGCAGCTCAGCGCGATGGTCGGCCGGCAGCTGCCGCTCTTCTCGCTGATCGTCCCCTTCTGGCTCGTGTGGGCCTTCGCGGGCCTTCGGGGCACGCTCGAGGTGTGGCCGGCGGTGCTGGTGGCGGGGGTGTCGTTCGCGGTCCCGCAGTTCCTCGTCTCGAACTACCACGGCCCGTGGCTGGTGGACGTGGTGGCGTCGGTGGCCTCGATCGGCGCGGTCACGCTGTTCCTGAAGGTCTGGCAACCGCGGCGGCACTGGGGCCTGGAAGGCGAGGCCGACGCGGGACCCGGGGCGGCGGCGAGCGCGTCGCGCGGGGAGGTCCTGCGGGCGTGGGTGCCGTGGCTGATCCTCAGCGTGCTCGTCTTCATCTGGGGGCTGCCCCAGACGAAGGCGGCGCTGGACGGGCTGTCGATCGTGCGCGTGCCCATCCCCGGGCTGCACAACCTCGTGGAGCGGGTGCCGCCGGTCGTGGCCTCGCCGAAGCCGGAGCCCGCCGTCTTCAACCTCAACTGGCTGTCGGCGACGGGCAGCGGCATCCTGGTGGCGGCGCTCGTCGCGGGGTTCGCGATGGGATATCGCCCGCGCGAGCTGGCCCGTGCCTACATGGGCACGCTCAAGCTGGTGCGCTTCTCGCTGCTCACGATCGCGGCGATGCTCGCGATCGGGTTCACCACCCGCTATTCCGGTCTGGACGCGACCCTGGGCCTGGCCTTCGCGCGCACCGGCTGGCTCTATCCGTTCTTCGGCACGCTGCTGGGCTGGCTGGGCGTGGCCCTCACCGGGTCCGACACGTCGTCCAACGTGCTCTTCGGCAGCCTGCAGCGCATCACGGCCGAGCAGCTCGGCCTCAGCCCAACGCTGATGGCGGCCGCGAACAGCTCGGGGGGCGTGATGGGCAAGATGGTGGACGCGCAGAGCATCGTGGTCGCGAGCACGGCCACGCGCTGGTACGGCCACGAGGGCGACATCCTGCGCTACGTCTTCTTCCACAGCCTCGTGCTGGCCTGTCTCGTCGGCGTGCTCGTGCTGCTACAGGCCTACGTGTACCCGCTCACGTCGCTCGTGGTGCGATAGCGGGTTTCCTCGCCCGTTCGGGCCGGTTTGACGCGGAAGGCGAGGCTGATCCGCGGGCCGACCGGATCCGTGGTCTTCGGGACGCCGTGCGTGTAGTGGAGCTGCGTCGCGTAGCTCATCATCAGCAGGCTGCCCGCCTCGAGGTCGACGTGCCGCACGCGCCGCGGCGGCTCCTTGGCGCGAATGGTCATCCGGCGCGGGCCGCCGAGCGAGAGCAGCGCGATGGGGAAGCCCTCGACGAGGACGTTCAGGTGGTCGTTGTGGGGCGCCACGCTGTCGCGGCCGTCGCGGTAGAAGTTCAACCCGACGCTGTTGAACGGCACCCCGGTCCGTCCGATCACCGCCTCCGCCGCGCGCCGGACCGCGTTCGGCGCATCCGCCTCGGGCACGAGATCGAAGTGGGCGGTCAGGCGCGGCACGTCGACCTCGCGGTCGTACATCTGGCGCCGCTCGGCCTTCCAGGCCACCGCCTCGCGCAGCTCGGCGAACCACGCTTGGGCGTCGTCCGGCGCCACGAAGCGGGGGGTGTAGGCGATGCGGCCGGTCTCGTCGTCGACGAGGACGCCTTCGTCGGCCCGGAAGAGGGAAAGCTGCGACAAGGGCACCTAGGCGGTGGCGGGCTTCGTCCTCTTCTCGGCCCGCCGCCGCTCCCAGGCCTCGTGCTCGGCCGGGCCCCAGTGCCCGACGAGGATCGTGTAACCGTCGGGGTCCTTCAGGCAGACCTCGCCGCTCTGCATGTACTCCGGGTACGAGATGGGAGGAACGTCGACCCCGTGGGCGAGGAGGTGGGCGCGCAACGCCGGCAGGTCCGGCGTGTACATGTAGAGGAGCACCGCCTGCCGGGTGGGGTCGATGGGCTCCTCGGCGGCGAGGAACATCACGGCCCCTCCCTCACAATGCGCGCGCGCCCACCCGATGTGGCCCCCCTCGCCTTCGGTGTCGATCGTCTCGAAGCCGAGCCGCGCGTAGAAGCGCAGCGAGCGCGCCACGTCGGCCACGTGCAGCATCGGCGTCGAGAAGCCGGCCTTCACCGCCATCGAAGACGAGGAGCGCGGGCTACTTGCGCTTGACGTAGGTGATGCGCATCCCCGCGACTTCCTTGCCGTCGGGCGTCTTGTTGTACATCGTGAAGACGCGGGAGCCGTCCGCCTTGTACTCGACGACCGACTTCGACTTGACGACCTTGCCCGTCATGTCCGGCCCTTCCATGTAGCCCGTCACCACCTTCTTGACCGGATCGTAGGTGGACTCGCCGATCAGGAGGCCGGTGGACATGGAGTCGGTCCAGCTCCCCACGTACTTCTTCTTCGCGGGATCGTAGGCGTTCGTGCCGTGCCCGTCGAAGGGCATGCCGCCGAAGTCGCCCTTGAAGTCGGTCACGAGGCAAAGGCCCCCGCAGGCCAGCACGTTGGTCTCCACGGCCTTCGACGTCATGGGGGGAGCGCCCGGGGCCATGAAGGCCTCCACGGTGGCATCCCAGGTCCCGGCGTCCTGCTTGAAAAGCTCGTGCTCGGGGCCGGGCTTGGGCATCGGCGGCTCCGCCGCCGCTTGCGCCCGCACGACGGGAGCGGCCGCGAACGCCGCCGACAGCGTCAGGAACAACAGTCGACTAGACCTCATCGGAGGGCCTCCTTCAGGATTTCTCTGATGAGATCGACACTACCTCCCGCTGGTCTGGCTCGTCAAGGGAGCGGGCCCTAAAACCCCGCCAACAGATTGAACTGCCAGAGATGGGTCTTCTCGGGCCGGTCGAGCGGTTTCACCCAGTCCACCTCGAGCACGGCGAAGCCGAGGACGTTGACCCGCGCGACCGCTCCCGTGCTGCGCGAGAAGTCGCGCGTGCCGCCGAAGATCCGCGGCTTGGTCGTGCTGTCCCAGGCGACGCCGGCGTCGAAGAAGGCGCCGATCTCCACCGGGATCGGCCCGTAGAGATCCTTGCGGCCGAAGAGGCCGAGCAGCGGCGCCCGCACCTCCAGGTTGGTGACCAGCATCCGGCTGCCGAGCAGCCGGTCGAACACCGGGCAGCTCCCGTCGGCCTGCACGCCGCACTCGGAGGCGCTGAAGGACCCGACGTCGTAGCCGCGGATGAACTCGGGATAGCCCACGAA
>Ga0075423_10006035_pt1 | contig 11352 bp, 9 predicted proteins | sample SoiMethybrSBSTD2_FD_80114 | JGI IMG/M metagenome (GOLD analysis project Ga0075423, IMG submission 80114) | Bulk soil microbial communities from a Populus tree surrounding site in Tennessee, USA - Soil MetaG P. TD hybrid SBSTD2 | ecosystem: Environmental > Terrestrial > Soil > Tree plantation...
GCCGATGGGCGGCAGAGCGCCGGCCGAGGACGTTAAAATCGCAATTGTGCGGCCGCCGCCCGGCTGTTAGAATGCGCCCTATTTCCCGGTGAAAATCCTCGACAATATGCGAATGTACGCCCGCTTCGCGAGCGGGCTCGGCGGCTTCCTGAAAAATCCCCTCACGATCGACGACGCGCGGGCGATCGTCCGGCGCCGCATGGATGAGCGTGAAAAGAATTTCATACGGCTGCTTGAGCGCGGCGTGTTCGGCAACGAGCGAAGCCCGTTTCTTCCGCTGCTGAAGCACGCCGGCTGCGCCATCGGCGACGCCCGGCAAATGGTGGCGTCGCACGGCCTCGAAGCGACGCTGCGCGAGCTCAGGCGCGCGGGCGTCTACGTCACCTTCGAAGAGTTCAAAGGCAAAACGCCGATCGTCCGCGGCGGGCTCACGGTGCCAACCAAGGCGCACGATTTCGATAATCCATATCTCGGCCATTACTACACCGCAGAGACCGGCGGCTCGACCGGCGCCGGCACGCGCATCAACATCGATCTCGACCATCTCGCCGCCGATACGCCCTTCAACATGCTCGCACTCGACGCGCACGGCGTGCTCGACGCGCCCAAGGCGATCTGGCGCGGGGTGCTGCCGGACGCCAGTGGGCTCAATTACATTCTACGCGGGGCGCGCATGGGGCGCGTGCCGCAAAGATGGTTCACGCCGCTCCGGCGCAGCGAATACAGACCGGCTTTCAAGTATCGCGCGGCTAATGCCGCCATCGTCGCCGCCGGCAATGCCTTCGGTATCGCGATCCCGCGGCCCGAGCCCGTGCCGTTCGAGGATGCCGGCGCGATTGTTGGCTGGATGCGCGAGCAGGTCCGCACGCGCGGCTCCTGTTTGTTGTTTTGTCTCGTGAGCGCCGCGCTCCGCGCAGCAATCGCCGCGAGAGAATTGGGCGTCAATCTCAACGGCGCGGTTTTCGAGGTCGGCGGCGAGCCGCCGACTGAAGCAAAAGTCCGCGCGATCACCGCCACCGGCGCGCGCTGCTACCCGACCTATCATTTCGGCGAATGCGGCCGCGTGGGGATGGGCTGCGCGCGCCCGCTCGACGGCAACGACGTGCATTTTTTCAAGGACGGGCTCGCGCTCATCGATTACCGTCGCCGGGTGCCCGGCTTCGATATCGACGTGAACGCCTTCTGCTTCACGAGCCTTCTGCCGACCACGCCGAAGATCATGCTCAACGTCGAGCTCGACGATTACGGCGTGATCGAGGCGCGCTCGTGCGGCTGTCCGCTTGAAGCCTACGGCTACGCCGAGCACATCCGCGAGATCCGGAGCTTCCGCAAGCTCACCGGCGAGGGCGTGACGCTCGTCGGCAGCGAAGTGTTGTCGGTTCTCGAAGAGGTGCTGCCCGCGCGCTTCGGCGGCAGCCCGATAGACTACCAACTGCTCGAGGAAGAAGACGAGCGCGGATTCACGAGGCTGAGCCTCGTGGTAAGTCCCTCGATCAAGATCGCCGACGAGCGCGCGGTGCTCGCGGCGCTGCTCGACGCGTTGGGCGAAAAAAGCGTCGCCGACGGCCTGACGCGCGCCATCTGGTCAAACGCGGGAACCGTGCGCATCAAGCGCATGGAGCCGATCCGGACGGCGCGCGGAAAGCTCTTGCCGCTGCATCTCATGCAGCGCGCGGCGGCGCGGCGCAAAACCGCGGAAGAGCCGTGAAGCTCCCTGCGCCTTTTTTTATCGTCGGCTCGCCGCGCGCCGGCACCACGCTGTTAGCGCGGATGCTCGACCGCCACTCGCGCATCGCGGTGTATCACGAGACGCATTACTATCCGCTGTTCCGCTCCGAGCTGACCCGTTACGGCGACCTCCGCGCGCCTGAAAACCTCGCGAGGCTGATCGACGACGTGCGCGAAGTCGTCCGCGTTCAGGGCTTTCTCGCGCCCCCTCGCCGCGAGGAGTTTTTGGAATTGCTGCCGGAGCCCACGTTCGAGGGCGTCTTCGCCGCGCTACTCTGGATCAACGCGCGGCGGCACGGCAAAGCGCGGGCCGCCGACAAGACCCCGGGGCACCATGCATATCTTTCCGAGATTCTGGACCGGTTTCCGACGAGTCCCGTAATCTTCGTCATGCGCGATCCGCGCGGCGCGGTGCCTTCGATGCGCCTGGCGCTGCGCGCAAGCCTCAGCAGCGCGGCCCGGATGTGGAACGAAGCGTTCCGGAGCTACAGCCGGTTTTCCGGGCGCGTTTATCTTATTCGCTACGAGGAGCTGGTCGCAGCGCCGGAGGAGACGCTGAAAGCCGCTTGTGCGGTCTTGGGCGAGCGTTTCGAGGACGAGATGCTGCGCTTTTCCGAGCGCGTGCCGGAGCGCTTAGCGGCGCTGCCGAATTTTCAAAAGCTGCTGCAAGGCGTCGACGCCGGGGCTGCGGACGGCTTTCTCCGCCTGCCGCCCGAGGACATCCGGCAAATCGAGGCCCTCTGCGCAGAAGGGATGGAGAGCTTGGGTTACGCATTCAGCGCCGGCGAGGCGCCGATCCTCTCGATGCCTCCTGTTTCGAAGATCGCTATCGCCGTCGACCGCCTGCGCTATTACGGCGTCGACCGCCGCCGCTGGCGGCGCGGCTGGATGCGCTGGAGAATCCTTTTGAGGCTGCGGCTTCGGCGCCCTGCCGATTGGAACCCACGATGAGCGAAAAACCGCTTCGTTTTTGCATGATGACGACCTTCTACCCGCCGTATAATTTCGGCGGCGACGGCATCTTCGTGCATCGCTTATCGAACGAGCTGGCGCGCCGCGGTCACCGCGTCGACGTCATCCATTGCCAGGACGCTTACCGCGCTTTGGCGGGCGGGGAGCCCACCGCCGCTTATGACGATCACCCGAACGTGACCGTGCACGGACTGCGCAGCCGTTTCGGCTTTCTCTCGCCGCTTGCCACCCAGCAGACCGGCCGGCCGTACTTTAAAGAGGCCGCGATCCGGCGAATTCTGCAGGACGACTTCGATGTGATTCATTTTCACAACATTACACTTTTGGGCCCGGGGGTACTGAAGTACGGCCGGGGCGTCAAGCTATATACCATGCACGAGTACTGGCTCGTGTGTCCCACGCATGTGCTCTTTCGATTCGGCAGCGCGGCATGCGAGCGACCCTATTGCTTTGCCTGCACGCTGGCGCACAAACGCCCGCCGCAATGGTGGAGATATACCGGCCTTCTCGCAAGCGCGGTAAAAAACGTCGACGCTTTCATTGCGCCCAGTCGTTTCAGCAAAGAGAGACACCGCGCGATGGGATTGACGGCGCCGATCGTTCAGCTGCCGCACTTCGTTCCCGCTCCGAGCGATTCCCCCTGGCCGGCCGAAAGCGATACGGGCGCCGAGAACGACCGCTATTTTTTCTTCGTCGGTCGGCTCGAGAAAATGAAAGGCGTGCAGACGCTTATACCGATTTTCCGCCGCTTTCCCAAAGCCAGGCTGCTGATCGCCGGGACGGGAAATTACGCGCCCGAGCTGTCGCGGCTCGCCGAAGGCTGCGGCAACATAGAATTTCTCGGCCACTGCTCGGAGCAGCGGCTGGAGCGGTTGTACGCGCGCGCCGTCGCCGTTATCGTTCCCTCGCTCTGCTATGAAAGCTTCGGCCTCGTTGCCATCGAGGCGTTCAGGAGCCGCACGCCGGTGATCGTTCGCGACATCGGCGCACTTTCCGAAATCGCGGCGGAGAGCGGGGCGGGTTTGACTTACCGGACCGACGACGAGCTGATTGCGGCGATGAACGCGTTGCTCGAAGACGATACGAACCGTCGGAGCCTCGGCGAGCGCGGGCGCGCGGCATACGAGAAAAATTGGACGGCCGGTGAACATCTGAATCGTTACTTAACGCTCATCGGAGACATCGCGGCGCGCCGAAGCCGCGGCATAAACCAATCGTCGGATAGCGCGACGAAAATGCGGGCATAAGTCAGTGCGCAGCATCGACCAGCTTCTTGTCATCGCCGGTCCCACCGCGGGCGGGAAATCAACGCTCATAAGCAAAATCCGTTCAGGCGGAGCGCCCCGGCTGGAACACCTGCTCGGCTTTCGCGATCTCCGGGACTGGCCGGAAATTACGGCCGGTGCGATGAAACGGCAACCCGACTTGAAGCAAGAACGCCTGATTTTACACTATGATTTTTTGTGGCCGTATCCCGCCTCCGTCATGGAATCGCCCGACGGCGATTTAACGCTGTCGCTTTTACAAGGCGCGCGTGAGATCGCGATGATGACTTTATGGACGCCCCACATGCGGCTTACGCGGCAGCTCGTCGAGAGCCGCCTTAGGGGCCGCGTCCGCGGCGGTCCCGCGGAAGCGTTGAAGGTCCTTCTATTGCGCGCGATTCCCGCGTTTGCCGTAACGACCATGTCTCGGCTCCGCTGTTGGAATGCGATCAATCGCCGGTTGCCGACATGGGGACTGGCCCATCATTTTCTGGCGCTCGGGATTTATTCTAACCGGGCGCGCGCCGTCGCGATGTACCGCAGCTGGTTGAGATTTTGCGACGAGCGACTTTCGCACGTTCGCGCCCACGTAATAGTCGAGGTGGGAAGTGAGCTGAGAATATTTTCTCGCGGCGAATGGGAAGCCCGCGTTAATCGCATTGAGGAGGTCGAACTCAGGTGAAGCTCTGGACAACGCCTAAGCTATGGATCGGTCTTCTCGCGATCGTCGCGCTCGGCGCGGCGGCTTACGCCAACTCCCTCACGAACGATTTTCAGTTCGACGACATCGACGGCATCGTGCGTAGTCCGATCCTTCGCGACGCGCGCAACATCCCGTCCTATTTCACGGACGTGCGCCAATCCGTTACCGCCGGGGGCCGCGATTGGCGCCCGATGGTCCTCGTCACTTTGGCGCTCGACTATGCAATCGACGGCCTCAACCCGGTCGTCTTCCGCCTGACCAATCTGGCGATCCACATCGCGACGGCGTGTCTGATTTTCATCATCCTACTAGAGCTATTTCGCCTGTACCCCGAGGCGCTCGCAGGCGCGCCGCTGTCGGCGGAGACGGCCGCCGCCGCGGCCGGGGCGCTTTTCGTCGTTCACCCGGTGAACTCCGAGATCGTGAACCACATCTGGGCGCGCAGCTCGGCGCTCGCGGCTTTGTTTTACCTGCTGAGTTTTTACTGCTTCATGCGCGGCCCGTGGAGCGCCGGCCGCGGCGGGTGGCGGCCATGGGGCTTCGCGGGGCTCGGCTTGTTCGCCGTCGGACTCAGCGCTAAGGCGACGGTGATCACGTTGCCGGCAGCGCTGCTCCTTTACGAAGTTCTCTGCGTAAAGCCGGAAAAGCGATTTTGGCGCGAGCCGAGGAGACTGGCGAAGTACTTGCCCGTGCTCACGGTCTCCGCCGCTTACGTACTGTTTCGTTTTATGTATGTGCGCGGTTTTTTCCGGCGCGTCACCGTCGGGCCCTCGGACAGCGCCACGGCGACCTATCTCTGGACGCAGTTCCGCGCGTGGATTTACTATATCCGTCTTTTCATCTGGCCGTCCCCGCTGATCGCCGACTATCCCGTCTTCTGATGGTCGCACTCTCTGACGGAGCCTCGCGTGCTGTTGTCCCTCGTACTCGTTGCGGGCATTTTGGCCCTCGCATGGAGAGCGCGGAAAAATAACCCGCTGTTGACGTTCTTCATTTTCTGGTTTTTCGTGCTCTTGCTGCCCGAAGCGAGCTTCATTCCGCTCTATGACGCGGTCAACGGCTATCGCGCTTACCCGGCCTATACCAGCCTTGCCGTCGTTGCGCTTTTGTTAAGCGCGAGCGGGGCGGCATGGATGTGCGGCAGTCTGAAGCATCGCATCGACGATTCACGGCTGCGGGCGGTTTACGGCGCCGCCGCGGCCGCTGTTTTGGTTGCCCTGAGCGCGGCGACAATCGTGCGCAATCGCGATTGGAAGGATGCGGTTACGCTGTGGAGCGATACGGCAAAGAAAGATCCGACCAACGCCCGGGCTTACACCAATCTCGCCTTCGAGTCGATGTTAGCGAACGACTATTCAAAAGCCGACGAATTCATGCGTCAGGCGATCGCGCTCGCCCCCGCCAAGGCGCTTCCGTATATGTACCGGGGCTATCTTTCTCTCGTCATCGGCCGCGGCGACCTCGGGCTCGCCGATTTTAACCGGGCGATCGAGCTGGACCGGCGTGTGCCGAAGTCTTTTTACTACCGCGGCGAAGTTTTCAGAAAGACGGGTGAGTACGAGAAGGCGCTGGCGGATTATCGCGCCGCCCTAACGCTGTCGCCGTTGTACAGCGATCCCTATATAGGAATGGCGCTGGTGCATTTGGACCGGCAGGAGATCGATAGGGCTATTGAGGCCTGTCGGAAGGTCATGGAGGTCGACGCCGCAGACGCGCGGAGCTACCACTGTCTGGGCAGTATATTCCTCGAGCAACGGCGGAATGTCGAAGCGATCCGAGCGTACCAGCGCGGCCTTGAGCGGCGACCGCGCGATCATGGCCTCTGGTATGGACTGGGAACGGCGTACGAGGCCTACGGCATGTACAAGCCGGCCGCCGAGGCTTTCGACATGGCGAGCCGGTTGACGAAATAAAAAAAGAGGGGCGGTTTCCCGCCCCTCTTTTTTTCTAAACGACCTTCGATCGATTTATCTATTCCACATCGTTCCGAATACGCCGGGCTCAAGCGTCGGCTCAAGGTATTGCCGGCGCGTCTGCAACAGCGAGAGGTTCGGATTCTTGGCGAAGTTGAAGTAGTACTGGACGCCGCTGCTGACGGTGTACTTATTGTGATTGACGTCGAACCATCCTCTCGCCACCGTGACTTCGAGATTCTGCCAAGGCATTACGGCGATGCCGCCGGCCGGGCCGACACTCACCGCACCGGTGCTGCCCGACCCACCGCCGCCGCCGAGCGACTGGTGGCCGCTGCCCCAAAGATTCCGCACCCTGACTCCGAGACTTAATTCCAAATTATCTTTGCCGACAACCGGCACCGGAGGGAAGAAGTTCGCCATCAATTGAGCTTCGTTTACCGGGATAACGACTCTGCGGTTGTCGCCTTCGCTGGCTTTAAAAACCCATCGGGGCGAAACGGCTTGCGAGACCCAGAAGTCGATATTAGTTTGCGGCAGGTAGAACGAAACGGCAGGCTTTATCCATGTGCCGTGGAAGTCCGGCGCGCTACCGGCCGAGCCCTGATAGTGTCGCACTTGGTAAGCGACGAGAACACCCGCTTTGCCCATGCCGAAATCGTAAATCGGGCCGCCGTTGAAGCCCCAGCGCCAGTTCGCGCTGCTCGCGACTATACTGCCTGCGAATTGGAAACCGAGGTCGGGAATGATAAACAGCGGCGTCACGGCAAGCGCCTCACCGAGGAATCTCGGCAGCGCGCCGCCAAATGACGACTCCGGACTCTTGACGTTTTCCTTTTCCGCTCCGCCGAGAGCCGAAAGCCTGAACATGCCATCGATCGGCGCGACGAGGGCGGTTGCGGGCATGAAAACAACAACTGCCGCTAAGAAAATTCCCAGTATCGCACTCGCTATACGTTTAACCATTCCGCCCCTCCTTGTTGAAAAAAAGCGTCGTTGCTTTTCTAATTCGTGATGAAGTTCGAGATCAGGATGCTTTTTAACAAATTCCTCTTACAGGGCCTTTTATCCGAAAAAACCATTGCCTGTCAAGTGGAAAAAAAAGGGGGGGTTCCCCCCTGTTCGCAGGCACGCCAAATCGTCCCTTTTTAAGACCAAGGCGACCCTTTCGAGTCGCCCTTGTACCCCACCGCAAAACCGCCGTAGGCTAATGCTATGTTCCGCGACGGACCGTCCACCACCCTCTCCCGCGATGCGATGCTGCTCATCCTTACGTGGGCGGCGGGAGCGGTCGACGCCGTGAGTTATCTCGACCTCGGACGCGTATTCACGGCCATGATGACCGGCAATACAGTTTTATTGGGCCTTGCGCTGGCGCAGGGGGAGCTCCTCGCCGCGGGCCGCTCCATTCTAGCGCTTTTGGGCTTCGCGCTCGGGGTAACGGCAGGCGCGATGGTCGTCGAGCGCGACGAATCGGAGTCGGAATGGCCGCGAGCCGTTACAGCCGCTCTGGGCTTGGAAGCGGCGATTCTAGCCGTGTCCGCTGTCGTGTGGCATCTTAAGGACCCGGCGCTCGGCGTCCACAACGTTCCGGTCTTGATCGTTCTCCTGGGCACGGCCATGGGCGTCCAAGCCGCCGCGGTGAGGCGGCTAGACGTCCCGGGAATCGCCACGACGTATCTTACCGGGACGATTACCAGCCTCTTTGTGGATGTCGTAGGCTGGAGCCGCTCACACACTCACGTATGGCGCGGCCCATCGGGCGATATCGTCAAATGGGAGCAGCGGGTGGGTCTGCTGGCGGGAGTTTTTCTTGTTTACGGCTTCGGGGCTTTTTCCGGTGGGCTGCTGCAAGCGCATTACCCTGCCCTCGCCAGCGCGGCGCCGTTCGCGGCGGTCCTCATCGTCGTCGCGAGCGCCGTGCGCCGCTATGGGCTGCGGTGGCGCTAGGTCTTATTTTCCTTCGTAGAGCCGCTTGATGAAACCGCTCTTTTCGAGCTCCGCGATAAAGCTCGGGTCCATGAATTCTTCCGGCTTGTGATTTTTGATCTCCGGTTTCGTCGCGGCGACGTAATCGTACGTCGCCTGCAGCCCCTGCATGATCGGATACGGCGTGGAAATGAAATCCTGCCGATAAATTTCGTAGGAGCCTTCCAAAAGGTCTTTATCGTTGTTGCGCAGGTATTTGGCGAGGACTTTGAGGCTGAAGTCCTTGTGCGTCTTCATATACGCGATCGCCTCAACATGGGACTTCACCACGCGCATGACGGTATCGCGGTCTTCCTGCACGTACTTCCGTCGCGTGACGACGGACATCGACGGATAAACGACCTCTTTTCGCGCATCCCAAAGAGGGCGGAAGCCCAGTTTCTCGCCTTGCACATCGGTCGGATAGGAGACGTCTGCCGCGTCGACCGCGCCCGACACCAGCGCCTGGAGACGCTCCGGCGGCGTGCCCATCGACATCCAGGTCACGTCGCGGTTGGGATCCATGCCGTATTTTCGAATGATATGACGCCACAGGAAATCCCCCAGCGAGCCCAGACTCGACGTGCCGATCCTTTTTCCCTTGATGTCCTCCGGCCGCCTTATCTCCGCTTTGACGAGTAATTTGCTCTGCACGCCCGGGACCGTATGCGCGACAGTGACGAAATCCGCGCCGCTCAGATTCGCGAGCATCACGGTCGCGATCGTCACCGGCGCGGCGAAGATGCTGCCGCCGAGGATCGCCTGGGACGTCTGGCCGGAGCCGCGAAGCAGGATGAGCTCCATGTCGAGGCCGTTCTTCTCGTAGATCTTCGCCTCCTTGGCGATCCACGGGATCCAGTTCGAGGCCGAGATCGACGTCACGCCCCAGCGGAGCTTTTTCAGCGGCGGCTTTTCCTGGGCGAAGCCGACCGCGGCGCTAAAAAGAATAAATATGAACGCTAGAAGTAATTTTCTTGCATACGTCATGGATGAACTCAGCTTCGGAGAGATTCTTCGCTGCGCTCAGAATGACACGATACGGCGCGAATGTCTGATCTGTATCCTGAACGAAGTGAAGGATCTCTCCGAAGTTTGTTTCTGATCGTTACTTCTTACCCTTCACCTCGTCCTTGAGGGTCTTCGGAAATCCGCTCTGCTCGATTTTTTTTAAGAAGCTCGCGTCGTAGAACTCTTCCGGCTTCGCCGTCGCCGCCTTCGGCTGCGCCGGCGCTAAAAACTCCAACACCGTGCGCACCCCCGCATTCGTCGGATAGGGCATCTGCGGCATCAGATCGACGTAGTAATCGTATCCCTCTTCGGCGCGCGCGCGGTCGCTGATTTTCAAATAGCGCATGATGCCCGTTACGGTGCGCTCCTTCTGCGTGCGGAAAAAATGCAGCGACTCGATGTAACCTTTGAGAAAATTTTCAACCGTCGCGGGATGGCTCTTGAGATACGGTGTCATCGCGGCGAACGAGTTGCCGGCGTAGGCGATGTCGGTCTTGCGGAGATCGGCCAGCTCACGCATTCCCATCTGGGCGGCGATGCCGCTGAACGGCGGCGAGAGCACAGTGCCCGAGACCGTGCCGCTTTTGAGCGCGTTCAAGCGCCCCTGCTGGCTCTCGGCGACCGAGACAAAGATCACGTCCTTGCCCGGCTCGAGACCGTTCTTGCGCAAATACAGTCTCAGCGCGCTGTCCGCCGAAGCGCCCGGCCGGGTGCCGGTGACGATCTTGCCCTTGAGGTCCTGCAGGCTCTTGATCTCGGGCCGTGCGAAAACCGTGTAGTCCAGGCGCTCCGACTGCACCGCGACGATCACGATGTCGGCGCCGCCCAGCCGCGCGCTCACGGTCGCGGTCGAGCCCGCCGCGAGAAAATCGACCGCGCCGGAGGTCACCGCCGCGAGCGAATTCATGCCGCCGCCCATATAGATCGGCTCGAGATCGATCCCATACTTGGCGAAGATCCCGTTTTCCTTGCCGATCGGCAGCACGCTCGAATTGACGGAGATCGATCCCTGCGCGACGCGGATGCGCTCCTTCGGCTGCGCCCGAACCGTCGAGGCGCAAACGAGAAGAACGCAGGCGAGAGGAATGAGACGGAAGACGAGAGAATAAAACGACCGCATCTTTTTCCTGTTGTCTCCTGCCTGTTGGGGCTGATCAGTCGTTCTGGCCGAACCGCGCGATGTCTTCTGGAATCTCCGCCTTCGAAACTGCCGCTTCCTTTCCCTGGACCATGTGCCGAATCTGCTCGACCACGTCCGGGTTCGCCAGTGTCGTCACATCGCCCACATCGCGCCGATTGGAGATCGATGCGAGCACACGCCGCATGATTTTCCCCGAGCGCGTCTTGGGCATGTCGGGCACGATATAGACCTCCTTCGGTCGCGCGATTTTGCCGATCAAATCTTCGTTGGCTTTCACGATCCGATTACGGATCTCTCGGCTGGGCTGAATGCCCGGCTTGAGAGCGATGTAAATCTCGGGCATCCGGCCCTTAAGCTCGTCGGTGACCGGCACGACGGCCGCCTCCGCGACTTCAGGCACGGTGAGACAGGCGGACTCAATCTCTTTCGTGCCGAGGCGGTGGCCCGCGACGTTGATCACATCATCGATGCGGCCGAGGATGCGGTAGTATCCGTCGGCCGCCTGCAGCGCCCCGTCGCCCGCCATGAAGGGCCAATCGCGCCAGTTCTTGCTCTTCGGCTTCTTGTTGTACTTCGCAAAATAGGTTTTGACATAGCGATCGGGATCGCCCCAGATCGTCTGCATGATCCCGGGCCAAGGGTTGCGAATGCAGA
>Ga0075423_10006036_pt1 | contig 11350 bp, 12 predicted proteins | sample SoiMethybrSBSTD2_FD_80114 | JGI IMG/M metagenome (GOLD analysis project Ga0075423, IMG submission 80114) | Bulk soil microbial communities from a Populus tree surrounding site in Tennessee, USA - Soil MetaG P. TD hybrid SBSTD2 | ecosystem: Environmental > Terrestrial > Soil > Tree plantation...
CTCGTCTATTTATCCAAAACCTTTAGAAGATCATCGAGAATCATGTCTCAAGCACCGACTACTTTTGAGGAATGGTGGGTAGGAAGCTACTATAGGCGCTTTGTAGAGAGAGAGGGTGTGCCTCTATACGAGGGGAGCATTCTTGAAGACCTTGCCACCTTGCCACTCAAAGACTGGGAGAGAAGGGGCGGGAAGGCCGCCTATACCCGCTTGGGCAATCAGGAGGATGTGAATCTTCAGATCGTGGAAATCCCCGCCAAGGGCGAGCTAAAGCCGGAGCACCATATGTACGAGTCGGTCATGTACGTTATGAAAGGGAAAGGGGCCACCACGATCTGGCAAGAAGGAGAACCCAAGAAGACCGTGGAATGGGAGGAGGGGGCGCTTCTCGCGGTCCCATTGAACGCATGGCATCAGGAGTTCAATAGCTCCGGTGACGAGCCTTGTCGGCTCCTATTCGGAACCAATATGGCCCAGGTCATCAACCTCTACCACAATCTGGAATTTGTCTTTAACAATCCCTTCAAATTCACCGACCGGTACTCCCACTCCATGGAGAATTTCTATGCGGATGAGGGGAAGCGCTGGAACCTGCGCCTATTTGCGACCAATTTTATCCCCGACGTAAGGAAGTTCAAGTTAGACCCTTGGGAGGAGAGGGGAATTCGGACTTCCATTACGCGCCTGTACATGGGCAATTCCCTGTCTCAGTTACACCTACTGGAGGTTAGCGAAGGGACCTACGTAACCGCCCATAGGCACGGCGCCGGAGCGCACGTCGTGGTTATTGAGGGAGGAGGATATGAGCTTTTGTTCCAGCCGGGCGACGAGCTGAATCCAGAGAAGCGCCAAAAGGTCTTCATAAAACCCTATGGCGTCGTGGCTCCCCGTACCAATGAGTACCACCAACACTTTAATACCGCCAAAGGCCCCTTACGACAGCTTGCATTCAGGGGATGGGTGCGAAGGCCGCCCAGTATGAATGCGAAGGGAGAGTACGATCCCGTAGGGGCGGCGCGGAGTGATAAGGCACTCGGCTACTCGTCTAAAATCCGATACGACGAAGAGGATCCCAAGATCCGGGAGGAGTATTACAAGGAGTTGGAGAAGAACGGAATTTCCCTCAGGTTGGAGCCCGTCGACCAGGGCGGGGCATGAACCTTTCCCGTCGACCTGGCCTTAACAGGCTTTGGGCCTGCTTTTTCATTCCCCGATTCTTGCCAATCCGATACCTGGTAACCGGGCTCACTTGATAGTGCATGTTTAATTGGTGGAGCGTGGGATGATCGATCATGGAAAATTCGTGGCGCCTGCGATAACGCGGTCACGCCTGATGCTTGAGGTGGCATCGGAACTGGTAGGTGGGAAAGATTGGGTGCAACGGCAGGCCATGATAAGCCTGAGACCGCAGGGACGTGGCAACTGGCCACTGACGCTGTTTGCCAGCGACGACCCAGAGGTCATAGACGAAGTGGTGTCCGGAAAGGTCCAGGTCGCAATCATGAATCCGGTCGATCCCCTGACGCTGGCCTATCGTGGCACAGGACCGTTTAAGAAGCCCTTACCCCTCAGAGTCGTCACGGTGATCCCCTCTGAGGATCAGATCGCCTTCGCCGTCTCCGAGCGCACAGGCCTCACGTCTCTCGAAGAAATCCGCGAGCGGCGAGTGCCGTTGCGCGTCTCGCTTAGAAAACAGCCAGGCCATTCCACACACTTTTATGTCAAGCACATCCTGAATGCCGCGGGCTTCTCGCTGGACGATATTAAATCTTGGGGTGGTGAGATCCGTTACGATGCCTTCATCCCCCAGGCCTCTGAGCGCCTCGGCGCCATCGAGCGAGGGGAAATCGACGCCGTGTTTGACGAGGCCATCAATCGCTGGATCTACAAGGCGCTTGATCATGGAATACGTCCGTTATCACTTGGTGGACCGCTGTTGGCCAAGTTGGAAGAGATAGGCTTCCGGCGCGGCGTCATTCCCAAAGTGGACTACCCCAAATTGCCAGCCGACGTCGTGAGCCTGAACTTCAGCGGATGGGCCGTTTTCACTCGTGCGGACGCCCCCGACGATTTCATCACGGCTTTCTGCCGGGCCCTCGAGGCCCGCAGGGACCGGATTCCCTGGCAGGGCGAGGGTCCCCTTCCTCTCGAACGCATGTGCCGCAATACACCTGATACCCCATTGCTTATACCACTTCATCCCGCCGCCGAACACTTTTGGCGCGACTGCGGTTATCTACCGTGAGTGTAACCGAGGTCAGGCATATGCATTGGCTGTGGATACCGATTGAAAGATAGTGATCAGAGGAATGAACAGGAGCAAGCGCCTACAGTAAGGGGGTTTGTAAAATGGCTAAGACACTCCGTCAAACGGATGATGGAACTGCCAGGGAGCTAGAGTATGTGACAGACCCTGACGAACAGTTGGAAAAAAAACCGGGGACTCGTTATGGAGCAGCAGAATTGGGGTTTCGTCACTATTGGTATCCTGCTTTCCTTTCCAGACAACTTGGAAAGAAACCCAAATCTGTAATGTTGCTTGGCGAGAATCTGGTATTTGTCAGAGCCAACGGGCGGCCCTACGCGCTTTTTGATCGATGCGCGCACCGGGGTATGCAATTGTCCGAGGGCAAGTGCTGGACGGAAGGCACGATAACCTGTCCGTATCATGGTTGGACGTACAGGTTGGGTGACGGAGAGTTAATTGCAGCTCTAACGGATGGGCCTGAGTCGGCAGTTGTGGGCAAAAAGGGAAAAGGGGTTCGCAGCTATCCGGTCGAGGAGCGAAATGGGGTCATCTACGTCTACATGGGGGACGGCAACCCGCCGCCACTCGAGGAAGACGTTCCGGAAGAGCTGCTGAACCCGGAATACGTTTTTGAGGCCGTCACGTCCGTCTGGAACAGTAATTGGCGGCCTGCGGTTGAAAACGGGTACGACGCCTCCCACGCTACATACGTCCATAGGTACAGCCTCCGCTGGCGAACTCAGTTCAACCTGGCGCCGGCATGGGCCGGGAAGGTGGAAAGTGAGGTAGAAGGTAAATACTTGATTCAACGGCGCCGGGGTCCTTTTGGCTTTGAGGCAAATTATCCGGGCTTTGGTCTCTGGCCGCGTCACGCCTGGTTGCGAAAGGCCCTGGCCAAAGCTCGCAAAAAGTTTGGCCCCAAGGGCACACCGATGATTGCAGGCGTTCGCCTTCCATGCCTTATCGTGAACCACTATAGCTATTATAGCCATATCCGATATTCGGTCCCGATCGATGCGGAACACACCCGCAACTTTCAGATGTTGGTCGGCAGGTTTCATGGATTAAAAGCGCTCGCGTTTCGACTGCAATACTGGCTATGGCATCGTTGGGTCTTCCACAAGTGGTTCAACGAGGGACAGGATAAGTGGATCGTGGAACACCTGGATTATTCGGCGCCAGAGCAGTTCTTTAGACCCGACAGCTCCATCGTCCAATTACGTAAATATTTTGCGAAGAATGCGCGGACGGGCGATCCAATCGACGGAATGAAAGAATAAAAACAATTCGTCGACTCATTGGAAATCCATTCTAAAGCAAGAAGGAGGGGCTTTCTATGGCCCGTTCATATAAACGACACAAGATGGTGGTTTGTGTTACCGCTGCGGCGACCCTATTTTTAGGCTTCTCCCAAAAGAGTTGGGGGGCTTCGCAGGATAAATGGAAGGAGGTTGTGGAGGCGGGCAAGAAAGAGGGCAAGGTTGTGGTTTCCATTCCTGCTAGTTCTGAATTGAGGAAGCAACTGGAGGAGGCGTTCGAACAGCGGTTTCCAGGCATCGATCTGGAACTTTTCCCGGGCACTGCTTCAAAGATGCTGAGAAGGATCAGTGACGAGTTTCAAGCCGGTGTGCGTTACTTTGACATCCACATCGGGGGTGCCGGGTCCATTATCACCGGCTTCGTTGGAGGACGCATTGTCGATCCGATTGAGCCCAGTCTCATTCTTCCTGAGGTTAAGGAGCCTAAAAACTGGTGGGGCGGATATATGGCTATTGATAAGGAGAAGCGGTTCACTTATACCTTTTCAGCCTTTTTGGTCGCTAACTTTTGGCACAACACAAAATCTGCGAGCGCTGAGGAGCTTCGCTCTTATGACGATCTCCTCAATCCAAAATGGAAAGGAAAGATTGGTTGGTACGATCCGCGCCAGCCCGGCGCAGGGGCGCAAGCTTGGGAATATATGTGGAGGCACAAAGGCGAGGACTACTTGAAGCGCCTTGTAGCCCAAGACCTCCAGCTCTCTCGAAATCCGCGAGTATTGGCAGAGTCGCTTGCCAGGGAGAAACTGGCCGTGACCATTGGCATGAATTACTATGGGTTCCGCTCCTTTGTCGAAGCCGGTATGCCCCTAAAGGCACTTCCTATCTTCAAAGAAGGAACCTATGGCACGGCCGGGTCGGGGAATTTGGTGATCATTAAGAATCACCCTCACCCCAATGCCACCCAGGTGTTCGTCAACTGGCTGCTCAGCAAAGAAGGACAGGAAGTCTGGACAAAGGAACTGAGCCAGCCCACTCGTCGGTGGGACGTGGACACCCAATGGACGGCCAACTTCGGAGCTATAGCGGCAAAGGAGAAAATATCTCTGGAACAGTGGAATAAGGTGGAGCAGATCTCGGCAGATACTGAGGCAGCGGCAAACGCGGCGACGAAAAGCGCGCGTCGGCTTTTACCAGATTGAAGCGAAGCATGAGGAGAGTACATGGCGTACGGTTGGCGGTTGAATTACCCAACGGCTGTCGGAGTTTCGCCAGCGGGAGATTCGAGTAACCTATGTAAACTTCGAGGGTCCATTACATGGACAGAACCGCGGCGCCAGAACGCGTAATCTTTCAGGAAAAGTTGAATGGATCCTTGCTCCTGATGAGTTTGCTCCTGGGGGTAGTTGCGTTTGTAGTTCTGGTCCCCCTCTTCTTGATGATCCTGAACAGTTTTCAGCTCTCGAAGCCGGGCGAACCGATGATTTATGGTCTTCAAGGATGGCGGGAGGCCTTCAGGTCACCCGGCATACTATCCGCTATCCATAATACTTTTTCCTTGGCGCTAGCCCGCCAGTTCATCGCCCTGATCCTTGGTATCGTGCTCGCCTGGTTGCTTGCACGCACCGATATACCTCTCACGGGGCCCCTTGAGTTCATGTTCTGGCTTTCCTTTTTTCTTCCTGCGTTACCTGTGACGATAGGATGGATACTCTTGCTCGACCCCAAGTTCGGCTTGGTAAATCAGTGGCTGCTCAAACTCCCGCTTATTAGCGAGCCGCCGTTTAACATTTATTCGTTTTGGGGAATTGTCTGGGCGCATCTTGCCTCGTCGACCATCGGAGTCAAGGTGTTACTCCTGACGCCAGCGTTCAGAAACATGGATGCGGCCTTGGAAGAGTCTTCCCGGGTGTCTGGTGCAAGTGCGGTAGGCACGCTCATTCGTATCATTATCCCGGTCATGATGCCGGCTATCCTGGTGGCTACGATTTTAGGACTTATCCGTTCCCTGGAGGCATTTGAAATTGAACTGGTCCTGGGAGTGCCGGTTGGGATCCAAGTTTTTTCGACAAAAATTCTCGACCTCGTCATTGCAGAACCGTCGGAATATCCTCCGGCGATGGCCTTGAGTTCGACTTTTCTGGCCGTGCTGCTGGTTCTGCTATGCTTCCAACGCGTTGTTGTTGGGCGCAAGGAGTTCACGACTGTGACTGGTCGCGGCTTTAACCTTCGCCGCACCGCACTGGGTCGATGGAAGAACTTTGTCTTTGTCTTAGTAGTACTACTGGCATTGATCGTAACGGTGGTTCCAACCATCTTCCTGGTGCTGGGGACCTTCATGAAGCTTTTTGGCTTCTTTGACGTCAGCGATCCCTGGACCCTAAATAATTGGCGCCAGGTACTTCAAGATCCCGTGATACTGCGCTCTTTATGGAATACGCTCGTAGTAGCGCTGGGCAGTGCAATGGTCGGCGTGTTCCTTTATTCACTGATTGCCTATGTCATTGTGAAGACAAGTTTTACTTTCAGGGGGGTCCTTGATTTCCTCTCCTGGGTTCCTTGGTCTATCCCGGGGATTCTTCTGGGAATCGCGCTCCTCTGGACTTTTCTTGGCACAAAAATATTTATCCCGCTGTATGGGTCCGTCTACATCCTGATGATCGCGATGATCATAAAGAGTATGCCTATAGGAACACAGGTCATTAAAAGTGTGATGCTGCAGTTAGGGCGTGAATTGGAGGAGGCATCGATAGTGTCGGGCGCGTCATGGTTCTCTACCTACCGCCGTATCCTGATGCCGTTGCTCTTCCCGGCGTTGGTTACTGTGGGACTGCTAGTGTTTATTTCGGCAGTGCGGGATATCAGTACGATCGTGCTTCTAGCGACGGGTGAGACCAGGACACTTTCCTTGCTGATGCTTGAGTTCGCTACAGAAGGCCAGTTTGAAAAGGCAACGGTGGTGGGTGTGCTGATAGTTGTCTTTGTCGGGACCGCGGCTCTTATCGCACGGAGTCTCGGGGGCCGTGTCAGTATGAGAGAATAGTCAGGGTGAACGGCGCGATTTCTAACAGATGCCGACTAGCAGGGAACGTCCCGAGCAGATTGGCCCGGCAAGTGAAGAAGGATCACGTTCCGGACACGCCGATCGATGTCGTTTGTTGATCCGAACGAAGGCTTCCCTTCGGGGTATTGGATGGGGAAAGCTATTTTGAGTGACGAGGAGGCTCATCATGGCTGAGATTCTTGGAATCGGGTGCCCCCATGGCCCCCACATACGGTTTACCGATGAGACTATGGCAAACTGTTACTTTCGTATCAACCTGAGGAACGCGAAGACTCCCGCAGCCCTCAGGAATCCGGAGAATTGGCCGGCGAAGATGAGAGCCGAATGGGGGAACGACGAAGGAGTATCCGCTGCACGGCGACACCGCGAAGAAGTGATCAATGGGTTCCGCGCGGCACGGCAGGCTCTGGACCAGTTCAATCCGGATTTTGTTTTGATGTTCGGAGACGATCAGTACGAGAATTTCAAAGAGGATATTCTGCCGCCATTTTGCGTCTACGCGTTCGATCAATTCGAGATCGGTGGCCGGAAAGGCGAGCGTCGTTATGAAATCGGGCCCAAAGGAATTCTGAACACGGGTGTGTCAAACCTCGGCATTCCAATGGAACGTCCTCCCCAGCAGTCGAGAATCGAAGGTAGCAAAAAGATAGGAACCGTACTGGCCGGAGAACTTGTCAACAAGGGGTTTGACGTAAGTTGGTCGTCCCAGTTCCATCACTCCACCGGCCTGGGTCACGCCTTCACTTTCACTTTAGATTACCTCGACTGGGACAGGAAGGGATTTCCTTATCCGCTCATTCCGTTCCAGGTCAACTGCTATGGGGAAGACATGCGCATGCCCTCTCTGGGAGCGAACGAATGGATTGGACGCCTGCCCGATCGCTCGGAAGTGGACAAAAGGCTGGTTGAAGGAGGCGTCTTGCCTCCACAGGCTCCCCCGGTATGGCGTTGTTACGATTTGGGGAAGGCGGTGGCGGAGATTATTGCAGCGAGCCCTTACCGCGCATGTATAATCGGTTCGTCCAGTTGGTCCCATGCTTCGCTCACCAACCTGCATGGCTTTTTGTGGGGGGATGTGGATTCCGATCGCGAGTACTATGAACAACTAAAGGCTGGTCGATACGACCAGTGGAGAAATCTGGATCCCGATAAACTTCGAGCGTCGGGACAACACGAGATGCGAAATTGGGTCTGCCTGGCAGGTGCTATGGAACGGCGGGAAGCGCAGATTTTGGCGTACGCTGAGACTTACATTTTCAATTCCTGCAAGTGCGTAGCGTTATTTCCGCCGGAGAACGCAAGAGACGCCCACGAGAAAGCTACGGAGCGGGTTTAGCACGCTTAGCTCGGTGGATGGATCATGGGTAGGCAGCGTACAGCCGGCCTTTGTATTTCAAGCTAAGGCCCATGATGGCCCGTGTGATCGTGGGGATTCTGCAAAACCCGAACCCGCATCGCGGCCAGGTTTATCCTCTTTACGGACCGGTTGAGTTCACTTATGCCGAGATCGCCCAGGCCGCCGCACCACGAGCTCACGATGCTCGCCCCTTCCGTCGTTGATGACGCTTCTTGAGAGATGCAACGAGGTCGCTCACCTGGTGTTGAGCCTCCGGGGGCAGCGAGTCGAGGTCGTCAAACAAGAGTTGCCGTTCTAACGTCAACCTCCGGGCATTCATTAATCCCTCGCCACGCCATTCTCCATCGCGTTTCGTAACCACAGTCAGTTCCATTGAATCTCGCGACAGTGACGTCTCGATCTGCCCGCGGAACGCCATCCTGACAACGGAGTGCATCACGGCCAACACGGGGCTCAGGAAGCGCACGAACTCTACCTCGCCCTCCAGGCGCGATCCTGTCACGACCGTGTCGAAGATCCGCTGAGTGAACGAGGCGATCTCCTGGCGTCCCTTCAGGTGCGTTCCCTCCCAGACGACGAAATCAGCATCGTCGGTGAACGGGGCGGCGAACGCCGCGCCATCGCCCACATTCCAAGCATCGATCATCCGCTGATGGATGGCACGGATGGCGTCTTCGTCAGCAGCGTTGGGGGGTTGAGTTTGAGTTGTCCGTGAATTCATGGCCCGCTCCCTTCATCTAAAGTTTGCCATTCTTGTTCGAAGCGCGACGGATGAGCTCGTTCATCGGCTGCGTGAGGTCCAGCACTTGCGCGCAGATGCTCGTTCCACACGTCGTTTAACTTCTGCTCATCAGCTGTTAACGCTGGTTGCTGTGGCATGATTGTACCTCCTTTGTGTGTCTGGAAGCCGCGCAATTCGTTGCGCTCTCGGACGTTCCTCCTTGTAGCTCAGTTGAAAGTTCTGTGTCCGCTGGAAATTTTCATGGCTCCTACCGAAGGCGCTGCTGAATTATGCCGCCGTCTGCAAGATGATCTTGCCCGTGGATTCGCGGTTTTCCAATCTTCGTTGCGCTTCCGCCGCTTCCACCAACGGAAACACTTTATCAATGTGCAGCCGGAGCCAGCCCTCGCGAATCCCATTGAGCACATCATTTGCGCGCCGCAGCAACTCTTCGCGCGTGCGTATGAAATGGCCGAGCATCCCGCCTGAGATCGAAATCCCGCGCCAGATAAGCGAGAGTGGTTGGATGGGATCAGGCAGCCCGTTGGCGAAGCCGTGGATCACCACATGGCCGCGCACGGCAACCGCCTCAAGATTGCCGGTGAAGGTCGCCTTGCCCACCCCGTCGATAATCAGATCAGCTCCCAAATCATGCGTCAGCCGCTTCGTTTCAGCGACAAAATCCTGCCTGGTATACAGGATCACTTCGTCGGCACCCGCTGCACGCGCGGCCTGGGCTTTCGCTTCCGTCGAGACAGTACCAATGACGCGCGCTCCAAGATGCTTGGCCCACTGCACGAGCAGCAGACCCAGCCCGCCTGCCGCAGCATGAATCAGCACTGTGTCGCCGGGTTTGAGCGAGCGGTATTCATGGATGAGATAGTGGGCGGTCATCCCTTGGTGCGGAAACGCCGCACCCTGCTCAAACGAAAGATCGCTGGGCAGCGGGATCAACTTGCTGGCCGGGACCACACTCGCTTCCGCATAGGTCCCAAGATGGCCAGTGTAGGCGACACGATCCCCCGGTTTAAATTCTTTGATGCCTTCTCCGACAGCATCGATGATGCCCGCGCCATCAAAACCAGGCGTAAACGGAAGAGATGATGGGTCCTCGCCACGGCTTGGGTAAACATCGACAAAGTTGGGCCCTGCCGCACGGACCTCGCCACGTCGTAAGTTAACATCAACAAAGTTGAGCCCCGCCGCATGGAGCTTGATGCGCACTTCACCGGGTCCGAGGTCAGACAGTTCCAAATTGCGGAGCCGCAAAGTCTCCGGTCCGCCGAACTCTTCAATGCGTATCGCTTTCATTGCTTTCTTTCCCCGTAATAGGTCACAACATGTTCTTGCTCGTTGGCATCATTGCGTGCAACCAGAGCCAGGACGGGTTCGGTGGCGCTAAGATTGATGGGTTGGTGCGGCACGTCGGCTTTGATGTAGATGAAATCTCCCTCTTCACAGATAACCGAATTCTCCAGCTGCTCGCCGTAACGCGTATCCGTCCGGCCTTTGAGCAAGTAAATAGCGGTTTCATACCCCTTGTGTAGGTGCGGCTCAGCAGCGGCGGCCGGGGGGATGATAATCAAATTCATCGAAATGTTTTTTGCGCCGGCTGTAACTTCGGAGATCCCGATATAGTACGGCAACTGCTGGCGCGACATGATTTCGGCCGCAGGTCGAACGACAACGACTCCGTCTGAGTGATCACCTGTTGGTGTTATATTGTTTTCCATTGCATTGCTCTCCTGGGTTAGGCTCAGAGCGTTCAAGGCTTCTGAGCGGTTACGATGCTCCAATAACCGAACGTTGGCCTCACCCGGATGTTCTCGAATCCCGCTTCACGCAGCATCTCCGATAACTCCTTCCCGGAATACTGTTCGCCTTCCGTCCATCCGAGCATGATCATGCTAAACGCCGCCATCGGGATTCAGCGCTCACACCAGCAGCCCACCGCCGTCAACCACGACAACCTGGCCGGTGCTATAACCCTCTTGCATAAGGAATAGATAGGCCCGCGCGATTTCCGGAGCCTCACCTACGCGAGCAACGAGGAGCGACTTTCCCAACCCCTCGTACATTGCCTCCCTGTCACCGTCCTGCATATTCTGCCAGAGATTCGTTCGAACAACTCCCGGCGACACTGCATTGACGCGAATCGGCGCCAATTCAACCGCCAACGCTCGCGTGAGCGAGACAATAGCGCCGCATCCAGCGGCTGCAACCGTCCAGGTTTTATGGGGACGAATGCCAGCGATACCGGTCGTCAGTACGATTGATCCTCCTTGCCTGATGTGCGGAGTTGCATATTTTACGGCGGCCAAGGCTGACCAAAAACGAAGCTCGAACGCTTCCCTTGCTTTCTTGAGGTCCATCGCGCCAAGCTCTTTCAATTGCAGCATGTCGCCGGCCGTATAGACGAGGTGATCGAAGGCTCCCAGTTTCCGAAAAAACCGTTCAATAGAAATCTCGTCGGACAGATCGAGTGTGTGCCCTTCTGCTTTGCCACCGACACTTGCAACGGCTTTTTGAACCCGCTCTGTGTTGCTCGAAGCGATAACCGGGAGCGCCCCTTGCTGGACTACCTGCTGCGCCACGGCAAGTCCTATGCCGGATGAGCCGCCGAGCAGCGCGATCCTCTTGTTCGATAGCGTCGCTTCATTTTCGATTTGCATGTTCTTCTTTGTCATAGAACCCTCTTTCC
>Ga0075423_10006039_pt1 | contig 11348 bp, 11 predicted proteins | sample SoiMethybrSBSTD2_FD_80114 | JGI IMG/M metagenome (GOLD analysis project Ga0075423, IMG submission 80114) | Bulk soil microbial communities from a Populus tree surrounding site in Tennessee, USA - Soil MetaG P. TD hybrid SBSTD2 | ecosystem: Environmental > Terrestrial > Soil > Tree plantation...
CCAGCGCGACGTCCATGATGTCGATCAGGTATCGATACTCGCCGCGCGTGTAGATGTAATTCGTCTTTGCGCTCAGCGCGTAAGCGGCGATCAACATGCCTTCGATCAGCATGTGCGGATCGCGTTCCATCAGGTATCGATCTTTAAATGTGCCTGGTTCGGATTCGTCAGCGTTGCAGACAACGTACTTCGGTTTCGGCGAGTCTTTCGGAACGAAACTCCACTTCATCCCCGTCGGGAAACCTGCGCCGCCACGTCCGCGCAGCGCTGACTTCTTCACCTCGTTGATCACGTCGTCGGGCGACATGCCGTTGAGCACTTTTTGAATCGCCTCGTAACCACCGTTCCGACGATAAACGTCGAGCGAACGCGAGTTCTCGAGATGAACTCGACGCAACTGAAGTGGTTCACATCCGATTGCTTCGATACGCATCAGGGTAGTGTGTCCAATATCTGATCGATCTTCTCCGGCGTCAGGTCTTCGTGATAGTCGAAGTTGATCTGAAACATCGGCGCGGTGCCGCACGAGCCGAGACACTCCACCTCGCTCAACGTGAAACGGCCGTCAGCAGTTGTTTCGCCGGGTTTGATTCCGAGTTTTTGTGCGCAGTGTTCGGTGATCTTTCCCGCGCCGCGAATTTTGCACGACAAGGTGCGACAGATCTGAATGTGATACTTGCCGACCGGCTGGGTGTAGATCATCGAATAGAACGTGGCCACTTCCCAGATGTCAGTGACACGCAGCTTCAGCCGATTTGCAAGGTAGAGCACACCCGGAGGATCGAGATAGCCGCGTTCGCGCTGGACGATAAACATCAGCGGCAGAATCGCCGAACGCATCACCGGATATTTCGCGAGGTGACGATCGATCTCCGCCTCCACTTCCGGCGAAAACGTCGCCGGCTCCACGCCGAGATCAACCGGCTGCGACAGCGGCTGTATGTTTACAATCTGCGTACTCATCCGTGTTAATCCGCGGCTAAATACCTATCGATCGATTTCCCCTAACACGACGTCAAGCGAACCGATAATCGCCACAATATCCGCCACCATCTCGCCTTCAGCCATCACCGGCAACACCGAGAGGTTCACAAAACTCGGACCACGAAAATGCACGCGGCTTGGCTTTGGCCCACCGTCGGACTTCATATAAACACCCAGCTCACCCTTCGAAGCCTCAATCGGGTGATAAACCTCGCCCGCGGGAACATCGAAACCCTCGGCGACGATCAGGAAGTGGTGAATCAACGCATCCATGTGACTCTTCATCGCTTCGCGATCCGGCAGCACCACTTTCGGCGCATCTGCTTTCACAGGCCCAGGCTGCAAACGCGAGAGCGCCTGTGTCGAGATTTTGTGCGACTCGTTCATCTCGCGCATTCGCACCATGTAACGCGCCCAAACGTCTCCGTCACTCTCAGTCGGCACTTCAAAATCGTAGTTCTCGTAACCGCTGTACGGGTTAGCGCGCCGGATGTCGAGATTTATGCCGCTGCCGCGCAAGCACGGTCCGGAAAGTCCCCAGTCAATCGCATCTTCCGCTGTGATGTGTCCGATGCCCTGCGTGCGTCGCTGAAAGATTTTGTTACCGCTGAGCAGTTTGTGAAACTCGTCGAGCGCGACGGGGAAGTCGTTGAGAAACTGTTTGCAGCGATTCTCGAAGCCGGCCGGCAGGTCCATCATCAAACCGCCGATGCGAAAGTAAGACGGCGTCATTCGCCCGCCTGAAGCGGCTTCGATCAAGTTCAGAATCTTCTCGCGCTCGCGGAAGCAGTAAAAGAAGACAGTCATCGCTCCGATGTCGAGCGCGTGAGTTCCGAGCCAAACGAGATGGGAAGCAATGCGCTGGAGCTCGCACATCAGCACGCGGATCGTTTGCGCGCGCAGCGGAATCTCGAGACCGAGCAGTTTCTCGCCGGCCATGACGTAGGCGAGGTTGTTTCCGAGCGGATTGAGATAATCCATCCGGTCAGTGATCACGATCCCCTGCTGATACTTTTTGTACTCAAAGAGCTTCTCCATCCCCGTGTGGAGATAGCCGATATCAGGCGTTGCTTTCACCACCATCTCGCCGTCGAGTACCAGCTCCAGACGCAGCACGCCGTGCGTCGAAGGGTGTTGCGGACCCATCGAGATCGTCATCTGCGTATCGAGCGGCTGATCGACGATTTCAAACTGTGGCGGTATGGTTGCGGAGCTCATTTTATACTTTGTACTTCGTACTTTGTACTTCGTACTTTGTGCTTTGTACTTCGTACTTTGTGCTTTGTACTTCGTACTTTGTACTCTGTGCTTGTGCTTTTTCTTTGCTCCGTAGGAGCAAAATGTTTATAGCCCCACGACTATAAAAGAACCGCACTCCGTAGGAGTGCCATGTCATGCTCACGCCTCAACAAACATGTCGCTCCTACGGAGCGAAATTTTTCCCTTAATTAAAAGCTATAAACATGTTGCTTCTACGGAGCAAAGCACAAAGTACAAAGCACAAAGTACCAAGGCCTCATTTCAAGCTGTATGGTTCATAACCTCGCAATGGGAAATCTTTACGTAATGCATGGCCTTGCCAGTCGTCCGGTAACAGGATTCTTCGCAGATCCGGGTGGCCATCGAAGATCACACCAAACAGATCAAACGTCTCGCGCTCGTGCCAGTTCGCCGTCCGCCAAACTCCCGTGACACTCGGCACGTGAGTGTCTTCTTCGTTCAGCAACACCTTCAAACGAACTCGGTGATATTTAGTGGTTGAAAAAAGGTGGTAATTGACTTCGAAGCGCGGCTCTTCTTCCACGCCGCGATCCGCACCGCAGATATCCGCGAGAAAATTAAACTGACCTTCGGGCCACGTCTTCAGAAACGAACAGGCCGCAACGATGTGCTCGCGCGGCACGACAATCGTCGTCTCTCCGAAAGCGTAAATAACTTCAGCGATCCATTCCGGATGCTCTTGCTGTAACGCCGTCACTAACGGATGTGACGGCGTGCTTTCGGAAACCAGAGTTTGTTCTGGCGACTGCTCGATGTTTTCGGGCCCTGATGTCATCCGCGATGGTTGCTCAACTCTCTTAAGAAGAACGGCGCCGTTCGTGCCTCGAAGCGATCGTATACGGTCGGGATTCCGGCAGCGTATTCTGCCGGGCAGTAGATCCATCGGTCACCGGTAATGTACCTGGCACAACGGCTTCTCGTGCTTCCTCTTCAGGTATGTCTTTGCGATCGCGAACGCTCTCTCTCGACACCTTGTCCTGGAGCATCATCACGGCATGAATGAGCATCTCCGGCCGTGGCGGGCAACCCGGAATATAGACGTCGACCGGAACAATTTTGTCGACGCCCTGGACGATTGCATAGTTATCAAAAACACCGCCCGACGTCGCACAAGCTCCCATCGAAATAACCCACTTCGGCTCCGGCATCTGGTCGTAAATGCGTCGCAGCACCGGCGCCATCTTTCTCGAGACGCGGCCGGAGACGATCATTACGTCAGCCTGTCGCGGGCTCGCGCGAAACACTTCCGCGCCAAAGCGCGCGAGATCGTTTCTCGACGTCGTCGCGTTCATCATCTCGATAGCGCAGCAGGCAAGCCCGAAAGTCGCGGGCCACAGCGACGACTTTCTCGCCCAGTTGATCAGCGAGTCGAGCCGTGTGGTCAGCACCTCCGGCAACGCTTCAGCAATGACATTTTCCAGACCCATCTAAACTTCCTTACGCGGCTGTTCGCCGTTTGCGCGCTTCGAGATCGGCCAAAGCCCTTGCTTCAGCCTCGGCCTCACGCCGCGCCTTCTCGCCCCAATCAAACGCGCCTTTCTTGACGACGTAGATGTAACCGACAAACAGCAGACCTATGAAGACCATCATCTCGAGGTATGCAAACGTGCGCATCCCGCCGCCTTGTCCCGCCAGCGTCTTGAAGACAGCAGCCCACGGCACAAGAAAAATGACTTCAATATCGAACAAGATGAAGATCATCGCGATCAGGTAAAACTTCACTGAGAAACGTTCTCGAGCTGATCCTACGGGGTCTTTGCCACACTCGTATGGCATCAACTTCGTTTTTGTTCGTTTTCGTTGTCCGACTAGTTGTGAGAGGAGGACGTTACCGACCGCAAAACCTCCCGCGACGATGAACATCAGCAGAATGGGCAAGTAATCGTAGAGCCTCAAGGCGCACCTCGCCTGCCGCAGATTGATCCGAACCCGGAACAATCGTATGCGGTCACTACTACTCGATCCACGAGATTGAGAATCATTGTACAAGCTGATGCTAGTCGAAGTGATCAAGGGTGTCAAGCAACCCTTTCTGCCGCAGATCACCGTGAGAAAAATGCTGATTGACCGTGAAAAAATGCTTATGTTAACGTTCATGAAACTCGTCCTGCGAGACGGGTTTGCGCGGCCTCCTACTACTGAGAGCGTAAGTCCTTTAAACAGTGATTACCGGATTCAACACCGACATCGAACATGATGGAGTCATCTATCATGTACAGACAGAGGACAAGGGGCTCGACTCACCTATCATCCTTTCACTTGTCTACGCGGGCGGCACCATTCTGGCCAGCAAGCGTTCGCCTTACGAGGATCTGATCGCCGAAGGGTTTAGCGACGAGGCGTTGGCCGAGCGTCTGAAGCGGCAGCACCGCTTGATTTGCGCCGCGATCCACTCCGGGCGAATTAACGACCTCAAGAAGATGAGCGGTCGCGGAAAAGCTCAGCGGGAGGTCGTCGAGCCGGCTGAGGTGGAAGAATCGTCGGAAGTCGAGACAGAGGCTGCGACTGTCGAACAACCTTTTGAGATCGAATACTGGCCGGTAGCGCAAGAGTGGACGCCTCCGCCGCCGCATGAAGATGAAGACCTTGCCGCAGTTATCGAGCCGGGCATGGAGCCGCGGTATGAACCGGTCGAGATTATTCATGCGCCGCCGGAACCGGAGCCAGTCGTTGAAGAAGAAGAGCAGCCTGAGGAGCCGGTGAGCGAGCCTGCTCTCGAAGATGGCTTACTTATCACGCTACTCGACGACGATGACTTCTATTCAGGCCAGCGATATACGTTGCGAGTCCTGATAAGCAATCGCATGGCCGGCGATGAAAAGCCGTTGTCGAACGTTGCGGTGTCGGTGAAAGTGCTGGGCACTACATTCAGGCCGTTGATCTACACTTTGAAGACTGAGAGTGATGGAGTGGCGAGTGTTTCGACAGAGATTCCGCAGTTCACGTCCGGGCGCGCTGCTGTGTTAGTGCGGGCCGTGACAAAAGACGAAGCCGCCGAACTGCGACGCATCATCCATCCAGCAGAGTAGCCACAAAAAGTCACAAAAAGCACAAATGAAGTGGATTAGCTTTTTTGTGCTTTTTGTGCTTTTTTGTGGCTAATGAAAGTTTTTGTAAATGGCGAGGGCAGAGAACTCTCCGGCACGCCTTCCTTAGCAGAACTAATCACACAGCTCGAGCTGCCTGCGGCGCGTATCGCGGTCGAACTCAATCGTGAGGTCGTGCGTCGCGATGACTGGAGCAGTACTATGCTAAACGAAGACGACCGGATCGAGATTGTTCATTTCGTCGGCGGAGGAGTAGATGTCTACAGCAACAGCTCGTGTGTCGAATGAGAAACTGATTATTGCCGGGCGAGAGTTTTCTTCGCGGCTGATCATCGGGACGGGGAAGTATCGCAGTTACGATCAGATGCGAAGCGCTCACGAGGCTTCGGGAGCGGAGATGGTGACGGTAGCAGTGCGGCGTGTGCCGCTCGATCGCAGTAGCGAGTCGTTTCTCGATTACTTGAGTCCTTCGCTTCAGATTCTTCCGAATACCGCCGGCTGTTACACCGCCGAAGACGCGGTGCGAACTGCTCGCCTCGCGCGCGAAGCATTGCAAACAGATCTCGTGAAGCTCGAAGTTATCGGCGATCAAACAACTCTATTTCCGGACAACGAACAGACACTCGAAGCAGCGCGCGTCCTTGTTAAAGAAGGATTCGTCGTGCTGCCTTACTTCAGCGACGATCTGATCATGGCGAAGAAACTCCTCGACGCCGGCTGCGCGGCGATCATGCCGCTGGCAGCGCCGATTGGATCCGGTCTTGGAGTTCAGAACCCGGCGAACCTGCGAATCATGCGCGAACAACTGCCGGATGCGACGATCATTGTTGATGCGGGTGTCGGGACTGCAAGCGATGCAGCGATCGCGATGGAGCTCGGAGCCGATGGTGTGTTGATGAACACCGCGATCGCGGAGGCCGAGGATCCCGGGAAGATGGCAACGGCGATGAAACTCGCGATCGAGGCTGGGCGACTGGCTTATCTCGCGGGCCGGATGCCGAAGCGTTTGTACGCAAGCGCGTCGAGCCCGTTGCAAGGCGTGATTAAGTAAGCCGCGGATTACGCGGATTGTTTTACGGATTTTCCGGGAGCACGAGGTTGACGCGTTCCTGTTCGCGCATGACACGGTCGCCCAGTTCCGTTGTCGAGATCGTCGGATACGCGCCGCCTTTTACTTTCAGACAGCCGGCTGCGACTAATGCTTCGACGTAGAGCTGGAGATCGTCTGCGGCCATGTCCTTGAGCAATCCATAAGTCGACAACTCGTTAAGATGCGCGGTCAGCACTTGTTTTGACGCGGAGCCTCGGAGTGTCGAAACAAGCATCTTCTTGCCGAAACGTCCGTTCATGCGCTTGGCGCAGGCGAGGATTTTTCGCACGCGCAGCAGTTCGTCGTCGGTCGGCGCGCGTGGCGATAAGTCAACGGGCAGAGACGGTGTGCTGCTCTCTTCAAGCTCAGCCTGATAAGAAGGCGCGAAAGTTTGCGGTTTGCAGTTACCACACGTTCCGCACTGACGTTCGTGATGGCGGTCGCCGAAGTAGTTGAGAATGTGCGCGCGATAGCAGTAGTCGCTGTAACAGAAGTCGATCATCGCGCGTAGCTTGCGTCGCTCAAGCTCCCCACGACGCGAGATGTCTCTCGGATCGACGCGGAGTTGTGTTGCTGGAACGGTGTCGAGCATCAGAATGCTGCGACCTTGTTGCGCGCCACGCGCGCCGCGATTGAGCGCGGGCGCCGTGCGTTGAATGTGTCCCGCGCGTTCGAGCACGTAGAGCGCGGATTGGACGGCCATCTCGTTTCGTTCGCCGCTGCGGCGTGCGAGCTCCGCTGTCGAGAGTTCGATTCTCCTTAATTCAGTAGCGGCGAGCGTGTCGTAAACCTGCTTAACCACGCTGAACTCCGGGTACGATCCTTCGATGAAGAAATCGTGCGTATTCTTGTCGGCGTAATTGAAGAGCAGGACGCACGTCGACGGCAGACCATCGCGACCGGCGCGACCGATCTCCTGGTAGTAAGCTTCGATCGAGCCAGGCATTTGGTAATGGACAACAAAGCGGATGTCCGGCTTGTCGATGCCCATGCCAAACGCGTTCGTCGCGACAATCATTTGCGTGCGACCGCTCATGAAGTCTTCCTGAGCCTTGATGCGAAGGCCGTCGCTCATGCCGGCGTGATACACCGAAACTTTTAAGTCAACCGCCTTCAATTTAGCGCCGACTTGCTCGACGGCTTTGCGAGTCGCGGCGTAGATGATTCCGGAGCCGTGGTTCTTGTTGGCCAGGGCGCGGATGCGCGCGATCTTCTCCTTCTCCTTTTCGGTGTGGACTACTTCGATCGAAAGGTTGGGCCGGTCGAAGCCGCTGACGAATGTTTGCGGCTGAACGAGGCCGAGTTGTTGAATGATGTCTGAGCGGACGTACGGTGTGGCGGTGGCGGTGAGTGCGAGTGTTTGCACCTTGCCCAGAGACCTGATGACGCCTCGGAGGCGCAGGTAGTCCGGGCGAAAGTCGTGGCCCCAGGTTGAGATGCAGTGCGCTTCGTCGACTGCGAAGAGAGAAATCGGAACCTGTTGTAACGCGGAGTTGAAGCGACTGCTGCGAAAGCGTTCCGGAGCGACATAGACGAGTTTGTGTTCGTGACGGCGGACCGCTTCGATGCGCGCGCGTTGTTCCGATTCGGAGATCGAGCTATTGATGAAAGTCGCCGGGAGGCCGCGTGCGCGAAGTGCGTCGACCTGATCTTTCATGAGCGCGATCAGCGGAGAGACGACGAGTGTCGCGCCGTCGAGGATCATTGCCGGGAGTTGGTAGCAGAGTGACTTGCCACTCCCGGTCGGCATGACGACGACGGCGTCTTTGCCTTCGAGGATCGATCCAATCACTTCGCGCTGGCCTTCGCGAAAGTCTTCGAAGCCGAAATGCTTTCGAAGCGAAGCAACTGCATCGGTGAGCGAGTGCATGCGCGAGAGTCTATCAATTCGTACAAAGCCTCGGCAAAAAACTTATGTTTCGCGGGTCGGGCGATCCGAGCGCAAAATCTGCGATGTTGTTGCGCGTGTCGGTGCAGCCGTTTGCGGCCCTTATTATCGCGTTTGTGTTGCTCGCGGCGGGGGCGGGTGCAGAGCCGCGGAAGCAGTTCGCGGTGTTGCCGTAGCCGACGAGGTCGACGATGTTCGGATCGGTTGGGCACGCGCCAGTCAACGCAGTTGAAGTTTTTACGAGCGCGACTTTGCCTGAGCCTGCCGCCATCCCGATGGTGCCGGTCGCATCAGGCGCAGGTAACGTATTTCCGTTTGTGCCGCCAGAGCTTTCCTGAATGAGGTAGTACTGTCCGGGTAACAACGTTACTGATGTAAGCGGTGTCACTGACCATGTTGACGCTGTCGCACTCGCGTACTGCACCGACCAACCGCTCAAGCTGACCCTCGCATTACCTCGGTTGAAGATCTCGACGAAATCGTTGCGGAAAGGTGCGCCGGAATTTCCGCCACCGCCAAACACCTGGCTGATCACAATGCTTGGCGATGGTGTCGGAGTTGGAGTTGGAGTTGGGGTTGGCGAAGCTGAGCCACTGATTAAAACGGATACTGAATTGCTTTGTACGCCGTCCGCGGTGACGATTAACACGGATCTGCCCGCCCCGCGCAGGTCAGCGGGCACGAGGACGTCGATTTGATCCAGTCCGGAGAACGAGGTGGAGCAGACCGCCTCAACAACCGCAGGCTTGGCGTTGATTCTCACGGAGACGTTGGTCGCTTGAATTACGCCAGTCGCGAAGATGGATAACCGCAGGTTACCGCTCGATGGATCAAATGGTGCAGTCGTCAACGTATCCGCGTCTAGAACGATGGCATCGCCGCGACCGTCGCCGCTGACAGTGAACACACCCGGAGCCGCGGCAGAGATCATTGCTTCTGCCTTCGAGGACAAGCCCTCTGCGTTGGTCACCAGGAACTCCGCCGGTCCATTTGCTAGTTCACCAGGCACCACGATCACGACTTCCTCGGCAGACGCATAAATGATCTGCGCCGAGCTGCCGTTTACTTTCACCGTTGGCGTCTCTGTTTTTGAGACCAGCGCTGTGCCGCGAATGCTTGCGATGCTGCCCGGCGCGATTCGCGAAGGATCCAGCTCATTGCCACGCGCCGCCGCATTGAGAACGGTTGCCGTGCCAATTGCTCGGGGCGCAACGACGGAGAGATAGATCTCGCTGTTGTTGCGAAGATCGTCATCGCTGACCGAACCAGAAAGAATCCGCGGAAAACTGAACCCCACGAGCGAGCCGTCGAAATTCAACGATGCTACAACTTCCGCCGTCGCCGATGATGGCGCAGTTGTGATCTGTTGCACCTTTCCGGTCGGCAGATCGAGAACGTAGAGCTCGACGCCGCCATCGCTCGCGTTTGTGACGCGACGACGCGTGGCAAAAGCGACGCGCCTGCCGTCGCCGCTGATTGTTGGTTGCAGCTTCACGTCGACAGATCTCGAACCTAACTGCGTCAGTTGACGAATCGAATTGTCGCGACCGTCATAGAGGAAGACCTGGGTTTGGTTCGGAGCAGTCAACGCGGAATAGACCAGACGCATGCCGTCGTTGCTGATCGCACGCCCTTCAGTGACGGACAATTCATTAACGCCCGCAGCCACCACACGCGTAGTCCCTGACTCTCTGTCAAACAGAACTAGATCTGCTCCTCTTTTGTAAAAGATGCGCGACCCGTCGGCACTGATTTTCGGGCTGCTGGAAGGTTGGTCGAGCGTGCCGTGAGTCAGTTGTGTGAATCGCTGGCTGAGAGTGTCATAAAGAAAGATCTCATAACGGGAATCGGAATTAAGACCGTTGAGATTTCGATTGGATGAGAACGCAATCGTATACCCGTCAGCCGTAACCGAAGGCTGGAAGTTCCCATCGCTCAGGCGTGAAGGGATCGTCGCAGGTTCCGTTTGCGTAAGCTGTTGCAGCCTCGAACCGTCGAACAGAAAGATCTCGGAGTTTCGATCTGCGTTGCTTCCTAACAGATCCTCCGTCGAGGCAAAGACAACTATCTTGCCGTCGCTCGTCAGCGCGGGACTAACAGCGCGCGTGCTGCCAATCTCATGGAAAGGCCCGCTGAGATTGAAGCTAAGCGCGTGAAACGAAGAATTCCCACCAGTTCCTGCGAGATCGGCGGAAGATTCAAACGCCAGGACCTTCCCGTCGTCGCTGAGCGTCGGATTCAGATTAACGACGTGTTCCGCCGTGAACGTGATGCGCGTCAAATTCGCAACAAGCGCAGTTCGCGGTCCAAAAATAGAATTGACGATGAAAAGCAAAGCGGCGATGAGGAAACAGGCTGTGAGACGAAGCATAGTGAGGTTAGCTCCCTTACTAAAAATTTTCCCGCATTCTACACGTCATCCGAAAAATTTCAAGCAGAATTTCGTGCTGGTGGTATGCTCTGCGAAATGAAAATTCTCGTGAGTGGGTCGCATGGGCTCGTCGGCAAGGCGTTGGTGCGTTCGCTGACTGAGGACGGGCATGAGGTGATGCGACTTGTGCGGGGCGAGCACGCCTTCGGCGCTCCGGAGGTCGGATGGCAGCCAGACAAAGGAACGATTGACGTCGAGCACATTGAGGGAATTCATGCGGTGGTCCATCTGGCCGGTGAGAACATCGCGTCGGGCCGTTGGACCGCAGAGAAAAAACGAGCGATTCGCGAAAGCCGGGTGAAGGGAACGGCTCTGTTGAGCGACGCGCTCGCACGTTTGTCTCAACCACCGTCAGTATTTCTCAGCGCGTCGGCGATTGGCTACTACGGCAACCGCGGCGATGAGTTGTTAACCGAAAAGAGCGCGCCCGGAAAAGATTTTTTGGCAGAGGTGTGCACGGCGTGGGAGGCTGCGACAAAACCCGCCGCAGAGAAGGGAATCCGGACTGTTTGCACGCGCTTCGGCATCATTCTGGATTCCAATGAGGGTGCCCTTGCGAAGATGCTGCCGCCTTTCCGCATCGGCATCGGCGGCAGGATCGGCGATGGAAAGCAGTGGATGAGCTGG
>Ga0075423_10006040_pt1 | contig 11346 bp, 15 predicted proteins | sample SoiMethybrSBSTD2_FD_80114 | JGI IMG/M metagenome (GOLD analysis project Ga0075423, IMG submission 80114) | Bulk soil microbial communities from a Populus tree surrounding site in Tennessee, USA - Soil MetaG P. TD hybrid SBSTD2 | ecosystem: Environmental > Terrestrial > Soil > Tree plantation...
GCTCTACCGGCGGCTCATCGCCGACCCCAAAGCGAGGCGACGACGGCGGTCTGCCTCACCGCACACCAGCTAACTAAAGATGGTGTGAATTAACCTGATATATCTATTCTAACTTATTGAAATATAATATTAAATAACTCACTACGATCGCTGGACGAACCTCTCGCGCCGCGCGGTCATCCGACTCGACCGCGGCTGGAGGATGCTCAGTTCCTTGCCCCGCGCACGCGGAGCGCCCGCTCGATCGCCTCGAATCCGCCGCGAGTCGCCCATCCCAGCGCCGTCGCGCCATTCTGGTTGCGCCGGTTCACGTCCGCGCCCCGGGCGAGCAGCAAGTCGACCGTTGCGCCGTGCCCACCGCGCACGGCCATCATCAGCGCGGTCGTGCCGTTCGGTGCGATCGCGTCGATGTCGGCGCCCATGTCCAGAAGATACCGCGCGACCTCGCTGTGGCCGTTGGTCGCGGCGTAGATGAGAGGGGTCCACCCGGGCGTATCGAGCGCCGCTCCGCGCCTGAGCAACGTCTTGACGATCGCGAGATGGCCACCGAGCGCGGCGACCATGATCGCCCGATCGCCGAAGGCGTTCCTGGCATCGACCTTGGCTCCGGCTGCAAGCAAGACGTCGACGGTCGGCTGCCAACCGGCGCGCGCGGCGACCAGCAACACCGGGTCGCCTCGGGGATCGACGGTGTTCGGGTCGATGCCGCGGGCAAGCAACGCCCGCACCTGGTCGCTGCGATCGGCCGCGACTGCCTCCACGAAAGTATCGTAGAGCGCCTGCGCGCGCGGCGCGGTCGGCGAAAAAGCGAGCAGCGCCGATACGAACAACGAGTACCGCCCGACGCGACGAACGTCAATAGGCATGCGGCACCACTCCAAAAAGGCGAAAGAAATTCGCCGAGGTCGCCGCCGCCACTTCGTCGACGCCGATCTCGCGCAGCCGCGCGATCTCCTCGCCTACATAGCGCACGTACGCGGGTTGATTGGTCTTGCCACGGAACGGCACCGGCGCGAGGTACGGTGCGTCGGTCTCGACGAGCATCCGGTCAAGGGGTACCCGGCGCGCCACTTCCTTCAGCGCCGTCGCGTTCTTGAACGTAACGATGCCCGAGAACGAGATGTGAAAGCCGAGATCGAGCGCGGCGGCCGCGACCTCCCAAGTCTCGGTGAAGCAATGCATCACCCCGCCCGCCTCCGCCGCCCGCTCCTCGCGCATGATGGCGAGCGTGTCCGCCGCGGCGGCGCGGGTATGGATGACCAGAGGTCTACGGCATTCGCGCGCCGTCCGGATGTGCGCCCGGAAGCGCGCGCGCTGCCAGGACAGATCGCCGGTCAGCCGGTAATAGTCGAGCCCGGTCTCGCCGATCGCGACGACCTTGGGTCGAGCGGCGAGCGCAACGAGCTCGGCGACCGATGGCTCCGGCGTGTCTTCGACGTCGGGATGTACGCCGACCGTGGCGAAGAGATTGGCGTGGTCTGCAGCAAGCTGGAGCACCGCCGGCAGCTCCGGCAAGTTGACGCTGATGCAAAGCGCGTGGGTCACGCGGCTTGCCGCCATCGCCTCGAGCACGGCGGGCAGATCGCCCGAGAGCTCGGGGAAGTTCAAATGGCAATGGGAATCGACGAACATGGATCTGCGATCGAGGCTCGGTGTGACGCACGCCGCGTCAGCAACGCCGAGCACTTACAGGACTTCCGCCGCGTTAACCGGCGCGGCAGCGCCGTGTTCAACGCGGCGAGTTAGTACGTCACGCGCGCTAGCACGTTCGTATTCCTGCGCGGCGCAGCGTGCGCGTGACGTACTAACTACATCGTGTGCGTCGGACGGTTCGACGCGAGCATCTCGCCGAGGATCTTCTCGATTTGGGCGCGCGCCGAGGCGCCGGTTTCGTCGTTGGTAAACTGGACGCCGATGCCCTGCGTGCGATTGCCTTGCACGCCCTCGGGCGTGAGCCAGACCACCTTGCCCTGGACCGCGATACGCTGTGGGTCATCCATAAGCGAAAGCAGCATGAACACTTCCTCGCCCAACTGGTATTGCCGGTTGGTCGGGATGAAGATGCCGCCGCCTTTCAGGAACGGCATGTACGCGGCGTAGAGCGCGGCCTTTTCACGGATGTTGAGCGACAGCACGCCCGGGCGCGACACCGTCGATGGATTCGTGTTGCCGTTGAAGCGGTCGGTCATGGCACCAATCGGCATCTTTAGTGCGCGAACATCGCGCGATACTCGAACAGCAGCGCTTCGGCGACCAGCCGCGGTTGCAGCGGATGGCCGAGCAGCGCGCGCTGCCGCAATAGCGTTTGATAATAACGGAACAGCTTGAGCCGCGCCACCCGCGCGCCGAGCAGCGCAAGAGTATCCTCTCGGTCCGGATTGAAACGCGGCGCACCGCCGCTCCCCACCGCCGCGAGATCGGCCGTCCAGGTCAACAACCAGTACACCACATCCGCAAGCCGGGCCTTGCGCTCGTCCCTGCCGTAGGCGTCGATACGAGCACCGACTGCGACCGGTGCGAGGCGCTCGGGCTGCGCAAGCTCATCGAGCAGGAGCTCGCGCTCGCGCTGCACGATGGGGTCGGCCAGCGTGAGCGCGAGAAGCGGCGCGCAACCCGCCTGCGCCAGCAGGAGCTGCGGCTCCGGGACGCCCTGCGCGGCGAGCCACGCGACCGCCGCGTCCGGATCGGGCTCGGGGGAGGCAAGCAGCCGGCAGCGGCTGACGATCGTCGCCGCCAGTCGGCCGGGTTGATGGCTGACAAGGATCAGGTACGTTGCAGCTGGCGGCTCCTCGAGTGTCTTGAGCAGCGCGTTTTCCGCCGCGGTGTTCAGCGTCTCGGCCGGGACGATCACTGCAACTTTGGCGCGCTGCCGGTGCGTAGACAACTGCGTAAATTCGATCAATTCGCGGACCCGCGCGACGATGATCTCGTCCACCGGCGTTGCATTGCCTTCGTCATCGCGCTCGACCGGTTCGATCAGCCGAAGATCGGGATGCGTGCCATTGACGACGTAGGTGCAGCTCGGGCAGCGGCCGCAGGCGCCGCCATCCGCGTTGGGCTGCTCGCACAACAGCGCCTGCGCAAAATGCAGCGCCAGAATGCGCTTTCCGACGCCGCGGCGTCCGGTGATCAACAGCGCGTGCGGCCAGCGCGCACGCGCCTGCAGCGCTGCCGCCGCGGCTTCGCGCTGCCACGCCGGCAAGGGTTGCCACAGCGGCGCCGCGGTTTCGCGAGCTTCGATCACAGCGCCGCCTCCTTGCTCACAGCGCAGCCTCCTTAACCAGCGCCTCGACGATCGCCGCGAGCTCGGACCGGACCGCGGCGGGCGACAGCGTGCTGTCGATCACCCGCATGCGGCGAGGATCGGCGCGCGCGCGCCGCAAATACGTTTCGCGGACGCGGGCGAAAAACTCACCCTGCTCGCGCTCGAATTTGTCGAGCGTGCGCCCGTCTGCGAGTCGCTCTCGCCCGACCTCCACCGGCACATCGAAGACGAGCGTCAAGTCGGGGCCGAAGTCGCCAAGCGCGGCGCGCTCCAGTGCCGCGATCGTCTCGAGCGGGACACCATGTCCACCGCCCTGGTACGCGAACGTCGCGTCGGTAAAACGATCGCAGACGATCCACGTGCCCTCGTCGAGGCGCGGCCAGATCTCGCGGTCGCAATGCTCGCGCCGCGCCGCGAACATCAGCAGTGCTTCCGTGATAGGCGTCATCGGCTCGTGCAGCAGCATGGTGCGCAGGCGTTCGCCAAGCGGCGTGCCGCCCGGCTCGCGCGTGATCCAGACGCACCGGCCGTCGCGCTCGAGCGCCTTCTTGAGCCACGGCAGATGCGTGCTCTTGCCGGCTCCGTCGATGCCTTCGAGGGTTATGAAACGGCCGCGCTGGCGGATGTCGGGCATGGCAGTGCGGCTTTCTGGCGGGTTGAGGAAGCTATCGCCCGTTCTTCTGGTATTTTGCCACTGCGCGATTGTGGTCGGCGAGATTCGCCGAGAACTCGCTCGATCCGTCGCCACGCGAGACGAAATACAGGTACGGCGTCGCGGGCGGATGCAGCACGGCGTCGAGCGACGCCTGGCCGGGCAGAGCGATCGGCGTTGGCGGCAGGCCATCGCGAGTGTAGGTGTTGTACTCGGAATCGGCATCGAGGTCGCGCTTGGTCAGATTGCCGTCGAAGCGTTCGCCTATCCCATAGATCACCGTCGGATCCGCCTGCAGTCGCATGCCCTGCTGCAGGCGATTGACGAGCACCGATGCGATGAGAGGACGGTCCGCGACGCGGCCGGTTTCCTTTTCCACGATCGATGCCAGGATCAGCGCCTGATACGGCGCGTCGAAAGGGAGCCCCGGCGCGCGCGCCACCCAAGCCGCATCCAGACGTTGCTGCATCGTGCGATATGCGCGCGTGAGGATCGACAAGTCGGTGGCCCCGGATGCAAAGAAGTAGGTATCAGGAAAGAACCATCCTTCCGGCTTCTGCCCGGACGCGCCGATCGCGCGCATCAACTCCGCATCCGCGAGATCGACAGCGGCCTTGGCGACATCGCCGTCGGCGCGCAATGCCTGTTTGAGATCGCGAACGGTCCAGCCTTCGACGATCGTGATGCTCGTCTGCGTGACATCGCCCTGCGTCAACTTGGCGAGCAAACCGGCGAGCGTCGTGCCTCCGGGAACCTCGTAGTTGCCCGCTTTTATCATTCGATCGACGCGCTCGAGTCGCCCCAGGGCGACGAGCGTCCAATCCGCCGGCAGCACGCCGGCCGCGGTGAGCTCGCGCGCGACCGCGCGCAAGCTGGCGCCGGAGCGGACTGTCAGCGCATACGGCTCCTGCGGCAATGGTAGCGGCCAGTGCGTCACCCACCACCACGCGGCCGCACCCGCGGCGAGCGCGACGGCGATCAAGGCAAACAAACGGCGCAACACGAGCAAGCGGCGGCGCGGAAATGGAATCGCGCGATTATAATGGCTGCATGCATTGGCCGCCTTCCCGCGCGTGCAACGATCGCGGCTTCACGCTGGTCGAAATCCTCGTCGTCATCGTCATTCTCGGTATCCTCGCCGCGCTGGTCGTGCCGCGTATCATCGAGCGCCCCGACGAAGCGCGCGTCATCGCCGCGAAGAACGATATTGCAGCGATCATGCAGGCGCTCAAGCTCTACCGCCTCGACAACCAGCGTTATCCGACCACCGAGCAAGGTCTGGCCGCACTCGTCGTCAGGCCGACGACGCCGCCCGCGCCGCCGAACTGGAAACCCAACGGCTATCTCGAGCGATTGCCCAAGGATCCGTGGGGCACCCCATACCAGTATCTCAACCCGGGGTTACGCGGCGAGATCGACGTCTTCAGCTTCGGCGCGGACGGTCAGCCCGGAGGAACAGGGTTTGATGCCGATATCGGCTCATGGGACCTCTAGCCGGCGGTGAAAGTCTGCTGTGACATTTTCTGACCGCGCGCTGATTCGACAACGCTACGCCGGCTTCACGCTCGCCGAAATCCTCGTCGTGCTGATCGTGATCGGCATCGCCGCAGGGCTCGCCTACGCGCAGCTCGATCGCGATCCGCGCCAGGCGCTGGAGCGCGAGGGACGCCGGTTTGCCGGTGCGCTGGAGCACGCGGCACTGCTCGCCCAGTGGAAGAACGAAACACTCGGCGTATCGGCGAGCGGCGGTGCGTACCGGTTCTGGCGCCGTGTCAGCGATAGCGACGGCGAGCGCTGGCTCGCGCTGTCCGACGACGCCGTGCTCCTGCCGCGAACGCTGCCCTCACCGTTGATCGCAGCACCGCAGGCCTATGCCGGGCAACCCGTGCCTGGCGCATCGGTGCTGCCGCTCGTTCCCCGCGGCCGCAACGAGCCTTACGTCATCGCGCTTGCCTCTTCGCAATGGCAACTCCTGTTGGCTGCGGATCCGTTGAACCGGGTCGCGCTCATCGGCCCCGTCCCGCGCTAGCGATGCGCCGCGGCGCGCCGCACCGCGGATTCACACTGGTCGAAGTGCTGGTCGCGCTGGCGATCGTCGCGATCGCGCTGGCCGCCGGATTTCGCAGCGTCGCGCAGAGCGCTGAGAGCGCGACGGCGCTGAAGGCGCGCACGCTCGCATTGTGGGTGGCGCAGAACCGGCTCGCTGCCGCGCAACTCGCAACGCCGGAACCCGCGATCGGCGAGCGCGATGGCAGCGAAGCGCAGGCAGGCGCGAGCTTCGTATGGCACGAAACGGTGCTCGGCACTCCGAATCCGGCGTTCCGCCGCATCGAGATCGCCGTCGCGGAGGCCTCCCGCTCCGATTACGTGCTGGCGCGCCTGGTCGGCTACGTCGGTCGAACGGCGCAGCGATGAAGATGCGCCTCGAGCGCGCGTGCGGATTTACGCTCGTCGAGGTGCTCCTCGCCGTAGCCATCGTCGCGCTCATCGCGCTGCTCGGTTATCGCGCCGTCGCGGCGCTCAGCGACAGCGAGACCAAACTGGCGGCGGAGGCGACGCGCTGGCGCACGCTCGATGTCTTCTTCGCGCGCCTGGAAGGCGATCTGCGCCAGGCCGTGCCGCGGCCCGCACGCCTCTCCGAGGCGCGCGAACCGGCGTGGGCAGGCGCCGCCGATGCTGCGGGAAACAGCGCGCTCGCGTTCTCGCGCGCCGGACCCGAATTCACATTGGAGCCGCGCAGCGCCGGCCAACGTCTCGCGTACCGGTACCGGGATGGCGCGGTCGAGGTGCTCTACTGGGCGAGCTACGATCGACCGCGAGGCGCCTTGCCCACCGCGTACACGCTGCTCGACGGCGTGGCGCGCTTCCAGCTCGCTTATCTTGCGCGTGACGGCACCTGGGCGGACGGCTGGCCGCGCGCCGGCGAAAGCGAGCTGCCGCGCGCGATCCGGGTCCGGCTAACGCTCGCCTCGGGCGAGGCGATCGAACGATGGCTCGCGCTGCGTTAGCCAAACACGGCTACGCACGTGGTGCAGCCATCGTCATGGCGATGCTGCTCGCCGCATTGGCCGCGACGATTGCCGCGACGTTGCTCTGGCAGCAACAGCGCTGGGCCGGAGAGTACGAGCGCCGGCGCGACCAGGTCCAGGCGCAGGCGCTGGCGATGGCCGGAGTGCAATGGGCACGACAGATCGTGTTTGAAAACGCTCCGCCGTCGACCGTGCATCTCGGCCAGCCGTGGGCATTCCGGCTGCCGTCGACGCCGATCGAGAACGGCTCGATCGGCGGCTACATCACGGACGCGCAAGGCAGGCTCAACGTCAACAATCTTGTCGCGACCGGCCCGGGAGCGACAGCGGCTCGCGCCGCGCTGCAGCGTCTGTTCGGTGAGCTCGGCGTCCCCGCAACGCTCCTCAACGCGATCGCCGATTGGGTCGACGCCGACGACCAGACGACTGGCGAGGGCGGCGCGGAAGACAACTATTACCTGGCGCAGACCGGTGCGCCGGGGCTCGCAGCCAACGCTCCCGTGCGCCGAGTCGCGGAGCTGCTCTCGGTGCGAGGCGCCGATCCGATGCTCATAGGGCGCCTGCGACCGTTCGTCGATGCGCTCGATCCGCCCACGGCAATCAACGTCAATACCGCGCCGGCCGAAGTTCTCGTCGCCGCGATCGGCGGACTCGATGCCACCGGCGCCGCCGCACTCGTTGCGAGTCGCACGCAGATGCCTTTCGGCAGCATCGCCGATTTTCGCAGCCGGCTGCGGTCGGACCTCAACATCGACGAGACAATTCTTGCCGTCAGGAGCGATTGGTTCGTCGTGTCGATCGAAGCGAGGCAAGGCGATACCGTGGCCCACGCACGCGCGCTGTTCAGGCGCTCCGCCGCCGCGGCCGAGTGGCCGACCGTCGTCTGGCAAACGATCGAGTAAGGTCCTGTTGAGCGTGGCTCCCGCGCCAGCAGCGTGCGGAATCGGGTCGAGTACAATCGGCGCCGAACTAGGGAATCTCTGAGTGGGTCGCACGCGGAGCACGATTACGTCGATGGCAGAAACACCGAGCACGCTGCGCGTCTTTATCGACGGTCCGCCGGAACCCGGCCGCGATACGGCGTGGGCCGTCTTCGACGCTACGGGCCGAGCTGCCCGCAACGGACGGAGCCCGCCTGGGGCGTGGCCTGTCGCTTCTCGCCGGGAAGCGGTTATTGCTGCCCGCCATGGCCGACTGGTCACACTGACCGTCCCGCCGCTGGCGCCCGGGCGCGCGGAAGCAGCGGCGCGATTCGCCCTCGAGGACCAGCTCGCCGACACGCCCGAAGAAATTCATATCGCTCTCGAGCCGCAGCGCGGCGAGAGCGGCCTTCGGGTGGCGATCGTCGCGCGGGCCTGGATGTCGGCCTTCATATCGGCATCGCAGCGCGGCGGGCTCTCCTGGAATCGCGCCGTCCTGGAGAGCGATCTAGCGCCAGCGCCGGCAGGCAGCTGGCGTTGGTGCGCGGGCTCGATCGCGCAATCGGGATTTGTGCGCACCGACCGCGGCGCGACGATCGCGGTAGGGCCCGCCCAGGGCGACGCACCGCCGGCGGAGCTTGCGTTGGCGCTCGCCCGCGGAGGCGCGGACGCGCCCCGAACGGTCCGCGTCGATGCAGACGGTGCGTCGCCTGCGCTGCTCAGCCGAGCGCGCACCCTCACCGGTGTCGAGTTCGTCGCCGGGACGCCGTGGCATTGGGCCAATGCAACACCGGCGGCGTTCGCCGGCGCGATCGACTTACTCAGCGGCCGCTACGGCGCCGAAGCGTCGCGACCTGCGGTCAATCTCGGCCGCCTGCTGCGGCCCGCGCTGTGGATCGCCGCCATCGCGATCGGCATCCACGTCGCCGCAACCCTCGGCAACTGGCTTTGGCTGCGCTGGGAGAGCGCGGCGATCGACCGCGAGCTCACGGCGCTGGCGCGCGCCGCAGTGCCCGAGTTCGCACAAGGAAGCGCCGCCGAAACCTCGCCGACCGCCGCGTTGATGCGGCGCGAGCGCGACCTCAAGCATCGCGCCGGTCTCGTTGCCTCCGACGATTTTCTGCCCTTGCTCGCGCGTGCCGCGCCCGCGTTCGCGGCGCTGCCCAAGGGAGCGATCCGCTCGTTGTCGTACGCCGATGGCCACGTCCTGCTCGATCTGCAGAAGACCGAGCCGGCGCAGGCTTCGCGCTTGCAGCATGAGCTGCAAAAGGCAGGATTGGTCGCGATCGCAGCGCCCACGGCGACCGGCGCAAGGCTGCGGGTCGGGCTTAACTGATGGCGACCACGCTGCCCTCGAGCCGGCGCGAGGCCTTCGCGCAATGGTGGCAGCTGCGCTCGCGCAGCGAACGGATATTGCTTGCCGCCGCGGCCGGCATCGCCGCGCTCGCCTTGGCATGGCTGGTCGTGTGGCAGCCGCTCGCGCGCGACACGGACCGGCTCGACCGACAAATCGAGACCGACCGCGCGATGCTGGCCGACGCCCGGCGGCGCGCCGACGAGATCGCCGGGCTTGCCCGCAACGCTCCGAGCGTCGCCCCTGCGGAACCGCGCGCCGCCCTCGATGCCGCGCTCACACAGCAGAACCTCAAGTCCGCGGCAACCACGATCGAGCGCATCGACAACGAGCGCATCCGGCTGACCTTCGACGCGATCGGCTTCGACGCGCTGACCGCTTTTTTGGACGCGCTGCAGCGCGATGCGCGATTGCGCGCGGTGGAGTTGGTCGCCACGGCGCGTGTCGAGCCGGGCCAGGTTCGCGCCGACGTCACGCTGGCGCGCTGAGAGTCGCCTTGCGTCCCGCGCTCGCCTTTGCCGCCGGCGCAGTCTTGTTGGCGATCGCGCTGCTGATCATCGCCCCGGCGGCGCTGCTCGACGCGCGCATCGATGCGCTGTCCGATGGCCGCCTGCGGATCGCGAGTGCCGCCGGCACGCTGTGGCAGGGCTCGGGCGAGCTGGTGCTGCTGCCGGCGGGTACGCGCCAGCCGCTTTTGTGGCGGCTCGACGCGTGGCCGCTGCTGCGCGGTGAGATCCGGGCAACGATCACCCTCGGCGCGAACGGAGCCCGGAGCGCGACAGTTGCGTATGGGCGCGATCGCCTCGATGTCCGCGACCTCGACGTATCGCTGCCCGCGCAGGGCGTCTTGCTCGCCGCCAACCCGAAAACTCCGCTCGCGGTCGGCGGCAGTCTCGCGCTGCATGTCGAGCGGCTCGTACAGCTACCCGACGTTCTCGACGCGCAGTTGAGCATAGAGTGGCACGAGGGCAGCGTCCCCGGGTCGCTCATCGACGCGCCCATTTCCCTGGGCGAGGTGCGCATCGCGCTCAGCGGACGGGGCGCCGCGATCAACGGTTCGCTGCGCAACTCCGGCGGGGACGTCGAAATCGACGGACAGCTTGACGGTGCGGCAGCGGGAACGGCGAGGCTCGACGCGACGGTGCGTCCGCGCGGCAGCGATCGTGAGCGCGCCGACCGGATCGCTATGACGCTGGCAGCGCTCGGGGCTCCCGACGGCCGGGGCGGCTACCGGGTGATCTGGACGGGCACCTGGCGATGAGTCGCCGTCGCCACCGCCGCCGCGATCCCGGCGCGCACACGGGCGCCGTGCATGCGACCGCGCCCCGGCGCTTCGCGGCGATCGACGGCCTGCGCGGATTCGCGATCGGCCTCATGCTCGTGTATCACTTTGTGTTCGACCTGACATGGTTTCGCGTCATCGGCGCCGATTTCAACAACGATCCCTTCTGGCTCGGCTTTCGAGCTGTCATCGTCACGCTGTTCATCGCGCTTGTCGGCGTGAGCCTGGTGCTCGCCCGACACGCGAGCTCGCGGGCGTTCTGGCGGCGGATTGCGTTGATCGCAGCGTGTGCCGCGCTCGTCAGCGTCGCGAGCTACGTGACCTTCCCGCAGACGTTCATCACCTTCGGCATCCTGCATTGCATCGCGGTGAGCTCGGTGCTGGCGCGCCCGTTGATCGATTTTCCGCGCGCGGCCTTGTTCGTCGGAATAGCGATCATCGCGGTCGGGAATACCGTGCACCTGCCGTTGTTCGATACGCCGTGGCTCAATTGGCTCGGCATGATGACGCACAAGCCCGCGACCGAAGACTATGTTCCGCTTTTTCCTTGGCTCGGGGTCGTGCTCGTGGGCATCGCCGCCGGCCATTGGTTGTTGTCGCCGGGGCGACGCGCGATCGTCGCAATGGGGTCGGTTGTCCCGCGTTGGCTGACGTGGACGGGACGTCATAGCCTGGTAATCTACATGCTGCATCAGCCGGTGTTGGTCGGCATCCTGCGCGTGGTGACGTAGGTGCGAATTTATTCGCACGCCAGCGCGGCCGAATGAATTCGGCCCTACGAGCCGGTAGGCTATAATGCAAAGTGTGACGAGCAGGGCCGGATGCCTCATTTGCCAACCGAGGA
>Ga0075423_10006043_pt1 | contig 11342 bp, 9 predicted proteins | sample SoiMethybrSBSTD2_FD_80114 | JGI IMG/M metagenome (GOLD analysis project Ga0075423, IMG submission 80114) | Bulk soil microbial communities from a Populus tree surrounding site in Tennessee, USA - Soil MetaG P. TD hybrid SBSTD2 | ecosystem: Environmental > Terrestrial > Soil > Tree plantation...
CATGACAAACTGGTCCTGCGGGTCGCGGAAACCCACGGAGCAGCCAGGTTGAGCCGGGCGGAATTTCTGCTGCGGATTCGGGGGAGTTGCCGGTGCGGTCTGTGCTTTGGTGGCGAAACGTCGGAACAACCCTACTTGCTCCACGTCCACCGGCAAGCCGCCGATCGTTTTCGGCAACTGGTGCTTCGTTCCCACTTGACCTTCCGGGTATTTTACCTGCACCAGAAACTTAACTGCCATCACGCCGGCCGGTTTATTGTCCACCAGCTTCTCACCGATGCCAACGCCGACCACGTTTTGGCTGGGAGCTGCGCCCGCGGCCATGCTCATTGCCCTAAGCCCGCTGGCTCGGGGCGCTTGGAGCAGTCGTTGCGACCACTCCCGCTTGGCCGCCTGGAGATCGCTAAGATTAATGCTGGATGTTTGGACAAGTTGAGGATTTTTGGCCATAGTACCTCCTCCTTGGAGAGGACAGAGCTTCCAGGATCGCACCCGGAAACCTAAGATAGGTTAATGTGTGATAATCATGACACGCCTTAGTGTGAGGAAATTTACCTCTCTGGCGTGACCGGCGTCAACGGCTATTTTTTCTCGAATGTCAGGTCAGCAGACCCAGACCAGAAACTTCGGAGCTGGTAGAAGGCACTTTGTGAGGGTAGGCGGCCTCCAATGATCCCTCAAGAGTTACGAGTAGCCATTGAGGTCGCTCCCCTGAGCCGACAATTTTTTTCCCCTGCTCCGCGACCGCACTTTCCTCATCACTATATAAAGCACAGCAGGAGCTTTCAAAACTCTCGGAAGTAGCCCTGGATTTTCACAGCTTGATGAAGCTGTCGATCGGGAGCACTTATCTCTAGGTGCCGGCAATGGACGGATAGACTTTGCGGATCGCCGCCACGATGTCAGCGGTCTCGCGCCTGGTAAACTTGGGGTCCAGTGAGACGCCGGCAAACCGGCTGAGGATGTCGAGGGTCCTCGGGCAGCACCCTTCTCCGTAGCGAATGGACTTACCTCTTTCGGTGTTGAATGACGGCCAAGCCGGATGGACGGTCACCTTTTGTTCGATGTGTCGCAAGACGGGCAACTTCACTGAACCCGCAGGCAGATGGGCCGGAACATTCTCCTTGCTCATCGCCTGCATGTACCGCTCGCACTGCTCCTTGTTCTTGAATCCCAGGAAGACAGCGCTTCCCAACTCACCAGCAGGGTCAGGCAAGTGGCGAAGCCGGAGATCCGGCAAATCGCGAATTCCCTCGTAGACGTACCGCGCATTGTTTCGCACTGAAGCCACGATGCTGTCCAACTTTGCCAGCTGGGCAAGCAAAACGCCGCCGCTGAATTCATTCATTCGAAACTGCGGCGCGACAAACCAATCCAATCTCGGCTGGCCCACTACTTTCTCATGCAGAGGCCGCAGGGCACCTAAGTCATGAAACCGGGCCGCGCGTTCAAAGAGCAGCGGATCCTGAGTCACCACGGCCCCACCCTCACCGGCAGTGATGGTTTTGTTCAGTTGCAGACTGTAGATGCCTATATGCCCGATCGATCCAAGTGGACATCCTTTGTAGCTGGCCCCGACGCTCTGGGCGCAATCTTCCAGCACTCGGAGTCCATGCTTGTTGGCTAGTGCCATGATCCGATCCATATCGCAGGGGTTTCCCTGAAGGTGCGCAACCATGATCACTTTCGTTTGAGGAGTGATCTTAGTTTCAATATCGGCCGGGTCGATATTGAACGATTCATCGATCTCCGCAAAGACAGGCAGCGCACCCGCCAGCACAATGGCGTTGAAACATGAGTGCCAGGTCCACGCCGGCAAAATAACCTCGTCTCCCGGCCCAATCTGCAGGGCGGCCAAAGCCGTCTGCAGGGCGGCTGTGCCTGAAGTGACCGCCAGAGCGAAGCGGGTCTGCATCCGTTCTGCCCAGGCCTTCTCAAAGGCAGCCACTTTGCCGGGGGGCTGATCGCCGGGGCCATACCAGCGAAAGGGCTGACGGTGACTGTGGACTTCGCTTAATTGCTGGAGTTCCTTCTCGTCGTAAAACTGAGTACCCCAGTAGCCCGCCTTCAGGGGAGTCTCGCGGACAGGTTTAGAGCCATCTCCATTCGATCCGCGCTCAGCTCGCACGTCGACTGACGCCAACCCTATCGCGGCTGCTAGAACCTTTCGCCGACTCAGCATAGGCGCTCTCCTAATTCCAAATATCGGTCATGGCACTTATGAGATTCGTTCCAGGCGCTATTCAGTCTTTCATAACCCGTGCTCCGTCGAAAGGGGATCCCGACAGTAACTCTCTCTCGGAACGAAGCGCCGACTGCGACCATTCCGGCTGCATTTGAAAAGCTGAACGCACCCTCCCGGTTCATTATGCCGGAATGGGTTGCTGTTGACCAAGCCTTTTGGCCCCTGCGGACGATTCACCTCTTAATTCATCGTGGATTGGTCTGGTCAAGCCCGCGGTGAGAAAGGCACTCAGGCAGCCCGTTGACGAACCCGATGCGGATGTAACAGGCTTTTTGGTGTGGAGTGGAACATAGATTGGTGAAGGAATTTGGTTGGAAGTACGCCCCTGAAGGAAAGGGGTGCGATGGACAACGTCGCAGGTTGAGGCCGTCTCAATCGCGATCTGCTACGATCCCCGGGAGCGCCAGTGCCAGAGCTTCTCGAAAGTCTCGAATGGAATGCTGATAGAATCGCGTTTGAAGGCTCTGGCGTCGATTCCCAGGCGGCGTAGCTGCGAGGACAATGTTGTCGGAGTTAGACCCAATATACGGGCAGCTTTTGCTTGATTTCCGTGACTCTGCATTAGAGCCTGGGAGATCAGTTGCTTTTCGTAGTCCTTAACAGCACGATAAAAGTCTCCGATCTTGCGCATGACTGACGTTCCAAGGAGCAACTTTTCAATCCGACAAGAAATTGGCCAAAAACTCGGATGTGCCCTAAACAAGAGTGATTCGAAGCCACGTAAATGTCATCACCAAGTGGTAAATAAGTGTAAAAGATGTAAATGAGTTGTAAAAACAGCCGAGCTATCAGCCGACCTGGAGGATTCGTTGTATCATAAACTTTCGAGACGACAGATGACGAGCATGCACTCGTCAAAATCCCAAATTGCCTTGGTATTTGGATGTTGAAGCTCAAATCATTCCTGAGACGATACCGCCTTTGGGTCGGGCTACTCGCAGTAATCGTCCCCTTGTTGATTATTCTGGGTCTTCAGTACTGGTCGCTGGTTAAGCTTGAGGAAACTTTACCCGTAGCCGGCAAAGCCGGACTGACAAATTATCTGACGGCAGTATCCAGCGAAATCCAGGACTTCTACCAAAATAATACGCGCGAGGTGCTTGGCGTGCCGGCGCGAGAGTTTAGCGAGAACCGGCTCTCGAGCATTGCGCTGCACTTTAAGCGAAAACCTGCGCCCGAGGCCAAAAGTTTGTTCGTCGTCTCTTTCATCGAGCCCGACACGGAGGTTCTCTTTTACAGTCCTGACCATGAGAGGATGGAAGCCTTCCCGGAATCTTCCGAAACCAAGGCCGTCAATGTCGCCTGCGCTCCATGGCGACTTCTCAGCAAGGAAGAGACCACCATGCAGTCCGAGAAAATATTCGGGGTGTTGATTGATCAGGAACATCGGATCCTGATGAATCCGATTGTCGATCAGTCTTCCCAACTGGTTGGCGTGGCTGGATTGATCGTAGACACCGTATTTTTCAAGGAGAAGTTTCTACCGAAAGTGATTGAAACCTCCTTACGGAAGTTTTTTTCCGATCGGGAAAGGTCAAACGTCATCGTCACGGCTTATGACTGCTGTAATCGCTTAGTGCTCGGAACGCAGCCCGTCAAGGGGCAAGACGATGAGATTGGAATGCCGCTCCCGTTTGTATTCCGAGACTGGCATATCGGCATCCGCAGTCGCTATCTGACGCCGGAGCAGTGGGCAAAAAGATACTTCGCCATCAATTTGTCCCTGTCGATCCTGATGACGCTGGTTCTCATCGGCGGGATTGCGCTGGCCTTGCGGACAGCCTCGCGCGAGATGAGGCTTTCACAAATGAAGACTGATTTCGTGTCAAACGTCTCGCACGAGCTTCGCACTCCTCTCTCGTCCATCCGCGTTTTTGGTGAATTCCTGAAGCTGGGCCGCGTCCAGGAATCCGAGAAGGTGAGCCAATACGGTGAGTATATCGAAACCGAAAGCCGCCGACTTACGCAGTTGATCAATAACATTCTGGACTTTTCCAAGATCGAGTCAGGCCGGAAAACGTATCAGTTCGAGCGCGCCAGTGTCGAAGACGTAGTGGCCGAGACCCTTAAGATCTTCGAGGTTCGCCTAAAGCAGAACGATTTCTCGATTGTCCTCGAACCCTGCGAGAACGCTTTGCCCCAGGTCCTGATTGATAGAGAAGCCATCAGTCAGGCTTTCATGAACCTTCTGGACAATGCCATCAAATACTCCGGCGCATCCAGAAAAATTCTGATTCGGCTAGGGGAGCAAGATGGGGAGGTCATTGTCTCGGTAGCCGACTACGGGATAGGTATCCCCACTTCGGAACAGGCAAAAATCTTTGAGCGTTTCCACCGGGTCGGCACAGGGCTGGTGCATGATGTCAAAGGAAGCGGTCTGGGTTTGGCGTTGGTAAAACACATCGTGGAAGCGCATTCCGGGAAGGTCAAGGTCGTCAGCGAACCCGGCAGGGGGAGCACGTTCACCCTCTGTTTGCCAGTCGCTCCAAGCGAACCTCCAATCGAGCAGCACGTCATCCCTCAGGTCCTGGAGGTGTGAAGAAACTCTTCTCTTGAGCTAAGAGAGGGTCAAGGGCGCCGGGCTGCCGCCCTTCCCAAACGGGGGGATTTCTTACAGCTTTCAGCCCGGCTGAGGGAGCATCCCAATTCTCAAACCTCGGCCCGATTTTCAAACGAGCTTTCAATGGGACGGGTCTTAATTGTTGAAGATGATCAGGCCATGACCGTAGCTCTTCGTGATGGTTTCGAATACGAAGGGTATTCTGTTTTGCATGCCGGGGACGGCGCCTGTGGTCTGCGCCTCGCTTCGGAAAAGGAGTTTGATGTGATCATCCTTGACGTCATGCTGCCTAAACTGAGCGGCCTGGATGTTTGCAGACAGCTCCGCAGTTCAGGTAACGGAATTCCCATCATTATGTTGACTGCGCGAGGCCAGGAGATTGACAAGGTGCTGGGACTCAAGATTGGCGCTGATGACTATGTGACCAAACCCTTTAGCTTTATGGAACTGATAGCCCGGGTTGAGGCCTTGCTTCGACGCTCCTCAAAATATGTTGGAGCCGTAGAAAGTTACGGGTTTGGAGATGTGGCGGTGAATTTCAAGAAACTGGAGGCTACCAAGTCCGCATGCTCTCTCAGCCTCTCTCCCCGCGAATTTGGGATCCTGAAATTTCTCATTGAGCACCGCGGCGAAGTCGTCAGCCGCGAGACACTGCTCGATGCGGTCTGGGGTTATGACAACTTCCCTCTGACCCGGACCGTTGACATGCACATTGCTAAACTTCGCCAGAAGATCGAAGACAATCCTAATGAGCCGCGATATATCGTCACAGTCCACCGCGTTGGTTATAAGTTTCTGGGTTAGCCAACGAGGAGGAATCAGGCCATAGAATCGCACCGAAGGGAATCTCACCAGCCAGGCCAACAGAAAAATTAGCTACAATAACACAAAGAGCGTCGCGTTGAAGGATCGCAGCTCGCTTTTCTGTTCGTCTGTTCTTGGACGAGATGGAGCAACTGATCTTTTCTCATCTTCTTTGTAACCTGCCCCTTTGTGGTGGTCTGGTCCTTCTGTGCGATTCTGCGGCCACTCAGATTTGTTTTTGTGTCTGCTTCCCTCTATTATTTTGTTTAACGCGCACGAAAATTGTAACCTTTTCGCCACATTTGCCACTCACTCACCGATGGCGAGCTGAGTGACAAGGTGAATGCATAGGTGCTCAACGCAATGATGCTGGCAGGCCAGCCGAGCGGAACCGCTGTGGCCCTGAAGAATGACACCGACAAACTCGTTGAGCGGGCCTGCCGGGGCGACCACGATGCGTTTCATCGGATCTTCGAGCGCTATGCCCGTCCCGTCCTCGGCTTCCTGTATGACCTGGTGGGCCGGCGTGAGCTGGCTGAGGATCTGGCTCAGGAGACTTTTGTGCGCGCTTTCAGAGCTCTGCATACCCTCAAGGATGAGCGAAAGCTGTCCACATGGCTCTTCGGCATTGCTCGAAATGTGGCACGGGAGAGCTTTCGTTCCCGGCCCCGAGAAGAGAAGAAGGTCGAACTGGATGACGTGCAGGTGCTTGACTTGAGTGATGGCCAACTCCTGCCGGATGGCCAGTTATTGAATCAGGAATTGAACCAAGTTATCCATCAAGCACTGGATAAGCTGGATCAGGATAAACGGGCTGTTTTTACACTCAAGATTTTTCATCAGCGAAGCTATGAAGAGATTGCCGAGATTACAGGGTTCTCGATTCCGAAGCTCAAGACGGACCTGCATCGGGCCAAGGCAGAAATGCGCCGCCGCATTCGCCCATACCTGGAGCTGAACCATGACGTGTGATGACTGCCTGCTTCTTATGGAAGAGGATCTCGACGCCGAGTTGGACGGGCGAGGAGCTGGCTTCCTGGCCTCGCATTTGGCTACCTGCTCCAGCTGCACGCAGGAGTACCAGACTCTGAAGCGCGAGCGAGAAATCTATGCGAGATACTCACGTGATATCGCATTCACTCCGGCTCTTTGGACCACCGTTCGCACCCGTATCGAAGAGGACCTGAAATCCCGGCCTATTTCAGTCTGGGGAGGCATCAGACATTGGGCTAAGAAGCTAGCGGTGATGCCACGTCTCACTCCCGTACTGGCAGCCAGCCTCGTTGTCGCTGTGATCGTATCAACACTGCTCATCACGAAGTCTGTCATCCTGCGTCAGGACCAAGCCAAGCGTGGCGTTGGCTCTCAGGAGGCGTCTACCAGTCATCCTTCTCAAGCTCGAAGCCCCTCTTCGGGCAGCATGCCTGCAAAGGAGGCAGCCGAACTGAAGAGCCAGCAAGCCCAGCCGGAAGGTGCTTTGATCGCGAAATCGCGGAGAGAGGTTGAAACGAACTCGAGTCCGGCCAAGAAAAATGTTTTGGTTGCACATCGGGTCAAACGAGCACCAACAGTCCAAGAGCTAGTCGCGCAGGCCGAGCAAAAATATCTGGCGGCCATTGCCATTCTTTCTCGAGACCTCAAGAAACCTGACACAAAGCTGGACCCTGTGCTGCGCGCGCGTCTTGAAGTGACACTGGCCGCGATTGATCGAACAATTGCCGACACTCGCGAAGCAGTTGGACAGCGTCCGACCGATCCGGAGGCTGTGCGGTATATGCTGACGGCCTACGCTAAAAAAGTGGAGGTGTTGCAGGAGATGGCGAGTTATTAGGAGCGAGAGGTTAGGGACTCGAGAAGAAGAGGATCAGAAGTCGAGCCACTCTTGGCTCAGCCCAAACCTTGGGCCAAGCGATGCGCAGGGACGCCGTTACTTATTGCTACTTTCTGGTTCCCAACCTTAGCTGCGAATCCCGAGCCCCATTTGACGTCAACTATGAACAGAACAACTTTCTTCAAACGATCTTCTTTCCTGCGCGTGGTGTTCTTATTGTCATTCAGCCTGACTGTGCAAACATCCCTGCGCGCGCAGACGCCGGCAGTCCAGGAGCACAAACTGGAACGCGGCGGAAAGGTCTCGATCAGTAACCGCAACGGATCGATCAGTATTACAGGCTGGGACAAAGATGTCATCGAAGCTACAGTGACCGGAAAAGACCGCTCTGACCCCTCCGCCGTGAAAATTTCTGAAGACCGCCCCGGCATGGTCTCAATTACGGCGGACGGTGAACGGGGCCGGCACGAGAAGCGGCTGCAGGTAAGACTCCCCCACTACGCCGAAATCGAATCAGCCAGTGCTCACAATGGAGATATTGACGTTACTGGCATCGAAGGACCCGTCAAGATCAGCAGCGGCAGCGGCGATCTCAAGCTAACTCAGGTCGGCCCTCTCACTGCAAGCACAGGAAGTGGCAATATCCATGTCGACCAGGTTGCAGGCCGGGCCACTATCTCCGCCGGCAGCGGAGACATCAGTTTGAACCATACCGGCCCGCTCGAGGTGCAAGCCGGAAGCGGTGACATTTCACTCAGTGACATCAAAGGAAGTGCGAAGGTCCAGACGGGAAGCGGTGATGTAACAGCCGGAGATGTCGGCGGTGACTTCATCGGCAAGCTTTCCAGTGGTGACCTGGCACTGAACCGGGTCTCGGGGTTGGTCAATGTCTCAGTGACAAGCGGTAACGCCCAGGTGAATCATGGTGGGAGTGACGTTCGTGTTAACACCATCAGCGGTGATATCAGCATTCAATGTGTGAAAGGTCACGTGGAGCTCAGCAGCGCCAGCGGTTCCATGAATCTCTCCAGCATAGGAGAGGACGTCGATGCAACCACCACTAGCGGGGATGTCAAGCTCACGAGCAAGATTCGGAGCGGCGGGCGCTACCGCCTGAAGTCCACGTCGGGAGAAGTGCATATGACGGTTCCGACAGATGCCCCGGGTTTTACGGCCACTCTCTCTTCCTACTCGGGCGAAGTAGAAACCGACTTCCCTTTGAAGGTGGAGTCTTCTTTACAACGGGGTCCGGTCAATCGCAGGATCATTGGCCGCTACGGTGATGGCGAGGCCCAGATACAGCTCGATTCATTCAGCACCGGGGTGAAGCTCAGCAAAGCATCGCCGGAAACGATCAAGGACTGCCCGTGAGGCGTTGAAGCATCGTATCTTGCCTCAGCCGACACAAGGAGAAAAAGATGGAGCGACGCACGCCAATTGTCACCACCTTCTCCATTCTCGGGCTACTCCTGTTTGCCCGGGTCCTCTCTGCTGATCATCCCGGCACCGCACCGCAGAATGAATTCCGTTGGCAAGGAGGCATCGCTGCGGGCAAGGCACTCGAGATCAAAGGAGTCAATGGGAATGTTCGCGCGGAGGCCAGTTCGGACGGCCAAGTTCAGGTCACTGCGACAAAGCATGGGCGGCGCCAAGACCCCAAGTCAGTCGAGATTCGGGTTGTAGAGCATGACAACGGTGTTACCATTTGCGCGGTCTATCCGAGCGACTCCAGCCGGCCCAATGAATGTGTTCCCGGTGAAGGGGGCCGCATGAACGTTAGAAATAACGACGTTTCGGTCGATTTCTCTGTCCGCATCCCGGCTGGCGTTCGCTTTGTGGGACGAACGGTCAATGGCCAGGTTGAGGCCACGGAGCTCGGTGCAGAAGTTGAAGCACATACCGTCAATGGCAACATACGCCTAGTTACCTCGGGATATGCCCATGGGAAGACAGTAAACGGATCCATCTCTGCATCGCTGGGCAGCTTTGATTGGACGCAGCCCGTCGAGTTTGAAACAGTAAACGGCAGTATCACACTGGACCTGCCGGCCGCAACGAGCGCGTTGTTTGAGGCCGAGACGGTCAATGGCAACATCTCCACGGATTTTCCCCTGACAGTTCAAGGAAAACTCAATCGTCATCACGTGTCAGGAACCATTGGAGGCGGTGGCCGCCAACTTTTGCTCAAAACTGTGAACGGCAGCATCGAGCTGCGCCGGGGGCACTAGGTCGATCGGTCCGGGCTGTCACACTGGTATGTATGTGGCGATAAAAGTCGAAGAACATTAACCTGCCCTGCAAAAAATCCTGCCATTCATGTCCCAAACCAGGACTCTCGCTTGTCTTTGAAGCAGGACTGTTGAGAGCCGCCCACATTGCAGTTACCTGATAAGCCACTCAACTTTTGTGATACTCTGAAAGGCGAATTCTCCTATGGTGTGAAGATCATTTGAATTGTCGTTGCGAGGTGACGGGCTTAACTTTGGTCCAAGCCCGAAACGGCTGAATTCTTGTTGCGGTTCTCGAGGTGGCTGATCAACCATGTCCTTCCACGCGATTCGGACGGAGATCAGGTCAAACGGAGAACTGGATGCCAGCCTTGACTCCAGAACATCCTGTGTTGATCACGATGCCTCTGAGCTCAACCAAAGAGTGACGCAGTTGTTTGAAGAACTGCGCGACTCAGTCTACCGCTACCTGATTCTAGTAGTAGGAGGTCCGGCCGAAGCTGAGGAAATATCGCAAGAAGCTTTTTTGGAATGTTTCCGGTTCTTACAAAGCGGACAGACGATTCAGAACATCCGTGCCTGGATTTTCAGGGTTGCTCACAATCTGGCGATTAACCAGCTCAAGAGCAAGAAGTATGTTCTCACTATGGACTCGCACTTCTGGGACGAGCTCTGCAACTTGCGCTGTGATCCCCGCCCCACGCCAGAACAGACGGTCCTTCACGAGGAGGACTTCCGCCGGCTTCATGCAGCCATGGGGCAGCTCTCCCCCCAGCAGCGCCAGTGTCTCGTGCTCAGAGCGGAGGGTTTTCGATACAAGCAGATATCCGAAATAATGGGGATTAGCGATTCGAACGTGGCCAAGTCTCTGCATCGTGGGATCAAGAGGATGATGAGAGAATTCCGTGGATAGATTTTTCGACTCCAAGCGATTTGAAAACGGCTGGCATCCTGGTGAGGATGAATTGCTCTGCTTCGTAGACGGGGAGGTCCCCGCCGACACGAGTACCGAGATCGAGACCCATCTCGAGGCTTGTTGGACTTGCCGGGCGAAAACCGACAAGATCCAGCGCACGATCTCTTCCTTCGTCGGTTATCTGAACGATGGCCTTCTTCCCAATATTGATCCCCCTCCGAGAGAATGGCGAACATTCGATGCCAGAATGAAGCGCGTAGCTGACGAGACCGCTAACCGCCCATTACTTTTCAGATGGTACGATCTGGTCAGAAACCTGCATCTACCTTCGGCGGCTTCTACTCGCTGGACCGCAAGTCTCCTGGGTATACTGGGCATTGTGTTTCTTTTTGCCCATCTGCAAGGACCTTCGCCACTTTCGGCAAATCAGGTCATCCAAAGAGCCACTGAAGCACAGGAACGGCGGTTACAGAGGGTGGCTCACCCTGTCGTCTACAAAAAGCTTCGGGTCGAGCGAAGAGAGAGCACTTCTCAAATGGGCAGCAGTGTTACCTGGGAAATCTGGAATGATGCCGTTGGCGGCGGTTTCAGACAGCGGGTCGAGGACTCAAAAGGAAAGAAACTTGTCGATCCTAAATCGGAAAGCACCGTGACTGAAGGTGGATCGCCTCATCGAGAGCCGGCTATAAAGGATCCTCACCAAGCACTGACCGGGCAAAGTGACCATCAAGACCTGCCGTCAATCTTGCAAGATCTAG
>Ga0075423_10006044_pt1 | contig 11339 bp, 9 predicted proteins | sample SoiMethybrSBSTD2_FD_80114 | JGI IMG/M metagenome (GOLD analysis project Ga0075423, IMG submission 80114) | Bulk soil microbial communities from a Populus tree surrounding site in Tennessee, USA - Soil MetaG P. TD hybrid SBSTD2 | ecosystem: Environmental > Terrestrial > Soil > Tree plantation...
CCCCGATCCTGCTGGCCTACCCGGGGGCGGTGATCTACGAGTTCACCGACGACGGCGTCCAGCGGGTCGACTACGAGGACGCCCAGCCCGTCCGTCTGACCCGGTCGTTCCTGGACGACCCCGACCGCTTCTTCCACCACCTCTTCGCGGAGGGCGACTGAGGCCAGGCGCGCCACGGCCCCCGACCCGGAGGTCGGGGGCCGCGCCTTCCGATCAGCTCAGCTGCAGCCGCTGGTGGTGCCGCAGCTGGGGCAGGCGTAACAGCTGCCCGCCCGCTGCATGATGTCGCCGCAGATGTGGCAGATGACGGTCTCGCCCTCGATCGTGGCCGACATCGTGCTGGCGGCCTCGGACGGCTGCGCCGCTTCCGGCGCCTGCTCCTCGACCGGCAGCGTGTCGAGACCGGGGTGGTTCTCGGTGCTCGCCTCCTCGACCCCGGGCAGCGTGGGCTGGACCCGCTCGTCGACGGTGAGCACGCCGATCTCGCGGCGCTCGTCGACGGGGAGGTACTCCACCGCCATGCGACGGAAGATGTAGTCGAGCAGGCTCGTGGCGAACCGGAGCTCGCGGTCGTCGGTCATCCCGGCCGGCTCGAAGCGGACGTTCGTGAACTTCTCGACGAACGTTCGCAGCGGCACGCCGAACTGGAGGCCGAGCGAGACGGCGATCGCAAAGCCGTCCATGATCCCGGCCAGCGTCGATCCCTGCTTGGCGACCTTGAGGAAGAGCTCGCCCGGCTGCCCGTCCTCGAACTCCCCGACCGTCACGTAGCCGTGGCAGTCGGCCACCCGGAACGAGAACGTCTTGGAGTCGCGCTTCTTCGGCAACTTGCGGCGGACCGGCTTCTCGACCGTGATCACGTGCTCGACGACACGCTCGGCGGCCTCAGCCAACGTGTTGTCGCCGGCCTTCTTCTGGGTCGCGAGCGGCTGAGCGACCTTGCAGTTGTCGCGGTAGATCGCGATCGCCTTGAGGCCGAGGTGCCAGGCGTCGATGTGCACCTGCTCGAGCTCGTCGATGGTCGTGTCCTCGGGGACGTTGCAGGTCTTGCTGATCGCTCCGCTGATGAATGGCTGCACCGCGCCCATCATCGTGATGTGGCCCATGTAGTGGATCGTGTTGTCGCCCATCGAGCAGGCGAACACCGGGAGGTGCTCCGGGTTGAACCCGGGCGCGCCGACGATCGACTTGTGCTCGTTGACGTAGGCGACGATCTGGTCCACCTGCTCGTTCGAGTACCCGAGCCGGCGGAGGGCGCGGGGCACCGTCTGGTTGACGATGAGCATCGTGCCCCCACCGACGAGCTTCTTCGCCTTGGTGAGCGCGAGGTCCGGCTCGATGCCCGTCGTGTCGCAGTCGAGGGCGAGGGCAATCGTCCCGGTCGGCGCCAGCACGCTGGCCTGCGAGTTCCGCACCCCGTGGCTCTCACCGAGTGACGTCGCCTCGTCCCAAGCGTGGCGGGCCGCCGTGAGCAGACCGCTCGGAACCAGGGCGTCGTCGATCTCCGCCGCCTTCTCGCGGTGCATGCGCAGCACGTTCAGCATCGCGTCGGCGTTGTCGGCATAGCCGGCGAACGGGCCCATGCGAGCAGCCGTGCGGGCGCTCGTCGCGTAGGCGTGGCCCGTCATCAGCGACGAGATCGCACCCGCCCACGCCCGACCCTCGGGCGAGTCGTACGGGAGGCCGCGGGCCATGAGCAGGGCGCCGAGGTTCGCGTAGCCGAGGCCGAGTTGCCGGAAGGCCCGGCTCGTCTCGGCGATCTTCTCGGTCGGGTAGTCGGCGTTGCCGACGAGGATCTCCTGGGCGGTGAAGATCACCTCGACCGTGTGCTCGAACGCCTCGACGTCGAACTCGTCGGCGTCGTCGAGGTACCGCAGCAGGTTGATGCTGGCGAGGTTGCACGCCGAGTTGTCGAGGTGCATGTACTCCGAGCAGGGGTTGCTCGCGTTGATCCGCCCGGTGTTGGGCGCGGTGTGCCACCGGTTGATCGTCGTGTCGAACTGCATGCCGGGGTCGGCGCACTCCCACGTCGCCTCGGAGATCTGGCGCATGAGCTCCCGTGCCTTCACGGTCCGGGCGACCTCGCCGGTCGTGACCGACCGGAGCTGCCAGTCGCGGTCCTCGAGCACCGCCTGCATGAACTCGTCGGTCACGCGGACCGAGTTGTTGGCGTTCTGGTACTGGATCGAGTGGCTGTCCTTGCCGTCGAGGTCCATGTCGAAGCCGGCTTCACCGAGGGCGCGCGCCTTGCGCTCCTCGATCGCCTTGCACCAGATGAACTCCTCGATGTCGGGATGATCGGCGTTGAGGATCACCATCTTCGCGGCGCGCCGCGTCTTCCCACCCGACTTGATGGTTCCGGCCGACGCGTCGGCGCCGCGCATGAAGCTCACCGGGCCGCTGGCGGTGCCGCCACCCTGGAGCCCGTCCTTCGAGGACCGGAGGCCCGACAGGTTGATCCCGGAACCGGACCCGCCCTTGAAGATGATCCCTTCTTCCCGGTACCAGTTGAGGATCGCGTCCATCGTGTCGTCGACGGCGAGGATGAAGCACGCGCTCGCCTGCTGCGGCACGCCGTGCACGCCGATGTTGAACCACACCGGCGAGTTGAACGCGGCGCGTTGGTGGACCAGGACGTACTTGAGCTCGTCGCGGAAGGTCTCGGCCTCGTCGTCGTCGACGAAGTAGCCGTCGCGGATGCCCCAGTCGGTGATCGTGTCGGCGATCCGGTCGATGACCTGCCGCAGCGACGACTCACGCTCCGGCGTGCCGAGCGTCCCCCGGAAGTACTTCTGGGCGACGATGTTCGTCGCGTTCTGCGACCAGCTGACCGGGAACTCGACGTCGGGCTGGAAGAAGGCGTCGGTGCCGTCGCGGTAGTTGGGGATGCGGGCGTCGCGGTGCTCCCACTCGATGGTCTCGTACGGGTGCGTGCCCGCCTCGGTGAAGTACCGGCGGATCCCGATCCCCATCTGCTCCGGCGCCATGGCCATGCGACTGACTCCCCCTCTGTTCGGCGTACCGGGTGCCCTGGTCCTCAGACCCCAAGATATAGCGGTCGACCTGCCTTCGACCACGACATGCGGAGGCTCATTACACCACCGTAATTACGGCCGTGTCAACGGTGTCCCCCGGGCGGCCGGCGACGTCGTCGCAGGTCAGACGGGTGCCCGGAAGATTCCGCTGGTGAATCTGCGCACAAGGCCCCGTCGGGCTCAGCGGGACCGGGCCGGATGGCGCTTGGGCTCGGTCGACTTCTGGAGCACGGCGACCTCGCGCTCGAAATCGGTGACGTCCTCGAAGCCCTTGTAGACGGACGCGAACCGAAGGTACGAGACGGGGTCGAGGACCCGGAGCCGCTCGAGCACCGCCAGCCCCACCCGCGCGCTCGAGACCTCGGCGCCTTCCGCCCGCAGCTGCTCTTCGATCTCGGCGGCGATCGTGGCCACGGCGCCCTCGGCGACGGGACGGTGCGTCACCGCGCGCTGGATGCCGGCCTCGACCTTCGCCCGCTCGAAGGGCTCCTTCACGCCCGCGCGCTTCACGACCATCAGCGGGAGCTCCTCGAGCCGCTCGTACGTCGTGAAGCGTCGCCCGCAGACGAGGCACTCCCGCCGCCGCCGGATCGCGGCGCCGTCGTCGGCGGGACGCGAGTCGACGACCTTGTCTTCGGCGGTCTGGCAGTACGGGCAACGCACCGCTCCACGGTACCTGTGGGTCGCGCCGGCGGACACGCGTTCTCAACGCGGCAGGGCGACGACCTCGCCGGGCACGAGCGGCGCACCGTGGCGGGATGCGGTGAGCGCGTCGACGGCCGGGCGCGGGTCGTGACCCGGCTCGAGCCTCGCCGCGATCGACCACAGCGAATCGCCGGGCTGCACGACGGCTTGCTGCGAGGCGGCCGGGCGGCGCTCGGGGACTGCGAGGGGTGAGCCCCCGAGCGCGGCACCCGCCTTCCCCGCCATGACCAGCGCCGCCAGGCCCACGACGACGGCGACGAGGCGCCGGCGCCGGTAGGTGGCGGCCGAGGGTCGGTGCCCGCGCCGGGCGACGGTGCGGGGCTCGACCCGCCGGACCGTGCGAGTCACGGCGGGTTCCATCTCGACCCTCGGGGTGGTCATGACGGCGGCCATCTGGCGTGCCTCCTTGTCTCTCCGCCCGTTGCTTCCTCCGTAGCGAACCACGGGGGTATGACAGCTACGCCGTGACTCCCGCAGCCCTGACAACTGCGCCGGGGAGCGAGACCGCCCCCCGGCGTGGCTCGGCCCACCCGGGGAGATCCACTCGGTGGGCCGAACGCCTGTTCGGATCCAACCACGAACGGGTGTTCCCGTCAAGCGGTTTCCCGAACAGATGTTTGCCCCGAACGCCTGATCGTGTTACCGTGCGTCATGGCGTCTCAGATGGCGTCCACACGCGACCCAGGTGATCCAACCCGGAGGCCACCGACATGACCGACCTGACCGCCCGGCAGCGCCAGGTGCTCGAGTTCATCGACGCCGAAGTGCGCCGCCGGGGCTACCCGCCGAGCGTGCGGGAGATCGGCGAGGCCGTGGGCCTGTCGTCCAGCTCCACCGTGCACGCCCATCTCGCCGCGCTCCAGGACAAGGGCTACCTCGTGCGGGACCCGACCAAGCCCCGTGCCATCGAGGTCCGCTTCGAGCCCGCGTCGGGAGCGGCGGTCGACCGCCGGCCCGTCCGCCACGTCCCCCTGCTCGGGGACGTCGCCGCCGGCACCGGTGTCCTCGCCGCCGAGAACGTCGAGGAGATCCTGCCGCTCCCCGAGGACTTCACCGGGCGGGGGCAGCTGTTCATGCTCCGGGTCCGGGGCGACTCGATGATCGAGGCCGGCATCTTCGACGGCGACTACATCGTGGTCCGTCAGCAGGCGACGGCCGAGCCCGGCGAGACCGTCGTCGCCGGCATCCCCGGCGAGGAGGCGACGGTCAAGACCTTCTCCCGGCGGCGGGGCAAGATCGTCCTCAAGCCCGCCAACGAGGCGATGGACGAGCTCGTCTACGACCCCGACGACGTGCTCATCTACGGGAAAGTCGTCACCGTTCTCCGCACGGTCTGACCGCGCCGCTCAGGCGGCGAGGCCGAGGAACCGGGCGAACGCGGCGTAGCACTGCTCGACCGACGCCCGGCTGACTCGCTCGTCGGCGGTGTGGGCCACGTCGGGATCGCCGGGCCCGAAGTTCACGGCCGGGATGTCGCGGGACGCGAAGCGGGCGACGTCCGTCCAGCCCAGCTTCGGCTCGACGTCGAGGCCGAGGACTTCCACGAACTCCGCCGCCAGCGGGTGACCGAGATTGGGCGGCGCCGCCGGCGACGCGTTGATCACCTCGACCCGGTCCGCCCCTACGAGCAGCTTCTCGACCTGCGCCCGCGCCTCGTCCACCGAGTACTTCGGGGCGAAGCGGCGGTTCACGACGATCGTGCACTCGTCGGGGACGACGTTGTTCGCGACGCCCCCTTCGATGCGCACCACCTGCAACGACTCGCGATACGGCAGGCCGTCCACCAGCACCGTGTCGGTTTCGTGCGCGGCCAGACGCTCCAGGACGCCGGCAGCGGCGTAGATCGCGTTCCGGCCCATCCAGGGGCGCGCCGAATGGGCGCGCTCGCCCTCGAAGTGCGCCCGAAGGTGCAGCGTCCCCTGGCAGCCCGCCTCGATGTGGTCGCCGGTGGGCTCGAGCAGCACGGCGAAGTCGCCGGCCAGCAGGTCCGGCCGCTCGGCGAACACGTGCCGGAGACCGTTGAACTCGTCGGCGATCTCCTCGCCTTCGTAGAAGGCCAGCGTGCAGTCGAAGCGCGGCTCCTCGCTGGCGGTGATCTCCTCGGCCAGGCGGAGGAGCACAGCCAGCCCGCCCTTCATGTCCGCGGACCCCAGCCCGTGCAGCACGTCGCCCTCGAGCCGCGGCACCGCGTTGCCATTGGCAGGCACCGTGTCGAGGTGACCGCCGAGCACGATCCGCCGCTCGCGACCCAGCTCCGTGCGGGCGATGACGGTGTTGCCGACCCGGGTGCGCGCGAGCTGTGACGCGCGCTCGGCCAGGCGCCGCTCGACGTGATCGGCGAGCTCGCCTTCCTGCCGGCTGACAGAGGGCACCGCAACCAGTGACGCCGTGAGCACCAGGAGGTCGTCCGCCGGCGCGGCGAGGAGATCAGGAAGCGATGCCGTGCTCACGGAGGATCTCGTTCAGCTTCGCCTTGTCGGCGCGCTCCCCCGGTTCGAGGCGGCGCATGATCAAGGCGCACGGGAGCCCGAACTCGCCACCAGGGAATTCGCGCTTGCGGGTCGCCTGCACGACGATGCTCCACGGAGGCACGACGCCGCGGGCGACCTCCTCACCTGTCTGCGAGTCGATCACCGGAATGGTGGGGTTCAGGATGACACCTTCGCCGAGCACGCTGCCCCGACCGACACGCGCGCCCTGGGTGATCATGGAGCGGCTGCCGATCATGGCGTCATCCTCGACGATGACCGGCGCCGCCTGGGGCGGCTCGAGGACACCACCGATGCCGACCCCGCCGGACAGGTGCACGCGCTCGCCGATCTGCCCGCACGAGCCGACCGTCGCCCACGTGTCGACCATGGTGTCGGCGCCGACCCGCGCGCCGATGTTCACGTACGACGGCATCAGGATCACGCCCGGGGCGAGGTACGAGCCCCACCGCGCCGACCCACCGGGTACCACGCGCACCCGCGCCGACGCATAGTCGTGCTTGAGCGGGAGCTTGTCGTGGTACTCGAACGGGCCCGCTTCGATCACGGAGAGGCCCTCGAGGCGGAACAGCAGCAGGATCGCCTGCTTGAGCCATTCGTGCACGACGACCTCGCCGTCGACGACCTCCGCGACGCGGGCATCGCCCCGATCGAGGAGCTCGATCGCCTCGTGGACGACGGCGCGCGCCTCGGCCGGCGGCATCACGGCTGCGAGATCGTCGCGTCCGTCCCAGAGCCGCATGATCTGCTCCGCGAGATCGCTCACACCCGCTCCTTCGTCGCCAGGCGGTCGAACGCGAGCGCGAGGCGGTCGTCGGTCTGCGTGAGCGAGAGCCGGACGTGCGCCGATCCGTCCGGGCCGTAGAGGTCGCCCGACGCCACCAGCAAGCCCTGTTCGGCGAGGCGGCGCGTGATCGACCAGCCGTCCTCCCGGCCTTCCGTGGAACGAAGCCACAGGTAGAACGTCGACGGGCCGCCGTCGTGGACGAGACCCCAGTCGAGGAGGGCTTCCTGCGCCTGCGCGCGCCGCCGCGCGTAGCGGGCGCGCTGCTCGTCGACATGGACGTCGTCGGCGAGCGCGGCCGTCGCGGCTGCCTGCACCGGCGCCGGCGTCATGAGCCCGGCGTGCTTGCGCACCTCGCCCAGGTAGCTGACGAGGGCGGGGTCGCCGGCGACGAAGCCGGCCCGCAGGCCTGCCATGTTGGAGCGCTTCGAGAGCGAATGGACAGCGAGCACGCGGTCGTGGCCCACTGTGAGCGCGGTCGCCGGAGCGGCCGGCGCCGCGGAATCGTCGTACGTGAACTCGGCGTAGCACTCGTCGCTGGCGACGATGGCGCCGCACTCCCGCGCCCAGTCGACCACCGCTTGGAGATGTCCCGGGCCGCCCGACGCGCCGGTCGGATTGCCGGGCTCGTTCACCCAGATGACGAGGGCGCGGGCGGCGTCGTCGTCACTGATCCGGGACAGGTCGAGGAGCCAGCCCTCGTCGAGCGGCACGGGGACCGCGCGCAGGCCGGCAAGGCGGGCGCCCATCTCGTACGTCGGGTACGCGACCCCCGGGTACAGCACGGTGTCGCGCGAGGGATCGCGTAGCGCGAGCAGGCGGGGCAACGACGCCACGAGCTCCTTCGTGCCGATGCAGGCAAGCACGGCGTCGGACGACACGGCGACGCCGAACCGGCGGCCGATCCATGCCGCCGCCGCCTCCCGGTACGCGGGCGCGCCGATCGCGGGCGGATACCCGGTCGCGGCGGCCGCGGCGTCGGCGAGCGCGCGCTGCGCGACCTCGGGCATGGGATCGACCGGGGTGCCGACAGAGCAGTCCACGAGGCCGCCGGGCACGGCTTCGGCCACGGCGCGGAGCTCGCGCAAGCGGTCGTGCGGGTACGGCGGGGGAACGAACCCGGGCGCGGCCATGAGTCGCAGGCTACCCGGGCCCGTTCGACGATCCGCTGGTAGCGCTGCCGGCTTCGCCGTTCTGCACCACGAACTCGCGGAAGCGACTGACTCCCGAGTCGGGGATTCGGGCACGGACGCGGGTCTCCTGGTCGCCGTGCACCTCGACGAGCACGTCACCCTCGCGATGGAGCGCGGCGATGACGTCGCCCCGTTCGTACGGAACAGCGAGCTCGACGACCGGGTCGAGCGCCCGCAGCCGGGCAGCGAGGACCTCGTCGAGCTTCTCGACGCCCTCACCGGTCGTCGCCGAGACCGCAATCGCGTCCGGGTGCGCCGACACCAAGTCGTCGACGACACCCGGATCGGCGAGGTCGATCTTGTTCACGACGAGCAGCTCGGGTTGGTGGGAGGCGCCGATCTCACGGAGCACGGCGCGGACCGCCTCGATCTGCTGCTCGGCGTCGGGTGCGCCGGCGTCGACGACGTGGACGAGCATGTCGACCTGGGCGACCTCCTCGAGCGTCGACCGGAAGGCCTCGACCAGCTGGTGGGGCAGACGGCGCACGAACCCGACGGTGTCGCTGAGGAGCGCGACCTCGCCGCCCGGGAGCTGCAGGCGACGGGTCGTGGGATCGAGCGTCGAGAACAAGCGGTTCTCGACCAGGGCGTCGGCGTGTGTCAGTCGGTTCAACAGGGTCGACTTGCCCGCGTTGGTGTAGCCGACGAGCGAGATCGTCGGGAGCTCCCGGCGCCGGCGAGCCTTGCGCTGGGTGGCCCGGGTCTTGGCGAGCCGGTCGAGCTCGCCCTCGAGCTTGTTCATGCGCCGCTGGATGCGCCGCCGGTCGACCTCGAGCTGGGTCTCGCCCGGGCCGCGGGTGCCGATGCCGCCGGCCTGCTGGCTCAGCTCGATGCCGCGACCGCGCAGGCGCGGGAGCCGGTAGCGCAACTGCGCCAGCTCCACCTGCACCATGCCCTCCTGGCTCCGGGCGTGCTGGGCGAAGATGTCGAGGATCAGCGCGACCCGGTCGACCACGTCGCGCCCCAGCTTCTTCTCGAGGTTGCGCTGCTGCGCGGGCGTCAGCTCGTCGTCGAAAACCACCACGTCGACGTCGAGCGCGTCGGCCAGGGCGCGCAGCTCGTCGGCCTTACCGGCGCCAATGTAGGTGGCTGGATCCGGTGACGAACGCCGCTGGAGCACCGACTCGACCGGAGCGGCGCCGGCGGTGTCGGTGAGCAGCCCGAGCTCGGACAGGCTCGCCTCCGCCTCGTCCAGCGAGTGCGTGCCCGACCCGGTGCCGACGAGAAGCGCGCGCTGCTCGACGACACCGAAGTCGACTTCGGTGGCGGTGAGACGCCGGCGCTGGCGTCCTTCGCGATTGCTCACGCGACGCTCACCTCGGTGTCGAAGACGTGCGTGACCGGGCCGTGCAGCCGGATCGTCTCGGCCAGGTCGACCTCGTGGGTGCCGCCCCGCACGTGCACGGTCACGTGCTCGCCGACGAGCCCCCGGCGGTGGGCGACGGCGGCCGACGCGCACACGCCGGTGCCGCACGAGAGCGTCTCCCCTACGCCGCGCTCCCACACCCGCATGGTCAGCTCGTCCGGCGCGGCGACGGCGATGAACTCGACGTTCGTGCGATGCGGGAAGCGGGGGTCTATCTCGAGATGCGGTCCGTGTTGGACGACACGTGTCGTCTCCGGATCGTCGACGAGCAGCACGAAATGCGGGTTGCCCATTCCGGCAGCATCGCCGTGGTACGTCACGCCGTGGAACGTGACCTCGAGATCGAGCGCGCTCGGCGCGTCGAGCGGGATCTCGGCCGGCTCGAAAGTGACCGGCCCCATGTCGACGGTGGCGCCCACGAGCTCGCCCGTCGCCCGGTCCACGTCGAGCTCGACGTCACGCCGTCCGCCGCCGGTGTCGACGACGAGCCGCTTCCCGTCGCCGATGCCCTCCCGGACCGCGACCCAGGAGAGGCAGCCGATCCCATTGCCGCTCATCTCGGCCAGGCTGCCGTCGGCGTTGTGCAGCTCCATGGCGCAATCGGCGCCGTCCCGGCCGGGAAGCAGCGTGACGAACCCGTCGGCGCCGATCCCGCGATGCCGGTCGCACAGCTGTGCCGCGACACCGGCGTCCGGGCCGCGGTCGGTCGTGCCCACCGTGACCAGGAAGTCGTTGCCGGCTCCGTGCAGCTTGGAGACCCGAAGGCTGCGGGGACTCATGTGCTCCAGGTTGCCAGCACGGCCGGTAGCAGGGCGCAGTGATTGTCGGTGGCGCCCAGCCAGGTGATCCGAGGGTCGCGGCGGAACCACATCCGCTGGCGTCGGGCGAAGGACCGGGTGCGCCGGACCGCCGTCTCGATGGCGTCGTCGAGCGACCCGTCGCCGGAGATCGCGCCGATGATCTCCTTGTAGCCGATCGCCTGCCCCGCGGTGCGCGACAACGGAGGACCGTCCAGCAGCGTGCGCACCTCGTCGACCAGCCCCGTGTCACGCATGGCCGCGAACCGCGTCCCGATGCGTGCGTTCAGGACGTCGCGCGGCATCCAGACGCCGACGATCCGCACCGGGAACGCCGTCGGGCCGAACCGGTCGATCCCGGGCCCGAACGAGGAGAACGGCTTCCCCGTCAGCCGGATCACCTCGAGCGCCCGGACGATGCGCCGGGCGTTGTGCGGGTCGATCTTGTCGGCGGCGTCGGGGTCGCGCCGTCGGAGCTCGTCGTACGCGGCCGCGGCACCGCCCGGCTCCGCCGTCCATGCGTCGAGCTCGGCCCGCAGGTCGGGGTCCTCGCTCGGGAAGCGCAGATCGTCGACGACCGCCTGCACGTACAGGCCGGTCCCTCCCACGAGGAGGGCGCGCTTGCCCCGCGCCTCGATCCCGGCGACGGCGGCGCGTGCCGCGGCTTGGTGACGCACGGCCGACCACTCTTCGGTGGGCTCGGCAACGTCAACGACGTGATGCGGAACCATCGACCGTTCGGCGAGCGTCGGCTTGGCCGTCCCGATGTCGAGCCCGCGGTACACCTGCATCGAGTCGAGCGACACGATCTCGACGTCACCGAGCGAGCGCGCGGCACCGAGAGCAAGCGCCGACTTTCCCGATGCCGTGGGCCCGACAAGAGCGAGGTGCGTGACCGTGGCTACACCGCTGCGACCGGAATGCGGGTCCGTGCTCGCCGCGCCGGCTCGACCACCCGCACGACGTCGCC
>Ga0075423_10006049_pt1 | contig 11337 bp, 14 predicted proteins | sample SoiMethybrSBSTD2_FD_80114 | JGI IMG/M metagenome (GOLD analysis project Ga0075423, IMG submission 80114) | Bulk soil microbial communities from a Populus tree surrounding site in Tennessee, USA - Soil MetaG P. TD hybrid SBSTD2 | ecosystem: Environmental > Terrestrial > Soil > Tree plantation...
GCCGCGACCATGTAGCCGGCGTTCTGCGGGGGCTGAGCCGGCAGCATCGGCCGCTGCGTCGCGCGCGTCCTCAGCGAGGCCCAGCTCTTAGCGCAGCGTCACCAGCCCGACTTAGAGCAACGTGAACACCAGGGTCGAGATGAGCAGGGTGCGCAGCATCTCGGGCGGCAGCGATGGGGCGCTCGGCTTGAGCACGATCGGCTGCGGGTGCAGCGTGCGGAAGAGATAGACGCTGAGGTGGATGAACGGCACCAGCAGCATGCCGAGTATGCCCACCACGGCGCTGAACCGCGCCCGCTCGGCCGGGTCGTGCACCGAGGCGCGGAGCGCCAGATAGCCGATGAAGAGGAAGAACAGGAAGAGCGTGAGCGTCAGGCGGGCGTCCCAGGTCCACCAGGTGCCCCAGATCGGCTTCGCCCAGATCGGCCCGGTCGTGAGCATCACGGCACTGAACGCCACGCCGACTTCCGCCGAGGCGGCGGCGAACCGGTCGAGCCGCGCGTCGTGCAGCCAGAGGTAGAGCGCGCTGGTGACGCCGACCAGCGAGAAGGCCACCAGCGCGCTCCACGCCGCCGGCACGTGGAGATAGAAGATCTTCTGCGCCGCGCCCTGGCGCGCCTCGACCGGCGTGTACCCCAGGGCCAGCACGTACACGCCCGCGAGCCCGACCAGGGCGGCCACGCTGATGCGGAGCCCGCGCCGGGTGAGCGCCCGCGCCGCTTCGGCCGTCGTCATTCGTCCACCACCGCCGCGAATGCCATCGTACAGAGGGTCACGAACACCACGTCGTACAGGGCAAGGAGTCTAAGCCATCCCAGCATCTCGCTCAACGGACGCCCCGCCAGCAGCCGCGACGTGACCTGCACCGCGCCGATGAGGGGCGGGACCATGAACGGGAGCAGCAGCACCGGCAGCATCAGCTCGGCGAACCGCGTGCGCACCGCCATGGCGCTGAAGATGGTGCCCACGGAGACGAAGCCGATCGTGGCCAGCGCCGTCACGCCGATGAGTCCCGGCAGCGCGGCGGCCAGGTCCACGTTGAAGAAGAGGACGAACAGCGGCAGGGTCACCGCCTCGACAGTGCCCACGAAGGCCAGATTGGCGAGCAGCTTGCCCAGGAACAGCGCACCCCGCGGCACGGGCGCGAGGAGCAGGCCGTCGAGAGCGCCGTGCTCGCGCTCGATCGTGAACGCGCGGTTGAGCGCCACCATCGCGGCCAGGGCGAACGTCACCCACAGCACGCTGGGGGCGAGGTCGGTCGCCGCCAGCGCGGTCGGGTCGCGCGCGAAGTTGAACACCACGAGCACCAGCGCGGCGAACACGACGGCTGAGAGCAGCGCAGTGCGGCTCCGGAGCTCGGCGCGCACGTCCTTCGCCGCGATGGCGAGCGCCAGCCGAAGCGCGTCACGCACCGATCCACTCCCGGTACCGCGGCAGAAACGCGTCCAGCGGCCCGCTCGTCGCCTCATCGCACACCCATCGGCCCTCCACCATCACTGCGACCCGCGTGGCCAGCTCCCACACTTCCGCGAGATGGTGCGTGACGATCACGAGGCCGACTCCCGCGGCCCGCCGGGCGCGCAGCTCGGCGCGGAGCCGGTCCGCCGATGTCGCGTCCAGTGCCGTGAACGGCTCGTCCAGCAGCAGGATGCGCGGGTCGTGCAGCAGCGCCCGGGCGAGCGCGGCGCGCTGGAGCAGTCCGCGGCTCAGCCGGCGCGGCGAGTCGCCCGCGCGGGCGCCGAGTCCCGCCGCGTCGAGCGCAACGCGCGCCGTCTCCGCCGGCCGCGGCAGGCCGTACAGCCGGGCGGCGAACGTCAGGTTCTCCGCCAGCGTGAGGTCGTCGTAGAGCAACGTCTGGTGCGACAGGAGGCCGATAGCGCGGCGCGTCCCCGCGGCGTCGCCCGCCGGGGGGCGGCCCAGCACCCGCACCTCGCCGGCCGTCGGCCGCGTGAGGCCGGCCAGCACGCGCAGGAGCGTGCTCTTGCCCGCACCGTTCGGCCCGGCCACGGCCAGCACGTCGCCGGGGGCGAGACTCAGATCGATGTCGTGGAGGACCCGGACGCGGCCGAAGGAGCGGCGAACACCTCGGGCGACGAGCAGCGGCTCGCCGTCATGAGACGGCATCGATGCGCGCGCCGAGCTCGTCGAGGCGGAACGGTTTGACGATGTAGCCGGAGTGGGGGAGATTGAGGACCTTGAGCTGGGGCTCGATGCTCATGTAGGCGGTCGTGATGATGACGGGGAGGTCGGGCTGGCTCAGCCGGATGCGCCGCAGGAGCTCCACGCCGTCGGTGTCCGGCAGCCGCATGTCGAGCACGGCGACGTCGGGGCGCTGCAGCTCGAGCTGCTCGAGGGCTTCCGCGCCGGTCGAGGCGAAGACCAGGTCGTACCGTGGCTGAAAGGCGCGCTGGTAGCTGAGCCGAAGCGCCGGCTCGTCCTCCACGATCAGGACGCGCCGGCGGCGCTTTGCCTGCGTCATGCCTCGTACTCCGCGACCCGGTGCCCTGCGGCGACCGGTGAGTGGGAATGGCCAGGGGCATACACTAATCGGTTGCGGAGGAGCCGTCCATAGCGCGAGCGCCCCCGGATGTACCGGGGCGCTCGCTCAGTCATAGCTCGACTCGACGGTGAACAGGTCGTAGAGCTTCGTGATGGTGAGGAGGAACCGGATTTCCTCGCTCGGATTGCGGAGCACCACCGGCTGGCGCCGCTCGGCCGCCAGGCGCTGAATCAGCATCAGCGCGCCCAGCCCCGCCGAATCGACTTCCCGGGTGTGCGTGAGGTCGATGACCAGTCGGCCGGAGCCTTCGGGCATCTCCTCGAGCAGCTGCTCCGCCGCCTGGCGGATCGCTACACGTGTCTCCAGACCGAGCGTCTCCGGCGCGGCCAGGCCACGTTCCAGCCCCTGCGGGGTCCTCATCCATCCTCCTTCGGCACCGAGCTATCTCACCATCGTCCGGTGAGACCTCTAGTTTTGCGGCCCCGGATCACTCCGGGTGTGCTCTTATCGGGCGGATCGACGCCTCGCCGCAGGTCAGTTGCGGCTGCGCCACCGAGAAAGGCGAGTCTGGTGCCAGACGCGCCAAAGCGATGTCGTATAATGTGTTACAGGCTGGATTATGGCCCCGAGTGCGATGGCTTGCGTCGCACTCCGCGGCATTCTACCGCAAAAGAGGCGGGAGGGTAAGAGGAACGGCTGTGGGTCGTGCGTCGTGGGTAGCGAGTAGCGAGTAGCGGGGCGTAAGCAGCGAGTCCTGAGTCGCGAATAGGGAGTCGTGAGTCATGAGGCCTGCCCCACGACTTCGGTCAAAACTGAATCTGCGCCCCCAGCTCCACCACCCGGTTCGGCGGCAGGCCGAAGAACGCGGTCGCCGAGCGGGCGTTTCGGGTCATCAGAATGAAGAGCTTCTTGCGCCAGAGCGACATGCGCCCGAACGCCGCGCCGTCGGCGGCCGCCGCGCTCCTGGAGCCTGCCCGGGTGGCGATGAGGGTCTCGCGGCCCAGGTAGAAGCTGGTCTCCATCACCTTCACGCTCACCGGCTTCCCGTTCCCTCCCGCCTGGCCGAGCGCATTCAGTACGGCGGGAACGTCGGGCGTCTCCATGAAGCCATAGTGGGCGATCACCTGATAGAAGCCTTCGCCGAGCTCCTTGCAGGCCACCCGGTTCTGCTCGTCCACCTGGGGAATCTCCTCCGTCTGCACCGACAGCAGCATCACCTTCTCGTGCAGCACCTTGTTGTGCTTGAGATGGTGCAGCAGCACCGGCGGCGCGCCGTTGGCGTCGGACGTGAGGAACACCGCGGTCCCCGGAACCCGTGAAGGCTTGCGCCGGCCCACGTCGGCGAGGAACAGGTCCATCGGGAGGGTGTTCTCGCGGACGATGGCGGCGAGGCGCGCGCGCCCGCGATTCCAGGTGGTCATCAGAGTGTAGATCGCGACCGCCACGACCAGCGGGAACCAGCCGCCCTGGCGGATCTTGATCAGGTTGGCGGCGAAGAACGCGCCGTCCACCGCGAGCAGGAGCGTCGTGAGCGCCCAGGCGCGCGAGGCCCGCCAGCCCCACAGCTCGCGTGCCACCGTGTGGAACAGGCAGGTCGTGATGAGCATCGTGCCGGTGACCGCGATGCCGTAGGCGGCGGCGAGATTGCTCGAGTTCCGGAAGCCGATCACCAGGGCCAGGCACCCGACCCACAGGGCCTGGTTCACCTCCGGGATGTAGATCTGCCCCATCTCCGTCTTGGAGGTGTGCACGATGGTGACCCGGGGGCTGTACCCGAGCTGCACCGCCTGGCGCGTGAGGGAGAACGCGCCCGAGATGAGCGCCTGGGACGCCACGATCGCGGCGGCGGTGGACACCACCACCATCGGATAGAGACCCCACTCGGGCACGAGCGAGTAGAACGGGTTCACGGCCGCCCCCGGGGCCTCGAGCAACAGCGCCGACTGGCCGAAATAGTTGAGCAGCAGGCACGGGAGGACCACCAGGAACCAGGTCACCCTGATCGGGCGGCGGCCGAAATGCCCCATGTCCGCATACAGCGCCTCCGCCCCGGTCATCACCAGCACCACCGAGCCGAGCACCAGAAAGCCCCGCACTCCGTCTCTCAGGAAGAGGTTCACGGCGTGGACCGGGTTGATCGCACTCAGGATGGACGGATGCATCAGGATGCCGCGAACGCCGAGCAGCGCGATGCTGGTGAACCAGATTCCCATGACTGGTCCGAACACCCGCCCGACCCCGGTCGTGCCCAGTCGCTGGAAGAGGAAGAGCACCGACAGGATCACCACCGCGATAGGCCATACGAACCGGTGGAACGCGGGCGTCGCCACCCCGATACCCTCCACCGCGCCCAGCACCGAGATAGCTGGGGTGATGACGCCATCGCCGTACAGCAGCGCCGCCCCGAACAGCCCGAGACTGATGAGGAGCGCCCGAGCGCCCTTGGCCCTCGCGTGCGGCCGCACCAGCGCCAGCAGGGCGAGGATGCCTCCCTCGCCCCGATTGTCCGCCTGCAGCACCAGCGTCACGTACTTGAATGAGACAACGAAGTTGATCGACCAGAACACCAGCGACATCACGCCGAGCACGTTTTCCCGGGTGGGCGGGATGCTGTGATGGCCGGAGAAGCATTCCTTGAGCGCGTAGAGCGGGCTGGTACCGATGTCCCCGTAGACGACGCCGAGCGCGGTGAGGGACAGCGCCAGCAGCGCGAGCCCCTTGGGCGGGGCCTTGTCGGTCGCGGTGGACACCTACGCCGTTCCGGCCAGCCGAGTGGCCGCGGACCCGGCCGACCCGACCCGGCGCAGCTCGAGCAGCGCCAGCAGCAGGATCGTCACGATGATCACCGCCGATCCGACGCACCAGCGGCAGATGGCGTGGATGACGAAGAGCTCGACGTATGTCAGGTAGAGGCTGAAGAGCACGCCTGCCCCGGCGAGCCCGGCCAGCGCGAGGGCGGGCCCGCGTCGCTCCGCCTGCGCAGGGCGCAACCCCGCCAGCGCCACCCCCAGCAGCACAGCGTACCCCACGACCCCGATCAGCGCCACCTCCACGCCGAGCACGCGGCTCCACTGGCTCGTCTGGACCGTCTCGCAGGCGCCGGAGCCGCATGCCAGCGTGCCGATGCGCCCGATCTTGTAGAGGTAGAGGTATGCGGACACGAACAGCCCGATCAGGCTCATGAGCGCCGCAGCCATACGATAGTTCATCGAGCGCTGGTGCGCGGCGCCAGGGAGTCGACCAACCGCGTGATGGCGTCCGAGTCGAACCGGCCCTGGTACAATCGGCCGCCGACCAGCAGCGTCGGCGTCGAGCTCACGCCGACCCGCACCCCTTCGTCGTAGCTGGCCTGGATCCGGCCGGCGTACTTGCCGGCAGACATGCACGCGTCGTACTTGGCGAGGTCCAGCCCGTTGGCCTGTGCATAGCGACGGAAGATGGGGCCCGCATCCCGCACCGCGGCCCACTCGGGCTGGCCCTCGTAGATCTTCTCGTGCTGCTCCCAGAACTTGCCCTGGTCGTCCGCGCAGGCCGCCGAGTGCGCCGCCAGGCGCGAGAACGGATGCTGCTGCAGCGGAAAGTCACGGTAGCGCCAGCGCAGCCGGCCCGTCTTGATCAGCCGCTCCTCGATGGTCGGCATCTGCAGCGTCGCGAAGGTCTGGCAGAAGGGGCACTGGTAGTCGGCGTACTCGGTGATCTCGACCGGCGCGCTCTCGGCGCCCTTCACGTACCCGTGGAAGCCGGCCGTGTCGTTCGGCTGGACGACGACGTTCGCCGGAATGCTGACCGTGGCCGGCTTCGCGAGCTGGTACCCGAGCAGCCCGACGCCGATGACGGCGATGGCCGCCAGCAGTCCATAGAACCGCTTCATTCCGACGGGCGATGCCGCCATGGTTCCTCGTCCTCCGGGTCGTCCGGGTGAAACAGGTCCTGCCGCTCCGCCTCGTCCACGATTCGCCGGCTGTCGGCGACCTCGGGAGTGTCGTAGGTGGAGCGGACCTCGTAGTGGAACATCTCGCTGCGTGCGTCGCCCATCAGTCGGAGCAGCTCCGGGACTCCCCCGAGCAGCTGACCCGACCGGTCCAGCTCCCGGATGCGCTCCGCCAGCGCGCGCAACATCTCCGCGAGCCGGTCCGCCCGCGCGTCGTCGTACACTTCTTCATGCTCTGCCATGGCTACCTCGAGGGGTGGCGGGACCCCTCGGTCAAGTTCATGTGAATGTTGCCGATAAACATAATCACCAGCGCCATGGCGGAGCCAAAACTGGAGGTTTGCACCAAAAGGTGCAACCGAGTTAGATTCCTGCGCGGGATATCCCGCGATCAACCGCAGTTTCGACGCCCAAAAGGATGGTGCATGAACAAAAAGAAGACCCGGCGTGACCCTGAAGCACTGGCCTTCGCACAGGCCCGGGACGAGATGTTCAGTCATGTTCTCCGGTGCGGTGTCATCGATGCGCTCCCGGAGCACCAGAAGGACTGGTTCGACGATACGATGCTCTACCTGGCCGACCGCTACGAAGATCTGAGCGAGGAAGAGCTGGCCCAGCTCCGCCTCCTGGGCGAGCGGTTCTGCCAGCCGGTTCAGCGGAAGGTGGAGACCGTCGAGACCGGCGCGGCGTAAGCGCCTGGAGAGTCAAGCCGCCGCCCCGACGCACGCCCGTTGCGTCGGGGCGTTTTGCGTCCGCGCCGTTCACTCGGCCACCCACCCGGGCGGCAGCCGGCGCCAGCGGTAACCCAGCGCCAGGCGCGCACCGCCCCCGACTCCTGCCTCCGCAAACCACCCCGACGGCGCCCCCGGCCGGCCCTCGACCCCGAGCGTCAGGACGACGTAGCCCTCATCCACCGGTCCGCCCGCGACCGCGATTCCTCCCGCACCGTACAGGCCCGCGCCTCTCCGCCGGGTTGGATTCAACAGGAAGTGGGCGAGCAGCTCGCCACGCCAGGCGCCGTCGCCGTCGCTCACTCCGGCCGCCAACGCGGCCGAGACGCGGGTGCGCAGCGAGGTCCGGAGGGCGCCGTACACCCCGCCGACCGCGACGGCAGGGTCGGCCGCGGTCGCGAGGCCCTGAACGCCCAGCTCGACGATGTGCTGGGCAGCGGCGGGAGACGTCGCGAGGAGAAGCGCGAGCACCGCGGCGCCGTACGGGAACGTCTGATGGAAGTCGGGGCCGGGGCGGGCTGGTGGGCGGTGGCCCGGCCGGAGCGCTGTCGGCTGGTGCGGAGGCCGGGCCACCGGCCGCCGGCCCGCCCTAGCCGAGCGTAACCCCATACGTCACCCGGATGTCGGGCGCGAGTGAGTGCACCACCGAGCAATACTTGGTGATCGACAGGTCGACGGCCCGCCGGGCCTTGCCCTCGTCGAGCCCGCCGCCCCTGATGTGGTACTCCAGATGCATGCTGGTGTAGCGGCGCGGCTCCTGCTCCCGCCGGACACCGCTCGCCTCGATCCGGAGCTCGTGCAGTGTGACCCGCATCTTCTCCAGGATGACCACGACGTCGGCGCCCGTGCACGACGCGGCGGCGAGGAGCAGGGTGAGCATCGGGCCCGGCGCCGTCGCGTTGTCGCCGTCGATGGTGGTCTGGGGCCCGGCCGGCTCGCCGCCGCGGAAGACGAGCCGCTCCTGCCACGCCAGGGACACCTGCTTGGTCTCGGCCGTCATCCCTCGTCGCCTCCACCCACCCGGCGCTCGGCCGTCGGGGCCGCCCGGTAGTAGTCCCAGATCGCGTAGAGCGCGATCGCCGTCGTGGCCCAGGCGAGCGGGCGCAGACGCGGCGAGTCGGCGAGGAACGCGACGAGCGTGAGCACCTGCGCCACCGTCACTGCCTTGCCGCCCGCGCGCGCCGGAATGGCGCGCGGCCGGTGCGACACGAACGTGGCGACGAACGCGATCGTCGCCACGATATCGCGGAGCAGCACACCGAGGATCTCGTACCACTCGAGCCGGCCGCTGAACGCCACCACGCCGAACGCGGCGGCCATGAACAGCTTGTCCGCCACCGGGTCGATCACCGCGCCGAGCGACGAGCTGCCGAACCGGCGCGCGAGCTGCCCGTCGAGCAGGTCGCTCGCCGCGGCGGCCGCGAGCAGCGCGAGGCGCACGTCGTTGGAGGCGAACGGAAAGGCGATCGCGAGCGGGATCCGGACGGCGCTCAGCAGGTCCGCGGTGGTCCAGCGCGCGCGACCTTGCTCGGCCTCCAGGCGCGGACTAGGTTCGGACGGCATGGCCTGCAAGATACTCGCACACCCACACGCCTGACCGCAGAACCCGCCCGCGTGGACGCCGCGTTCACCTATCATCTGGACGAGCTCACCGGGATCAGCGGCGCCCGGCTCGCCGACCCGGCCGGCCTCTCGGCCGTGGTCGTCGCCGCGGCGGGTGCGGTAGGCCTGTCCCCCCTCGGCCCGCCCATCGTGCGCGAAGGTCCTGGCGGCGCGGCGGTCGCTCTCTTGTGCCGGGACGGGCACATCGTGCTGCACGCCGCGCCCCACGAGGGATTGTGCTTCGTCGCCGTGGTGGCCCGCGCGCCGGCCGAGGCGGGCCGCGGGGTGGAGGTCATCGCCCGCGGGCTCGCCAGAGAGCCGGGCCCGCGAGCACCGTAACCCGCGCTCCCGTCAGGACTGAAGGGCGGCTACGGGCTGCACCGCCCCCCGACCGCGCACGACTCCCTCCACCCGCCGCGCGGGATCGAGACCGCTCCGAGCGACCTGGAGCACGTCCTCCGCCGTCACCGCGCGGAACGCCGCGGCCGGATCCGCCAGCTCGGCGAGTCCGTTGCCGGATACCCACGCCTCCAGGATCTCCGCCGCCACGGCGCTCCCGCTCTGGCGGCTGACCTCCGCCTGACCCGCGAGGTAGTTCACGGCCTGGCGAAGCTCGGCCTCGCTCACCGGCTCACGGGTAAAGCGCTCGAGCTCACGCAGCATCTCCTCGCGCGCTTCCTCCTCGCGCTCGGGCGATGTCGCGATGTAGGTCACCATCGCCCCGGCCCGCGCCTTGAGCCAGGCGGACGCCACCACCGTATACGCCAGCGAGCGCCGGTCACGCAGCGCCTCGAACAGGCGTCCCCCCAACCCGCTCGCGACCGCCGCCCACACCTGGACCGCGGCGCGGTCCGGATGTCGGCGTGGCACCCCCGGGAACGCCATCGCGATCGCGGCCTGGGCCTTGTCCCGCCGAACGACGCGTGACGGCGGCTCGCCGCCGGCGTCGCCGGCCATCCAGTCGAGGGTCGGAAGGGCGCCGGTCGCCGCCCGCGGCGGCGCGTCGCCGAACGCGCCGGCCAGCACCGCCGCGGTGCGCTCGGGATCCAGGTCGCCTACTGCGATCACGACCGGCCGCCCCCCGCGCAGCGCGCGGACATGCCAGGCCCGCGTGTCCGCGGCGGTGATCGCGGGTAGTGTATGCGGCAGCCCGGCTACCGGGAGGCCGTACCCCTCCTCCCCGAACGCCTCGGCGAAGGCGAGCTGGAATGGGTAGCGGAACATGTCGTCGGCCACCTGCTCGGCTTCCGCGGCCATCAGGCCGCGCTCGCGCGCGACCTCGGTTTCGTCGAGACGTGGCGACGAGAAGACCAGGTGGAGCAGCGCCGCCGCGTCGGCCAGGTGCTCGGCCAGAACCGAGGTGCCGAGGCCGAGCCAGTCGGTCGTAGAGGTCGGGCTCAGCGTGCCACCCAACCGCTCGAAGGCGAACGCGAGCGCCGCGGCATCGAGCTCACCCGCGCCGCGCACCGCGCTCCGCACCGTCAGTGCGCCGAGCCCCGCCTGCGCCGGCGGATCGAGCTCGAACCGCGGGACGTAGATCCCCACGTGCGCGAGCGGCACACCGGCCTTGCGCCGGACGAGCAGGTCGGCGCCCGGGAGGGCCGTGTGCAGCACCTCCGCCTCCTGCCGGCTGACCGCTGGTCGCCCCGCCGGGGCCGCACGAAGTGGAACCGCGGCCGGCGGCGCCGGCGCGGCCGGGCGCAGCTCGGTCACCGCGAACGCCCGGCCCAACGCGTCGGCGGTGAGCGCCTCGCCCTCATCGGCCGGAAGGTAGAGGACCGCGGAGACTGCGTCGGGCTGGAGGTAGCGCGCGGCGGCCGCGCGAACCTCGTCGGCCCGCACCGAGGTGAGCGCCTCGAACTCGCGATCGAGGAAGGCAAAGCCGTCGAGCGCCTCGGCGGCGGCGAGCGCGGCCGCCTGCCCTTCCATGGGCTCGAGCCGGCGGGCCCAGCGCGCGCGCAGCAGCGTGCGCGCCCGCTCCAGGTCCGCCTCCGGCGGTCCGAGCAGCGCGAGGCGGCTGACCGCCGAGGCGATGGCGTCGAGCGCCGCCGGCAGCCTGGCGGGCGCGAGCTCCGCGGACACGCCGAAGAGCCCCAATTCGGTGGGCGCGTAGTAGTGGGCAGTGACGGTGGTAACAAGCCCGGTCTCGCGAAGCGCGCGGTAGAGCCAGCTGCCCCTGCCGGCGCCGAGCACCGCGGCGGCCAGGTCGAGCGCGGGCGCGTCGGGGGCGAGCGGGGGCGGCGCGCGCCAGCCGAGCGAAAGCTCCGCCTGGCTCACGTCGCCACGCAGGGTGCGGGCCCGAACCTCGCGGCGCTCGGGCTCCGGCGGTGAGAGATCCACCGCGCCCCTCTCGGCGGGCCACTCGCCGTAGGCCTCGCGCGCCAGCGCCAGGGCCTCGCCTGGATCCACCGCGCCCACGATGGCGACGATCGTCCGCTCGGGCACGTACCGCGAGGCGTAGTACCCGTGCACGTCGTCGCGGGTGAAGCCCGCGAGCTGCGTCTCGTGGCCGATGCGCCACCGGCGGATCCGGTGGTGATCGAACATGACCTCGTGCAGCGTCTCGTAGGCGA
>Ga0075423_10006052_pt1 | contig 11335 bp, 11 predicted proteins | sample SoiMethybrSBSTD2_FD_80114 | JGI IMG/M metagenome (GOLD analysis project Ga0075423, IMG submission 80114) | Bulk soil microbial communities from a Populus tree surrounding site in Tennessee, USA - Soil MetaG P. TD hybrid SBSTD2 | ecosystem: Environmental > Terrestrial > Soil > Tree plantation...
ATACGACTTCGGCGACGGCTGGGAGCACGACGTGGTCCTGGAGAAGGTGGTCACGCCGTTGCCTGACCAGGTCTATCCGGTCGCCGCCGATGGCAAGGGAGCCTGCCCGCCCGAGGATGTGGGAGGCATCGGAGGATACGCCCATTTTCTCGAGGCCATGCACGACCATACGCACCCCGATCACCCGGAAATGGTGGATTGGTGCGGCGGCGTGTTCGATCCGGACCGATTCGACTTGCAGGGAATCAACCGGACGCTCCAGCGCCGGCGCAAGCGCAGAAAACTGGATGCCTGATGCAATCTTCCGCGGCATCGCCTGAGGTGGCCAGCGGCCGGCTGACCCTGGCGCCCTGAACACCGTACGGCGGGCCGGCAGGCCGCTTCCTTAAGACTCCGCGATCATGGGATTCACCGACACTCCTCCCGACATGCGGGGCAGGATCTGCCTCATCACGGGCGCGACATCGGGCATTGGCCGGGTGACGGCGCGAGAGCTGGTCCGGCGCGGGGCGAGCCTCCTGATTGTCAGCAGAGATCGCGCCAGGGGCGAAGCCACGCTCGCCGAGCTGAAGGCGGCGGGCGACAAGGCCTCCCTCGATCTGCTGCACGCCGACCTGTCCATCCAGGCCTCCATTCGCGAGCTCGCCAGGCAGATCCGTGAAAGAACCGACCGACTTCACGTCTTGATCAACAATGCCGGGGTGATTTGCCAGACCCGGCGGATCACCCCCGACGGGATCGAGGCCACCCTGGCGGTCAATCACCTGGCCCCCTTTCTCCTGCCCAACCTCCTGGAGGATCTGCTGCTTGCCGCGGCTCCTTCACGGGTCGTCACGGTGGCTTCCGCTGCCCACAAGGTGGGTAAGATCGATTTCGACGACCTTCAACGGGAGCGGCGCTACGGGGGGTTCAGCGCCTACGCCCAATCCAAACTGGCGAACGTGCTTTTCACCTACGAGCTCTCCCGGCGCCTCAGCGGGAGGGGCATGACAGCCAACTGCCTGCATCCGGGTGCGGTGGACACCAACCTCTGGCGGGAGAGTCGCGGGGCAATGCGCTGGGCGATTCGCGCGGCGCGGCCGTTTTTCCTGACTGCGGAACAGGGAGCCGCCGGGGTCATCGAGCTGGCTTCCTCCGCGGCTCTCGAGGGGGTCACGGGAGAGTACTTCTCCAAGGGGCGTGCAATGCGCAGCTCCCGGGCCTCGTACGATACCGCCGCGGCCGGTCGATTGTGGGAGATGAGCGCAGCGCTCGCGCCGGCATCGGCATGAGGGCACCGTGACGTTTCAGGACCATTTCTCCACTCGCGCCTCCATCTACGCGCGCGCCCGGCCGACCTATCCTCCGAGCCTTTTCGCGGCGCTTGCGGCTCTCTCGCCGGGGCGGAGCCTCGCCTGGGATTGCGGCACCGGCAATGGGCAGGCGGCCCGCGGCCTCGCAGAGCACTTCGACCGGGTCGTCGCCACCGACCCCAGCGCTCCCCAGCTGGCTCAGGCCCCGCGGCATCCCAACATCGAATTCCACCTCGCTGAGGAGCGAGCCAGCGGACTGCCGGCACAATCGGTGGATCTCGTGACCGCGGCACAGGCAGCCCACTGGTTCGATCTCGAAGCCTTATACGCCGAGGCGCGGCGCGTCCTTCGCCCGGGCGGGGTGATCGCCATCTGGTGTTACAACCTGCTGCGCATTGCGCCCGGCATCGACGACCTGATCCTGCATTTTTACGCGGTGACGGTCGGCCCGTTCTGGCCGCCTGAGCGCAAGCACACCGAGACCGGCTACCGGACACTCCCCTTCCCGTTCCCCGAGCTCCCCTTCCCGCCGGCCGTCATGGAGCAGCATTGGGGGCTGGGCGAGCTGGGGGATTATTTACGCTCGTGGTCTTCGGTGATGCGCTACACCGAAAAGCTGGGGACGGATCCGGTGGAGCCGCTGCTGCGGGAGCTTCTGCCGGTTTGGGGATCGGATGGAGTGAAAAGGCACGTCGAGTGGACTCTTGCCGGAAGAATCGGCCGGCTCCCGTCCCCATGACCTGGAAGCCCCGAATTCTGCAAAGGGTACGAACATGAAGAAGTCTGCCTCAGCGAAGCCGGTTGCGGGCGCCCGGGCGAGACCGCTCGGGCGAAAGGCCGGCTCCGACGGCGCAGAAGTCCGTGAGCCTTCCCGTTTCACGCCGAAAGTAAACCTGAAAGAACAGCTGGCGCTGATCGGCGAGCACTGGCGGCCGAAAGTCGTCGGCCGGCTGAACGGCCAGGAAGTCAAGCTGGTCAAGTTCCAGGGCGAGTTCGTCTGGCACCATCACGAAGGTGAGGACGAGCTGTTCCTCTGCCTTCGCGGCTCCTTCAAGCTCGAGTTCCGGGATCGGACGGTGATCCTGACGCCGGGCGAGTTTCTCATTGTGCCACGCGGAGTCGAGCACCGTCCGGTGGCCGACGAGGAAGTGGAAGTGCTTCTATTCGAGCCGGCGGACACGAGGAACACCGGCAACGTGGAGCACCCGACCCTGACGGCCCCCCCGGAACCGAAACGCTAGCGACGGTGTATGAAATCCTGGGATGCCCGTCACAAAAGGCAGGAGCCGGCATGAACCGGCCCCTGCCCCTTCAGAGTCGCCGCGGGTCGCGCCAGTCTATTCTTCGTCGCTCTTGTCATCTTTCGAATTCGTGTCAACGACTACCTTCTTCATGATGACGGGTGAGCTCGCCTTTTCCATCTTCACATTGTGCTTCGGGCAGAAATAGGGGCCGCTGTTCTCCTCCCCCTTCTTGAGCGTCAGGGTGGCGTCTCCCTCCGGGCACTCCAGCATTACCGCGGCCTCGTCATGGATGCGAATCACTTTCACGCCCGGGATGGACTCCCCGTCACCGGAGCTGACCCAGGACATGCCGGGATGGAGCGCATCGACGATCACCTGATGGTCGGCTCCGCCTTCGTCGTCCGTGAACACGAACATCCCTTTGCCGGATTCATCACCGTCCTGGATGACAATCTTGTCCGGCTCGTTTCCATCCTTCCCCGACTTGTTGACGACCACTACGTGGGCCCCGTCGGCACCCATGGTCATGGCATAGCAGCTGTCCTTGCCCAGCGTGCACTTGATCTTCCTCTTCTCTCCGTCGTGCTCCCCGTAGGTGATGGTGATCACATCTCCTTTGCGCGTGGCGCTCATGGCGCTGTCGCCCGTGCCCAGGCTTCTGGTCTCACCGTCCTTCAGCTCGGAAAGATTCACCTTCTGGGCTTTATGCCCCGGCTTTTCCACGGTCGTTCCGGCCACCAGCACCGACAGAGACAGCGCTGCGGCTCCCAACGTGAGACCCACGGCCTTGTTCATGCTCAAATCCTCCCATCGACTTGTCTGGACCGGTTCGCGACTGGCCCTTGGGTGGATTTGCCGTCGGGCCCGGGGGGTGGGAAGAAACGGCCGGTCCTCATCCGCTCTTCTCGCGCCGGGGATCGCCCCGGCACGGGAGTCCTCTATTGCAGGAGACGTACCAGCCCGATATGGGGTATTCGACGGTTCTGGATGGCTGGTGGTGGGGTTGGAGCGCGAAGGGGTCTCCGCGCCACCGCATTTGAGGTAGCTCGACCTGATTTGAGGTGGTCGTGAGCGTGAAGCGAGCGGCTCAAAACCCTAAACGGCCCGATCATCCTGCGGGGCTTCGGACGGCTCCGGGCCGACTCCCCCGCTTCCCTCGAGCCCGACTTCCTTGCGCTCGATGTCGAACTTCTGGATGCGGTACTGCAGCGTCTTGTAAGAAATTCCCAGAAGCCGCGACGCAGGGCCCAGGCTGCCGCGGCTGCGCCGAAGCGCCTGGACGATCAGATGCCTTTCCAGCTCCGGCAGGCTGACCCCCGATGGAGGGAGCTCGAACGCTCCACCGGCTCCGGCGTGGGCCTCCGGCCCCTTGCGCAGGTCGGGGGGAAGATCCACCGAAGTCAGCCGTGGCCCTCGAGCCAGCAGCACCATTCGCTCGATGCAATTCTCCAGCTCCCGGACGTTTCCCAGCCACGGGTGCATCTGCAGCCGATCCATGACCTCCGGCGAAATGGTGAGGCCGTCGCGCCCGAACCGCGCCGCCGCGGCCGTCACAAAATGGTGGACCAGCAAGGGCAAATCCTCGGTCCTCTCGCGTAACGGAGGCAGCGTCACGGGGACGACGTTGAGCCGGTAGAACAAATCCTCCCGGAACGTTTTCCGCCGTATCGCCTCTTCCAGGTTTTCGCCCGTCGCGGCCAGAATCCGCACGTCCACGGTGGTGACGGCGGTGGAGCCCAGGCGCTGAACCTCCTTCTCTTGAATGGCCCGCAGGAGCTTGGCCTGCAGGTCGATGCGCATGGCGCCGATCTCATCCAGGAAGAGGGTTCCGCCGCTGGCCTGTTCGAAGCGACCGGGGTGGGCGCGCGTCGCGCCGGTGAACGCCCCGCGCTCGTGCCCGAAGAACTCGCTCTCGAGAAGCGTCTCGGGAACCGCGGCACAGTTCAGGGCGACGAAGGGACCCGTAGCGCGCAGGCTGCGGGCGTGGATGGCCCGTGCCACCAGCTCCTTGCCGGTGCCGCTCTCACCCCGAATCAGAATCGGGACATCGGTCTGCGCGACCCGCTCGATCAGCGAGAAGACTTCCTGCATCGGCTCAGAGGTACCGATGATGTTGCCCAGGCGGTATCGCTCTTTGAGGACCCCCCTCAAGGCAGCGACCTCTTCCTCGAGGCGCCGGTGCCGGAGCGCTTTATCCAGGACCAGCAGCAGCTCCTCCCGCTCGAACGGTTTGGTCAGGTAGTCGGCGGCCCCTTTCTTCATGGCGGCCACCGCTTCAGACACCGAGCCGAATGCGGTCATCATGACCACGGGCAGCTCCATCTGCAGAGTTTGGACCTGCTCCAGCAGCGCCAGCCCGTCGAGGCCGGGCATCTTCTGATCGGTGAGGACCAGGTCGAAAGGATTTTTCCCGAGGGCGGCCAGGGCCTCGGTGGCGGTGGCCGCCGTCTCGACGCGATAGCCCGCCCTTTCCAGGATGCCGGAGAGCATCTCCCGCTGGTGGGCCTCGTCGTCCACGACCAGGAGCCGGGCTCCGGAAGAAGGTGGCGCTGAAGTCGGCTCTTTCATGACGCTGCCTCCGCCGCGTGCGGGCCGCAGGGGAAGGCGAGCAGCACCTGCGTCCCTTCTCCAGGGCGGCTGCGCAGCGACACTCTGCCTCCATGGTCTTCCACGACGACCTGATGGACCATGGCCAACCCGAGGCCATGACCTTCCTCCCGCGTGGTGTATGCGAAATCAAAGACCTTCTCCTGGTCCTGCTTGTCAATCCCCTGGCCCGTATCGGCCACTTCCAGCCTGGCCTCCCCCTCTACCCGGCGGACGGACAGGGTGAGGATTCCCCCCTGCGGCATTGCCTGGAAGCTGTTCAGGACGAGATTGAGGATGGAGGAGCGGATGGCCTCCATGTCACCTTCCACGACCGCAGGAGGTCCGCCGCTTTCCACCAGCACTCGAACGCCCCGGCGCTCCGCCTCCTTCTCCACCAGCTGCGCCGTCTCCGCGGCCAGTCGCGCCAGGTCCACGTGGACGTGGGCCGCCCGGTCGCTACGCGCGAAGCGCAGGAAGTTCTCGATCAGCCGATCGAGCCGGCGAATCTCGTCCCGGATGACCGCCACGGAGCGATCGAAATCGCGGCTGCGCTCCGGCTCCGCGGGTCGAGCCGTCTCCTGGAGATTCTGCAGGGTCAATCCGATGGAATGCAGGGGGTTTCGCACGTCATGGGCGACGCCGGCCGCCATTCTCCCCAGGGCGGAAAGCTTTTCCCGGCGGCGCATCTCGGCTTCGCGCTGCTTGCTGGCTCTCAGATGATCCGCCATTGCGTTGAAGGCGCGGCCAAGGCGGCCCACCTCGTCCCTGCCGGCGGCTTCGACCCGCACGTCCAGGTCCCCCTCGGCCAGACGGCGGATGCCTGCGTCCAGGCGCCGGACCGGTCGGGTGAAACGGGCTGCGAGCCAGGCCGAGAGGAGCGTGCCCAGGGCGAAGATGCCGATGAACAGAAAGAGAGTCCGCTTGCGAAAGTCGGCGAAGAGATCGCGGAACTCCCGGGTCGGAATCGGCAGGACGATCTCCTGGCTCGAGCTCTGCAAAACCGTTCCAGTTCCGGGAGGCTTCGATGGCCCGGGTGGGGCGGCAACTCCGGCCCCGGTCACCTTTGCAGGCTCGGATCCGTCGGCGACCCAGGTGAAGGTCCCGGGAGATCTGCCGTCGACTTTCGTGTATTCCTGGACGCGCCAGGTAGGGATCCGCAGCATCGTGTCGCCCGCCGCATCCGATTCGGCCTTCACTTCCTCGACTCGGACCACCACCATTTTGCTCGGGCCCGAGGCATGGGCCCCTTCCGGAGCATCGGCAGCGTCGTGGGGATCCAGGCGAATGATGGACACGTGATCCGCGGGGTTCGGAACTACCTTGTCGGAAAGGTCATGCGTGATGACCTTGTACTGGTACCCGATCGTCGCACCTCCCGACCCGGTCTCCGGCGCCGGCGCAGCGACGATCTTGATTCCTGACGGGAGGGTGTGATGCTCGAAGGTCTGAAGGGTTGCCTTGCCCACCATCGATACGGTTCGCGTCACCTCATCCATCACTTCAGTCTGGTAGGAATTCATCACCAGGGCGAACACCGCAAGCGAGACGAGCAGCACCAGGCTCATCAATCCAACCAGTCTGAAGGTCATGGTTCGATCCTCTGCTCCCTGCGCCCCTACCCTTGACGGCATGGCACGACCACGGCGACCCGGTTCAGCCCGTCACGAATGGGGGCTTCCGAACGCAGGCGCCAAAGTACTGCAACTCGCGTGCCGATCCGCCGAAGTGCCGGCAGAAACTCTCTGAGGGCGCTCTTGGAGCCTTGTATGTTACCCTCCCGTGCACCAACGAGCCACCCCCTTCCAGGAGGAACGTCCGATGGGTCAGCCGGAATGGGTCGACCTGGGATCCGTCGAAGAGCTGCGCAATCCTCCCGTGCGGACCGTGAAGGTCGGCCGACTTCAGCTCGCGGTGAGTTATCACGACGGGAAATTTGGCGTGATCTCCAATGCCTGCAACCACGTCGGCGGACCTTTGGGTGTGGGCCGGCTGGAGGGCGCTTACGTCGTCTGCCCCTGGCACGCCTATAAGTTCCACTTCGCCACGGGTCTCGGAGAGCCCGGCTTCGAGGAGGACAAGGTCCCGGCCTACCAGACCCTGATCGAGGGTGGGCGGCTGATGGTCGACCTCGCCTCGGCGACCGAGCGGAACAAGGTGCCGCACGAGCCCCATCCCCTTTCCCGCAGGATCAAACGAGAAGAGGGTCCCCTTCGACTCGTGGGAATCTCCACCACGGTGCAGAATCACGACAACCCGCGCTACTCGACCTCTGAAGCGCTGCTGCAGACCGCGCTGGCCCATGCGGTGCGGCTCGGATGCGACACCCGCCTGATCCGGCTGAACGACCTTTCCTTCCGTGCCTGCGAGGGGTACTACTCAAAATCGGCGCGCGCCTGTACCTGGCCCTGCTCCATCACTCAGATGGATCCCTCCGACCAGCTTGATCAGGTTTACGAAGCGTTCGTCCACTGGGCCGACATCATCCTGGTCGCGACGCCGATTCGCTGGGGCGCCGCCAGCAGCCTCTACTACAAGATGGTGGAGCGGATGAACTGCGTGCAGAACCAGGTCACCATCGCCAACCGGGTGCTTCTCAAGAACAAGGTGGCCGCCTTCATCATCATCGGCGGGCAGGACAACATCCAGGGGGTGGCGGGACAGATGCTCGGCTTTTTCGCCGAGGTGGGGTGCGTTTTTCCTCAGTTCCCCTACATCGCGCATTCCCGGGGCTGGGCGGCCGAGGACATGGAGCGCAACGTGGCTTACGTCAAGGAGAGCACCGAGCTGCACCAGGGAGCGCGGGCCCTGGTGGATCGGGCGGCGGAGATGGCCAAGACGTTGCTGCACACGCACGTCAGCTCGGCAAAAGTCGAGCGCGCCGGCCGCAAGGCCTTCGGCGGACCGCTCGAAGAGCTCTCCGAATAACCCTGAATGCCCCCGCTTGACAGCCTCCCCAAATTGGGCCTAGTTTGGTGACCATGCCGATACCCACCGAGCCGATTGGGAGCATTCCCCGATCCAGGGAGCTGATTCAGGGGATGCAGGATTTCGCCGCGGGGCGCATCGCGCAGGCTGCGATGGACGAGCTGTATGAGCGGGCTCTCGAAGACACCATCCGGCAGTTCGAGGCCACGGGATCACCGGTCATCACCGACGGCGAGCAGACGAAGCCCAGCTTCGTCACCTACCCCATCCACGGTCTCGAGAATCTGGCCCCCGACGGCGCGATCATCCAGTTCGCCGATGGTCATGTCCGACAGCTCCCGCGTCTCACCGCCGGCCCGTTCCGCTACCGGACTTACTCCGATGCGTACCTGACGCACGCCAAGAAATACGCCCGGGTTCCACTCAAGCAGGCGGTCATCTCCGCATCGGCCTTGAGCCTGCTCTACCCCCAGGAGGGGATTCCCGGCTATTCCGATGAGACCTTCCTCGCGGATCTGGTGGACGGGGCGGAGACCGACATCCGGCGGTGTCTCGGCAAAGGTGCCCACACCGTCCAGATCGACTTCACCGAGGGGCGTCTGGCTGTGAAGCTCGACCCGAGCAAGAATCTCCTGCATCACTTCATCGCGCTGAACAACCGCGTGCTGGATCGGTTCAGCGAGGCGGAGCGCATGCGAATCGGAGTGCACACCTGCCCGGGCGGCGATCAGGACTCCACCCACAGCGCCGATGTGGATTACGCGGAGCTGCTCCCCAGCCTCTTCGATCTCAAGGTGGGCAATTTCTACCTGCAGCTGGCAAGCGAGAAGGACCGTCGCCGGGTGCTGGGGATCATTCACAAGCATGCCCTTCCCGAGCACAGAGTTTTCATAGGCGTTACCGATCCCATCAGCAGCCGCGTGGAATCCCCGGAAGAAGTGCGCGACCGGGTGCTGGAGGCCGCGGAATTCATTCCGGTGGGGCGGCTCGGCACCACCGACGACTGCGGCTTCTCTCCATTCGGCGACGACCTGTCCACCGCCCGGGAGACCGCCTTCGCGAAGATTCGCGCCAGGGTGGCGGGCACCGAGCTTGCGGCGCGGAAGCTGGGCCTCTAATCCCGTACTCGAAACTCCCCTGAAGCTGTAACGAACAGTCCCGTCGGTTCGACGACTCACACGGCTGGATAGACCTGGACAAATTCAGGATCCATAAGAACCGCGCACAAACCTGGGAAAGGGGGCGAGTATGAAGCGGATTCTCATCGGAGGCATCGTGGGAGGGGTCATCGTCTTCATGTGGGGGGCCCTGTCTCACATGGTCCTGCCCACCGCCAAGCTGGGTATCAAGCAGATACCCAACGAGGATGCGGTCCTCAGCGCCATGAAGGCTTCCATCCAGGAGCCCGGGTTCTACTTCTTCCCCGGCATGGACATGAGCCGTGAGCCGACCCCCGAAGAGGAAAGCGCCTGGAATGCGAAATACCTGGCAGGGCCCACGGGTGTCCTGGTTTACCATCCCACCGGCAGCGCTCCGATGTCTCCGCAACAGCTCATTAACGAGCTGCTGTCCAACATCGTCGCCGCGATTCTGGCCGCCTTCGTGATCTCGCACGTGGCAGGGGGCTTCGGGCGGCGCGCACTCATCGTGACCCTGATGGGACTGTTCGCCTGGATCTCCATCAGCGTGTCGTACTGGAACTGGTATGGATTTCCCGCCTCCACCACGATTGCCGAAGCCATCGACCAGGTCGGAGGATGGCTGTTCGGCGGGTTGGCGCTGGCGGCCATTGTGAAGCCTTCAACCAAGTAGAGCTCCGGTAGCTCTCGCCAACTGAGGCGCAGCTTTTTCGCTCTCCCCGCCCGTCCTACGTGTCTTTTCGCCCAACCTGTTGAGCCGTTCTCGATTCGTAAAACACAGGCCGCTGATTTCACTGTCTTTACCGGCGCGCGGCACTTTCTAGGTGCTGGCGTTTTCCTTGCAAGGCTCATCTATCGATTCGACCCCTGGGCGAGCCGCGGCCCACCGTCGGGCTGCGGCTCGTTCGCCTCAATCCAGGGAGCGCCTCCAACGAGGGAAAGGAATGGAAACGCTCACCATCAAGCCGGTTCATGCGCAGGATGTGTTTCGCTGGATCGCCCGCATCGGGAGTCTAGCCGGCCTAGGCATGCTTCTCTTCTTCCTCTCGGGTGAAGAGTTTCATCCAGCGCAACTGACGGCGCCTGAATGGGTAAGCCTGATGTTTTTGCCCACGGGAGTCACCTTCGGCCTGGTAGTGGCTTGGCGATGGGAGATTGTGGGTGGAGCCATCTCGGTGGCGAGTCTCGCCGGTTTCTACGCCACGGAGGGCATACTGGGCCACGTCATGCCCTTGGGATGGGCCTTTGTCGTTCTGACCGTCCCGGGCTTTCTGTTCCTCCTCGCCGCAATTCTCAGGAGACGAGGGTTAGAATGAGAACGATCTGCTACAGGCGCTCGCTAAGTCCGGCGTTGTAGAAATCGGCCTGGAGGTAGAGCCGGTGAGGGCACCATGAAACTCATGCTGAAGCGAGTCTACGATCCGCCGACCCCGGGTGACGGAATTCGCATCCTGGTCGATCGCTTGTGGCCCCGCGGAATGACTAAGGAGAAAGCGGCCGTCGATGAATGGCTGCGCGACGCCGCACCTTCCCCGACGCTACGCAAGTGGTTCGCTCACGATCCGCGGCGGTGGCGGGGATTCCTTCAGCGGTATTTCCGCGAGCTGGACGGAAAGCCGGAGGTGGTGGCCCGACTTCGGAAACTGATGGCAGGCAAGCGGCTGACACTGCTTTACGGAGCCCGGGATCCCGAGATGAACCAGGCGGTAGCGCTCAAGCATTACTTGGAGCACTCTTCTTCAGTCTAAGATGGGAATCGAGCCTCTGCCAAAGGAGGACTCCCGTGCGACTGAACGGATTTACATCACCTGCGTTTCACTAGCTTATGCATCTCACCCTGCCGAACTGCGAAGTGCGTACGTGGAAAACCTCGGACGCACGCTCTCTGACTCTCCACGCCAACAACCGGAGAATCTGGATCAATCTGCGCGACGCTTTTCCACATCCCTACATGCTGAAGGACGCGCGTGCATTCATCCGGGCCGCGCTGCAGGACCAGCCTGAGCGTGTTTTCGCCATCGCGGTGCGCGGCGAGGCCGTGGGAGGTATCGGCTTTTCTCAGCATCGCGACGTGGAGCGAGTCTCGGCGGAAATCGGCTATTGGCTTGGCGAAGAGTTCTGGGGCCGGGGGATCACGACCGCCGCG
>Ga0075423_10006053_pt1 | contig 11334 bp, 7 predicted proteins | sample SoiMethybrSBSTD2_FD_80114 | JGI IMG/M metagenome (GOLD analysis project Ga0075423, IMG submission 80114) | Bulk soil microbial communities from a Populus tree surrounding site in Tennessee, USA - Soil MetaG P. TD hybrid SBSTD2 | ecosystem: Environmental > Terrestrial > Soil > Tree plantation...
ACGCCACCAACCGCGTAGGTCACATTCGGCAGCGGCGTGGAGGGCACGGTCGTGGGTGCAGCTTTGGCCATCCGCTCGGCCACGGCTTTGGTGCTATCTTCCTTACGCGCCAGGGTCAAAGACGCCACCGAGTAGGCCTTGTAGAAGGCGTTGTCGACCGAGTGGATCGGCGCCCCGTCGCCGCGCAGCATGGCTTGGCGCACACCATCGAGATCGGCGACCACCGCCACCACCGCGTACCCCTTTTGCGCGCAGATGGCGACTGATTCGCCCACCAGCTCGTTGGCAAGTTTTGCCGATAGCTTGCGTATTGTGACGAGCCCTTTTTCCTGGGCGGCGGCGGTGCCGGCGCCGACGGCGGCGAATGCCAGCACGACCGCGCAGGCCGTCTTGATGTTACACGGCATGTGTTTCCTCCTCCATCACGGCTGCGTATGGCCTCACGATACGTGAAAGCTCCGCCCCGCGGAAGCAAAGTGGTGTCCCCCCGCAGGGCTGCGCCGGGTCTTCGCGACGGCCCCGGGATCGTGTCGTCGATGCGCGCATGAAACGGCCGGCAGGCCCGGTCTGGCCCAGTTGTCGTCGTCGGCCGCTCTTCGACCGCGCCCCGAGCCGTTAGCGGCGCAAAGCATGATCGCCAGCTTGCATACCTTTACCGGCAGCAAAGGCTCCAGGCGGTATTTTTCTGACCAACAAAGGCAAAGGTCTTGGCCGCGTGCTGATGGCGGTCTATGCATGGCAAACGGCACCACGGCTGATCCATCGGGTTGTGACAAGGCGAGCGCGCAGATGATCAAAGCCGCCATCGTCGGCCTGGGCTGGTGGGGCGGCATCATCCATCGCCAGCTTGCCTCTAGCGAAATCATCCGGCCCGTGCTCGGCGTCGAGCCGGCAGCGGCGGCGCGCAAGGCCGCCGAGGCCGCCGGGTTGGCGACAACGGCCCGCTTCGAGGACGCCCTGGAGCGCCCGGATATCCGGGCCATTATTCTCTCGACACCGCACAAGCAGCACGCCGCGCAAATCGTGGCAGCGGCCAAGGCGGGCAAGCACGTCTTCTGCGAAAAGCCTCTGTGCACCACGGCCCGCGAAATGCACGCGGTGGTCGACGCCGTGACCGGGGCCGGGGTGCAGCTCGGGATCGGTCACGAGCGGCGCTTCGAGCCCGGCATCATCGATTTAAGGACCCGACTCGCTGCGGGCGAGTTCGGCACGGCCTTGGCCGTGGAAGGCAACTTCAGCCAAGACAAGTTTCTCGCGCTTCCCTCCGACAATTGGCGCCTTTCGGCCGTCGATGCTCCCGTCGGGCCGCTTTCAGCAACCGGCATTCATCTCGTCGATCTGTCGATTGCCCTGCTGGGCACGCCCAAGGAGGTATGGGCGCGGCTCGCCACGCGCGCCAGCCCGTTCGCCAACGGTGATACGCTGGGCGTCATGATCGCCTTCGAGTCTGGCGCCAGCGCCTTGTTGACTGCCATTCTGGCAACCTCCTTTATGGGCCGCATCGCCGTTTACGGTTCGCAAGGCTGGATCGAGATTCGCGATCGGACGCATCCCGAGCACCCCACGGGGTGGGAGGTTACCGTCGCGCTCCGGGGCAAACCTCCCGCGATGCGCTCGCTTCCGCCGCATCCGGCGGTGCGTGACAATCTCGAGGCCTTCGGGCGCGCTGCGGCCGGAGAGGCGCCCTACCCGGTGAGCATTGCCGAGATCGATGCCAATGTACGCACGTTCGAGGCGATCACGCGGTCTGTTGAGAGCGGTAAGCTGGAACGTGTCTGAGACCGAGCTCGATGCTGCTGCAGACAATTGTTGCGCAGCGGCTGCCAGGGCCGGACGGCGATGCTTTCGTGCCGGTGGAGGAGCCTAGCTCTGGCAGGAGAACTATTTTTCGCTGCGCGGGTGGTTGCTAACAGCGGCGGCTAAACCTTGCGCGCTCCCTCCTCGATAATCTGGACGATCCTCGACATGTCATGCTGTCCACGGCCTTGAAAGATGCCGTGCTTCAGCACCAGCCGCGCGGCTTGGCACACCCACATTGGGATGCCCAGGGCCTCGCCCTGCGCGACAGCAAGATCGACATCCTTCATGAGGATGTCGATGGTCGCGCCGAAATCGAAGCTCTCTGGAACCACCGCTTTCGGGAAAACGGTCGCTGTCGCAAAGTTGCGGGCGGTACCGGCGTTGAGAATTGCAAGCATGGCCTCGGCCGGAATACCCGCCTTCGTCGCCATCGTCATCGCTTCCGCCGTCCCGATCAGCGATACCGCGAAGACGATGTTGTTGGTGAGCTTCATGATCTGCGCGGCGCCGGGCTTTTCGCCCGCCGTCACCACCGTCGGTCCCCACAGGCGCATGAGCGGCATCAGCTCGGCGACCGTGACCGGCTCACCCGAAACCATGACGGCGAGCGTGCCGGCGCGCGCGCCGACCGGCCCGCCACTAATCGGTGCGTCGATCACCGTTACACCTTTGGCGGCACAAGCCGTCACGATTTCAGCGAGGAACGGCACGCCAACCGTGCAGGTATTGAGCAGCGTTTTCAGCGCTTTACCCGAGAGTAATCCATCCTGCCCACAGACGGCGTCGCGAAACGCGCCGAGCGTCGGCAACGAGACCACGACCGTCTCGCTGATATCGGCGAGTTCCTTTGGGGAACCGACGCGACGCGCCTGGCGCTCGAGAAGCGGCTGCATTGCTTCTTCGCGCACATCGTAGAGCCACAGCTCATGTCCTGCCTCAAGCAGCTTCTGCGCCATCGGCTGCCCCATATTGCCGACGCCGAGGCAACCGATGCGCATAGCGATCTCCTCACTTTTGCATGGGCCGCGCCGATCTCACTCTCGGCCTGCGTGCGCCTTGATCACATTGCCACCTGGATCGAGAATTCTTGAAGCCCTTTTTGCGGACCTTTGCCGATCGAAGTTTCGGCGCTACGTCGCCGCTATACCGGCGCACCGTTTTTGCCGTCTTCTCGTGCTGCGGCGCAAGGTCCTTCCAGGCTTCGACTGGAAAGCCGCAGCCTGCCTTTGTGGGCCGCCCCATGTTCGAGGTCCCCGCCCCTAGGCCCGCCGCAATTGGCGACAAGGGCGTTCGCTCAATGGATCGAGCGCCTCGACCCCGCGCAGCGGCGCAAAAATGTGTAGCCGATTGCTGTCGCTCGTGTGCGGTGCGGGCCCGCAAGGCAGCGGGCAATAGTACGCGACCGCCCTCCCATTGCTTGTCGCTGGCGGTCAAAAAAATTCTGCGTGCGCAGGGGTATGGGCCCGACTTGACGGCCCACCCGGTCGGTAGCGGCTTCAAGCCTGCGGCCTTGTAGCGCTCCGCTGCCACGCGCGGGACCAGGGCAAAATTTTATGGGCTCTGGCGGGGACCACCCACTTCGCCTCGATAGCACCACCAAGACGAAGATCACCAACGCCTTGCCTGGAGCCACGGATTGTCCCCCTGGCCGCAAGTCGCGTAGGATGCGTCGACTTCGAGGCTAGAACGCGATTGCTCCCGCGCGGCGCGCCCAACGGCACGGCGCGAGGATGTGAGAATTAACCAGGCGCCATGCGAAGATACGTCGTCGCCCCTGTTGCCGAGGTCCCGCCGGGCACCCACAAAGTGTTCACGGTCGGCGGCCGGCCGATCGGGATCTTCAATCTCCAAGGTGAGTTCTATGGTCTGCTTAATCGCTGTCCGCACCAGGGCGGCAGATTGTGCGATGGCCTGATTACCGGGCTTGCGGTCGGCGACCGGCCGGGCGAGTTCCGCATGATCCGTAAGGGCGAGATGGTGCGTTGCCCTTGGCACGGCTGGGAGTTCGACATCCGGACCGGCCAGTCCTGGTGCGAGCCGGCCAAGGTGCGGGCGCGGGCCTATCCGACGGAGGTCGCCGGCGGCGCCGAGGTGGTCAAAGGCCCCTATGTCGCCGAAACGGTACCCGTGAGCGTCGAGGAGCAATACGTGGTGGTCGAGTTCTAAGCGGTTCGCTGCGCGGCGGGCCCGCATTGAGTGGAGAGACCGATCTGCAGGGGAGAGAAGAGGCGATGAGCCGCTATCCGGGTGCCATCGACTGCGATATCCACCCGACGGTGCCGGGCGTCGCGGCGCTCTTGCCTTATATGGACGACTACTGGCAGGAGGCGTTCGTCTCGCGCGGTATCGACGGCTTGGAGATGGCCAGCTATCCACCCGGCGCGCCGATCTCGTGTCGCGCCGACTGGCGACCCGCACGAGGCCGGCCGGCGGCCGACCCCGCGACGATTGCCCGCCAGTCGCTCGACGTCATGGGCACGGCGCTCGCCATCTGCAACCCGCTTAGCGGCGGACAGGTGGCGGTCAGCGAAGCAATGGGCGCAGCCGTCTGCCGGGCCGTGAATGACTGGATCAGCAAGGAATTCCTCGACAAAGATCGGCGCTTTCGCGCCTCGATCATCGTTCCGCCACAGAGCCCGGAGCTCGCCGTCGAGGAGATCGAGCGCCGCGCGCCCGACCGTCGCTTTGTGCAAGTGATGATCCCCGTTGCCGTCGAGATGATGCTCGGGCGGCGCTATTACTGGCCGCTGCTGGCGGCCTGCGAAAGGCACGGCCTGCCGCTCGGCCTTCACGCCGGCAGTCTGCACCGCTATCCCACCACGTCCAACGGCTGGTCGTCACACTACATTCAGGACTATGTCAGCCACTCGCAAACATTCGAGGATCAGCTGCTGAGCCTCATACACGAGGGCGCTTTCGTGAAGTTCCCGAGCCTGCGCGTCGTGCTGATCGAAAGCGGCGTATCGTGGCTGCCCGGCTTCATTTGGCGCGCGATCAAGACGTGGCGCGGCGTGCGGGCCGAGGTGCCGTATGTCAAGCGCTCGCCGGCCGAGATCGTGCGTGAGCATGTACGGCTTACTGCTCAGCCTTTCGATGCGCCAGATGCGGAGGCCGTCATGCGCATCGTCGAAATGATAGACTCCGACGAAATGCTATTGTTCGCAACGGACTATCCGCACTGGCAGTTCGAGGGCGACCGGGCCGTGCCGGACGGGCTGCCCGCACCGTTTCTTGCCAAGATGCTCATCGACAACCCGATCGCAACTTATCCGCGGCTCAAGGAGAACCCGACATGAGCCTGACCATCGATCACGACCCCAACACCCTCGGCACCCCGCCTCGCGAGGCCAAGGCGCGCCTGCGCATCATCGACTGCGACATCCACCCTTATCTCAGTACGCCGCGCGACCTCGACCCGTTCCTGTCCGCGCGCTGGCGGCAGCATCTCGCCGAATACGGCAAGGGAACTCGCGGCATCTACGCGGCGCGCGGCACCTATCCGCGCTTCATGCCGAACACTTGCCGGCGCGATGCCTGGCCACCGGCGGGCGGCCTACCCGGCTCCGATGTCGATTTTATCCGCAGGCAGCATCTGGAGGCCAACGATGTCGAGTTCGGGGTGCTCGAGCCCCTGCTGGAGGGCAATGCGCCGCGCAACATCGAGCTGCAGGCGGCGCTTTGCTCGGCCTTCAACGACTGGCAAGTCACCAATTTCACCGATGTTGAGCCGCGCCTGCGCGCCTCCATCCTGGTTCCCCAGGACGACGCCGAGGCCGCCGTCGCCGAGATCGAGAAGCGCGCAGCCGATCCGCGCTTTGCCCAAATACAACTGTCCTCGCGTACACCCGAGCCACTTGGCCGTAAGCGCTATTGGCCAATTTTTGCGAGCGCCGAACGCCTGAACTTGCCGATCGGCCTCCACGTGGGCGGTCCCTCGGCCGCAGCACCTTCGGCCTCGGGCTGGCCCTCGTTCTACGTCGAGGAGCATCAAGTCTTGAGCCACTCGATGCCGACGCAGGTTGCAAGCCTGATCCTGGAAGGCGTGTTCGACCGCTATCCAAAGCTAAAGGTCATTTTGATCGAAGGCGGCTTCGCCTGGGTTCCCACCCTCGGTTGGCGTCTCGACGCCACCGTCGCGAAGATGCGCAGCGAGGTTCCAAACCTCAGGCTCAAGCCCTCCGAGTACCTCCGCCGCAACCTTTGGTACGCAACGCAACCGATCGAAGAGCCGGAATACCCGCAACACCTGCGTATCATTTTCGACTGGATCGGCTGGGACCGCATCGTCTACTCGAGCGACTATCCGCACTGGGACTACGACGACCCGCGGCTCGCCATCAAAATTGCCATGAGTGACGCCGAGCGCCAGGCAATCTTTCGCGGCAATGCGGAGCAAATTTACCGTTTCAAGTGACCGGGTCGCACGAGGAGCTGATCTAATGGCGGCTGCTCGTGCCGCGCTGGCCCCGCTGGCCGGTCCCTGCTCACGTCGCGGTGCCCGTTGCGGCTTGCCGAAGCTTGTACACCGCCGGCTCGGCATCGCCGGCAGCGTTAACACACGTGTTTGCTCATGCGTAGCCGGAGTCGATGGGACGCTGTGTGAGGTTTTAGGCCGTGTGCCGGTCGGGGGCCTTTAAACCTTTCGGTTCCCCGCTCCTGCCCAACTGGCGAACGGCCGCAACTGACGGTAACCTGGCAGCGATTTGCTTATCGGCGGCAAGCCCGCCCGGTCTTGCCGCAAGAAATGGTCATGACACGGCGCTCGGCGCGCCAGCAGAGGGCAGCGGCATGACAACCTATGCAAAGACGGCTGGCGACGTGATCGGCCTCAAAGGATCGACCACGCATGGCAATGTGGTGAGCGGAACCCGGCACATGGTAGCGGCCGGCCACCACGCGGCGGCGCACGCGGGTTTCCTGATCTTAGAGGCGGGGGGAAATGCGGTCGACGCGGGCGTGGCGGCCGGTCTGGCGCTCGGCGTCACCTGCGTCGATCTTGTCAACGTGGCGGGCGTCGCGCCAATCATGATCCGCCTAGCGGCTACGGGCGAGGTCGTCACCATCGATGGCCTGGGCGTTTGGCCGGCCAAGGCATCATCGGCGTGGTTTCGCGAAAACCACGGTGGCCGGATACCAGAAGGGCTGATGCGGGCCGTGGTGCCAGGGGCGCCTTCCAGCTGGATCACCGCCCTTGAGCGCTACGGCACGATGAGCTTCGGTGACGTTGCGCAAGCAGCGATCCGGCTGGCCCGCGACGGCTTTCCCGCCGATCCGCGCTTTTGCGACACCTTTGTTGCCAACGAAGCCAAGTACCGGCGCTTTGCAGGAAATGCCGAGGTGTTCCTCCCTGGCGGCCGGCCGCCGCGTCCGGGCCAAATTTTTCGCCAGACCGATCTCGCCCGCTCTTTGCAGTACATGGTCGATGAGGAGACGGCGGCCGCGGCAAAGGGCCGGGCTGCGGGCCTTGCTGCCGCGCATGCGGCTTTCTACCAGGGCGAGATCGCGGCGGCCATTTGCGACTATCATGCCACGCATGGCGGATGGCTCACGCGCGCGGACATGGCCGCGTTCCGGGCGCGCCTCGAGCGGCCGGCGCACATCCGCCAAGGCTCGCTAGAGCTTTATACCTGCGGGCCATGGTGCCAGGGCCCGCTGCTGGGCATGCTCGTGCGCATGCTCGAGAACGACGACATTGCCGCACTCGGGCACAATTCGCCGACTTACATTCATCTCGTGACCGAGGCCGTGAAGCTCGCCTGTGCCGATCGCGAAGCCTACTTTGGCGATCCGCGCTTTATTGCTGTGCCCTTGGCGGAGCTGTTATCGGCGCCGCTGCAAGCGAGTCGCCGCAGGCTTATCGATCCCACTCGGGCGTTCCCGGAACTGCGCTCGCCAGCGGCGATCGACGGCTACCCGCGTCCGCCCGCCCAACATGTCCCACGTGAGCGCGAGCCTGCCCTTTCACCCGACACCTCCTACTGCGCCGTAATTGACGGTGCCGGCAATGCGTTTTCAGCCACCCCGAGCGATGCCTCCTACGATGCCGAGCTCATTCCAGGTACTGGTCTTGTACCCTCGGGACGGGGTAGCCAGTCTTGGACCGTTGCCGGGCATCCCTCGGAAATTGCGCCATTCAAACGGCCGCGGCTGACGCCAAATCCCGCGATTGCGATGCTCGACAACGGTCGGGCCCTCATGCCCTTCGGCACGCCGGGGGGTGACGTGCAGACCCAGGCTATGCTGCAGGTGTTACTCAACCTGACCGCATTCGGCATGGATCTGCGCACGGCTATCGAGGCGCCCCGTTTCGCCAGCTACGCCTTTTCGTCAAGTTTCGAGCCACACGAGGCCTATCCAAACCGCCTCGCCGTAGAAGGTCGCTTGGAGAGAGCCGCGCGCGATGACTTGCTTGCGCTCGGCCACGACGTTCTAGATTGGCCCGATTGGACGCGGCTCGCTGGCGCCGTATGCGCGGTCATCCTCGATCGCAAAGCTGGCGTGCTCACTGCCGCTGCCGACCCGCGCCGTGCTGCCTATGCTGTGGGATGGTGAAGGAGCGATGGTTGCAATGCCGTGGCGGTGCCCGCTCCGAACTGTCGCGCTGCAACGGCCAACCGATGCAGCAGTAGGCAATGGCGGCTGGCAGGGGCCCGGGATTTTTTCGCGCTGCCTCTCAGGACAGCGCTAGGCCGGTGTGTGTGCCCGGCGCTGGCGCCCGGCCGCTTTGACAATCAACTCGCCCAGCGCCACGAAATCGTGCTTGCGCGGAGATGATGCCCGCCAGGCGAGGCCGATGATGCGCTGCGGCTCGGGGTCCGTGAAGCGCATGAGACGAATGTCCGCGCGCTTTGCTTCCAGTTCGAGGCTGAGCTCGGGAAGCAGCGTTAAGCCGAGGTCGTTCGATACCATTTGCACAATGGTGGAAAGGCTCGACGCGCCGAAAGTGTCGATGCTCCCGACCTGGCGCAGGTGGCAGAAGGCAAGCGCCTGATCCCTGAGACAGTGACCCTCCTCCAGAAGCAGAAGACGATCCCCGCTCAAAAGATCGGGCGTGGCGCGCACGTTCTTGGCAATGGCGCGTGACGCGGGCACTGCCAGCAGGAAGCGATCCTGAAAAAGCGCCAACGTCTCGACACTGGGATGGTCCACAGGCAGGGCCAGCAACACGAGATCGAGATCGCCGTCGACCAGCTCCTCGAGCAACCGCTGCGTCTGCGTCTCGCGCAGGTGCAGGTCGAGATCGGGATGGCGGGCCCTGATCAGGGGAAGCAGCTGCGGCAGCAGATAGGGTGCGATCGAGGGAATGGCGCCGAGCCGGAACGGCCCGGAAAACCCGCCGGAGAGCTGGCGGGCGCTGTCCACCAAGTCGCGCACGTCGGCAAGCACGCGCGCGGCGCGATCGGCAATTTCCCGTCCACCTGCGGTCAAGGCCACGCCCTTGCGTCGGCGCTCCAGCAACTGCAGCCCAAGCTCCTTTTCCAGCTCCTGGATCTGCATGGAGAGCGCCGGCTGGGTGACGGCGCATTGCTCGGCGGCCGCACCGAAGTGGCCCGTGCGGGCCACGGTCGAAAAGTACCGAAGTTGCTTCAGCGAAACCATTGGCGATCAGTAAATCTTATCAAAGCGGCAATGTAAACCGATTGGAGCTAATCGCCAGCCTCAATCTAGAGTAGTCTCAATACCTAGAACACGGTGAGGTGTGGTGATGGACCAAAAAACCGACGGCAAAAGCGCAGGCAAATGCCCGTTTGCGCGCGGACAGACGAATCGCGACTGGTGGCCGCAGCAGCTGGACGTTTCGGTTCTGCATCGGAACTCCGCCTTGTCCGATCCGATGCAGGAGGGGTTCGATTACGCAAAGGAGTTCAAGAGCCTGGACCTTGCCGCCGTTATCAAGGACCTCAATGCCCTGATGACGGACTCGCAGGACTGGTGGCCGGCGGACTTCGGACACTACGGCGGATTGTTCATCCGCATGGCGTGGCACAGCGCGGGCACCTACCGCATCACCGACGGCCGCGGCGGCGCCGGTGCCGGGCAGCAGCGCTTTGCACCGCTGAACTCGTGGCCAGACAATGCGAACCTCGACAAGGCGCGACGCCTGCTCTGGCCGATCAAACAGAAGTATGGCCGGAAAATTTCCTGGGCAGACCTCATGATCCTGGCCGGCAATGTTGCGCTGGAGTCGATGGGCTTCAAGACGTTTGGCTTCGCTGGCGGCCGTGCCGATGTCTGGGAGCCAGAAGAGCTCTACTGGGGTCCCGAGGGCAGTTGGCTCGGCGACGAACGCTACAGCGGCGAACGGCAGCTTGCCGAACCGCTGGGCGCGGTGCAGATGGGCTTGATCTACGTCAATCCGGAAGGGCCGAACGGCAATCCCGATCCAGTCGCTGCGGCCAAGGACATCCGCGAAACCTTTTTCCGCATGGCAATGAATGACGAGGAGACCGTGGCACTGATTGCGGGCGGCCACAGCTTCGGCAAGACGCACGGCGCCGGCGATCCCTCACTGATCGGCCCGGAGCCGGAAAGCGCCGCCATTGAAGATCAGGGCCTCGGTTGGAAGAGCAAGCATAGAACGGGCATGGGTGCCGACGCCATCACGGGCGGTCCGGAAGTGACCTGGACCCAGACACCAACCAAATGGAGCAATCTCTTTTTCAAGAACCTGTTCGAAAACGAATGGGAGCTGACGAAGAGCCCGGCCGGTGCGCAGCAGTGGAAGGCAAAAGGGGCGCAAGCCAGCATCCCGGACGCTTTCGACAAGACGAAGAAACATGTGCCCGCCATGCTGACGACGGACCTCTCGCTCCGGTTGGATCCGGCCTACGAGAGGATCTCGCGGCGCTTTTACGCCAATCCAGCCCAGTTTGCCGACGCGTTTGCCCGCGCCTGGTTCAAGCTCACGCACCGCGACATGGGTCCCATCGCGCGTTATCTCGGCCCGCTCGTGCCCAAGGAGACGCTGATCTGGCAGGATCCTGTCCCTGCGGTGAACCATCCGCTGGTGGATGCGAAGGACATCGCCGCGTTGAAGGCGAAAATTCTTGCCTCCGGTGCGTCAGTCTCCGAGCTGGTCTCGACCGCCTGGGCGTCGGCGTCGACGTTCCGCGGCTCCGACAAGCGCGGTGGCGCGAATGGTGCGCGCATTCGCCTTAGTCCCCAAAAGGACTGGGAAGTCAATCAGCCTAATCAGCTGAAGGCGGTGCTGCAGAAGCTGGAAGCGATCCAGAAAGGGTTCGGCAAGAAGGTGTCGCTTGCCGACCTGATCGTTCTCGGCGGCTGCGCGGCTATCGAGAAGGCGGCGGGCGAGGCAGGCGTGGACGTGAAGGTCCCCTTCACACCGGGACGCATGGACGCCTCGCAGGAGCAGACCGACACTGCTTCCTTCGCGCCGCTCGAACCGCGGGCCGACGGCTTCCGTAACTATACCAGCAGCAAGCGGCAGTTCATGGCGCCCGAGGAGGCGTTGGTGGACCGCGCGCAACTGCTGCGGCTGACGGGGCCGGAGATGACGGTACTCGTCGGCGGCCT
>Ga0075423_10006054_pt1 | contig 11334 bp, 13 predicted proteins | sample SoiMethybrSBSTD2_FD_80114 | JGI IMG/M metagenome (GOLD analysis project Ga0075423, IMG submission 80114) | Bulk soil microbial communities from a Populus tree surrounding site in Tennessee, USA - Soil MetaG P. TD hybrid SBSTD2 | ecosystem: Environmental > Terrestrial > Soil > Tree plantation...
GTTCTCACGCCGCGATTGAGGGTATTTTTCTGGATCGCCACCCCTTGACCGAAGTCCACTTCGAGTTGGAGATCTTCGATCACGTTATTGGTGATCCGAATATTCTTGTGCGGCTGGCTGCCGTTGCCAAAGACATAGGAGTATCTATCGGTAGACCCCAACGGCAGAGGGGCGCTGTCGAAAAAACGGGTGCGGTTAATAAGCACATTCTCGGTATCGTAAAAGCGCACGCCGCCGTAGGCGCCGATTGAGCGATTATCGAAACTTAGGTCCTGAATAGTAAGGCCGTTGACCGTGGCAAATGTCAGGACAGGAGTATCTCCGTTGGTGATCCCATTCCTGATTATGGTTGAATTTCCTTGACCCTTTAGAGTCAGATTGCTTTTATTAGCGACATTGACGCCGTTGCAAATGTAAACTCCGGCGGGAAAGGAGATGACATCGCCCGACTGCGCAGCAGCAAAAACCGCGGAAATGGCAGCACTATCATCATGCACTCCGTCTCCTTTAGCACCAAACTTTTTTACACTAAGCGGCGCACGGGCCCAAACGTTTGCGATCCCAACCAAGGATATTCCCTTCAATTGCGGATCTCGCCACGGGACGTGAACAGGGAATAGAATCACGATCATTATCGGCAAACCGATTACGAATAAACGAGTTTTCCGTCCTATCATCTTGCTAAAACACCTTTCCAAATAGTTTTATTACCGAGCTCCTGATCATCTGTGAATCTTCCGAGTCGAAGAGACGTCAGGCACACGTGCTGCTTGAGCACCGACTCTAACCCACACCACGGTTGCCAGGCGTGGACCACCGGGCTTGTTAGCATGAGGCCCAGCGCAAGGGTAGACGAGGCCCTCACTCAATACGCGATTACATTTCGCTTTGGACCGCCGATTGCGCCAAGGATTCGACGAACAAAAGATGCTGCCGGCAGGCTACTTCACATGCGCCTCTTGAAGCGCTTTCCGAAAGCAAAAATCATTCACGTTGTGTGAAATAATGACGGTTTGTTTTAGCCACGCGGAAAGAAAAAAGAAGATCGGTGGACAACTTACCTTGGCTCAGTCACTGCGACAGTTATTGCCATTAGGGCGTGTCAGTTCTGTCAATTCTTGTCAGCGCAAAGCTCGAATCTGCTAGATATGCACCTCTCCGGTTCTTCGACTTAGCAAAAGTCGTTCACAAGCCACGGCGCAATGATCTTTGCCCTTTCTACTCGCGGAGAGAGAAAGAAACGGATCCGCTCTCGCGAAAGCTACTGTGAGGCGAGCCTGTCAGTTGCGTCACTCTTCGTCGCTGCGCACGGCCAAGAACTTGGTGAGTTGGGTAACGTTAAAAAATTGACGCAGTTCAATTTAAATGGCCGATGGACTCATGGTTATTTATTAACGCAGCTCGGCGCCCCACAGCTCCTTGAGAAAACCACTTTTGGCCAATTGCTCGGCAAAACTATTGTCGAAGAGCTCGGCTGATTTCTTGCGCACGTTCGTACCGTTGTCGCGCGCGACGTCCACAGCCTCGGCGAGCGCATTGGCGGGTACAAGCATTGATCGATTAACCAGCGATACTGCGTACGCATCGTAGGCTGATTGGAGAATCTCCGAATCGTTGATCTTAAGCACTTTGCTCAGAGAGACTTTGGCTTTGTCGGGGTTTTTTTCGGCGAAGTGCACAGACTCGGCAATAGCGGCGACGAAACGTTGCACCAATTGCGGTCTTTCTTTCAAGGTTTTTGGGTTCGTATGAACGGAGCTGTAAATGAATGGTAGATTGAGGTCTTTAAGGTTATAGATAACATTGAGCCCATCTTTCTTTCCCCGAGCGTCCAAAGGCGGTGTAACCGGCGCCGCCTGTACGATGCCTCCCATCATCGCGTTGTATCGCTCTGGTTGGCTCCCGCCGATGGGTCGAATCGTGACATCAGCTGTGCTCAAGTTGTACTTTTTTAGAAGCGTTTTTATCAGGCGATCATCCAAATCCCCGGCCTTCGAAACGCCGATGCTCTTACCCTTCAGATCTTCAAGGCGCTTTATTTCCTTGTGCGCCAAGAGCACGTAGGGCAGGCCAATAAGCGGCGAAGCCACCAGCTTACCATCCACACCGCTGGCCAATCCGGGAATGGTGCCGTCAGCGGCGCAATAGAGAAATGAAACCTCATCGGCCGATAGCGCCGCAAGGTTCATGGCGCTGCCGCTGATAAATTTGTGGTCGATCTTGATGCCGTATTTGTCAAAGAGGCCATTGTCCATCGCAGTATAGAGATGGATAAAGCCTCCGGAGACCGCGCATGTGGCAACCTGCACAGTGGTCGACGCTTCGCCACTCTTCGCGAGGAAAGGATTGGCCTTGGCTGTCGTCGGCGCGGCGGACCCGTAGAGCACTAAGAGAATGGCGAGTTCTCTCAACAATCGACGCATCATCTCGAGATGACCGCTTCTACGAAACGAACCACCAGCACTTATGGCTTTGCCCTCCAAACTTACCTCTTGCCCCGGATTGGCGGCGAGCATGGTCGCGACCCGGGTTGATTTATCCGCTTTAAACGCCGGCTGTCAATGTAAAATCGTTCCCACGTGAGAAGAGCAAAACTATCCGCGCCCTTAATCGAACGTTGATCATTACGGCGCGCCGGTCGATCCCAACGACAAAGAGCTAAAACTAGTTGAGCAGCGGGCGTGTATGGAAATCGCGATGAACACTCATGACGGAGATTAAAAATAGGTCCGTTAAATACTGCCCTCCAGGATTGCCCTCCCGATCACCATGTCAAAGCACACGTTGTCAATGGTCCAATCGATGTGACATTCGCGACAACTTGATATTTTTAGACCGACGGTCGCAGCAACGGATCACTGTTGCTACTTAGGTAAAATCATTTCGTCCAAAGCTTTCTTGCCAGCAGCCAGCGGCATCTTGACTTACCCTTCTTACAATTTTGCTTTAACTGCGGCGGGGAATGCTCCAAGAACAAAACTTGATCGTCGAGGTCACTTTGGGATATAGGAAAACAATGATGCAGACGGTGGCTAAAAAGAGAGTTTCCCTAAGGATCAACGGCGTCGAGCAAACGCACGAAGTAGAGCCTCGACTACTCTTGGTTGATTTTCTGCGCGATGTCGTACGGCTGACTGGCACCCACGTTGGGTGCGATACAAGCATCTGCGGTGCATGCACGATAATGCTCAATGATGCCGCGGTAAAGTCCTGCACGGTGCTGACGGTGCAGGCCGACGGTACCGAGCTTCTGACCATCGAGGGGCTTGCTCAAGGAGACAAACTTCATCCGATCCAGGACGCGTTTTGGGAGTGCCACGGACTGCAGTGTGGTTTCTGTACGCCAGGAATGATTATGTCCGCGCATCAACTTCTCAAGCGCAATCCCAAGCCGACCGAGAACGAGATTCGCCATGCTATCGATGGCAATCTCTGTCGCTGCACCGGTTACCAGCATATCGTGGACGCAGTCCAATACGCAGCGAAAAGAATGGGACAGGGGGCAAAAACCAGAAGGCGAAGTTAGTTTCGCGTCCAGATTTTCCAGTCTTGGGTTAAAACCCGAGCGCGAGACCCGGAATCCGGAGAAATGAGATGACTGTCAGTAAACTTGTCGGCGCCAGGATCAAGCGGCGCGAAGATCCGGCTCTGATTCGCGGACTCGGTCAATACGTTGACGATGTGAGGCTTCCCGAGATGCTTCATGTCGCCGTTCTTCGGAGCCCGCATGCCCATGCCAAAATCAAGAGCATCGACGCGGCCGCGGCGCGCCAACATCCCGGTGTCGTCGCTGTCGTCACCGGAGCGGAGCTGCGCGATCAGATCGATACTATTCCGACCACGGCGGATAACCCGACGCTCAGAATACCCAAACACCATGTTCTAGCGGTCGATAAAGTTTGTTACCTCGGCGAGGGCGTGGCTGCGGTAGTCGCGGAGAGCCGGTATACGGCGCGCGACGCGCTCGATCTGATTCAAGTCGAATTCGAGCCGCTGCCGGCGGTCACTGACCCTGAGAAAGCCTTGGCGCCGGGGTCAGCGGTCATCCATGCCGAATGGTCCGACAATACCGCCTTTCGCTGGGAGCAAACCCAAGGGGATTTAGATAAAGCTTTTCAAAGAGCGCACAAAGTTGTCAAGCAGAGGCTCGTGCATCAGCGCCTGGCGCCGATCGCCATCGAGCCACGCGGCGTCGTCGCCCGTTATCTTGGGACCAAGAAAGAGCTCACGGTCTGGTCCTCGACGCAGATTCCGCATCTGCTCAAAACCCATCTGGCCAAAATGCTCAAGCTCCCCGAAGAACAAGTGCGCGTGATCGCGCCCGACGTGGGCGGAGGATTCGGCAGCAAGCTCAATGTTTATGCGGAAGAGGGCTTGCTCGGTTATCTCGCTCTCAAGCTCGGCCGGCCGGTGAAATGGAGCGAGGAGCGCCGGGAAAATTTTCAGGCGACGATACATGGACGAGGCCAGGTTGGAGAGGTCGAAGCGGCGCTCAAAAAAGACGGCACGATCCTCGGGCTCAAGTATAAAGTAGTCGCCGACGTTGGCGCCTATCATCAACTTTTCACGCCGGCAATACCTCCGTTTACCGGGCTCATGCTTTCCGGCTGTTACAAGATTCCCGCCATCGGCATCGAAGTCACGGCGGCATTCACCAACAAGATGTCTACCGACGCCTACCGCGGCGCTGGCCGGCCGGAGGCGACTTACGTGATCGAACGGCTGATGGATCGGATTGCGCAAGAACTAAAGATCGATCCGGTGAAAGTACGCAAGATCAACTTTCCCACGTCGAAAGAATTTCCCTTCAAGACCGCAACTGGCCTAGCGTATGACAGCGGGAATTATCAGCTGGCACTCAATAAAGCGCTGAAGCTTGCCGGCTATGAGAAGCTCCGCCGCGAGCAAAAGCAGCTGAGAAATCGCGGGCGCTACCTAGGGATCGGGCTATCCACCTACGTCGAGATTTGCGCGATGGGGCCGGGATTTTGGGAATATGGCAAGGTCGAGGTGGACGCCGACGGAAAAGTCAAAGTTTACTCGGGCGCTTCGCCACACGGCCAGGGGCAGAAGACTTCCTTTGCACAGATCGTCGCTGATCAATTGAGCGTCCCGCTGGAAGATATCGAAGTCGTCCATGGCGACACCGCCGCTGTAGCGAAAGGTATCGGCACGTTCGGTAGCCGTGCGACGGCGGTGGGCGGCATCGCGGTGTATCAGGCAGGGGAGAAAGTTAGAGAAAAGGCGCGCGAGCTGGCTTCCCATCTGTTGGAAGTGGATGCCGACGATCTGGTTTTTTCCGACGGGCGGTTCGGCGTCAAAGGCGTGCCGCGAAGGGCGCTGACGATTCAGCAGATCGCGCAGCAGGCACAAACTGCGAAGAATCTACCCAAGGGAATGGAACGTGGTCTATCCGCGGATTCTACTTTTGAGCCTGCGAATTTTACTTTTCCCTTCGGCACGCATATCTGCGTCGTCGAAGTCGAGCCGCAGACCGGAAACGTCGAAGTCAGAAAATATGTCGCAGTGGACGACTGCGGCAAGGTCATCAATCCTCTGCTCGTCGACGGGCAGGTCCAGGGAGGCATCGCCCAGGGCCTGGGACAGGCCCTCTACGAGGGAGTCGTCTACGATGAAAACGGCCAACTCCTCACCGGGAGCTTGATGGATTACGCGTTGCCGCGCGCCGCTGACTTGCCGCATTTGCAGCTTGCCCGCACGGAAACACCCAGCCCGGTGAATCCGCTGGGGCTCAAAGGCATCGGCGAAGCGGGAACCATCGGCTCCACGCCCGCTGTGGTGAGCGCGGTGGTGGACGCGCTGGCGCCCTTTGGCGTTACGCATATCGACATGCCGCTCACGCCACAGAAGATTTGGACCTTGTGCCAAGGAAAAAAAGCAGCGTCGGGAGATCATAGATGATTCCGGCGGCTTTCGATTACATAGCGCCGCAGACTTTAGATGAGGCCGTGCGCGCGCTCGCGGCCCATGGAGAGGATGCCAAACTTCTGGCGGGCGGGCACAGTTTGTTGCCGCTGATAAAGCTCAGGCTCGCCAACCCAAAGCTGCTGATCGATCTCGCTCGAATTTCCGCACTAAACGGCATCAGCGAACATGACGACAAGATCGTCATCGGCGCATTGACGACACATTACCAGATCGAAAGCGCGGAGCTGCTCAAGAGGAAATGTCCATTGTTGCCGGAGACGGCCGGCGAGATCGGTGATGTCCAGGTGCGCAATCGCGGCACCATCGGCGGCAGCCTGACGCACGCCGATCCTGCAGCGGATTGGCCGGCGGCGATCCTTGCGCTTGGAGGCGAGCTGAGACTCCGCGGGCCGAAAGGCGAGCGAACGCTCGGTGCCGAAGAGTTTTTTCTTGGGCCGATGACCACGGCGATCGAAACGAACGAGATCCTCACCGAGATCCGCGTGCCAATCTCATCTCGCCGCTCTGGCAGCGCCTATCACAAAATGGCCCAACAAGCCTCGGGCTTTGCGATCGTCGGCGTGGCGGTTTCCGTTAGCCTCGATGCCAAGGGGTCTTGCGAGGAGATCGGCATCGGCGTGACCGGTTTGAGCGACAAAGCCTTTCGCGCTCACGCCGTCGAAGATCGCCTGCGCGGAAAAAAGTTGAACGCGAAATTGATCGAAGAGAGCGCGGCACTTGCCGCCGACGGCATCGAGCCGCTTGAAGATTTGCACGCCAACGCGCAATTCCGCGCCCACTTGACGCGAGTTTATTCCGCCCGCGCTATAAAAGAAGCGGTGAAGAGAGCAGGCGGCAGCCGGCGATGACCTTCTGGGAGTCTTTCTCTAGGATCTAATCCAGATCAAAATGGTAAAGTCTGGCGCTATTCTCGGACAAAATTTTCCGCTTGTCTTCCTCGCCGACGCCCTGAAAATCCTGCGCGATCTTTTCCCGCGAATGGGGCCAGAAGGTGGCGCTGTGGGGAAAGTCCGATGACCAGAGCAAATTCTCCACGCCGATCTCATGTCGATGGGCGACGCCGAAGCCGTCGTCGATGAAAGTCGCATAAAGCTGGCGGCGGAAATATTCGCTCGGCTTCATCGTCAGCTTGGTCGGAAATGGGTGGCCGTGCAGGCGCGTTCCGCGCATCACGAAGCGTTCATCCATGCGGCGCAGAAAATAGGGGAGCCAGCCGCAGTTCAATTCCGCCGAGACGACCTTGAGTTCGGGGAATCTCTCCAGCACGCCGGACAGGATCAACGTGGCGAAGGTGCTCTCGACCTCGTGGGAATTAATGGCGCCGGCAACGGTTCGTTTTTTTGCACTGGAGTCCCAATCGACCCAACGAAAGCCGGCGAACTCGTGAAGGCTCAGAGGCATCGAAAGCTCCTGGGCCGCCGCCCAGAAGGGGTCATAGATCTCTGAGTAAAACGGCAATTCTTCCGGTGGCGAGGCCCATACCAACGCCCCCGCCAGACCTTTCTTGGCGCAAGCCGCCAAATCTTCGGCGGCTTGCTTCGGGTCATAGAGTGAGATGAGTCCTAAGCCTTTAAGACGCTTGGGCGAAAAGCTACAGAACTCGGCGAGCCAATCGTTGTACACCTGAAAACAGGCTCTTTGGAAACCGGCATCTTTGATCCAAAACATGCGGAAACCGAGGGTGGTGTAGAGCACGTCTCCCGCCACACCATCCTGATCCATGTCTTTGACTCTCTGCGCTGGGTCCCATCCGCCGCGATGCGCGCCGGCATATGAAAAGCCTTTCAATAACTGCTGCAGTTCTCCGAGCGATTTGTTGGCGCCGAAGCCCAAAATGACGTTGTGCGGCGGACGATCCTGTTCGATGTGCCACCAGGCACCCGGCTTGCCTTCATACTCCGTCATCATGCGCGGGGCGATATTCCGGTATTTTGCCGGCAGGCGCTCTTGCCACAGGTTCAATGGCTCGCTGACGTGTGAGTCTGCATCTAGCAGAATGGTTTCTGTCATTTCGTCGCTCCTTTATTCCCCACAACAAATCCCATACCAAAGTCCGTCATTCCCGCATGTTTTGAGCGGGAATCCAGGCGAAATTCGGACCCTCCGATCAACTCAGAGTCATGGTGAGTAGAGTCGAACCATGACTGGACCCCCGATTAAAAAATTCGGGCGTGACAACTTTCGAGAAAAGTCTCACTAGCCTGTCCGCCTAAAATAGGACAGACTGAAATGGCGAGTCAAGAACAACGGCGATGGCTCGTCCTGTTGAATCGTTACCACCGGCTGAGTTAATCTTACGGGTGAAGGGGTACCGATGAAGTCAATCTGCTTCGTGTGTCAAAACGTCGACTGCCTGAGCCGAGGCTCCGAGCCGCTCATGAAAGAGCTTACTGAAAAAGTAGCTGCGCGATCTCTCGATGTGGAGGTGAAGCCTTATATCTGCTTCGGTGGATGCGACCACGGGCCGAATATCGTGCTCTACCCACAAAAGATTTGGTATGCCGGTGTCAAACAAGAAGATCTCCCGGAGATCCTGGATTCCATGGCGGGTGGACCTCCCGTTAGTCGTTTGGACACGATCGATCCGGCGTTGAAAGAAATGGTCTATCAGCTGCTCGATACTGGCGTGTTCTAGTCGCCTCGCTGAAAGCCTCCCCCGACATGAACGCCAAAAAAGGTCCGAAATGTTTCTAGGTCCTCATGCTTCGGCAGGCTCAGCAGAACGGAAGTTTCTCAATCAGTTTATAATCTATTCTCCGTTCGTCCTGAGCTGGTCGAAGGACTCCGAGAGAGTTTTTTCGACACCGTGCCAGGAGAAATGCAACGAGAAAATCTACCGGAGTCTTTACCTCGCCTCAACCTGATCCCGCCTTTCCCGGAACTGGTGCGATACAAGCTTTTGTTTTCTAAAACGATCAACCCGTGTGATCGACACATACGTTTTCAGATTCCGCTAATTCAGAGTCCAGACCAGACTCAGGGCTGACCCCTCTGAGATTTCCAAACCAGGGAGTCACTTAAGCATGCGGCTTAGTGAGGGGAAAAGGGGATAGGCTACTTTCTGATGTATCTCGTGAGCTGGCCCAGCAACGCAAAGTGGATCTAGGCTTTGCAGTGCAGGTCCACCGGACTTTTTGATTTCTAAACAAGCGCCGAGATTCCCACAGGAGTAAAAGGAAGAGATGCGTGGTAAATTTTCCGCGAAAGGAAAAACACGAGCATGAAAAAGACAAGGTCCTTTTTCTTGTTGTCTGGAATCCTGGTGATCCTTTGGCTCCTTCCCGTTAAAGCTTACACCCTTCCCGTTCTCACAAATGCGAACCAGCTAGCCGGCCCCGTTTTTGTGCAACCATTTGCGGGTCTCACGGTGGTTTCTGAGATCGCGGGCGTCGGCTCTACAGATTTCTTTTTTTCCAACTTGCCTGATGGTTCCCCCGTGGCTCGCCCAGCGATAATCCGCGGGCATTTTCACGATTCCTGCCTCTAGTGCGTTCAGATGAATGTAACGGACCATCGCTGCCAAATACTCGTCCGCGTCGATGAGTGTCGCCTTGTAGCGACCAGCGAAGAGTTCATCGAGCGGGTAAGACCGCCGAGTGCGGCGGTTGCTCGGGAGCATGCACGTTATGAACGACGTGTGGTACAGGCGGGACCGGAGCACGTCATCGGCGAAGTGGTGCAGCAATACAAAGTGACTCGAGAGGAAATCTTTCGCGGCAAGAGGGGTCGAGAGAATGAGGCGCGGAAAGTGGCGATGTACCTGGTCAAGCGGTGTTGCGACCGGACATTACCTGAGATCGCAGAATACTTCGGAACCGGCGGTTATTCCGCAGTAAGTTGGAGCTGCCGTGCAATAGAAACCAAGATGGCTAACGGAAAGACACTGAGAGATCGGATTGAAAAGATCGCCGCCAGTATTCATCAACTCCACACTTGAGCCCAAAGCTGTCGAGTTCCGCGCATCCGCTCGGCAAATTCATGCAGGGACTTCAACAATCGTACACATACAACTGACCGCTGTCCCAAGACTGGCGTAAGTTAGTTAGTTTCGCCGTCTGCCTCATCATCCCCGCGTTGACGCTCTTGGGTTGCTTTACGTGCGACAGCGAGCCTGTAGCGGTAAAATCGCGTCGGATCCGATCAATGGTAATGCGCCACTCGTGCATGTATTTTTCGGCTTCTTTGTCCATATCCCCTCCTCTTGGGATTCTCTTGGGATGAGTGTACTACGTGGCATAGGGGTTGCAATACAGAATTTTCGGCCTCCTTCGAAAGGCCGGCATCTATTGATAACTCTCTGTTTAAAAACAACCGCGCACCCAACAAAATTTCCGATCGCGGTCATTTACTTCTGGAGTGTTTTTGAGCAACGCTACAAGGCTTTTTTGGTCGACCGCGACAACTATCTCCTACAGCTAGTCGCTACCTTCACTTGAATCCGGTACTGATTGCGAGCCGATTTTCTGTTGACAGCCTCGTTTCGACGGTGCTAAAAGCACGCTGTTTCTGCACCTTTGATAGTTTCACACCTTCGTCTGGCTACTACATCACCATAAAAATTCTTAGTTACTGCACCGCGTAGTACTCTAGTTAAACCGGAGCCGCTTATGATTCATCGGCTCCAAGCGCGCAGGGGTTGGAGTGGAGGCGGAAGTGCTTGGAGGAGCGGATCGTGGGTGGGCCAAGCGCTAAGCGTTGGTAGGTTAGGTGCTCATCCGGCGGTTGGATTATCGGCTCAAGGAGGTCGCGATGGAACCGAGTTTGAAAGGAGGCAGAATGAAAACTCTAGATAAACAACGCGTACTGCTCGTTCTCAACCAGAAAAGACGTGTTCAACCAACCGTAGAAGTTTGGAGCTTCATTGCTCTCTCGGTTCGTTTTCTTGCAATTCCATGACTTGTTTTTGGCAGTCATGCGCACACCCAGACTTCATAGATCCCGTTATCCCGTAAGACCCGACGAGAAGAGGTGTACTCAAATCGGAAATCCACGGAACGTTTGGTTCGAACAGCGGGAGCCAAACGCATTTCCTTTATGGCAAGAACTCTAACACAGATGAGGGAGGACAAACGCTATGCACTTCATCATGTGTGGCGCTGAAAGGAGGCGCAGTTATTATTTATTTAACTCTGAAGCACGCATGGTGTGGTTGCTGGCCATTCTGGTCGTTATCAGCATTGTCAGCAATGTTCCGGCGGTTTCGGGAACCTGGGTCGAACAGGGTCCGGGTCCGATCCTCAACGGCCCCAACACCCAGGTGCCGCCGGACAGTCGGGTAGCAGGCGCGATCAACGCGATTGCCACGGATCCGGCCAATGCGAATCTCGTCTATGTAGGAACGGTCAATGGTGGCATCTGGAAAACAACCAATGCAACTGCGGCCAA
>Ga0075423_10006055_pt1 | contig 11332 bp, 13 predicted proteins | sample SoiMethybrSBSTD2_FD_80114 | JGI IMG/M metagenome (GOLD analysis project Ga0075423, IMG submission 80114) | Bulk soil microbial communities from a Populus tree surrounding site in Tennessee, USA - Soil MetaG P. TD hybrid SBSTD2 | ecosystem: Environmental > Terrestrial > Soil > Tree plantation...
GGCCGCCGATTTCACGAACGCGCACCTTGGTCTCGTTTCGCTGATGCTGGCGGTCGAGATTTGCTCTGCGTGCTACTACTTCGACGACACCATGGAGACCGTCGTCGGCAACGCCATCTGCAGCGATGGCGCGGCGGCGGTGCTGCTCGCGAGCAGCCCACTCGTGAGAAAGCCCTATCCGGCGATTGTCGACTTCGAGTCGTTTCTGGATCCGGATCACCTGCAGACCGTGGGATTCGAGCACCGGGAGGGCAAGCTCCGCATCATGCTTGGAACTGACGTCCGCAATCTCGCCGCGCCATTGATTCAGGGCGCTCTCACGCCGTTGCTCGAGAGGCACGGGCTTTCACGATCGGAAATCCGCTTCTGGGTGGCGCATCCAGGCGGCCGCAAGGTGATCGACAACGTGCAGAAGGCCCTCCGTCTGACCGATGCCCAGCTGCGGTTTTCGCGCGCTGTTCTGCGTGAGTACGGCAACATGTCGTCGCCCACGGTGCTCTTCGTCCTGGACGAAGTGGTGCGCACCGGCGATCCACACGCCGGCGACTGGGGCGTCCTGATCGCACTCGGACCCGGCATGGCTGCCGAGCTCGCGCTCCTCCAATGGTGAAGCAGCTGCCGCGTCAGTTGGTGCAGCTGCTTCGTGGGCTTTCGAGAGGCGTGCGCCGCCGTCGTGACTGGCAGGGCCTGAAGCAGGCCAGCGCCAGCCTCTCGTCCGTCCCGATTCTTGAAATGGCGATGGGCGCCTGGGTCTCACAGGCGATCTACGTCGCGGCGAAGCTCGGGATCGCCGACGTGTTGAGCAACGGTCCCAAGTCCTGCGACGAGATCGCGGCGATCACGCGAACGCCAGCCCCATCACTTTCGCGCCTGCTACGTGCGCTCCGAAGCCTCGGCGTGATCGGCAGCGTCGAAGGCGGCAAGTTCGAGCTCGCAGCGCTCGGCCGCCCATTGCAAGCCGAGCGGGCGGGATCGTTGCGCGCGCTGGTGCTCACGCTCGGCGAGATTCACTACGAAGCCTGGGGAGCGCTTCTCCACAGCGTCAAGACTGGAGCTCCGGCGTTTCCCTCGGTGTTCGGGGCACGATTGTTCGACTACATGGACCAGGACCGCGACGCGGGCGACACGTTTCAGGAGGCCATGAGCGACGTGTCCGCGCTGGTCTCGCAAGCCGTGTTGCTCGCGTACGAGTTTTCCGGGATCCATCTGCTTGCCGATATCGGGGGCGGTTGCGGACAGTTCTTGATGGCGGTCCTGGACGCGGTCCCAGACATGTGCGGGATCCTGCTTGAGACGCCGGCCGTGATCGCCGCAGCCGACAAGAAACTGGCATCACACCCCTGTCGCCAACGCTGCGCACTTCATCCAGGAAATTTTCTGGAGGCCGTTCCTCAAGGTGCGTCCGCGTATCTGATGAGCGGGGTCATCCATGATTGGGACGACCAGCGCGCGATCAGAATTCTGGACAACTGCCGGCGCGCCATGGCGCCGAACGGCAAAGTGCTGGTCGTCGAGATGGTGCTTCCCTCCAGAGACGAACCCAGGCTCGCGGCGCTGCTCGATCTGAACATGTTGGTGATGAATGGCGGTCGCGAACGAACGGAACAGCATTTCCGACAGTTGTTCGACGCGGCCGGCTTGCAGGTCACGAGGATGATCCCGACGCTCGCGCCCCAATCGGTGATCGAGGGGACGCGACGAAAGGCTCCTCGCCGATGGCGTTGACCTCCCGAACCGGCGTCAGCAGCGTCGCAGAGGAGCGACGTCTGGATCAGTCGCGCCGCCGCGTGAAGCATTGGAATCGGTGGGGACCGTACCTCGCCGACCGCGCGTGGGGGACTGTGCGCGAAGACTACAGCCGCGGCCCGACACCGTGGGCGTACTTTCCGCACGACCACGCGCGATCTCGCGCCTACCGATGGAACGAGGACGGTCTCCTCGGGCTCTGCGATCGCCATCAGCGCGTCTCGGTCGCGCTCGCGTTGTGGAACGGACGCGATTCCTTCCTCAAAGAACGACTCTTCGGACTCACGAACCACGAAGGCAACCACGGAGAGGACGTCAAGGAGTGTTACTTCTACCTCGACAACACCCCCACCCACAGTTACATGAAAGGCCTCTACAAATATCCACACGCGTCATTTCCGTATGACGAGCTGGTGACGGAGAACCAACGGCGTGGACCCGATGACGACGAATACGAACTGCTCGACACGGGTGTCTTCGACGACGATCGCTACTTCGACGTGCAAGTGGAGTATGCAAAAGCTGACGCAGAAGACATCCTGATTCGCGTCCGTGTGACCAATCGCGGGCCGGATGCCGCCCGCCTGGACGTCCTCCCCACGATCTGGTTCCGCAACGTCTGGGGCTGGTCGACTGGCGCGCCCAAGCCAGAGCTGCGCCGTGGTGGCGGTGCCGTTCCCACGATTGAGCTGGACGATCCGACGTACGGACGGCGCTGGCTCTTCTGCCACGGTGCCGCGTCGCTGCTCTTCACCGACAACGAGACGAATCGGGAGCGGCTCTTCGGAAGCGCGAATCCCACTCCCTACGTCAAAGACGCGTTTCATCGCCTCGTGGTCGAGGGGGAGCAGACCGCCGTCAATCCGGCAGAACGGGGCACGAAGGCTGCGGCCTGGTACGCGCTCGATCTCGCGTCGGGCGAAACGACTGAAATCCGGCTGCGATTCTCAGACGTGCGCGAAATGCCTTCGTCCTCATTCGACGACTTCTTCACAGCGACGTTCGACGCCCGCATTCGTGACGCCGGCGAGTTCTACGCGCGTGTGCTGCCGGCGGCGATGTCCGACGATGCGCGGAATGTCGCCCGGCAGGCAATCGCCGGGCTGCTCTGGTCCAAGCAGTTCTATCACTATGTCGTCCGCACGTGGCTCGAGGGTGATCCTGGTCAGCCCTCCCCGCCGCCTGAGCGACTTCGCGGACGCAACGCCGACTGGACGCATGTCTACAACGACGATGTCCTCTCAGTGCCGGATAAGTGGGAGTTTCCGTGGTACGCATCATGGGACCTCGCGTTCCACGCGGTCGCTCTTGCGATCGTCGACGCGGACTTCGCGAAGGATCAGCTCGTGCTGCTGCTGCGGGAGTGGTACATGCACCCGAACGGACAGCTTCCGGCATACGAGTGGGCTTTCAGCGACGTCAATCCACCGGTGCAGGCGTGGGCGGCGTGGCGGGTCTACAAGATCGAGCAGAAGCGGCGAGGCACCGGCGACCGGGTCTTCCTCGAACGCGTGTTCCAGAAGCTGCTGTTGAACTTCACCTGGTGGGTCAACCGTCAGGACGCGGACGGGCTGAACGTCTTTCAGGGCGGCTTTCTCGGTCTGGACAATGTGGGACTGTTCGACCGCAGCCAGCCGCTGCCAAGCGGGATGCGTCTCGAACAGTCTGACGCGACCAGCTGGATGGCCATGTACTCCCTGAACATGCTGGCCATCGCGGTGGAACTCGCCAGACGCGAATCGGCGTATGAAGATGTCGCCAGCAAGTTCTGGGAACATTTCGTCTACATCGCGCACGCGATGACGGGCGCGGCGCCGCCTAGCCGGGAGCGGCACAACCTGTGGCACGAGGAAGACGGGTTTTTCTACGACGTCGTCGACTTCGGCGATGGCCGGCGTCTGCCGCTGAGAATCCGCTCGGTGGTCGGACTCCTGCCGCTGCTCGCGGTCCAGACGCTGGATCAGGAGATGTTGCAGAAGTTGCCCGCGTTCTCACGGCGGCTCGACTGGTTCGTCGAGCACCGGCCCGACCTCGCTGCCAGCCTCGCGCCGATGCGGACGCCTGGCGTCGGCGGCCGGCGGCTCCTGGCGATCGCCGACCGACAGCGGCTGGAGCGGGTGTTGAAAGTGATGCTCGACGAACGCGAGTTTCTTTCACCGTACGGCATTCGATCCTTGTCACGCGTTCATGCGGACCATCCGTTCACACTCCACGTCAACGGCACAGTGAACCAGGTGTCGTACGAGCCGGCGGAATCACGCAGCCGAGAGTTCGGCGGGAACTCGAACTGGCGCGGCCCCGTGTGGTTTCCCGTCAATTACCTGATCATCGAGGCCCTGCAGAAGTACCACCACTACTACGGCGACGGGCTGAAAGTCGAATGCCCGACCGGGTCCGGTCGGATGCTCACGCTCTGGCAGGTTGCCGCGGAACTGTCCGAGCGGCTCACGCGCCTGTTCCTGCGACGTCCCGATGGGACGCGCCCGGCGTCCGGCGCGGCGGAGCGGTACCAGCACGACCAACACTGGCGTGACTTGATCCTCTTTCACGAGTATTTCCACGGTGACACCGGAGTCGGGCTGGGCGCGAGTCATCAGACAGGCTGGACGGCTCTGGTCGCAAAACTGCTGCAGCAAACGGGCGCAGAGGAGCCGTTTCCTACATGAGCATGAGCCGGCATGAACAGATCCTGGAACGTCTTCGCGCGGAGTACCGCGAAATGCCAGGCATGAGACTGACGCTCGAACAAGTGCGGCGGCTGTGCGGCATCGAGCAGCCATTGTGCAAAGTAGCGCTCGAGGCTCTCGTCGAGGCGAAGTTCCTGCACCTGGGATCAGACGGAGCCTACGTGCTGTTCGAGTCGGAAAGCAGAATATCCGATGCGCGCGACCGGTCTACACCGCTGAAGGGAGTTTGACGAATTCGTTTTGGCTGGGTACCGCGCGCGATTCATTACGCCGGCGCAGTGGCTCGCCGTAGCCTGCCTGCTGCACGCTGCGGCGCTTGGCGGCGCGTGGTGGCACGTCTCGAGCCGTCTGCTGTTGAATGGCGAATCAGGCGGCCGCGCGGTGGCGCTCGGCAGGTTGGCGGGGCTCCTGGTCGGCTCGGGCGTGCTGCTTCAGCTGGTACTCGTCAGCCGCCTGCCTTGGATCGAGCCGTCTATGGGATGCGACCGCTTGTACCGGTTGCATCGACGCCTCGGTTTCTTGATCGGCTCCTTGCTTCTCGCCCATCCCTTGTTGCTCACGGTCGGATACGCCCGCCGGCATCATCTTTCCATCAGCCGGCAGTTCATCGAGTTCGCAGCCGATTGGCCAACAGGGCTGGCGATCGCGGCCCTTGTCGTTATCGCCCTCATGGTGGCGTCGTCAACACCCGTGATCAGGCGCCGACTGACCTACGAAACGTGGCACGTGAGTCATCTCGCCATGTACGTCGCCCTCGGCCTTGCCTCGCTGCATCAGGCGAACGGCGCAGAGATCGCCGGGCTGGTGTGGTGGGCCGACTACTGGGTCGCGCTGCAGATGGCGGTGATTGGCTGCCTGGTAGTGTTCCGCGCCGGCCGGCCAATTTTCAGATCTGCGAGACATCGATTCCGGATCGACAGGATCGTCACGGAGAGCGACGACGTGACCTCGGTGTATCTGACGGGCCGTCAGCTCGATCGATTCACGTTCCGTCCTGGACAATACGCCAATGTTATCTTCCTGTCGAAAGGCCGCTGGTCACCGCACCCGTTTTCGTTCTCCGCCGCGCCGAACGGCCAATTCCTGAGGATGTCCATCAAAGCCGCCGGTGACTTCACCGATCGCATCCGCGAACTGACGCCGGGCACGCTTGCGCTGCTCGAAGGTCCTCTGGGCGCGTTCACTGTCGCAGAGCCCCGCGACAAGTACCTCATGGTGGCCGGGGGGATTGGCATCACGCCGATTCGCGCGTTGATCGAATCACAGGCCGCTGCAGGCCGCGACATCGTGCTGCTGTACTCGGTCAAGACCGCCAACGATCTGGTGTTTGCCTCCGAGCTTCGGGCGCTGACGGCGCAGTGCCATTTCATTCTGTCTCGATGCACAGATAACACAGAGCCCGGCGAGACCGACGCCGGGCACGAACGCGGCCGGATCGACCTGCGGATGATCGCCAGGCTCGTTCCCGATGTGCGGGATCGTGAGGTATTCATCTGCGGACCGCAGCCGATGATGAAGGCGGTGGCCGCAGCGCTGGGCGCGTTGCAGGTGCGGGAATCGAGCATTCACTACGAGCAATTCGCGTAACCCAACCGTGGCTCAGCAGGGCAGACCGCCTTCGCCAAGGATACGACGGTCCACCGAGCCTACACTAATGCGGGTGGAAACCCGCGCGTCCTTGAATCAACGATCGCGCGTCGGGACGCCGAGCGCGTGGAGCTTCGCGGCCATGTCCTCGGCCGACGTCGCCGGCCGGACGTTCTTGTCGATGACCTGAATCGTTCCATCCTTACCAATGTAGAACGTCCAACGATTCGCCATGCCCAGCATGCCGAGCACTCCGTAGGCGTCCGCCGCTTTCTTGGTCGGGTCGCTGAGGAGCGGAAAGTCCGCGTGCTCCTGCTCCGCAAATCCCGTGTTCTCATCGAGGGGATCGACGCTGATCATGAAGTACGCCACGTCGTACTTTTGATCAGGTCGCCATGTTCGGCGAGTGACTTGCATTCGAGCGTGCGATCTTCAGCTCCGCGGCCGCCGACAGGTGTCCGCTCGATGCGAACGCGACCAGACCAATCGTGAGTACTGTGACAGCTCTCATCGCACCTCCAGACAGTGACCGCGCGTCGCGGTCGAGTGTTGGTAACCACGTTGGATGCCGCGTCGCGAGATCCGGAGTCGACGTCACGTTTGAAGCGCGCGGACGAATTGGTCCAGTTCTATGTCGTTGAGATCGGAGGCGGCCCAGAAGGTCATGCCGCCGCGCGTCCAGTGGCGCACCTGGAAGCCGCGGAGGGCGCGCGTGTCGGTGAGCGCCTCGCCGCAGTCCGCCGCCGGCCACACGAAGACATTGATCGTGTGTTGCCGGCGCTGATACACGAGCGCGGCAACAGGGTGGCCGGCGAGGTAATCGAGTCGGCCGCCGACGAGGGGAAAGCCGAGCGGCGCGAGATCGTCGACCGGGGGTGAGAAATCCAACTTGCCCAGGAACCACGGTTTGACCGCGTGCTGATCGGTGGAGCGCACGTCGAACAGATGCGCGCCCATCAAGGCTCGCACACGGCTGGCGACAACATCCTGCGCGACCGTTGTTGTCGCGGCGGCCGCCTGCCGCGCTCGAACCGTACGGATCACCGTTGCGCTGCCGATCGACACGGCCAGCGTCACCATCGCCGCCAAGGCGAGGAGGCGTGGCAAGATGCGGGCGGGCCGGCGCGCGGTGGCGACGGCCACCCGCAGGCGATCGGGCGCCGCGTAATACGGGGCGCGGCGGATCAAACGGCCGAGGGAAGCTCGCGCGGCGACGCGCTGGCGGCACGCCGGACAGACGTCGAAGTGTGCGCGGACCTCAGCGGCCTCGGTGGCCCCGCGCTCGTCGTCGGTGTAAGCGTCAGTCACGCGGTCGACTTCAGGACAAGTCACCGGCACCTCCGGTCGTGACCTCGGGATCCAGCATCGCCAATAGCCGCTCGCGGCCCCGCGCCAGCCGCGACATCACCGTCCCAATCGGTGCCCCGATCACGGCGGCGATGTCCTTATACGACAAACCCTCCAACTCGCGCAGTACGATGACTTCTCGAAAATCCACCGGTAGCTCTCCGACGGCCCGCTGTACCCTTTCCACCGCCTGGCGTTGAATCACCAGCGCTTCCGGATCGAGCTGTTCGTCAGGGCGTTCGTCCTTCATATCGTCAAGAACCGCGTGTTGATCGGCGCGACCGGGCTTCGAAAAGCGCGCGTACCATGTGTTGCGGACGATGGTCAGCAGCCATGCACGGCCGTCGTCATTCCGTAAGGACGAGAAAAAGCGCAGGGCCCGCACGGCGGCATCCTGCACCACGTCCTCCGCGTCCGCGTCACTCTTCGTCAGCCAACGCGCATAGTTGAAGGCCGCGTCCAAGTGAGGCAAGACGACTTCCTCAAATACACGCTGAGGCATCGTCCACTCCTAAGACTCGGATCACCCCTGCGGTTATTCCCGAGGCCGAACCGCATCGTTAGGAATATTTCTGCCCCCTTCCGGTCTGTATGCCTGAATGGCGCTGACCGGACGTTGACATCCTTTACTCGTGCATTTTCCGATCGCCCTGGTTCTGATCGCCGCGATCGCGGAGCTCGTCTCGTGACGACCCGATTTCGAGGATGGCACACGGTCGCGGTCGTGAACATTCGCGCCGGGGCCGTGTTCGCGGTCGCCTCCGCGGGCGCCGGGTGGCTCCTCGCCTCGTCTCGGATTGTCGAAGCGTCGCAGCGCTTGAATATCACCGCTGGCTGGGGGTGACAGCCGCCATCGCCGCCATCATCGCGGCGCTGACCATCGGAGAGATGGACGACCGGCCGAGCCGGCAATGGCGGTATCGCGTCGCGCTGTTCTCGGCGGCGGCGCTCGTCGCCGTTGCGGGGCATTTCGGCGCGGTGCTCGTGTGGGGCGCGGACTTTCTGCGCTCGCGATAAGGAGGCGTGTGTGACGAAGAATGAGAACAAGAAGGCATTGAATCGACGCGGGGTCTTGCGGTGCATGGCCTGGGTCGGGACGGGAGTGATGTTGACCCTGGCGGGCAATGTGCTGAAGGGCATGCCGATCGCGGCCGCGCGCGGAGCGCAGCACACCGCGGGCGGCCTTCGCGTCGTCCGGATCGGCGACGTCCCGCCCAAAGGCGACAAGCCGACCGCGGCCGTCGATGGCAGGCAGGTGGTGGTAGACAACTTCAGCTTCACGCCGACGACCGCCGACGTCCCGGTCGGCACGACGGTCACGTGGACCAACCACGACGATATCCCGCACAACGTCGTGAGCCCTGAGCAGAAATTCAAGTCGCCGGTGCTCGATACCGACGAAACGTTCTCCCACACGTTCGATGCCGCGGGAACGTACAAGTACTACTGCTCGATCCATCCACGGATGACCGGACAGGTCGTGGTCCGATGAGAGCGAGGGGTCGACTGGCAGAGGCCTGCGGCAGCGTGGCGATCATCGCGACCGTGGTGCTGGGGCCGCGCATCGCTGCGGCGGATCACCCTGTTCACGAAGTGCAGATCGTCGCGAGCCGATTCACATTCGAGCCAGCAATCGTTCAAGTCGTCGCTGGTGAGTCCGTTCGGATCGTCGTTCGATCGAAAGACGGCACACATGGTTTCTCGATTCCCAAACTGAAGATCGACTTGCGCATTCCGGACAGCGGTGATCCGGTGACGGCCGAATTCACCGCGCCGGCCGCAGGCGAGTACGAAATTGCGTGCTCCGAATTCTGCGGCCGCGGCCACGGTCAGATGAAGGCTGCGCTCGTCAGCATCTCGGTCACCAAGACGGACCGTTGACGCACATGAAGTACGCGCTGCTGGCCGGCCGACAATTGTTCTCGATGATCTTCATCATTGCCTCGGCTGGGCACTTCAGTCCGCGAACGATTGACGCGGCGGTTGCGCACGGCGTGCCGCTGCCGGGCCTCCTCGTGCCCCTCTCGGGCCTCATCGCGTTGGTGGGAGGCCTCAGCGTCCTCCTTGGTTATCAGACGAGGCTCGGCGCGTGGCTGCTGGTAATCTTCCTCGTCCCCGTCACGGTGATGATGCACAACTTCTGGTCCGCTCCGGATTCGATGACGCTGCAAATCGAGAAAGCGATGTTCCTGAAGAACGTCACGATGCTGGGCGGAGCACTCGTGATCAGCTATTTCGGCGCCGGTCCGCTGAGCGTGGATGCTCTCATTTCACAAGGAAAAAGACTCATTCCATGAAGCGTGTCGCGTACTACTGTGTCTGGTGTCATTCCTGATCATTCCCCATGCCGCAGCGGCAGCGGATGGTCTACCCGTTGAAATGTCCGGCGGCTATGCGTACCTGTACGACCAGGACGCGGCGTCGACTTTCCGTCTGGATGGGTCGAGTCGGTGTCAGCCTCCATCAAGCAAGCGCGCGAAACAGCCGCGAAGCGACGCGGCATCACGAGGCCGCCCGCATGGTTGATCGACGATCGTCTGATCATCGGGTGGCCGGGGCGCGCCGAATTCGATCAGGCGGTGCAGCAGCAGCTCGCAGTCGGCTGCGAGCCCGCCCCTCACCGCATTCCTGCAGTCCCACGTCGTCGGCGCAATGTACCTCGGGAATAGATTCGCCTGCGGTCGGGTCTATACGGGCGACATCGGGTTTCCGCATTCCATTGTTCGGGTAATTGCCGAGGGCGGTTGCGATCATGTTCAACTGGGCGGGACTGGCCTGCGCTGGTGAGGGAGGCATGTGTGGCGAAGAAGGACGAAGACAAACACGTCGATCGTCGCGGGTTTCTACAGTGTATGGCGTGGGTCGGCACTGGCGCCGTGTGGACGATGTCCAGCGGCGTGCTGAAGGGAATGCCGCTCGGACAGTCAGGGCGCGCGGCCATGGCACATGCCGGCAGCGGCGGACTTCAGTTCGTGCAGATCAGCGACAGCCACATCGGCTTCGACAAACCCGCGAATACCGATGTCACCGCGACGCTGCGCGCTGCGATCGCAAAGATCAAGGGCGCACCCGAGCAGCCGTCCTTCGTGTTGCACACCGGCGACCTCACGCATCTGTCAAAGCCGGCCGAGTTCGACACGCTGCACCAGGTGTTGTCGGACCTGTCGATGCCCGTGTTCTACGTGCCGGGCGAGCACGACGTGCTCGAGGACGACGGCAAGAACTATCTGCAGCGATTCGGGAAAGGGACGCAAGGCGCCGGCTGGCAGAGCTTCGACAAGAACGGTGTGCATTTCATCGGTCTGGTGAACGTGGTCAATCTCAAGGCCGGCGGGCTGGGCAGCCTGGGCAAGGAACAGCTCGAATGGCTCGAGAAAGACGTCAAGCGTTTGAAGAGCAGCACGCCCATCGTCGTCTTTGCCCACATTCCGCTATGGTCGGTGTACCCCGAATGGGGCTGGGGCACCGACGATAGCGCGCAGGCGCTGTCGTACCTGAAACGCTTTGGCTCCGTCTCTGTGCTGAATGGCCACATTCATCAGGTGATGCAGAAAGTCGAAGGTCACGTCACCTTCCACACCGCGATGTCGACCGCCTTCCCGCAGCCGGCTCCAGGCGCGGCGCCGTCCCCGGGACCGATGAAGGTAGAGGCCGATCGGCTGAATAAGGTCCTCGGCCTCTCGCGGATCTCGTTCCAAGGCGTCAACCATCCGATCGCGATCACGGACGTGCCGCTCGAGGAGTCTATGAAGGCGTCTACGGGCAATCACGAGATGCCCGGGCAGATCGTCGTCGGCTAACGGCATGCGTCGAAGACTCCGGCAGTGGTGGCGTGCCGCGATAGCGGGTGGCGGCGATCATGTCGCCGCACGCGGCCGCCGCTGATCAGCCCGTGCACGATGTCCAGATTGTCGCCGAGCCAATACGCCTTCGAGCCGGCGACGATACACGTCACGGCCGGCGAA
>Ga0075423_10006056_pt1 | contig 11332 bp, 7 predicted proteins | sample SoiMethybrSBSTD2_FD_80114 | JGI IMG/M metagenome (GOLD analysis project Ga0075423, IMG submission 80114) | Bulk soil microbial communities from a Populus tree surrounding site in Tennessee, USA - Soil MetaG P. TD hybrid SBSTD2 | ecosystem: Environmental > Terrestrial > Soil > Tree plantation...
ACGAGTGATCGCCAAGCACTGCAACTGTTCCGCCGCTGCCGCCACCAGTGATCTTCGCGCCAAACAAACCTGCGCCCTGTCCTTCTTCCTGTATCAGTTCGACGAGCCGATCAGTGCCACTGGAATGCAAACCAAGTGACGTATAACCGCGATGCGACTCGTACATCAGTTGGCCGAGGTCGCAGTCGTAGTCAGGGTCATCCTGTTCCAGCAATTCCACGAAACGCTGCACCCGTTCATTCTCGTAGATCGGATACGCCGCGGCCTCCCTGACCGCGTACCCTTGCTCGCGCTCCGGCAGATGCGCACGATACTCGCGTTCGAATTCAGTCGGCGAGATATTCGCGAGATACGGCTTCTCAGAAAAATCCGCTTTTAACTCGGCGATAATCCGCGCACCCATGAACGTCGCCGCACGCACCGAGCCATAATCTGATCCGCCAACCGAGTGACGTATTCCCGAATCGATCCCCCAGAGCATCAATCGCGGCGGGAGCGCGATCATCCGTTTCAGCTCAGCCGGTTGGCAAAGCAACAGAAGCAAAAGATCGCGCTCGCCAAAGACGGATGTCATCTGGTCCATCACCCCGCAAGGCGCGCCAACTACCAGATTCTCGACCTTCTGACAGAGCAAAGCTTTGTCACGACCATCGACGTTAATGTTGAAGGCTTCCGTCACAGCCTGCATCACCGCGACTTCCAAAGCCGCTGAGGAACTCACGCCTTTTCCGGGCGGCACTCGCGACGAGATCAGAATATCCGCGCCCTCGTCAAAACTAACGTTGCGCTCGCGCATCAGTACGAGAAACACGCCGGCAACGTACGCGAGCCAGTGAATCGCGGCACGCTGAAAGAATTCACAGGCTGCCGGGTAGTCGAATGTTCTGAGCAAATCCATTGAAATTGAGACTGTTGAGGGTTCGTCATCCAAAAGCGTAACGACGTGAAGATGGCGTGAAGCATTTGGCTGCACGGCAGCAAACGTTGCTTCCGCAATCGGGAACTCGAGCACGTGTGAACCGGAGTAATCGGCAATTCCACCCATCACGTCCAATCGTCCGGGCGCGCGAGTGACAATCAAATCTCGTTCGCGGTCGAACAGGTCAGTATCAGGTGTGTTGAGGAGATCGAGAAATTCCTGTACATCGGGCGTCTGGGCTGGATCGCCGTAAGTCACGCGATACATTCTTAACTCCTGTCGAGCAAACCGCGTTTCGCGAGCGCCGCGTGAAGCAGAGGTTCGACGGAGGCGCGAATGCTTTGATTCGCATAACCTACCCAGCTCACGTCAGGCTCAACCGCGAGCGGCGCATTCAGTGGATCACCAGCGACGCTGGTCACAAGCACACCCGCCTCACGCGCGATCAGCTCAGTGCATAAATCGTAAGGATGACAACACAGCGGCCTCGGCAATCCGCGTTCTGTGCTCACCGGTTCCATTTGCGCTCTCAGGTCGGCGACAAAGCGATCGTGTCCGGCCATCAATTCGTAAAGCTGGCCCGCTGTGGACGTGTATTGATCTTCGAAGCATTGCGCTTTGCCCGGCAGCGGCGGTCCAACTGCTCCCTGAACAATCTCGTCGTCGATCGCCGCGAGCACGTCTCTCACGCCGGGAAAGAAGCGCACTACCTGCGAATAACTCTGCGCGATATCGCCTGCGCTTGACGGATGCAGTTCGAGGGTCGCGTGCTGGCCGGTTAAGCGATTGAACCGTTCCGCATGAAATCCCTGGCCGCGAATGGCCCAGAGAACGTCGGAAAGGTGTTGCTTGGCGAGTGGTATCTCGGTTTGTACGGCGAGTTCGATGTCGCTCAAGTTCGTGTCTGGACCACGGTTCGGCGCGACACCGGTGAGTATCCAACCGCTGCGTTTTTGGTACATCAAGCCGCGCGTGCCGTCGATTGGATCGACGATAATTCGCCAAACGGCGTCAGCTTCCGATGCGCCGGACGGCAGCATCACTGGGCCATCACTCAATCCTTCCGCGATCAGTAACAACGGCGTGCGTGGCGCCACTTCGCGGGCGAAGAAGTCGATCAGCAAATCCTCACTAACCCGATCGAGAGCGAAGATCGTGTCGCCTTCCTGTTCGCTGACGACCGAGGACAGCTCGCGCGTCGTCGCAGCTTCACACGCTTTCACCACTGCAGCGCGAATCGCTTCGTGCAAGCGACGAACAGGATCGAGCAGCATGCGAATGTCGTGCTGGGCTGTCATTGCTCTTTGTAATGAACTCCGGCTTGCGCGCGCAGTTCGGCCGCCTTCTCTTCCGGCGAAGTATCGCTGAGAAAATTGCCGCCGCCAACTTCCGGACCAGCGAGAAACTTCAACAGGTCCGGTTTGCGCAACGGCGGATGAAACTCGATATGAAAGTGAAACCCGCGGTAATCACCACCATCCGTGGGCGCCTGGTGCAACGGCATAACGTACGGGAAAGACATGTCCCAGAGATTGTCGAACCTGACCAGCACCTCTTTCAGCACACTCGCGAAGTCGAGAACCTCGGGCGCCGACAGCGCGGCAAGGCTCGGGTGCGTCTGCTTCGGAGCGACAAATACTTCGTAAGCATAGCGCGCGAAGTAAGGTATGAAGGCAATAGCTGATTCGTTTTCCGCGATGATGCGTGTGCCTGCCTGTTGTTCGGCGGCAATGATGTCCTGGAAAAGCACGCGACCCGTTTGGTCCAGGTAATGTTGACTCACGCGTGCTTCCGTTTCGATCGTTTTAAAGACGAAGTTGGTGGCGTAGATCTGGCAATGTGGATGTGGATTTGAGACGCCGACAACTTCGCCTTTGTTTTCGAAAATGAGTACGTGGTTGACGTCGGGGATGTGGCTCAGTTCGTCGTACTGTTGTTGCCAGACGCGTAGCAGTTGCTGAATCTCAGCGATGCTCAGTTCCGCGAGAGTGAGATTGTGTTTAGGACTGTAGCAAACGACGCGCGCGATACCGCGAGCGGGGCGGTTTTGATAAAGACCCGTGGGTGGGTCGATCGACGCAGGCGCAGATAGCGAGACACATGGATGGTCGTTATCGAAAACGAATGTCTGCTCGTATCGAGGATTAACCGCGCCGCTGACGCGCGCGTTTCCCGGGCAGAGATAACAGTCAGCGACATACGGTGGCAACGTTGGCGCGCTCTTTTTCACCGTGCTGCCACTCCACGGGCGATCCTGCCGGTGTGCGGCGACGATGACCCACTCTTCTCGCAGCGGATGCCAACGCTCTTCCCACGTCATAGTTATCCAGATTACCTGGGGCTTAGTTCGACCACTGTTGCAGAACTTTTCAGGGGAATGGTAAACGCGTCGCGCTCGTTAAGAAAGCTGCGACGCGGTGCGTAGGTTTCGATCTGTGCGATTTCCGCTGGTTGTTGGATACGCAGGCGAGCGTTGGGTGTGAAACTGTCCGCGCGCGCGAGCATTACTCGCACCGCATTCGAGCGCGTGTTAATAGCCACTCTTTCGAACGTGCCCGCGTCGAGCGTCAGCCATAAACCAAGCGGCGCGATGTAAACACGCCGGCGAAATGAATCGAGCGGGTGAATATTGACCCAGTTGCCGTTGACGCTAACGTTTCCGCCAAACGACTGCCAGCCAAACTCAGGATGATTGATCACGTAAGTGCCGACGTTGAACGCATGACCGAAGAAATTTGGTCCATAGTCACCGCTATACGGATCCCACTTCAGCGTGGCGGGAAACGAGTGAAAGGCAACTGAAGCAAATCCATCCTGATCGATGTTCGACAGCGCGCCCATTGTGCCGCCGTAACCAACACGCAACAGGTAATCATCGTCGGGATGTTCGCGATAATACGCGAGGACGGGAATCGCGTTGAGTCCCGATCCGTAATGATGTAACTGCCGTTCGATCCTTCTGATCTTGCCGCCGTAGAGAAAATCCCAGTAGCGACGGGCGTTGCCGTTGTAACCCCAATGCGGCAGCGTGGGCATGTAGCCGATGATCGAGTTGAGCGACACCAGTGCTTTATCGTCGTAACCAAAATATTTGCACCACGCGTAGACTTCTTCCTGGCCCGTCGAATCCCACGCCATCTCGCTGCCGAAGGGATACGCTTCCTGCTTCCAACGGTCCGTACGTACCTTCATCACCGATTCGATGATTTGCGCTTTTTCCTGCCACGACTCTCGCTTCAAATCTTCCAACAAGGCGATCAGGATGTCGCCTTCCATCAAACCCAGCTCGACGTAACCAACGCGACGACGTCCATCCGGTTGCCGGCTAAACATGAAGCGCGCAGTTTCGTAAGCCTGGTCGAGGTACCAGTCCCATGCATGATTGGTCACCAGGCCCGGATGATTGCGCGCGAGGCGATACATCGACCAGTAAGCCGCGATCACGTGTGGATAGTTGTAACCGCGCCCGATCGACTCCGCGTCAGCTTTCTTCCAACTGGTCCACGTTGTCCAGTTAAGCGTCGAATCGTACTTAAACTCCGGCACGTCCTGAGGCGAGTAATAGAAGAGACTCTTTCTTACGCCGTAACGGTTTGGCCCATCGTTGTATTGCAGACCACCCCACAAGACGCGATCGATGAACTGTTCATACTTTTCGATCTCGTCCTTGCGAGGCTGACCAAACTCCTTCATCGCCGCGGCCAGCCACGAACCTGAGCCACCTTCGTCGCCGAGACCGGCAATCCACACGCGACTATCCTGCATCACGATCTTGTCTCTCTCGCGATCGTAGCTCATCACTGAAGGACTGCGGTGAAAAGGATCGTTTGCGTCGTCGAACCATTGCCGCGTGAAGAGAAAGTTTCCGAGGTCTGCGACTGCCTGTGCCGAGGGTTTGATGACGTAGTAGCTGATGGATTGCGTGGAACCGTCGTCGTAAGTGAGCGCGAGACGGGCGCGGCCCCACGTCTTGCCACGTACAAGGAACGACTTCCATTTGCGCGCGACCGCGCCCTGTTCTTTGACGTCGAGCGCGCCCGCCGGCTGAACCGAGACGCCTGTCACTTTGCGTTTGTCGTTGATGAAAAGACGGCCCTCGATATCCATCGGTAGCACGTAGCCGGGGATTCCGATTGCGACCGGGCGATTGTTCTGCGCCAGTGTCGCTTCAATCTTGCGAATCTCGTCGGCCAGCAGAAACTTCAAGCCATAGGTTTTCGTCGCGCCCGGCGCCAGGGTCGTCGACGTGGGTGGATTCCACGGAACGACACCGCGCCATTCATCTTCGGCGTAAGCCTGTGTATGGACCATCCACGCGAAAGCGCCTTCGAATGTTTGACTCGGTCTGGTTGGTTCAGTGAGGAGTTGATAAGCCTCGAATGGCGTTTGGCCCTCGGGTACGACGGTTAGGGCCGGCCCCGCGCCACTCAAACGCGTGACCTGGAGATAACCCGCGTCCTGGCCGATATAGGGATCGGAAAAGGAACACTTCTCGTGCGCCTCTTTGAGGTTGCGCCCGGTGATGATGTTGTTGAAGACGACGGGGATACCGAGTGCGCCGATTTGAACTGGTTGCGACGTCTTGTTCTTTAACTCGAAATGCAAAACAAGCTGGCCATTGTCAACGACCCAGGAACGCGTGATTTGCAGTGGAATACCGGCGGGCAAAGTTCGCGAGAGATCGGCTGTCGCAAGTGTCGGCCCTCTTGCAGTCAACGACTCAACCGCAGCGCGCGACTCAGCGGTATCGTATTTCTGCCACGCGCCGGAACTGCCGGTGCGTACGCGCAGGATCAAGTCGCCGAGATGGTGATAGCCGTTCGCTGCACGTTGCGACAAACGATCGGCGGGCGTGAAGTCGAACCCCGGAGTTGACTTCGGTTCGAGTGCCGCTACTGTTTGCGACGTCTTACTTAACTTCAGTTTAAAGTCAGGCGTCTCAAAATCCTGCGTCTGCGCGACAGCGGCGGAAGTTAGCCACAAAAAGACACAAAAGGCACCAAAACCTTTGATGAAGAGGTCGTGTCTTGGGGGCCTTTTTGTGGCTAACTTCATTTATTTCTTTGGACTAGTTTCAGGATGCGCCGCCGCATTCGGAGTTGGCGAGGGCCGCGCGGCTCGCTCGAAGGCCTCCTCATAAGAAACTTTGCTGATGTCGAACCCGAGGGCAATGTCGCCAAGACGATCCATCTCGGCATCGACATGGTTGATAAACTGTTTTGGAGTCGCCGGCTCTCCATTCAAAGTCAACAGCGTTAGTGGGTAACTAATAACTTCATTCTCGAGCGATTTGTAGCGCAGAAATAGCTCTTTATTGTCGGTGATGTTTTTTTGCTCCTGCAACACCGGCGGAAATAATCCATAGAAGGCCGCGTAAGAAGAGGCCACAATAAACGCCGCTCTCACGTACGAATTAGCAGTGTTCCATCCTGCCTGTGCAATAAAGAACAGACTGATGGCAGCGATCAGTCCTGCGGTCATGACCATGACGATAGAAACGAAGTAGTTTACATAAAAGTAGGCCATTACGTTGCCGTGGTGCCTCGAACGATCGCGAATGATCTGGAGTTGTGCTTTCAAACGTGCGTTCTCACCCTCAGTCGGTGTCGGAGTTGGCGTAGGCGAACCGCCGGACCCGTCCGTGTTTCCGGCATTTGAGGCCGCGGCACTTTGAACCACAGGCGAAGGCGAAGGTGATGGGCTAGGTGAGGGCAAAGGCGATGGCGCCGGTGACGAACTGGTTGCTGCGGAAGACGACGGCGGCACGTCGGCGTCAGCATCGGCATCAATCGCGCCGACAGCCGCCGTCGTCACTCTGCCGTTGTATTGCGTGAGCCAGTCACCAGCTTTATCGTCGGCAGTGTACCGGGCAATCGCATTTACGACCTGCAGAAAGACTATGAGCGTCACGATCGCGATGACGTGCCGGCCCACCTGATTATTCCATACGGACTTGAACCGGTCTCCGATAGACGTGCCGGATCCACGGACGATGAGGACCACCAAAGCAAACAGGATCAGTACGCCGAGAATTAGCAATGCCCATGTTGTCGTCGTCATGTTTATGACTCCTCGCAGGGACAAATATGATGGAGTTTGGAGAGCGCAGAACGTCGGGGCTCGTAGGAAGCAGCCGTTGGTCGAAAAAATCGGGCGGAGATTATTCCTGTCGGAAGCCAAAGTCAATAGATTTTTCGGCGTCATGAGCGGAGAATAGGCCCAACCCGGTGTTGTTGTGTTCGTTTCGGTTTTCACAATTGATGGAGAACAGACAAATAGCCTTTGGTCCGTACCGTTTTGACGAGGCCAATGAGTGTCTCTGGCAGGGATCTGAGGCGATTCCGCTACGTCCAAAAGCGTTTGCCCTTCTGAAATATCTCATCGCACACCGCGGCAGTTTGGTAACCAAACAGCAGTTGCTCGCCGACGTTTGGCCGAGGACGTATGTCAGCGAGGCGGTCCTGAAAGACTGCATTCGACAGTTGCGACAAGCGCTGAACGACGATGCGAAGTCGCCTCTGTTTATCGAGACTGCGCACCGGCGTGGTTATCGATTTATCGCTTCGGTGGTTCACGACGACGGAGTGCATGGACCAATCCCGCCCGGCGCTCCGGCAACGATCCTCGGTCGCGAGCACGCGCTCGCACAGTTGCAACAATGCTTCGAGAAAACCCTGGCAGGAGAAGCGCAAATCGTATTCGTGACCGGCGAAACAGGTATCGGAAAGACCACGCTGGTGGAAGCGTTTCTCGAGCGAATCGCCGCGAACGTTTGTCTGTTGCGCGGGCAGTGTCTCGAACAATACGGTGCCGGCGAAGCTTATCTTCCGATCCTCGACGCGCTTTCGCACTTAGCGGACTCGTACACGCTGGAAATCCTACGAAACTACGCTCCTTCGTGGGCGCTTCAGATTCCTCAACTTGCCAGTGCCGGCGAACTTGGTCGTACGAGTGGCGTAACCCGCGAACACATGCTGCGCGAGATTGCTGAAGCGCTCGAACTGATGACGGCAAGCAAACCCATCGTTTTGTTTCTCGAAGATCTTCACTGGAGTGATTACTCGACGTTGGATCTCGTGTCGTATCTCGCGCGACGGCGGCGACGCGCACGACTGTTGTTCATTGGCACGTATCGTCCCGCTGAAGTTTTTGTGAGCGAGCATCCGTTACGCGGAGTGAAACAGGAACTGCAACTGCATAAGCTTTGTCATGAGTTGCCGCTTGAGTATCTGTCGCTCGAATCCGTGCGCGACTTGCTTGCACTAACCTTCCATGGGCATCAATTCCCGGCGGCTTTTATTAACATGATTCATCAACGTACGGAGGGCAATCCACTCTTCATCGTGAACGTGGTCGAGTATTTGGTGCAGGAGAAGATCGTCGTTAAAGAGGACCAGGGGTGGAAGCTGCGAGTGGATTTGAGTGAGGTCGAGTTAGGCGTGCCCGAGAATATTCGCGAGATGATCGACAAGCATATCGAGCGCCTCGATCCCGCGGAGCAGCGCATTCTCGAAGGGGCGAGTGTTGTAGGCATGGACTGTTCGGCAGTTGCGATCTCGGCAGGCCTCGCGGAAGACGTCGTTCGCGTTGAAGAGATTTGCGACGGGCTTGCCCGAAAGCAACACTTTCTGTGGCCTGCGTATCTCGCTGAGTTGCCCGACGGCACGATCACTCCGCGCTATAGATTCATTCATGCGCTTTACCTCGACGTGCTTTACAAGCGAGTGGCGCCCACGCGCCGCCGGCAGATACACGGGCGCATCGGCGAACGAGGTGAAAGCATCTACGGCGAGCGCGTCGGAGAAATAGCCGCTGAACTGGCCGTACATTTCGAACAATCTCACGACTTTGAGCGCGCTGCTAAATACTTGTTACTGGCGGCGCAGAACGCAACGCGCCGTTCCGCAAACCATGAAGCAGTTGCCCTCTCACAACGGGGTCTCGAGTTATTAAAAACTCTGCCTTCGGCCTCCGATCGATAATCGCTGCTTCGCAGGCTAAGACCAACCCGCAAAAAATACTTCAAAATTACAACTTCATTACCACTCGCTGACACGCTCAGCCGTCGAAAAACGCTTATTCAATTGGTGCAAAGATCATGAAAGGAATACCCATGCAAACACAATCCGACATCAACGCACGCGGTGAGTACGTGTTAGCCACCGGAGACGCAGCCGCCAATCGTCTACGCATTCTGCACAACGCCTACGGTCCGGGCGCCCGAGAATTATTGTTGCGCGCAGGAATAAAACCGGGCATGCGCGTAGTCGATCTAGGGTGCGGGGTTGGCATGACGACGCAACTCCTCGCCGAGCTTGTCGGTCCTACGGGAAAGGTAATCGGCGTTGACTACAGCGAGGCACAAGTCAAACAAGCGCGCGCATTGCTGCCGCCGGAGTTTTCAAACGTGAGTTTCGTCGAAGCGAGTGCAACCGATACCCATTTACCGAGAGAGGCGTTCGATCTTGTGTATTGCCGGTTTCTACTCATTCACCTGACTGACCCTGAAGCGGCGTTGGGCGAGATGCTGGAGTTACTGAAACCGGAAGGCATCGTCGCGGTCGAAGATGGCGATCTCGCCTCGGCCAGTAGCGAACCGGCATCGGCATACCAGGAGTTCTCGAATCTTTTCGGTGCTCTCGGACCGAAGTGGGGCGTTGATTACAGACTCGGTCGACGGCTGTATCACATGGTGCTGGACGCAAATTTTTCCGAAGTCGAAATAACTCTGAACCAACCCGTTTTCGCACGAGGCGAGAACAAGCGACTGCTCGAACTGTCAGTTGCCGAAGCTGGACCATCATTTGTGGCCGCGGGTTTGATTACTGCGGAACAGCTTACGGAAACACTCGCAGAGATGAATCGTCTCAGTGAGGATCCGGCGGTGCTCGCAATTCTGCCACGCATGAGCCAGGTGTGGGCCAGAAAACCGCGCGTTAACAATTCCCCTGAAGAGCGTTTAATTCATATCAATTAGTCATGAAAGGAAAAGTGTAATGAAGCAGTTGACACGACATCGTGATGATGGATGATTTCATTTACGGAGAACCCTACACTCGCGCCGCAATAACCATTAGCCGCAGTCGGCGTCATCAGCGTTGATCTGCGGCTAAATTGTACGTCCGCGTCGCTCCCGAGTCGCAGCTTATCTCCTCCAACTCCTCAGACGAACACGTGTGGAACGACACCACGACCATGTCGCTTCCGGTGGGATAAAACTCATGCGGGGTGCCTTCAGGAATCACATACCAGGTCTCATCCAGCGAACAATCTGCGTCACCGAAACGTTTCATGTCGCGTGAGGCTGCTCCGACCCTGGAGCTTCCCTCACCTTCTATCATCACCATGTGTTGAATGCTGTTTGGATGATAGTGACAGCCTGACGGCACATCTTTCTTGAGCACAAAGATCCAGCCTGATTTGATTGTCTCGGGAAGCTGGGTCGTGATGGAGTGCAGGTCGATCGTGGACCAGACGAACGGCTCCGCAGTATTTGGCAATTCGTTTTTTAGATCATCGACAAGATTTTGGATCGCGGGGCGGGTGATTAATTCCGCCACCGCTTCATTAAGTTCTCGCAAGTAGTGCATAGTCGTTTACTCTCCGACGGAGAACGTATGATAGCCATAAAGAACCGGAAAAGGCATGTTATGAAACTAATCGGCGCGTTGATTCTTTGCATTCAGATCGTGATCGTTGCTCAGGCTCAGAACTGGACCTCGTTTCGCGGTAACAATGCGACGGGCGTGACAGAAGGTCGGTCTACTCCGACTACGTGGACCATAGACAAAGGTCAGAATGTTGTTTGGAAGACCGCGATTCCGGGTTTTTCACATGCGAGCCCGATCGTTTGGGAGAACCGCATCTTCGTCATTACTGCAATCAGCAGTGATACCAACGCGAACTTCATCGCGAAGGACCGTGGAATCGATCTTGCCAACGATGACGTCAAACACACCTGGCGAATTTACTGTCTCGACAAGAAGTCGGGTCAGATCGTGTGGTCCCAAACCGCGTACGAAGGTGTCCCCAGAGCCAGGAGACATGTGAAGGCAACTCAAGCCAACTCGACGCCTGTCACCGATGGTCGATACGTCGTCGCGCTCTTTGGTTCAGAAGGTCTCAACTGCTACGACCTGAATGGGAAACTACTTTGGAAGAAAGATCTCGGAATACTCAATCCCGGCCTGTGGGACGATCCGACTTCCTCCTGGGGCCACGCGAGCAGTCCCATCATCTATAACGATCTGGTGATCGTTCAGGCAGATGGACACAAACAATCGTTCATCGCGGCATTCAATTTAAAAGATGGAACGCAGGCGTGGCGCGTCGAACGTGGTGAAATAACTTCGTGGAGCACGCCGGCGATCAACTTTGCCGCGAAGCGCGCGGAGATAGTCGCGAATGGCGGAC
>Ga0075423_10006057_pt1 | contig 11331 bp, 12 predicted proteins | sample SoiMethybrSBSTD2_FD_80114 | JGI IMG/M metagenome (GOLD analysis project Ga0075423, IMG submission 80114) | Bulk soil microbial communities from a Populus tree surrounding site in Tennessee, USA - Soil MetaG P. TD hybrid SBSTD2 | ecosystem: Environmental > Terrestrial > Soil > Tree plantation...
CCGACCGCGCCGATCTGCGCGACCACGTCCTCCAGCGTGTTCGGATCGAGCGAGACCACCTTCGCGTCGGGAAGGCCGATCTTGTCGAGTGCCTCCGCGACCTGCCCCGACGGCACGGCGCAGACCCGGCAGAGGTCCTGCGTCAGGATCACATCGGGGCGTTCACGGCGGAGCAGGTCGGTGTCGAGGATGTAGAGCTGTCCGTCCTGACCGACCTTCTGACGGACCGCTTCGTCGATCTCGCGCGGGGTCTGGATCCGTCCCTGCGGCAGCGCGCTCCGCGAGATGACCGGCTTCGTGACGGCCTCGGGTGGGTAGTCGCACTCGTCGGTCACGCCGACGAGGTCGTCGCCGAGTCCGAGCGCGTAGACGATCTCGGTCGCCGACGGGAGCAGGGACGCGATCTTCATCGCGGCAAGTCTCGCAGGGCCCGATCCGACTGCAACAGGTCGACGAGCGTCGTGAGCGCGCGGCCGGTCGCGGCGCCGTCGAGCACGCGGTGATCGAACGTGAGCGACAGCGTCGCGGCCGGCCGCGCCACGACGGCACCGTCCACCACGAGCGCCCGTTCGGCGATCACGCCGATCGCCAGCGTCACGCTCGTCCCGGGCGAAAGGATCGGTGTGCCTGCTTCGCTGCCGTACGAGCCCGTGTTCGACACGGCGACGGTAGCGGAGGGAACGATGTCCGCGATCGCGAGAGAGCCGGAGCGCGCCGCATCCGCGAGCCGCGCGATCTCCGCGCCCAGGTCCGAGATCGCGCGACGCCCCGCGTCCTGCAACACGGGGATCATCAACCCGCGCTCGGTGTCGACGGCGATCGCGACGTTGATCTTCCCGCGGAGGTCGACGTGATCCGCCGACCATCTGGCGTTCACGAGCGGATGCTCCCTGATCGTCCGGCAGAGCGCCGCGACGACGACCGGCAACGGTGACACGCCGAGCTCCGTGCGGAACGCCTCCAGCGCCGTCGCGTCGAACGTTCGGAACGTCGTGACCTGCGGGATCAGGGCCTGCTCCGTCAAAGTCTCCGCGATGCTGCTCCGGATCGGATCGACGGGAAGCGGCTCGATCCGCAGGTCTTCGTGCACGTTCACGGCCACGGCACCCTCCGGTGCGCTCGCGATCCGGTCTGCGACGCGCCGAACGTCGTCCTCCATCACCCGCCCGTTCGGCCCGGTCCCGCGGACGGTTCCCAGGTCGACCCCGAGATCCTTCGCGAGCTTCCGGACGGGCGGCGTCGCAGCGACCGATCCTGTGGTCCCGCCCCGCTCGGCGAGCGGCGGGGCGGGACGAGCCTCCGCGACCGGCGCGGCCTCGACGGTCCCAGGGTCGATCGCCCCCTCGACCTCGAACGTTACGAGCGCGCCGCCGACCGGCACGTCGTCCTCTTCGGCCCCGTGGAGCGTCACGACGCGCCCGGCGAACGGCGACGGCACCTCGACGACCGCCTTCGCCGTCTCGACCTCGACGAGCGGCTGGTTCAGCCTGATCGTGTCGCCGGCCGCGACGAGCCAGCGAACGATCCGACCCTCCTCGAGGCCCTCGCCGAGGTCCGGCATCGCGAACACCCGCTCGGCCACCTAGTAGCTCACCGCCGCCTGCGCCGCCTCGCAGATCCGTTCCACGGTCGGGAGGTAGTGCTGCTCCAGCGCGGCAGGCGGATAGGGGACGTCCCACCCCGTCACGCGTCCGACGGGCGCCTGGAGGTGGTCGAACGCGAGCTCCATCACGCGCGCGGCCACTTCCGCGCCGAGACCTACCGACCGAGGCGCTTCGTGCACCACCACGACGCGGCCGGTCTCGCGCGCGCACCTGGCGAGCAGGTCGTCGTCGAGCGGCGCCAGGCTCCGGAGGTCGACGACGCGCGCGGAGACCCCTCCCTCGGCGAGCGCCGCCGCGGCGTCCAGCGTCCGCGTGAGCATCCCGCCGTACGCGACGAGCGTGACGTCGTCGCCGCTGCGCACGATCCGCGCCTCCCCGATCCCGGGGCCGTCGGCGGAGAGCTCGCCCGTTTCCTTCGACCAGTAGCGCGCCTTCGGCTCGAGGACGATCACGGGATCCGGGTCCTCGATCGCCCGGCGCAGGAGCCGGTACGCGTCGAGCGCGGACGAGGGCGCGACCACCTTGAGTCCCGCGGTATGTGCGTAATACGTCTCGGGGGATTCCCCGTGGTGCTCCTTCCCCTTGATCCCACCGAACGAGGGGATCCGGATGGTGACGGGGATGTCCACGCGGGCGCGCACCCGCATCCGCATCTTCGCGAGGTGATCGACGATCTGTTCGAAGGCGGGATAGCTGAACGCGTCGAACTGCAGCTCGACGACCGGCCGCCAGCCCGCGAAGCACAGTCCGACGGCAGCGCCGACGATCCCAGCCTCGCTGATCGGCGTGTCGAAGACACGTCGGTCGCCGAAGGACGCCTGCAGCCCGTCGGTCACGCGGAACACGCCACCGGAGCGACCGACGTCTTCTCCGAAGACCACCACGCGAGGATCGTCGTCCAGGGCATCCCGGAGCGCGCGGTTCAGCGCGCCGGACATCGTCCACTCGGTCATCGGAGCGCCTCGTCCCGCTGCCGCTCGAACGCCTTCGTCGGCGCCGCGTAGAGCCAGTCGAACATCCACTCCACGGGCGGCGGCGGCGTCGCGATCACCCCCGCCCGGACCTGCATCGCGAAGGCTTCCGCCTCGTCGTCACAGGCGGCGACGAACGCATCGTCGGCGACGCCGGTCGACACGAGCCACGTCCGGAAGCGCCTGATCGGGTCCACCGCTCGAGCGGCCTCGACCTCGGTCTCGTCGCGGTACTTCGACGCGTCGTCGGCGGTCGAATGCGCCCCGATCCGGTAGGTCATCGCCTCGATCAGCGTGGGACCCTCGCCGCGGCGCGCTCGACTCACCGCGTCGCGCGCCGCCGCGTAGACCGCGAGCACATCGTTCCCGTCGACGCGGACCCCGGGGAACCCGTATCCCTCCGCGCGACGCCAGATCTCGCCCGCCGTCTGCTCCGCCGTCGGAACGCTGATCGCCCATCCGTTGTTCTGACAGAGGAGCACCAGCGGGAGCCTCCAGACGCCGGCGAGGTTGGCCGCCTCGTGGAAATCGCCCTCGCTCGTCGATCCGTCGCCGAAGTACGCGAGCGTCACGGTATCCGTGCCATCGAGCAGCTGCCCCAGCGCGTACCCGGCCGCGTGCGGCAGCTGCGTCGCGATCGGGATGCAGATCGGTCCGAACCTCGTGGCCCGCGGGTCGTACGGGCCGCCGTGCCACGTTCCGCGGTGGTACTGGAGGTACTGGACGGCGTCCACACGTCGGACCAATGCCGCGGCCAGCTCCCGGAAGGTCGGCCAGACGAAGTCCTGGGACGCGAGCGCCCACGCGCTCCCGATCTGCGCGGCCTCCTGTCCTTCGAAGCCGGGATAGACGGTCAGCTCACCCTGTCGCTGCAGGGCGATGCACTCCCGATCGAGGCGTCGCGCCACGACCATCCATCGCAGGAGCTCGCGCAGGTCGTCGGGCCCCAGTCCCACGTCGACGTCACCGACGGGGTCGCCGTCGACCGACAGGATGCGGGCAGGCGCCGCGCCGGATCCGGCCTCCGAGACGTGCGACACGCGTGAAGCTCCTTGCCGAGGATGCCGAGAGGATAGGGGAAGCCCACCTCGCTAGACTCGGAGCGCCATGGTCCCCTCGGCCTACCTGCGTGTGTTCCAGGCCCTCGACCGGTTCGAGCGGGACGAGCAGCTGCACTGGGAGCGGTACCTCGTGCAGCCTAGGATGCAGCCGACCGCCCCCCCGCGGTACGCCGATCGTGTGACGACCGAGGGGCTCGGGCTCCTCGCGCCCGCCGGGCGCGAGGAGGCCGAGGTCCGGCTGATCGAGGGCAAGACCTACCTCAGCCCGCACCGGCTGCGTCTCCGCGTCCTCGAGGCGCTCGTGGATCCGGCCGGCAGCGACCCGATGGAGCTCTGGGAGCTCGTCGTGCCGAAGAAGGAAGCGCGCAGGGCGCGCCGTCAGCTGGCCAAGCACCGGCGTCGGGACCCGCACGTCCGGAGCTTCGTGCATCAGAGCCCGTGGCACGTGCCGATCCGATGGTTCGCGCTGTTCCGCGACGACGAGCGGCGCCTCGGTGACGACGAGCACGGGAGGCTCCGCCTCCGATACCGGACCACGACCCGTCGGGCGATGCGCCGGGCCGAGACGGCGATCCCCGTGCTCCGCCGATCCGACCTCGGTCCGATCGGCGAGCTGCTGCTGGACCTCCATCAGTGGATGGCCGGCTTCGACGGGCGGGCGTTGATCGAGCTCGACTACGGCGAGCTGTGCGACTTCATGACGTGGGACGAGCTCGACGACGACCACAGCGCGGCGGATCTGCACGAGGCGCTCGATGCGCTCGAGAAGCAGGAGTTCGGACGCAGCGCCGACGTCTATCAGGGCGTGCTGAGCCGCTGGGCCGAGGTTCGCAGCCGCGAGATCATGAACTGACGAGCATCGGTCCGCCGATGCCTCGCATGCACGCCGACGAGCTCGACATCGACGAGTCGCTCGTGCGCAGGCTGCTCGCGGAGCGGTTCCCCGAGTGGGCGGACCGGCCGCTCCGCCGGGTCGAGCCCGAGGGCACGGTGCACGCGATCTTCCGTCTGGGCGACGATCTCGCCGTTCGGCTCCCGCGTCGCGAGGGCCGGAGCGAGCCGGGCGGCAGGGAGGTGGAGTGGTTGCCGAGGCTGGCGGACCAGGTTCCGTTCGCGATCCCCGTGCCCGTGGCGCAGGGCGGACCGACGAAGGAGTACCCATGGTGGTGGGACGTCCACACGTGGGTCGATGGCGAGACCGTTCCCGTCGACGCGCTCGACCCGATCGAGGCGGCGCGGGATCTCGCTCGGTTCGTCGGTGCGCTCCAGCGGATCGATCCTGCCGGAGCGCCGGCTGGTCGTGGGGTCCCGCTCGCGGCGCTCAACGATGACTTCAAGAGCTGGCTCGGGACGTTCAACGGCGATCCTCAAGCGACGTCGGAGTGGGAGCGTGCGCTCTCCGCACCGCCGTGGGACGGTCCGCCGGTCTGGGCTCACGGGGATCTCGACGTCCGGAACTGGCTCGTCCGGGACGGGCGCATCAGCGGGGTCATCGATTGGGGCTCGATGGGTGTCGGCGATCCTGCCGTCGACGTCATGGTCGCGTGGAAGCTGCACTCGGCGGCCGCGCGCGATGCCTTCCGAGAGGCGCTCCCGACCGACGACGCGACGTGGGAACGGGCGCGGGGATGGGTGGTCTGGCAGTCGGTCGCGGCGCTCGCGTACTACACGCCGGAGAACAACCCGGCGCTCTACCACGAGGCGAAGCGGTGGCTCGAGTTCGCGTTGGCCCCGTAGCGGGCGGGGGAGTGGCCAGGGGCAGGATCGAACTGCCGACACCGCGGTTTTCAGCCGCGTGCTCTACCAACTGAGCTACCTGGCCGGTCGGGTGGACCGGGGTCCAGCGCGCCTGACGGGCTTCGATCCCGCGATCTTCGCCTTGACAGGGCGATGAGGACTCCGGGCTCCTCCACAGGCGCAGGTATGAGGTTGTCGCGCGCGGTGTCGATCCGCTCGCGTGCCCCCAACGGGATTCGAACCCGTGCTTCCGCCTTGAAAGGGCGGCGTCCTAGGCCTCTAGACGATGGGGACGAGGCCCCGTCGGGGCAGCCTCGAAGTATAGCGAGGGGCGGGCTCACAGGCCGAGCGCGGCGCCGCGACCCGCCGCGACCTCCAGGACGTGGCGGACGCGGCGCCGCGGGAGCAGGATCCGGCCGGGCTCGATCGTGACGACCGTGACGACGCGGTCGTCACGATCGAGCAGGACGGCGTCGATCGGGAAGCGCATCCCGAACGTGTGAACCGACCGGCAGCGACGCAGGAGCAGGCCCTCGTCGGGCGCGAGCGCGTCGCGGCCCCGCAGGCCACGCGCGCGCTCGCGCGACGTCTCCGGCACCTCCACGGTGAACGGACCGAACCGCTCGCGTCGCACGGCGGCACGCTAGCGGCCGCCGGCGACGCAAGCACCCCGTGGCGGTGCTTTCGGGCTTCACGGACCTCGTCCTCGCACAGGTCCAGGCGCCCTAGATCGACGCCCTGGCCGCCGGCGTCAGTTGACCGCTGGGTCTGAGTCGTCGTTCGGAGGGAGCACGACGACGTTCGGCCAGTCGCCTCGCGTCATCCCGGCGAGTTCGAGCAACGCGAAGGCGTGGCGCGAGGACTCGATCACGATGCTCGCTCCGGGACAGACGTCGATGACCCGGGTGAGCGCGCTGATCCCGGATGAATCCATGAACGTCACCCCGGACATGTCGATCGTGAAGGACCCTTCGACATCCTTCGCTGCCTCGTACAGGGTCTTCGCGACCTGCGGGGCGTTCTCCCAGTCGATCTCGCCCTTGATCGCGACCCCGGCCTCGGTTCCCTCGACGCTCCAGGTATCCGTCATGAACCCGACCTACCCACGTTCGACGGCCTATGTAACACGAGTGGGCCGGACAGGATTCGAACCCGCGACACGAGGATTAAGAGTCCCTTGCTCTCACCAGGCTGAGCTACAGGCCCGACCTGCGACGAACACGAAAGAGGCTGCTGACCTGCACGTTTGAGGTCTCGGAGACCACCCGACCCTGCCCCAGCTTTTCGCGGTGTTTGGCGGCCTTCCGCGGGACTGGCGCGGGACCAAGGCGGGACCAGGGCGGGAGCGGTTCGAGCCCCGACCGCCCTCGGCTCGTCGGATCACGAGAGGCGCGGAAGGTGGTCAGGATGCGATGTCGAGCCTTCGGATCAGGCCGCCGCGTAGTGTGAACGCGTAGCCCATCTCCACCGGGCTGCCGGGGAAGTTCCCGGTCACCCTCGTCGTCGCGACGTATCGATCGCCGTCCCTCTCGACGCCCATCGCTTCTGCCCGGTACTGGTACGCCGACGCGGTCTCCTCACGCCACGCACGGATCTCGTCGGCTCCCAGACGGGAAGTTCCCTCGTCTGTCACCTCCGCGTCGTCGGTGAAGCACGCGACCATCGCGTCGGCGTCGCCCTCGTCGATGGCGCGGAAATACGCGTTGATGACCTCGGGGATAGCAACGCTCACGACGTCCCTCCTTCCGGTCGGCCGAGGTGTTCGTCGGCCCATCGCGTGATCTGCTCGAGCGCCGGCAGGAGAGCGGTGCCCGCCTCGGTGAGGGCGTAGGTGACGGACAGGGGCGGCCCCTCCGTGACGGTGCGGGCCACGAGTCCTGCTTCCGTGAGCTCCCTGAGCCGATCGGAGAGCACCGAGTCGCTGATCCCATCGACCGCGCGAGCGAGGGAGCGGAACCCCGCCGGCCCACTTCGCAGCGTTCCGAGCATCACCCCGGTCCACCGTTTCCCCAGGAGGTCGAACGCGCGAACGAGCGCGGCATCCGCACTGACGCAGGCGTCGTCGGCCGGTCGTGTGGCCCGTTGCGCCGCCGTCTTCACGGCATGACCTTAGCACCGAGCTAGCCTTGTCGATGTGACTTGGAAACACGAAGTCGCTAGTGGAATAGAAGTAGCCGCCAGCGCGTTCCAACGGCATCACACTCGAACGTGAGGGAGATGGGGAAGGTGGAGCACCAAGGCAAGAGACGATCGCGCGACGCCGTTCTGGTTGAGGAAGCGCACATCCGTCCGATGATGGGCTTCGAGATCCTCGAGCCGTTGCCGGCAAAGAGCGTGCCGTACGAGCTCTCCGACCCCTTCATCCTCGTCCACGAGAGTCGTCTGCGGCTGTCGGAGCTGAAGGACGTCGACACGAAGCATCCCCACCGTGGGTTCGACAACCTGTGGTACATCCTCGAGGGCACGGCCAGCACCGGCCACAGTACGGGGCCCGGGGGGGCGATCGAGCGCGCGCAGCTCCCGACGGGGGCGCTCCTCGCGCTCAGGACCGGGAGGGGCGCGTGGCACGCCGAGGCGATCGGCGCCGAGGAGCGCGATGACGGTCTGGGCGACTCGGAGTGGCGAAGCGTGCTGTTCTGGGTGAACCTCGCCCGCAAGGACAAGAACGAGGAGCCGAGCGCCAAGGTGCTGTTGCCTGGGCAGATCCCGTCGCGGGATCAAGGAGACGCCACGATCCGGACGCTGGTGGGCGAGGGATCCCCGATCGGACTGGGGACGCCAGCGATGGTCTTCGACGTCGAATTGCCCACGGGCGGCCAGGTCACCACGTCCGTACCTCCGGAGTTCCAGGCATTCGCCTACGTGCTGGAGGGCAGAGCGGTCTTCGGCGCCAACCGCCGAGAGGCCACGCCCCCGCAGCTCGTCCTCCTGGGACCCGGGAACGAGTTGACGGTGACCGACGCTTCTCCCGGCACCCGGTTCTTGCTGATGGCTGGCCAGCCTTATCGGGAGGAGCCCGTGTTCAACGGACCGTATGTCGACTAGGTCAAGAGGCGACATCGAGGCCCGCTCGATGCGGCCCCAAACCGATGCCCAAGCTCACCGTCCTTGACGACTTGTCGAACCACGGCGCAAGGGACTGAGCCTGGTCAAGGAGACGCCCGGCTCGGGAACCGGCGAAGCTGGAGCTTCCACGTACAGGCGGAGCGGTGACGACCCTAACGCTCCTCGTTCGCCACACCTAGCCCGGACCGACCACGGCGGACTCACGTCGTCGTCTCCAGGTTCGCACGCGACACGTGGACCCGCAGAAGCGTGCCCGGCCGAGGAGCTCGCGACCGCAGTCCTCGCACGGATGTGGCGTGTCGGCCGCCTCACGCCTCGCGGAGCGCTCGGACTCCCGAGCCTGGAGACAGTCCCGGCAAGGACCCACCGAGCCGACGACGAGTGCGAAACGAACGCCACAGATCGGGCACCATGCGAGACCCACGTGGGACCACGGACGTCCTCGAACTGCGCCCTGATGGCGCTAGCGCGCCCTGACCTGCGGGCTTCAATCGTGGGCCGGGCAGGATTCGAACCCGCGACACGAGGGTTAAAAGCCCCCTGCTCTAACCAGGCTGAGCTACCGGCCCCACCGGGACATGGTAGGGAACCGTCCGGCCGTCAGCCCGGGTAGCGGTTCGTGATCGGGAGGCGCCGGTCCCGCCCGAAGGCCTTCGGCGTGATCTTCACCCCGGGTGCGGCCTGTCGGCGCTTGTACTCCGCGCGGTCGATCAGCGACGCGATCCGCGTCGCGGTCTCCCGGTCGCCGATGCCTCGCTCGACGATCTGATCGACGCCGAGATCGTCTTCGACGTACGCGAGGATGATCCGGTCGAGCACCTCGTACGGCGGCAGCGAGTCGGTGTCGAGCTGACCGGGGCGGAGCTCCGCCGACGGCGGCTTCCGGAGCACCTCGTCCGGGATCGGGGGGGCCTCGCCGCGCTCCCGCGCTCGCTCGTTCCGCCACCGACACAGCTCGTACACGAGCGTCTTCGGGACGTCCTTGATCGGCGCGAAGCCGCCCGACATATCTCCGTAGAGGGTCGCGTAGCCGACCGCGTACTCCGATTTGTTACCGGTCGCGAGCACGATCGATCCGAACCGGTTCGACACGGCCATGAGGAGGTTCCCGCGGATCCTCGCCTGAAGGTTCTCCTCGGCGACGCCCTCCTCCGTCCCTGCGAACACGTCCGCGAGCGCCGCGCGGTACGCGTCGACGATCGCCGGGATCTCGATCGTGTCGAGACGGATGCCGAGCCGGCGCGAAACGTCGACGGCGTCCTCGATCGAACCCGGGCTCGAGTACGCGGAGGGCATCGCCAGGGCACGAACCGCGCCCGCTCCGAGCGCGTCGACCGCGATCGTGGCCACGAGCGCCGAGTCGATCCCCCCCGAGAGCCCGATCGCGACCTCCCGGAAGCCGTTCTTCCGGACGTAGTCGCGGACGCCGAGCTCGATCGCGCGGTACACCTCGGCCGGACCCTCCGGCCATGCCGGACCTCCACGGCCGGCGTCGCACAGGTCGACCACCAGCAGGTCCTCCTCGAAGCGCTCCGCCCACGCGACGACGGTCCCGTCGGGCGCCATCACGAGCGATCCGCCGTCGAAGACGAGCTCGTCCTGTCCGCCGACGACGTTCACGTACGCGATCCACGCGCCCGTCTCGGCCGCGCGGTCGCGGAGCACGTCGTTGCGGCCGTGGACCTTACCGACGTCGAACGGCGATCCGTTGATGTTCGCGACGAACGCCACGCCCGCGTAATCGTCGAACGGCGGGCCGGGGAGCCATGCGTCTTCGCAGACCGAGATGCCCACGTCGTCCCCGCCGATCGCGACGCGTGCGCTCGCCGTGCCGGGGACGAAGTACCGCTTCTCGTCGAACACGCCGTAGTTGGGGAGCTTGCATTTGGCGTAGCGGGTGACGACCCGCCCGCCGCGCAGCAGCGCCGCGGCGTTGTGGAGTCCGGCGGCGCCTCGGTCGACGAAGCCGACGACGACATCGCACCCGTCGGCGGTCTCCTTCGCGAGGCGCTCGAGCGCCGCCAGGTTGTCGTCGACGAACTCCGGCCGCAGCACGAGGTCCTCGGGCGGATAGCCGGTGATCGCGAGCTCCGGGAAAAGGACGACGTCGGCGCCTTCGGCGGACGCGCGGGCGGCCCAGTCGGCGATCCGTTCGACGTTGCCGTCGAGGTCGCCGACCGTCGTGTTCAGCTGACCGAGCGCGATGCGGACCACATCAGGAAGCGTACGGGAACCGCGGAGCTACTCGATCCCGCCGATGTCGACGTTGTACGCCTCCCACACCAGGTCGGCGCCCCGTTGCCGATGACGGATCACCGACCCGATGAACCGCTGGAGGTCGTCGCGAGCCTCGTCGAGCGGCCACGCTTCCTTCCCGATGTCGACGTGCTCGAGCCGGGTGATCGTCTCCTCGATCTTCTTCACGATCTCGGGATGCTCCTCGCGGAGCCTTCGGACGTTCCCGTCCAGCCGCGGAGCGCGCTGCAAGATCTCGTCGTAGAGCCCGTCGGGCTTCTCGGTGACGAGGACGTGCTGCGCGAACGCGTCGCGGACCTGCTCCATCTCGGCGAGCACGCTGGCCGTCCACTGCGGGATCCGGCCGGCCGCCGGCGAGGAGATCGCCTCCTCGAGGTGGACGATCGCGTCGTGCAACGTCTGTCGCCGCTGCCGCGCTTCGCTGAGCGCTTGGCTGAGCTCGTCGTTCGCGTCCATGTCTCCACGGTAACGGGTCTGACGATCCAAGCGCAACGGGGGGGAGGGGGCGCGGCGCCGTTCCGGCGCCGCGCCCCGACCCTCCTACTTCCAACCGGTGATGTCGAGCACGACACCGACCCCGGCGATGCTGTGCTGGACGCTGACGAAGAAGTGGGTCCCACTGGCGTCGAAGATCCC
>Ga0075423_10006059_pt1 | contig 11330 bp, 9 predicted proteins | sample SoiMethybrSBSTD2_FD_80114 | JGI IMG/M metagenome (GOLD analysis project Ga0075423, IMG submission 80114) | Bulk soil microbial communities from a Populus tree surrounding site in Tennessee, USA - Soil MetaG P. TD hybrid SBSTD2 | ecosystem: Environmental > Terrestrial > Soil > Tree plantation...
CGATGCCGATCGAGCGAAGGTTCACCTCGAATCTGCCCGCGTGGTACGCCGTGTCGTCTTCATTGACAAGCTGTGCGATGCGACCATCCTGCCCGATGACGTAATGCGCCGAGAGGATGCTCGCGGGGTCTTTGAAACGGCGTATCGCGCCTTCGAACATCACGACCGTCCAGTGGTCGACGATGAGCTCTACCGCACTGCCATCGCGGCCGACTGTGTAGTTGCTCTGTGGGATGGGGCCGCGCCACTGGGTGCCCACGAAGGGCGTAACGGCTGCCGTGCATCTTCGGTGTGGCAGTGTTGCCGAATCACGCGACGCGGAATCGATGACGCGACGCGCTGACCTCGCCGAACTCCAAGGGCTGTGTTGAGGTAGTAAGGGCGGCGTATCCTTCCCGCTTGTCAGGGGGCGGGGTTTACCGCAAGGAGTCTCTAGATGAGGAAACGTGTCGCACTGTGCCTTCTGGTCCTGTTGACGGTCGCCGCGTGCACGCCGCCGACGAGCTCGGCCACACCGAGTCCGAGCCAGGCGGTGAAGAAGACAACGCTACGGCTGCCTGAGGCAGCGAAGATCGTCAACACCATGGATCCGGGCATCAGCTCGGGCGGCGCCGGGCTCGAGGAGATCCAGAACATGTTCGAGGGGCTCGCGTACGTCGACCAGGTGACCGGCGAGATCAAGCCGGGCCAGGCCGAGAAGTGGACGATCTCACCGGACGGCCTCACGTACACGTTCAACCTCCGCGCCGGGCTGAAGTGGTCGGACGGACAGGCCTTGAAAGCGTCCGACTTCGAGTACGCGTGGAAGCGCGCGACCGATCCGGCGACGAAGTCTCGATACGCGCAGACGCTGTGGCCGGTGAAGGGCGCCGAAGCCTTCGGGACCGGCAAGGGCACGGCCGAAGGGATGGGAGCGAAGGCGACCGACGACCGCACCTTCGTCGTGACCCTGGAGAGACCTGCGCCGTTCTTTATGCATCTCGTCGCGACGTGGACCGCGTATCCGGTGCGCAAGGACACGATCGACAAGAACGCCGAGAAGTGGACGCTCAACAAGGACACGTACATCTCGAACGGTCATTACCGGCTGGTGGAGTGGAAGCCCGAGCAGAGCATGACCGTCGAGAAGAACCCGAACTACTGGGGCGAGAACAACGGTCCCGACACCATCGTGTGGACGCTGTTCGACGACCAGGCCGCGAAGTCGCCCGTCGCGTACGAGGCCGGGGAGCTTGACCGTGCGGTCCTCGTCGGTGCTGACATCACCCGTGCGAAGGCGGACCCGGTGCTCAGCAAGGAGATCAAGAAGTTCGAGCGGCAGGGCTCGCAGTGGATCATCCTTGACACCACGAACCCGCCGTTCAACAACGTGAAGGTCCGCCAGGCGCTCAGCATGGCCACCGACGCGAAGCGACTCAACGAAGTGGTCCTGAAGGACGCGTACTTCAATGCCGTCTCGATCGTCGCGCCGGGTATCCCCGGACAGAAGACGTCGAACGCGCTCGGATATGACATGGCTAAGGCCAAGCAGCTCCTGTCCGAGGCCGGGTATCCCGACGGGAAGAACTGGCCGGCCAACGTGAAGTTCACGTTCGCCTCGGGCGCGGCTGAGACGAAGGCGATCGCCGAGGCGATCCAGGGCATGTGGAAGTCCGCGCTCGGGATCGACATCGTCCTCGAGCCGATGGAGGACAAGGCTTTTGACAACTGGCGCACGACGCGCAAGGACCAGCCGTTCCACATGTACGTCAGCGGCTGGGGCTCGGACTACGAGGATCCGAACAACTGGTACAACCTGCTCTTCGACTCGAAGGCCGATTTCTTCTACGCCCACTGGAAGAACGCCGAGTTCGACAGCCTCGTGGCCGCAGGCCTGAAGGAGAACGACCCGGCGAAGCGCAAGACGACCTACGAGAGCGCCGACAAGATCATCAACGCCGAGGCGCCGTACATCACCTATTACCACTGGGCGCGCTTCGACCTGATCAAGCCGTATATCGAGGGCCTCAACCATTACCGCGTCCTGGGACGGATCCAGGGCTACCTCGTCCGCGTGAAGAAGTAGTCATGGCGGGGCGGAGGCCGCCGGATCGGCGGCCTCTGCCCCGCGCGGCTCTGCATCGATGACGACATTCATCGTCCGCCGCGTCCTCTGGATGATCCCGAGCCTCCTTGTCGTTTTCACGCTCACCTTCGTTGTCGTGCACGCGACGCCCGGCAGCCCGTGGGACGAGAGCGAGAAGCCGCTCCCGGAGGCCGTCAAACAGAACCTCGCGAAGCAGTACCACCTCGACGATCCACTGCCCAAGCAATACGCGGACTACCTCATCAACGCGTTGCACGGCGATCTCGGGCCGTCGTATCGGAGCGTCGAGCGCTCGGTATCGGAGATCATCGCTGCGACGCTGCCGGTGTCGGCGCAGCTCGGCCTTGCGGCGATGCTGTTCGCGCTGCTCGTCGGGATACCTCTCGGCACCCTTGCCGCGGTGAAACACAACACCTGGGTCGACTACACGGCGTCGCTCATCACCGTGAGCGGACTCGCGACCCCACCATTCGTGCGCGTCTCGCTCTTGATCGTGGCCCTGTCGCTCGGCGTTGCCTGGCTCCCGACCGGCGGCTGGAACGGCATCTGGGACGTGCGCGCGATCATCCCGACGCTCGCGATCGGTCTCGGGCCGGCCGCCATCCTCGCCCGCTACACCCGGTCCAGCCTCCTGGAGGTCCTGGGGCAGGACTTCATACGCACCGCCCGCGCCAAGGGGCTGCGAGAGCTGATGATCGTGGTCCGCCACGCGATGAAGAACGCGCTCATCCCCGTGCTGACGGTCGCCGGCGTCACGCTCTCGAACGTCATCACCGGCGCGTTCTTCGTCGAGCGCATCTACGGCGTCCCGGGGATCGGCCGGCAGTTCGTCGACAGCGTGACCGGACGCGATTACCCGCTGCTGCTCGGCATCGTGCTCATCTTCGCGATCCTGATCTCGGTCGTGAATCTCCTCACCGACATCTCCTACGGCTACGCGGACCCGCGGATCCGCTATCGATGACGAGGACGGTCGCGACCCCTTCGCTCGCGCTGCCGCTCGCGCGACGACCGACGGGCCTCTGGCGCGACGCCTGGCACCGGCTCACCCGGAACCGCGCGGCCGTGGTGAGCCTCGTGTTCGTCGTGCTCTTGATCTTCGTCGCGCTCTTCGCGAACCTGGTCGCCCCCTATCCCTTTGAGCGCCAGGATCTTGAGAGCACCGATCTCGGTCCCAGCGCGGCCCACCTCTTCGGTACCGACCTGCTCGGCCGCGACGAGCTCAGCCGCATGGTGTACGGCAGCCGCATCTCGCTCGCCGTTGCGCTGGTGGATGTGCTCATCGTCGTGTTGATCGGCGTGCCGCTCGGGCTCGTAGCGGGGTTCTTCGGCAAGTGGCTGGACACGTTGATCATGCGGACCGTCGACGTGCTGCTCGCCTTCCCCAGCCTGCTGCTCGTCATCGTGGTCATCACGTACTTGCGCGCCGTGCTCGACCAGCCCACGGGGCCCGTGCTGGCGGTCATCGGCGGTCTCGACAACCTGACCGGCGGTCTTCTTGGAGTGTTCATCGCGCTCGGTCTGGTGTCGTGGCTGACCGTGGCGCGCCTGGTCCGCGGCCAGGTCCTCTCGCTCAAGGAGAAGGAGTTCGTTGAAGCCGCGCGCATGGTGGGCGCGTCGAACCTCCGCATCATGGCGCGGCACCTTCTCCCGAACACGCTCGCGCCGGTGATCGTTGCCGCGACCTTCGGCATCCCCGGCGCGATCGCGACCGAAGCTGGACTCTCTTTCCTCGGGCTCGGTGTGCGCCCGCCGCTGCCCAGCTGGGGCATCCTCATCGCCGAAGGGGTCCGCAACATGCGCGCGTTCCCGCACGAACTGCTGTTCCCCGCTGTTGTCCTCGCGCTCACGCTGATCTGCTTCAACTTCCTCGGCGACGGGCTGCGCGACGCGCTCGACCCGAAGCTGAAGGTGGACTAGGCGCGACTCGCCGGCGGCCGAAAGGCGAGGGTCTCGCTGAGTCCGATGTAACCCAACGCGCGGAGCTCCTGGTGCGAGCGCTCAACAGCCTGCCCACCATTCATCTCGCCGCGGGCCGCGGTCGCGAAGGCTCGCGCGAGACCGCTACCGCGCGCCGCCGCCTGATCGAGCCGATCGAGCGGAGCCGCGAGGTCGACCCACCGCTCCTGGACCACGAGCGCCATCACGAGTCTGAGGCCCACAGGATCGATGACTTCCCGATCCCACACCGCGCCTGATCGGCCGAACGCCGCGGTCGAAAGTGCAGTGCAGTCACGGCCCATGACCGAAAGAGGCAGGATCAGGTCTGCGTCGCGCACCGCGGCGGACTCAGGGACCATCCGGGCGACGAATTCGTTGATCCGCATTGGTGAGGGACGGCCGCGGATCGAGTCGGCAACGACCGCGTAGCCGGCCGCACCCGCGGCCGCGAGGCACAGCTGCGCGCTCGGATTCGCCCTCACCAGCTCGATCAGCTCGCGGCCGAGCACGCTGAGGTCGTCCCACGCTCCGCGGGCGAAGAGCACGTGCGATACGAGTGCGATGGCATGACTACGCAGGTGCGCACTGCGACGTGTCGCGACCTGCGTCAAGCGGCCGCTCATCCGCTCGACCTCGGCCAGATCCCCCGCGAGGTAACAGGTCAGGCCACGCCACCACAACACTTCGACCTCGTTGGCCCACGCGCCCTGCGCCACGAGCTCATCGACCCGGCGGTATGTGTCCTGCGCGGCAGCGATCTCACCCGACCACATCTGCACGATCGCGAGGCGCTGCAGCGCATTGGCGTGAACACGAGGATCCTTCGACCCGTGGACGATATCCAGAGCTTCGTCAACTGAGGCCGTGTCGCTGAAGAGGTGGCCGTGTTGCACCAGCAGCCGGGCGAGCGAGACTGTGTCGCTCTCGTTGCGTGCCGCTTGGAGCCCTTCATTCAGGAGTCGACGGACGTCGCTCAGGTCGGGAAGGTTCCGGAAGTATCCGTACTGGAACATCGTGAGCTCGATCGCATCGGCATAGAGCGCGGCGGGCGCGGCCTTGCCTGAGGCCTGGTACGCATCGATGGCGCGCAGCCGGTGCGTCCACGCCTCATCTCCCATCGAGGATCGCCAGAACGCACTCGCAAGCGCGTCTTCGGCCCGACCCCGATCAGCGGGGAGCTTCGCAAGGGAGATCGCGCGCTGCAGGAACTCGACGGCGCGCTCGTGCGAATCCTGATCGACGAAGCGCTGACCTGCCTCGACGTGCGCGTCGATCGCTTCGCGACGCATGTCGCCAAGGGTCGGTGTGTCCTGCCACACCCATTCACCATCTGGCGGGCGCAAAGCCTCCCACCAGTGGTGTGCGAGCGCGGCCGCATCCGCATGGTCAATACCGTCACGGGCGAAGATCGCATGAAGACGCATCCGATCCCGCAGCGTGAGGCGGTGATACGCAACCTCGTGGACGAGCGGATGGTGGAAGCGGAATCCGCCGTCAACCGCTCGGAGGTAGCGGAGGTGGACGAGCCGGGCGAGCGACGTTGTGACCTCGGGTATCTCCCGACCGGCGAGCAGGGCGGCGTCGCGCACGCCGAACATCTCGCCGGCGACAGACGCGTGCTGCAGAAGGTCGCGGTCGGCGATCGGCAGCTCGTCCAGGCGCGCCCCGATCGCGCCCTGGACCGTGACCGGGATGTCGTCCCGTTCGCTCGCGTGCGATCGAGCGAGCTCGATCACGAAAAGCGGATTGCCTTCCGCACGGAGGGTCGCGCGTTCATCGGTCGCGCCGGCGCTCATCGCGAGCGCCGCGGCATCGGCATCGTCAAGAGGGCCGATGTCGATGGTCATCCGATCGCGACCCGGTCGAAGAGGCGCATCTTTGAACTCGGGACGGGCCGCACCGATGACTAGAACGGCGATCCCGGCCTCGGACGTGATGCGACCCAGGAGCCGGACGAGCTGCGGGTCGGCCCAATGGAGATCATCGATCCAGATCACGACCGGGCGGTCCGCTCCGAGCCCTCCGAGATAACGCCGCCACACAGCGGCCAGCGCTTCGAGCCGCTCAGTCGGACTGAGGCTCACGAGCCGCGGATCGACGAGGACGCCAGAGCTGTGCGCGAGCCCGGCGACCGTGTCCGCTCGCTCGGCCGGATCCAGGATCAATTCCGCGATGCGGCCGTGCAGTGCTTCCGCGGTCGGGGGTCCGACGTCGCCGCTGAGGAGCTGGTGCAGAGGCGTCTGGGCCCCGAGCTCCGCACCGGGACGGCAGCGTGCGCGTAGCACGTGTGCCTCGCCGTCGACCGATGCGATGAACTCCTCGGCGGTCCGCGTCTTGCCTTGGCCGGGTGGCGCGATGAGAAGTGCGAAGACCGCCTCGCCCGAGGCCGCGCGTTCCAGAGCGGCTCGAAGGAGCTCGAGCTCGCGTCGTCTACCGACGAACGACGGGCGCGCGGCGAGTCCGGTCTCGGCGCGCACGAGTGAGGCGATGGAGATCGTGCCGATGCCGTCGACATCGCGCTGCCCACGACCGACGAACTCGGCCGTTGCCGACGTGGCCTCGCGGCAGACCGGCCCGACGAGGACCTCGCCCGGCGTAGCGCTGTTGCGCAGACGTCCCGCGAGATTGATGCAGCTTCCAAAGGCCATGCCGTCACCCGTCGTCGCGATCGCGTCCAGGTCGACGAGCACCTCGCCGGTCTCCACGCCGATACGCAGCGCGGTGTCGGGATGTTGTGCTCCCCAGCGGAGGGCGCTCTCGGCCGCTCGTAACGCGCGTGTCGGATCGTCCGCATGCGTGACCGGCGCGCCGAACATCGCGAAGTACGAGCCCCCGGCGGATTTTTCCACGACCGCGCCCTCCGCTGTCGCGATCGCGCTCAGATCCTGGAGCGCCTGGTCGATCACCGTCTTCGTCCGCTCGGGGCCCAGCCGCGTCGACATGTCCGCCGACGGAATGATGTCGGCGAACAGGCAGGTCACGACCCGGTTCTCGGATCCGCGCGACAAAGGGGCTGCGGTGACTTCACCGACCGTGACCGTCCAGGTCGCGACCTGAGCCCGGGACCGCACGCCGAGCTTGTTGCGGATGTGCTCGACATGCGACTCGACCGTCCTATCTGAGATCACAAGCCGGTCGGCGATGTCGCGATTGGTCAGACCTTCAGCGACGTACGCCGCGACCTCACGCTCGCGCTTTGTAAGGCTGGTTACCTGCACTCAGCCATTCTCAGCCGACCTGTGCTGTTTCTCGGAATATCGGTAGTTTTCCGGATGTGCCGCCGGAGCGAAGGGTCGAATGTGTGGCTACGACCTTAAGGAGGACGAATGGACGCTCCGCGCGCGCTTCGCTCAACTTTCCTGGCATTCGGGGCTGTAGCCGCACTCGTATCGAGCGCGTGCGGTGGCGCGGCGACGCCGACAGCCGCCACCTTGGCGCCAACGACCGCACCGACGGTGGTCGTCGCGTCGGTGGCGCCGGCGATGCTGCTAACGCCGGCGAACTCCGTGCCGCAGCCCTTCGTGTGGGTAAAGGCATCGGCTGCGTTCCCGGCTGGTCTCGAGGTCATGGTGATGGAAGGCGACCCGAGCAAAGCCGGTGTTCCGTTCACGCAGCGACTCAAGTTCCCTGACGGATACGTGTTGCCACCGCATCAGCATCCGATCGAAGAGCACGTCACCGTGATCCAGGGAACATTCGTGATCGGCATGGGCGCTAGTGGCAAGCGTGAGACGGCTCTCGAGATGCCGACCGGCTCATTCATCTTGATCCCCGCGCTGACCCAACACTACGTCTTTGCGAAGGGCGTGACGATCACGCAGGTGCATGGCATCGGACCCAGCGGGATCGCGTATGTGAATCCGGCAGACGACCCTCGTAAGTAACGCGACCCACGTGACCACGACCGTGCCGCGAGGCACGGTCGTTGTCTGTGCGACGATCGTTAACGCGGCAGACCGTACTCCCGTATGACGTCGAACTCGTAGATCAGGCGACGCTCATCGATCATCGCCTGTAGGAATTCCTCGCGCGTCTTCAGTTTGCCGTACCACATGAGCTGTCCGGGCGGCGGAGGCGGCGTCATGCCGCGCTGCATGACCGAGAAGAGCTTCCAGCTCAGCTCCGGAACGTCCGGCCCGTCGAGGATCTTCACCGTCGCATCGATGCTGAGCGCTTCGCGACCGGATGCGAACACGATCAGCGTCGCGCGCGGGTCGCGGCGCAGGTGACGCGTGCGTACGCGGTCAGCGGTAGCGCTGCTCCATACCTTGCCATCGACCAGCGCGACCCCCACGCGCACCGCGTGCGGGCTGCCGTCGCGTCTGAGTGTGATCATCGCCGCGCTCCGGGCGGCCTCGAGGAACGTTCGCGCGGGTTCGCTCAGCTGCACATCGCCATGTTCGCGGGATGTGGCGAAACTCGCCAGCGCTAGCCGCCCCCTCAGGTTCCTGCCATGGGGTCAGCGGCGAGGCCCGACAGCCCCGCGAACACGACGAGTCCGATCACAAGCAGTACGACGGCGACGACCAGGAAGGGGCGGAGGGTGTCGGCGAGGGCCGGCCGCTGGGGCGCGGTGTGCAGGTCGGCAGGTGCCGGAGTCCCGGTCGTGTTCATGGCTACCTTTATACGACCCATGTCCTTGTCGCGGAGCTCTGATTTCGCCAAGCTCTGGAGCGGTTACACGATCGCAGTGATCGGGAGTCAGATCACGGTGCTCGCGTTGCCGCTCACAGCGATCCTCGTGCTCGGAGCGAGCGCGACCGAGACCGGGCTGCTGGTCGCAGTGCGCTTTGCGCCTGCGCTCGGCCTTGGCCTGGTCATCGGTGCGTGGGTCGATCGGCTGCCCCGGCGTCCGATCATGGTCGTCTCCGAGATCGGGAGCGCGCTCGTTATCGGTTCCGTGCCGGCTGCGGCCGCGCTCGGCATCCTCGGCCTGCCGCAGCTCTACGTCGTCGCGTTCCTTGCCGGCGTCTTCTTCATCGCGACGGAGTCCGCGCGCACGGCGCTCGTCCCGACGATCGTAGGGCGGGACCGGCTCGTCGCAGCGAACAGCCGGCTACAAGGATCGAGCGCGGTCGCGCAGGTCGCCGGTCCCTCTCTCGCCGGTCTGCTCGTGCAGGCGCTCACCGCCCCCACAGCGATGCTCTTCGACGCATTGACGTTCCTCGCGTCCGCCGCGCTGCTCGCGAGCGTGCGAGTTCACGAGACGGTGACGCCTCGCGCTGTGGACAGTCGACTGTGGCACGAGATCGTCGAAGGACTGCGTTGGATGCGCGGGCACCAGATCGTGTTCCGCTCGGTGGTCGCCATCGCGCTCGCGAACATCGAGTGGTATGCGGTCCAGGCGATCCTCGTTGTCTACGCCACGCGTGAGCTCGTCCTGCCGCCCGTGCTGCTCGGGATCGCGATCGCGGCGATGGGCCCGCTCAGCCTCGTCGGGGTCGCGCTCGTCGGACCACTGACCGCGCGCTGGGGCCTTGGCCCGGTCATGATCGCCGCGCTGTTCCTCGAGACTCTCAGTCGCCTTCTTCTTCCGTTCGCCTCCGGCACGCCCGTCCAGGCTGCGGCGGTGCTCGCCGTGTCGCAGGCGCTCCTCGGACTGACCGTTCCACTGTGGACCGTGACTTCCAACAGCTTGCAGCAGGCGGTGACGCCGGAGCGGCTGCTCGGGAGAGTTGCCGCGGCCACGCGCTTCGTCGGATGGAGCGTCGCTCCGCCCGCCGCGTTCGGGGCCGGGCTCCTCGCGGACGCGATCGGGCTCCGCCCGACGCTCTTCGCCTCGGCGGTCATCGCCGCGGTGGCATTCGTGTTCCTTCTGGCATCGCCGGTGCGGCGTTTCCGCAGTCCCGAGCCCGATCCACTACCCGTCTGAGTCATCGACCGCGTGCGGCGAGATGAAGGACTCCGAAGATCGCCGCGAGTGCGGTGAGGCTGATCCCAAGGCTGGACACGTCGGTCGCCTGCAGGACCAAGCCGATGGCCGCGGGCAGCACCGCGCCGCCGATCATGCCAGCCGCGACCAGGTAGCCGATGACGTGCGGGGCCGCCGCGCGGCCGACGCGCCGCGGGATCAGATACAGGAGCAGCGGGACGAACACCGAGAGCGAAAGGCCGATGCTCGGTAGCGCGATGAGTGCGGCGATCGGTGGCGGGAGGATCCAGAAGGCGATCGCGCTCGCGATCGCGCCGGCCACGCTGAGATCGACGAGCTGCGCGGCCTGGATCCGGTCGCCGACGAGCGCGAGCGCGATGCGACCGGCCGCGAGCGCGGACCAGTAGAGGAAGACCGCAAGGCCGGCGACGCCCTCGTTCAGAGCGCCGTCGACGGTCAGCCGCGTGAAGCTCCATTGCCCGGCGCCAAGCTCGATCCCGACGTACACGAACATGAGCGCGCCGCCCATGACCGACGCTCGGCGCGCGCCGCGGGCCGCGATCGGCGCGTCCTCCGTTTCCGGTGTCGCCGTTAGGTCGTCACGTGCGAGATACATCGCGATCCCGAAGGTGATGAACGCGAGCGCGGCGGCCGCATAGCCGAGCCGCCACGAACCTGCGATCACGAGGACGAGCCCGATCAGAGGTGGCCCGAGCGTCGCACCGACCGCCCACGACGCGTGCAGCGCACCCATGAAGCGAATGCCGCGCCGCAGAGCGGCCTCGGTGTTGAACGCGGCATCGAGCAGACCGAGTCCCGCGCCGAGCACCGCGGCCGCGATGATGATCGTTGACCAGGTCTGCGCCAGGGTGAACAACAGGAGTCCGCCCGCAGCGAGCCCGGTCGGCAAGAGCAGCAGCGCGACCGTGCCGAATCGCGCTCGGACGACGCCCGATACGGCGCTCGAGCCGAACTCGGTGACCGTCATCGCGGCGAGCACGACGCCCAGACCTGCGAGCGGTGCGTCGAGCTCAGTGCGCATGAATGGCCACGCGATCCCGAGCATGCCCGTAGGCAGCCCGAGGATCACGAAGCCGCCGAAGGCGATGGTCGCCGTCCTCATGCGCATCGCGCGCAACGTACTTGAGATGGTCAGCCGAGCGCGAGCAGCACGACCCCCACGACCATCGCGCCGGCGCCGATCAGGCGTCTCTGTCCCTGAACCTCCGCCAGCACGCGCGCGCCGAGCAGCGTGCCGAAGAGGATTCCCGTCTCGCGGGCCGGCGCGACATACGACACCGGGCTGATCGCGAGGGCGGTGAGCATGAGCAGATAGGAGAGACGGCTGATGATGCCGACGGTCACTACGGTCCACCGCCGCGTCGCCCACACCTCCGCCACCTCTGCCCGGCGGCGCCACGCCACCGGCGC
>Ga0075423_10006062_pt1 | contig 11329 bp, 3 predicted proteins | sample SoiMethybrSBSTD2_FD_80114 | JGI IMG/M metagenome (GOLD analysis project Ga0075423, IMG submission 80114) | Bulk soil microbial communities from a Populus tree surrounding site in Tennessee, USA - Soil MetaG P. TD hybrid SBSTD2 | ecosystem: Environmental > Terrestrial > Soil > Tree plantation...
AGAGGCTCCCGCCAGTTTGTCCTGTTCCTCAGCAAAGCGAGAAACTTCCTTGTCGCCTTTTTTCAGAACATACTCAATTGTAGCGGATGGCTTGTTCGTCTTTTCGTCCACGGCCAGATTATAGATCTGGAAATAAATCCCCATCGTCTTATTTCTTTCAAAACTGTCTTTCAGGTTGGGATAAACCTTGGAACCTCCAATCACGAATTGGCCTGCGGCCACCTGCTTTAACGAAAGCTTCTGGATATCATCGGCCAAGATGATGCTGCTAGTTGAGAGCTTATCCTCTTCATACTTGGGAACGCTGAAGCCCTTGTAAATCGTTCCCACGTTCCCGCTATTAAGATCTTTCAGCACCAACTCCAGCTTGTAGAGCCCGGAACGGAGGGGCAAGGCCTTCTGATAACGGGACGATTTTTCCAACGTCTGCTTAAAGAGAGACTCAGGAGTTTCGACCGTGACGACGTCCTCGAACACCTGTGCCACTCGACCCGTGATGGTTGAGATTCTCCCATAAACATTGACGACCGACCGTTGCACACCTTCCTTGTCTTGGAAAGTCAGGTCTTTGTGCTGAACCTGAATCGTGATGGGTGTCAGAACAGTGTCTTCAGTGATCTTAATGAAGTCGGTTCGGTAATCGAATGGCAAAAGGTTGTAAGAGATCTTAGTATTGACGACCGTTTCGAGGTCTTTGAACTTGATCTGTGGCGGCCTCTGGAGAGCCACATACTGCTGTAACCGTTCAAACTCATTGTAGCGAATCCCGCGGCCTCCCATGGCCTGTCCCAAATGAGTTCCATCGGTATTGTTGAAGCGGTCCGCCTTACTGGCCAACCCCATGGCTTCCATATCAGTCAAGCCCGCGTTGGGCACATAGAGCAGGGCGTCCTTTTCGGCTGGATCCAAAGCGATTCGGTACTCGCCACTCATGGTGGGATCGACAAATTCAATGATCACTTCGTTGCCTAGACTCTCTCCCTCAAGATACCGATAGCGCCACGTCTCGAACGGGAAAGTGCTGGTCGTTCCCCCACCCTCCTCTGGCGGCCGTAAATAGCTCCCGCCACTTGGGTGCGACTCAATCTGGTCTGGAGGTCCCCAGGTAATATAGATGCGTCCACGGTCCGTCTTCCATCCAGGTTTTCCCGAGGCAAACCTCTCGTTCGCATAAGCGATGCGACGATAATGTTCGTCCCGAAATTCATTCTCGATCGTATCCGGACTGGGGTCTCTCCGCAGCCAGAACTGTTCTATGAACTGGTAACGTTCCTCATCAGTCGTCAAGCGTTTGAAGGCTGCTTTTTCCTCGTCGGTAATGATATAAACGACGTCCTGATCCAGCCATTTCTTGAGAAACTGATCGGAAGTCTCCTGCCGTAGCGACTTCTCACGATCCTTATCCTTTTTCTTGTCCGCCATCAGGGACAAGGAGAACATGGCAAGGATCAGCAGGAACGAATACGCAAAGATCTTTTTGGCTTTCGTATGTAGGCTCATAGGGACACCACTGATGGTCGAGAGGGTTAAATAATAAGAATACAGTCACAATTATAAAAGAGCCGCGAGCTAAGTCAATAGGATTATTGGAAGTAAGCTGATTTGACACCTTTGACTAACTAACTGTTTTTCTCGCATGGATGCCAAGCAGCCGGAAGAGGTTTTCCAAGAAAATCTTGGGTGTTCGGTGGTTTGGGTTGCCGCACCCGGACGGGAATCTTCCGATGTCGGCTGCCTGAAGAAGCAGATGAGCCCGGGCGCGTCGAAAGAATCCTTGCGGCTTGTCCAATTAACGTGAAGAAGACTGCCCGTCCACGGCTTCGCTACCTGTCCTTCCTAGAATGTGATCCTCATGGCAAATTGCAGTTGCCTGGCGCCGGAAGTACCGTCTGATCGACCTACCTGAGCGGTCGAAGCACCAAAGGTTCCCGGGTCTTGGAACAGATTGCCGGGCTGGTCGAAGTGGACACGATTCCAGACGTTGTAGAACTCAAATCGAGTTTCGAGCTTGACTCGCTCGCCCAAGCTGGTGCGTTTGGAGATGACTGCATCAAAATTGTTGACTCCGGGGCCACGGAAGCGATTCTTGCCCAGATTGCCAGCGCGCCCAAAGGGTGCGATATCAAAGAACTCCCTTCGCGGCCCGGTCTGAAGCCGGGGGTCCTGATCCGAAACTGCATTAGCAGGATTGGCCGTTCCCAGATAGTCCACTCGCGAAGAGAGAGTTGTATGTGCTGTATCTACGTTGCCAAAGATGTCAAAGGGAATGCCACTGCTGAACGTTGTGATTCCGGCAAGTTGCCAGCCTTCCAATATTTTTCCAATTACTCCCTCCTTCAGCAATGCACGGCCACGGCCGAAGGGCAACTCCCACACGTAATTGATAGCCAATCGCTGAGTAACATCAAAGTCCGAATTGCCACGCTCCCCGCGTATATTGAACGGGTCTCTGGGAAGGCTGCGATTGTTTTCGGCGGGATCGATTGGATCTCCAGCATCATCGATAGCATGAGACCAGGTGTAGGCTCCTTGAATCTGGAGTCCGCGGGAGAGTCTCTTCGTGACGTTGGCCTGGAGAGCATGGTAACTGGAGTTGGCCTGAGTCGTATTCATGATCGCCGGATTGTTTCCGCCCAATGCATTATTGACCACAGCATTGAACGGCAATGCGTTGAACTCTTTTCCAAAACGCAGGTTTGTAAACTGCAAGTCTGCTTCGCTGCAATTGAAGGCATTGTTGGCGTCTGAACAGTACGTGACGAGCTGCTGAACCAAGGCAGGCTGTGGTGGATTGGCATCCACGGATCGAAAAATCTTGGTCCCTTTAGTGCCGACATAGTTCACTTCTACTGTCAGATTGGCAAACAGCTCCTGCTGAATACCTAAGTTCCAGCTCTGGCTGTAGGGCGTGCGCAGATTGTGATCGAAAAGGACCGGAGCGATGCCGGCGCCGTCCTCTACCGTAGCTGAGGCGGTCTGAGTTTGGGGAAGGGCGAGGGTCGTCACCGTGTCAAAAGGAATATTCGCGGGGATGTTGAAATAGTCTTGCTGGAAGGGTGGATTGGCGGAAGAGTTACTTAACAGGTTTCCAAATACCCGGTCATGGAAAAGGCCGTAACCAGCTCTAATAGAAGTTTTGCCCTTTTTGAAAGGGTCCCAGGCAATACCGACACGCGGTTCCCAGTCTTTTAGATTGTTCTCATAAAGTTTGTTGCCGCTGCCTGGCCCCACAATATCGAAGGTGAACGGCGCCGGGCCGGCTGGATTTCCAAACAGTGTGGAAAGGTTATTGTTGACTTCGAAAGGTACCGCGTTGAATTGGTAACGTACCCCGAAGTTGAACGTGAGGAAGGGAGTGATCTTAAAGGAGTCCTGGGCGAAGAAGTTGAGTTCCCGCTGGCGGAACCCGCGCAGATCGTCGGCTGTTCTGAGTCCAGACTTGTTGAAAAATTGCGACTGAGTCTCGAAACCGACTGCGCCGAAAAGGCTCCAGATCATATCCTGTAGCGTTGTAGACCCAATCTCATCCGGATTATGGGGATCAAGAGGCGTTGTTGCTGGCTGGCCAAAATTCGAAAAAATACTGAAATCGGGGGCGGAACGGGAGAAAAAGGAACTGAAGCCATTTGAATAGACGAACCGAACTTCACCTCCGAACTTGAGCGTGTGTCTCCCATGAATCCAGGTGAGGTTGTCGCGGAAGTGAGTGGTACCGGTGGCTCGTCCTTGGCCGTTGCTGTCTCCAAGCTGGATACATCCAAAGCCGATCAGTCCTGCAGAGTCGCTCAGTCCGGGCAGAATGTAATCGCGGCCGCGGCCGACCGCATCCTTAGGTCCAAAGCTGTCAAAGACGTCGACTCCGGTGCAATGGAAAGGCACGTTGACGCGATTGTAGCCAAAGCGAAACTCGTTAATCAGTGTGGGACTAAAGGTTGAGGTTAGACCGAGCGTGAAATTCTGAGTACGAAAATTCTCGGTGAAGCCTCCCAGCCCCGGCAGAAAATCGTCGGGATCGTCGAAGTCGCCGCTATTGTAAGTGTAGCGACCTGACAAGCTGTGACGTGGCGTGAGCTGATGGTCGATCCGGACGGTGAAATCGTTTCCGTTGTCCTTCGTGGAACTCGTGAACCGATAGATGCCGCGTACATCATCTACTTTTTCTCCGTTCGGGTTTGGGTATAAAGCTAGAATCTTCTGAATCGTCGGATCCAGCGCTAATCCAAACAGATTGTTGGGCGAGGTGGGAGTGCTGACGTCCACAGGGAACCCGTCAAAAGTAAACCTACCTGTCTTGAGCTCCGGTGTGGGAACCGTGCTCTCGTTGATCCTGCCAGTGCGAAAACGTCGAAATTCCTGGTTGACAAACCAAAAGGTCTTATCCTTTTTCAGCGGGCCTCCAGCGGAATAGCCAAACAGATTGCGAACGAAGTGCTCCGTTTCGGAAGTTGGATTGAAAAAATCGCGGGCAGCCGTGGCGTTGTAACGCCCGAACCAGTAAGCATCGCCGTGCAGATCGTTGCTTCCGCTCTTGCTGACGATGTCGATGATGGCGCCGGTGTTGCGACCGTATTCAGGCAGGAAGCTGCTGGTGATCACCCGAAATTCGGCGGTCGAGTCGGGGTTGAGCGCACTAAACCCAAAGCCTTGACCGGGAACATCGGTGTCATTGTTATCGGTCCCGTCCAACAAAAAGTTGTTGTTACGCTCGCGCGAACCGTTGACGGAAAACCCTCCCAAACGTGTATTGCTCTCCATCGTCCCGGGAGAAAGCAAAACCAGCTGATAAGGATCGCGTGTAATCAGCGGCAGGTCCGTGATTCGACGCGAATCTACAATGTTGCTGAGCTGCGCAGTGCTGAGCTCAATGGGTGCGATCTCCTGGCCGCTCACCTCGAGGGTTTCGACCACCTCGCCAAGTTCCAGCGGCAGATCGACCGTAAGCACCTGAGCCACAGTCAAAGTAACCTCGGCGTACTTCAGCCTCTTGAAGCCGGCCTTCTCGGCAGAGATTTCATACACTCCTGGAGCCAGGTTTTCCACGCGGTAGCTGCCTACACTGTTGCTCTCCAGTGTACGAGTGGCATTCGTAGCGGTATTGCGGAGAGTAATCGTTGCCCCCGGAACCACCGCGCCGCTCGGTTCGGTGACTGTGCCGGTGATGGAAGCAGTCTGAGCGTGAAGGAAGGACGGTGAGATTAGGAGGCAGAATACGAAGGCAAACAGCGATTTGATTCGTGACATTGAACTTTTTCTCCTTGAATAGGTGATAGGGATTCGCAGCACCACATCAGTGCCGAGGCCGTCCTGGGGCAATATGGCTTGCAATGTGTTTTCCAAGGACAATGAGTTGAGGGGGCGATTAGCCCAACCTGGGCTTAGGGAATTACAAAAAGAGGGGAACCGATGCGTTGGTTCCCCACAACAGTGTTGGAGCTTTGAGTCTCAACTGCAGGTTTTAGAACGTAAACTTCAGGACAATCTGAATCGAACGGGGATTGCTCGAGTATTGCTCCGACAGTTTGTTGAAAATCGGACTGCTGGGAATAAGGAACGACCGTGTATTTGTGGCAGAGGTCAGTCTCACCGTCCCGATATAGCCTGGCGTGAACTGGGGGTGGTTGACTGCATTGAAGAACTCTCCCCGAAGCTCGAACTTCTTGGTCTCCGAAATTGAAAACCGCTTGACAATGGACATGTCGAAATTGTTTATGCCAATCATGCGCAACGTGTTTCGCCCGCCATTGGCATACGCGCCATATCCAGCAGTGATGTAACGGGCAGAGGGATCGGTCGCCAGATATCCAACCACGGCGCCAGCGCTGTTCTTAAGTTCAGTGATGTCGCTACCCTTATTGGGATCGCCACTGGGATTGATGATGGTCCGATCCCCGGCTGAGTCCCCGTTAAGGTTGGAGTCAATACCGCTTTGCACCGTGGCATACTCCGGAGATTCGGCCGTGTACGAACCCACAAATGCAACATTGCCCAGAATATTCTTCTTGAACCAATTGGAGTCTTTTGAAAACCAAGGGACTTCCCAGATGCTACTGACCGTGAAGCGCTGGCGTCGATCCAAGGCTGAGGAGGCTTTGTCGGGTGCCAAATTCTGAAAATCCTGCTGCCGCCGAGGTGTTAAGATCGTGGAGAAGTGAGTGGCGGTGCTGTCATCGATATTGTGACTCCAGGTGTAGGCGCCAATAAGGGACAAGCCCCTGGAGAATCTGCGCGTGAGCTGCAGAGCCATTCCATGATAAGTGGAGTTACCAATCGGAGGCCAGGAAGTAATCTGACTGTTGAAACCATACTGGGCCCACTTGTTGTTTTGCAGGGCAAACATGTCGTCTTGAGTCACAGTAAGTGAGTCGAGCTCAACCTGAGATGGGGCCTGGAGATAGGTAGGCAGGTGTAAAGATTCGGTAACTGGTGCAATGCTATTAAGTCTGTTTTGCACCAGCAGGTGCACACCCCGCGTTCCTAAATACCGAGCGTCGAAGGTGTAGTCGTTTTTAAAGACGTGCTGCACACCAAAGTTCCACTGAATCGAATAGGGCAGCACTTGGTCCTGGATATAACTCGACGTCGCATCCCTGGCCTGCTCCGCCGTCAACTGCCCGGTCTGTTTTGCACTTTGGGGAATCCCACCCTGGGCTAGAAATGGTACTCGGTTAAACTCATTATCGTAGGCCGGACCGGTATCAATTGTTGGACTAAATTGCGGGGGATAACTAGTCGAGCCAACGTTATCAAAGATCACATCGTAATTAATTCCAAAACCGGCTCGGATCGAAGTGTTTCCGCTGCTTCCGGGCGAGTACGCGATGCCGACCCTCGGGCCAAAGTTTTTCTTCTGGGTTGTCGGTTCGTGAAATGTTAGCACACCTGGTACATCGGCGATCGAATTCAGTGCCTGAGCCCTAAAGGTATAGGGATTGGAGGTATACTCATATCGCAGTCCCAAATTGAGAGAGAGGTTAGGACGAATTCGAAAAGTGTCGTTGGCGAACCAGTAGATGCTGTATAGGTCACCATAGTACTGCGAACTTCCCACGTTCCGCTCCGCTATTGCGTCTGGAACCTGGTCCCGTAAGAAGAGATCGAGAACGGAATAGTCATAATCACCCCGTTCTCGCTGAATGAAATGCTGCGGGCTGATCACCTTGCGGTACTCCCCACCGAACTTGAAGGTGTGCTTGCCTTTCGTCCAGCTGAGATTATCAATCAATTGGTAGGTGTTCTGAATCTGAGACTGAGGAGTACTCCCCTCTGGACCAATACTCACGGATAGATCGTCGATTTCTATGTTTGGGAAGGCGTCCAAGCCTGGGTATTGAAAACCTTCGGGAATAGGATAATTTTTCGAGAGCCGAGTGTACCCAACACGAAACTCGTTGGATACGGCAGGAGAAAAGGTATGGTATTCCGAAGCTGTAAAAAGGTGATACCGGAACGGTGTTGCGACCCAGAAAGCCGGTAGGCTGGCGTCGGTAAACAACTGGTTTATCTTGTTGTTAATGTAGCGTCCGCGAAGTTTGTCTTTATCAGATATATTGTAGTCCATGCTGACCAACCAGGAATATTGGTTGGTGTAATTGGGCCCTGCGATGGGGAGTATGCCTATCGGAATGTCGACACCGGCCACAGTCGACGTGGCGCTGGCACTGGGCGCAGGAGCCATGTACTTTTTAAGCTGGTCTAAGTTAGTTTGCGATAGGCCGGGAATGGCCGAGAGCATATTGTAGCCCTGCGCAGTCGGGGAATAAACTGGCGAGCTGGGGGTCGTGATCTGACCATTTGGGGCGTATTCGAAATTGCCAAAATAGAATAGTTTGTTTTTGATGATGGGCCCGCCTATGGATCCTCCCACCCGGTTCTGGTCATAGCGCGGCTTATCGTAGATACCCTGCCTGAAAAATGACTGATCCAAAGCATTCAGCTTGCGATTTTGAAAATACTCGTAGAGGGACCCGTGTATTTCATTTGTGCCACTCCTGATGACGGTGTTGAATTGCCCTCCTGACGAGTGGCCAAACTCGGGCGAAAACTGGTTCTGCAATAGTGAGAACTGAGCAACTGACTCGTTGGGGACATACACCAGTGGTCCGGTAATCGCTTTGTCGTTATTGTCAACGCCTTCAATCGTGAAGTTGTTATTCATGGGCCGCTGTCCGCCAATGGACGGACCGGTTCCCTGACCTACGCCGCCGTTGCTTGCCACACCGGAACCAAGAAGGGCCAAGTTCAATACACCAAAGAGCCCGTTGGCCGAGCTCTCAATTGTAGGCATGTACTCTGCCGTCCTCGAATCATAATTAGCAGTGATCTGAGCTGTGGTTGTGTCAATGACTTCTGTAGCTGCCGAGACCTCCACCGCCGTGCTAAATTCGCCAACCTCCAAGGTCAAATTGAGAGCCGTAGTTCTGTTCAACTCCACCTTCACGTTTTGTAGTGTGAGCGTCTTAAAACCAGTGGATCTGGCTGTGAGCTTGTATTGCCCAACCGGGATATTACTGAAACGATACTGACCTTGAGAGTTTGAAGTGGTTTCCAGCTTGATACCCGTTGCGAGACTCTCCAGTTCAATATTTGTGCCGGCAACGACAGCGCCAGTAGGGTCAAGTACAGAGCCGATGATGTTCCCGTCGGTGGCCTGTGAGAAAATGAGGACAGCGCCGAGAAACGTCATCAAAAGAGCAGATGACACGGTCGAGACAATCTTTGTTGTTCTCATGACACCCTCCTATCAATTGTTTGTTAATACTCTTTTGAGACCGAGCATTGCTGCTCGTTAGAAGTTCTTTGTGAGTGAAGAAAGATTCTGTTGTCCAAACAATGAAGGTCCGCAGGATCTCGTCAGGGCCAAAAAGAGGGGGATGGAAAACGCGACGGCAGGGAATCCACTTACCATACTGAAAGCGCCGGATTGAGTCAGATCGAACACAAAATGAATGGCCTTAATTCATCCTTTGTGCCCCTTCATCTAGTGCAACCACTGTTCCATCTCGTGAGGAGTACAGCTCCCTAAGAACGATGTCTTAGAATCCGTTCATTTCAATGAAAATATCAATTCGAGTAATTCAATCATGATTCAGACGCGATCTGAAGTCAATACGATAATTCGTATGTCTTGATGGAAACATCCGAAATTGCATATACGCAAAACTCATTCGGCACACGGATTGGTTGATACTTGTTCTCTGATTGATGTGCGAACTGAAATCGCAGACTCCATCCAGTTTTCTGGTATGATGATTCACCTTGAAGGAGATGACGGCGAACCGTACCGGCCGACGTTTTGTGAAACATTCCTAAACCACTCATCGTATAACCGAAACGGCGGGGAACGCGTGTTTGGGGAACTTCAATCCTAGGGATTCATAGTGCCGCAGTGTCAGTTTCTGGTTCGGAGATATCATGAGCAAAACGAAGAAAATCCTGCTGGGAAGCGGCGTCATCCTGGTTTTGGCTATCGGGACGTATGCCGGAATCCAGTGGAGAGATCGAGGAGTAACAATTGTCCAGACGGGAAAAGTGGTTAAGTTGGACAGCCTCGTTCAGACGGTTTCAGCCTCGGGTGAGATCAAGCCTCTCAAGTACATTAATATCACGGCCAACTCGTTTGGGCGCATTGTGGAAATCGCCGTTAAGGAGGGCGACCACGTTAAGCAAGGGGATCTCTTGCTGAAGCAGGAGTCCGTTCAGTCTTCTGCAGACCTCCGCGGAAACCAGGCGTTACTGCAGCAATTTATCGATGACGCGGAGGGGTTGGAGGCGGCCTACCGTTCGGCGGAGGCGCAACTTAAGACTGCTCAAGCTGACCTGGTTCGAGCGCAGGCGGATTTTGAAAAAGCTCGCTTAGACTTTGAGCGAAACGAAAACCTTCTGAAGGAGGGTTTGATCCCGAAATCTCAGTTTGATCAAATGAAAGCGAGTTTTGAGGTGGCTCGAGCTCAAGTGGACTCAGCTCAGGCCAGGGTGTTGCAGAGCCAGGCACTGTTGAACCAGGCGGACAAAGCGCGGGTCTCGGGTCGCAGCAGGATCAATCAGCAGAAGGCTGCCATTGCCAGAATCAGCGATCTGGTCAATAAGACCGTCTATCTCGCGCCTATCACAAGCGTTGTAACGTCTTTGCCAGTCAGGGTCGGGGAATCGGCAGTTCCAGGCATCCAGAACGCTATCGGAAGCAACCTGATGACTCTGGCAGACCTTTCGGTTATCACTTCCGAAGTTAAAGCGGATGAGACTGATATCGTCAATGTGAAGCTGGGACAGGAATCAGAGGTGACGGTGGACGCTCTACCAAACAAGATCTTCAGAGGGAAAGTCACCGAAGTCGGGAGCAGCGCGTTGAACCGTTCCTCTGGGCAAGCGGCTGGATCAGGCATTACCAACCCTACAAGTAACCAACAGGAGGCTAAAGACTTCAAGGTTGTAGTCACCTTGCTGGATCCGTCAGACATGCTAAAGCCGGGCCTGTCAACCACTGCCAAGATTACTACCGCGGTCCAAGACAACGTGCTGGCCATTCCGATTCAGGCCCTGACAGTTCGGGAGCCGGAAAACGAGCTCAAAAATGAGGCACCTTCCTCCACGCCGAGTTCCGCCAAGGCCGCCGGCAATAGCGAGGCTCAAGGCAAAGAGACAGTTTCGTCTCGCAGGACGGGGAAGAAGAAAAAAGAGCAGCAGGGAGTTTTTGTTCTTCGAGATGGAAAAGCCAAGTTTGTTCCAGTGACCACGGGCATTACAGGACAAACAGAGATTGAGGTTCTTTCGGGTCTGAAGGAAGGGGACGAAATCATTACCGGCAGCTACAAGACGCTACGCACCATCAAGACGGACGACAAGGTCAAAGTGGACAACAAGAACGTCGGAAAAGAGGACCGGAAGGAATAAGAGGCAGATTTCTCTCTCGATCCCTATCCCCGGAAGGTGCCGCAGGAAGCGATAGAGTCAGCCGCAGTCTCCGGTGAGGTTATCAAACGTATGTCTGATAATGAATCCAAGACTAGCTCCAACGGTTTTCTCATCAAGACTGAGAATCTCTGGAAGACCTACGAAATGGGAGCAGAAAAGATTCATGCTCTAGCTGGAGTGTCCTTCGTCGTGAAAAGGAATGAGTATCTTGCCATTATGGGACCTTCGGGCTCCGGCAAGTCGACGCTCATGAATCTAATAGGCTGCCTGGACACACCGACTCAAGGTCAGTATTGGATTAACGGGCGTCTGGTGAGCGATATGAACGATGACGAACTAGCCTATATTCGCAATCGGGAAATCGGGTTTGTCTTTCAGACGTTCAATCTGTTGGCCCGGGCCTCGGCTCTTCATAATG
>Ga0075423_10006065_pt1 | contig 11327 bp, 1 predicted proteins | sample SoiMethybrSBSTD2_FD_80114 | JGI IMG/M metagenome (GOLD analysis project Ga0075423, IMG submission 80114) | Bulk soil microbial communities from a Populus tree surrounding site in Tennessee, USA - Soil MetaG P. TD hybrid SBSTD2 | ecosystem: Environmental > Terrestrial > Soil > Tree plantation...
ACAGCCCGCTCACGCTCGCGGTGCACGCCGCGGATCCCGACGGCGAGCCGGTCACCGCTCTCTCCGCCGATCTGTCGCCGCTCCCGGCCGGCGCCAGCTTCTCGCCCGCTCCCGGTGACACCGCCGGCACGCTGACCTGGACCCCGGGCTTCGCGGATGCCGGGACCTACACCGTGACCTTCAGCGCCGCCAATGTGCTCAGCGGCTCCGCCAGCACCGTGATCACGGTGAGCGATGTGGATCGTGCGCCCCTGGTCGTTGCGCCGGCCAGCGCCGCCATCGCAGAGGCGAGCCCGCTCGGCGTCACCGTGCACGCCGCCGATCCCGACGGCCAGCCGTTCACGCTCACCGCCTCCGGCCTGCCGGCAGGCGCAGCGTTCACCGCCGGCCCCGGCGACACCACCGGCACCCTGTCGTGGACCCCGAGCTACGCCCAGGCCGGCAGCTACACCGTGACCTTCAGCGCCGCCAACGCGCTCTCAGGCTCCGCCAGCATCGTGATCACGGTCGGCAACGTGGACCGCGCGCCCGCGATCGCGGCGCCGGCCAGCGCAGCCGTGGACGAGGGCGTCGCGCTCGCGATCGATGTGCACGCCGCCGATCCCGACGGCGAGCCGATCACGCTCACAGCGACCGCCCTGCCGGCGGGCGCCGCTTTCACCGCCGGCCCCGGCGACACCACCGGCACCCTCGGCTGGACGCCGAGCTTCCTCCAGGCCGGCAGCTATACCGTGACCTTCACCGCCGCCAACGCGCTCTCAGGCTCCGCCACCGCCGTGATCACCGTGAACGAGGCGGACCGTGCGCCCCTGGTGGCGGCTCCGGCCGCAGCTTCCGCCACCGAGGGCGGCACACTGAGCTTCGCCGTGCACGCCTCCGATCCGGACGGTCAGCCGATCTCGTCACTCACCGCCGCGAGTCTGCCGGCGGGGGCGACGTTCACGGCCGGCCCCGGCGACAGCGTGGGGACGTTGTCGTGGAACCCCGACTACAGTTCCGCCGGCACATATACCGTGACCTTCACCGCCGTGAACACGCAGTCGGGCTCCGCGAGCACGACGATCACGGTGAGCAACGTGGACCGCGCGCCCGTTGTCGCCGCTCCGGCGACCGCTTCGATCGTGGAAGGCGGACTGCTCACGGTAGCGGTGCACGCGTCCGACATCGACGGCGACGCGATCACATCGCTGACCGCCGCGGGCCTGCCCACCGGCGCCAAGTTCATCTCCGATCCCGGCGACACCACCGGCACCTTCACATGGGTTCCGGGCTACACCGACGCCGGCAGCTACGCGGTGACGTTCACCGCCGCCAACGCGCTGTCCGGCTCGGCCGGCACGGTGGTCGTCGTGGTCGACTCGGACCAGCCGCCCGCCGTCACGGCGCCCGCAGCGGTGAACGCGCCGGAGGCGAGCCCGATCACGGTGACCGTGAACGCAGCGGATGCCGACGGCGAGCCGATCACGTCGCTCACCGCCAACCTCCTGGGGCTGCCGGCCGGAAACAACGCGGTGTTCACGCCCGGCCCGGGCAACACCTCCGGCACCTTGACGTGGACGCCGACCTACGCCGATGCCGGCAGCTACGCCGTGATCTTCACCGCCGCCAACGTGATCTCCGGCACCGCCACCACCCTGATCACCGTTGCCAACGCCGACCGCGTTCCGGTGGTGACCGCGCCGCCCTTAGCCAACGTGCTCGAAGCGAGCCTGCTCTCGGTGACGGTGCAGGCGAGCGACGCGGACGGCGAGCCGATCGCATCGCTCAGCGCGGATCTCTCCGGCCTTCCCCCGGGGAACAACGCGGTGTTCACGCCCGGCTCCGGCAACACCTCCGGCACGCTCACATGGAATCCGACCTACGCCGACTCCGGGACCTACACCGTGACGTTCACGGCCGCCAACGGGGCCCCGGGCTCTGCCGCCACCGTGGTCCACGTGAGCAACGTCGAGGACCCGAACCAGCCCGGCACCTTCTTCGTCGACGCTTCAAGTCCCTCGTGCACCGACTTCGGCAGCGGCACCCAGGCCCAGCCGTACTGCTCGATCTCCGCGGCGATCGCTGCGCACAACGGGCCCGGCATCACGATCGTGGTGAAGCCCGCGGTCTACCGCGAGCAGGTCACGGTCCCGTCCTCCGGCGCCGCCGGCAGCCCGATGGTGATCCGTGCATCGGCCCCGGGCGTGCTGATCGACGGCGCGGACGACTACACGAATCCCGCGCAGTGGACGAGGTTCACGGGCAGCGTGTGGCTGGCCGCGACCGTGGGCTGGAACCCGAAGCAGGTGTTCGCCGACGGCGCGCGCCTCACGGCGTCGAACGGCAACCCCTCCGTTCTCCAGCCGGGCCAGTATCGCCAGAACGGCAGCGGGCTCTACGTGAACGTGGGCGGATCGAATCCCGCGACCCACGATCTGCGCGTCGGCCGGCGCGCTTCGGGATTCGCGGCGCAGAAACGGAGCTGGGTGACGATCGACGGCTTCACCGTCACGCGCACCGAGGACATCGGGATCCTGTTCGACACATGCGACAACTCCACGCTCACGCACAACAACGTCAGCTTCACCAACAAGTACGGGATCCAGGCGGTCGGCGGCCTCGCCCTGACGATCGGATCGAACGTCTCCTCCGACAACAACGACCACGGCATCTCGGTGACCACCGGGGTCACGAGCAGCACGGTCGAAGACAACGAGTCGTTCCGCAACGCGCGGCCGGGTACGCGCGCGGCGAACGGGATCTACGTCCACGCCAGCCCCGGCAACGTCTTCCGGCGCAACCGGCTCCATGACAACCAGGACACCGGGCTCCACTTCCAGAACGGCTCCAACAACAACGTCGCGTACCTGAACCGGTCCTGGAACAACGGCGACCACGGCTACGACCACCTCGGCGTCACCGGCACGATCCACGTGTGCGACGTGGCGTACGGGAACTACAAGGACGGCTTCTCGATCGAGGGCAATTCTCCCGGGACCCAGCTCTACGACTGCATCGCCACCGACAACGGGCTCACCACGAACGAGTTCGACCTGTGGGTGGACCAGAACTCCTCGGTGGGCTTCGTGTCCGACTACAACCTGTTCTGGAACTCGACCTCGCAGGCGCCGATCAAGTACATCCAGTTCACGCCCTACGCCGCGATCGCCGAGTACAGCGCGGCCAGCGGGCAGGACGCGCAGTCGATCCAGGCCGATCCCCGCTTCGTGAACCCGTCCGCCGGCGACTTCCACCTGCAGGCGAACTCGCCCGCGATCGACAACGCGAACTCGGGCGTGGCCCAGTGGCCTGCGACCGACGTGGAAGGCCACGCGCGCGCCGACGATCCGCTCAAGGTCAACGCCGGCGTGGGTCCGGTGACGTTCGCGGACCGCGGCGCGCTCGAGTTCCGGCCGGCGCAGCTCGCGATCACGCCGGCGTCCGGAGTCGGCCCCCTGGCCGTGACCGCGAGCGCAGCGGGCTCGGTGGGCCCGGATGGCACGGCCGCTTCGTTCCGGTTCGACTTCGGCGACGGCACGATCGTGGGCCCGCAGGCCGGCCCGACCGCCACGCACACCTACGCCGCGGGCAACTGGACCGCGACCGTCTCGGTCATCGACCAGAGCGGCGGCGCCAGCCCGGCGACGGTGACCGTGCCGGTGAACTCGCGGCCGATCGCTGCGCTCACCGCAACGCCGACGCACGGCAGCGCACCGCTCACCGTGACACTGAATGCATCGGGTTCCGGCGACTCGGACGGGCAGATCGTCTCGTACCAGTTCAACTTCGGCGACGGCACGACCGGGGCCCCGCAGTCGAGCCCGACCGTGACGCATTCGTACGGCACCGGCACCTGGGCGCCGATCGTGACCGTGACCGACAACCGCGGCGCCACCGCCGCGGCCTCGAGCCCGAGCGCGATCTCGGTGGGAGCGCCGAACCTGCCGCCGATCGTGAGGGCGAGCGTGACCCCGACCTCCGGCACCGCCCCGCTGGCGGTGGCGGTGGACGCTTCGCAGTCTTCGGATCCGGATGGCGTCATCGCGTCGTATCGCTTCGACTTCGGCGACGGCCAGTTCCTCGGGCCCCTGCCGACGCCGAACGCTTCGCACACCTACCCCGCCGGCACCTGGCCGCTCACGGTCACGGTGACCGACGACGACGGCGGCACCGCTTCGATGACCACGCTGATCACCTCGATCGCGGACCTGAACCGCGCACCGGTCGTGGTGGCGCCCGCCACGGCTCCGGCAGCCGAAGGCAGCGCGTTCACGCTCACGGTCCGCGCCGCGGATCCGGACGGCCAGGCGGTCACGGCGCTGACCGCCAATCTCTCCGGCCTGCCGTCGGGCAGCGGCGCGGTCTTCACGGCCGGCCCCGGCGACTCGATCGGCACGCTCACATGGACGCCCGGCTTCGGCGCGGCGGGGAGCTACACCGTGACGTTCACCGCCGCCAACGCGCTGACGGGCTCCGCCACCACCCGGATCGATGTCCAGAACGTGGACCGCGCTCCGGTGGTCGTTGCGCCCCCCGCCGTGAGCGTGGCGCCCGGCGCGCTCCTCACGCTTCGCGTGACGGCAGCCGATCCGGATGGCGACGCGATCTCGTCGCTCACCGCCAACCTCTCCGGGTTGCCGGCGGGGAACGCGGCGTTCGTCGCAGCTCCCGGCGACACGTCGGGCACGCTCACATGGACGCCGGCGCCCACCGACAGCGGCACCTTCACCGTGATTTTCACCGCCGCGAACGCGCTGTCGGGCGGCGCCGCGACCGTGGTCGCGGTGGGCGTGCCGAACCGCGCGCCGGAAGTCACAGCGCCGGCCACCGTGGCGGTGGCAGAAGCGAGCCCGCTCACGCTCACCGTGCACGCGCGCGACCTGGACGGAGATCCGATCCAGTCGCTGAGCGCCGGCCTGGCCGGACTTCCGGGCGGAAACAACGCGACCTTCACCCCCGGCTCGAGCGACACCGTGGGGACGCTGACCTGGACCCCGACCTACGCCGACGCCGGGAGCTACCCCGTGACGTTCACCGCCGCGAACGCGCTCACCGGCACCGCCACCACGGTGATCACGGTGGCCAACGTCGACCGCGCTCCGGTCGTGACCGCGCCGGCTGCTGCCACCGGGAGCGCGGGGACCGCGCTCACGGTGCACGTGACCGCCGCCGACGCCGACGGGGACGCGATCACGTCGCTCACCGCCGACCTGAGCGCCCTGCCGGCTGGGAACAACGCGACGTTCACGCCCGCGTCCGGGGACACCGCAGGCACCCTGACCTGGACTCCGGCCGACGGCGACCTCGGGAAGTACAACGTGACGTTCACCGCCACGAACGCGCTCTCGGGCTCGTCGATCACATCGATCACGGCGGGGCCGGCGAACGAGACGCCGGTGGCCGTCCTGACCGCGACGCCGGCGACCGGCAACGCCCCGCTGACGGTGGTGGCCGATGCTTCCGGCTCGAGCGACGCCGACGGCACGATCGTCTCCTATCGGTTCGACTTCGGAGACGGCACGGTGGTGGGACCGCAGGCCGAGGCCCTGGCCTCGCACACCTACGCGTCCGGGAACTGGAACCTGAGCGTGGTCGTGACCGACGACCGCGGTGCCGTGGGGGTCGTGGTCAAGCCGATCATCGCGGCGGCGGCAGGCCCGGGGCCGAACCTGGTGGGCAACCCGTCGTTCGAGACCAACACCAGCGGCTGGAGCCCCTTCCCCGGCACGACGATTCAGCGGGTCGCGGGCGGATTCGACGGCGGCTTCGCGCTGAGCATGGGCGCGCCCGACACGCTCGGCACCTTCGGGGTCAACGACTCGCCGAACTGGATCACGACCACGCCCGCGGCGGGGACGCGCTATCGCTTCTCCGCGTGGGTGCGGGCCGCCAGCAGCGGCGGGCAGGCGCGGTTGCGCGTGCGCGAGTACCAGGGCTTGGTCCGGATCGGCGCGACCGGCTACTTCTCGAACAGTGTCGCGCTGTCGCCGACCTGGAAGGCATTGATCCTGGACTACGTGACGCAGCAGGCCGGCACCACGCTCGACCTGCAGGTGGAGGACGTTCCGCTCGCCGCCGGCGAGACCTACCAGGTGGACAACCTTTCGATCCGCCTCGTGACCGGCGCCGCGCCCGCACGCGTGGCGGGCCCGTCCGAGCCGGCGTCGTCGTTGGGCGCCGTGAGCGCTCCGGATCCGGTCGTCGATCTGGCGGCCGCGGATCCGTTCTGGTCGGTGCGTGTCCGGCTGGCGGACGACGCGGGCGGGGACGTCGAGCGCTTCTCGCGGCTCGCGCTGCGCTACCAGGACCGCGAGATCGCGGCGACCGAGGTCTCGGGAGACGGCATCGCGACGCCGCTCACGCTGCGCTTCGATCGCGGCGACCTCAGGTCCCTGTTCGCGGGGCTCGTGAGCGGGCGGCAGCCGGTGACCGCGACCGTGATCGGGGAGCGGATGGACGGCCCGATTGAATCCGCCGCGCTGGCGGTGGAAGTCGTGGGGGCGCCGGAGCCGCTGCGGCCGATTCTCACTCCGAACCCGATGCGCACGAGCGGGTCGATCGGGTTCGCGACCTCGCGGCGTGGCCAGCTCAAGGCCGACCTCTTCGACGCATCGGGCCGGCGCGTCCGCAGCCTGATGGGCGGCGCGGAGGCGGCGGGCGGCTGGCACGTCCTGGCCGTGGACGGAAGGGATGAAGGCGGAGCGGCGCTCGCCGCGGGTATCTACTTCTACCGCATCGTGTCCGTGGACGGGGTCGCAACCGGACGCCTGGTGCTCCTGAGGTAAGGCGTTTGGCTCCATCGTCCGTGCCCGCACCGGCGGGCGCAGCGCTCCCGGGCCGGCGACGGGCGGCACTGGCGATCGGTGCGGCGCTGAGCATGGCGTGGGCCGCGCCGGCCCCCGCTGCCACCTACTATGTGAACCGCGCGAGCTCAGCGTGCTCGAACTCGGGGCCCGGCACGGAAGCCAAGCCCTACTGCACCATCGGCGCCGCGGTCGCGGCCCGCGGGGGCCCCGGCGTCAGGATCGCCGTCGCGCCCGGGGTCTATCCCGAGCAGGTCTCGATCCCGGCCTCCGGCGCCGCCGGCAGCCCGCTGGTCCTCGAGGCAGCGAGCGGTGTGATCGTGGACGGCGCCGACGACTACTCCGACGCCAGGCAATGGACACACGTCGCGGGCGACGTATGGCTCGCCGCAGGTGTCACGTGGACCCCGCTCCAGGTCTTCGCCGACGACCGGCGCCTCGCGCTCTCCGGGGTCGGGCCCGACGCCCTTCCGGCACACGGCTTCATATGGGTCGCGGACCAGGGGCTCTACGTGAACGCGGGCGGCGGAAACCCCGCGGAGCACCACGTCCGGGTGGGGCGGCGCAAGCACGGGTTCTCCATGTACGGCCGCGCCTCCGTCACGATCGACGGATTCACCGTGATCCATACCGAGGATCGCGGTATCAACGTGTCCGGCTCGTGTACGAACGTCTCCATCATTCGCAATACGGTGCGCTATGCGAACAAGATGGGAATCCAGGTCTCGGGTGGCTTTGGCATGCGGATCGCGTCGAACACGGTGTCCGACAACAACGATCACGGCATCTCGCTGACGACCGGCGTCACCGCCAGCGTCATCGAGGACAACGAGTCCTTCCGCAACGCCCGGCCCGGAGAGCGTGCCGCGAACGGGATCTACCTGTTCGGGAGCCCGGGGGACACGTTGCGCTCGAACCGGCTCCACGACAACCAGGACACCGGGCTCCACCTCCAGTCCGGGTCGAACGACTGCGTCTGCTACCTGAACCGGTCCTGGAGCAACGGCGACCATGGATACGATCACCTCGGCGCCTCGGGCACGCTCCACGTCTGCGACGTCGCGTGGGGGAACTTCAAGGACGGCTTCTCGGTCGAGGGCGACTCCCCCCGCACCCGGATCCAACGCTCGATCGCGGTGGAGAACGGCCTCACCACCAACGAGTTCGACCTGTGGGTCGACGAGGTCTCCAGCGTCGGGTTCGTGTCCGATCACAACCTGTTCTGGAACTCGACCCGGCAGCAGCCGGTGAAGTACGTGCGCACGCTCTACTCCTCGGTCCCGGCCTACGCCGGTGTGAGCCGGCAGGACAAGCACACGCTCCAGACCGACCCGCTCTTCGTGAGCCCCAGAGCCGGAGACTTTCGCCTGAAGACGGGCTCTCCCGCGGCCGGGGACTCGGACTCCCGCGGGCCCGGCTGGTCGGCCTCCGAAGCCGGTTGCGCGCCCGCCGACGTCGAGGCGGCGCTCGAGCGCGAACTGCGCCGCCAGCCGGAGCCGCAGCGCCCGTAACACCCCGCGCGCCGCGGCAAGCCTGCCGCCGCGGTGACATCCGCCAACTTCAAGTGCATTCCCATTACGATTTCTGTCCCGCCCGCTATTTTTGGTATTGCAAAGTATCGGTCGCGTATACTAATGTCTCCGTTGCGTTCTGCACGACTACAGTGTCGTTTGCAGAGTTAGTACTAATACCAGTGCCGGAATACAACTTCCGCACTCACACCGGAGGGTGGTCCTGTGAATCGCATCGTGAGCTCGAGAAGTATTTCGTCCGGCACTCGTACGACGACGGCCCGTGCGGTCGCCGCCGCGGCCCTGATGGCAGGCCTGGCAGTCTGCTGGGGCTCCCCGGCCCGCGCCCTGACGTACTTCGTCGATCGCAACAACGCGGCCTGCCTCAACACCGGCGCCGGCACCGAGGCCCAGCCCTACTGCACCATCGCCGCGGCCCTCACCGCCCACGGCGCCGCCGACAACACCATCATGGTGAAGCCCGGCACGTACCGCGAGCAGGTCACCATCAACACATCGGGCGTGTCCGGCAGCCCGCTGATCCTCAAGTCCTTCGCGAGCGGCGTGGTCATCGACGGCTCGGACGACTTCAGCAACGCGGCCCAGTGGACCTTGGTCTCGGGCAACGTCTGGCTCGCCTCGAGCGTGAACTGGTACCCCAAGCAGGTGTTCCTCGATGGGGCGCGCTGTGACTCGTCGGCGCTGGCGGTGACGTCGCTCACCCCCCGCACGTTCCGCTGGGTGTCGGGCACCGGGCTGTATGTCAACGCGGGGGGCGGCAGCCCTTCCACGCATGCGGCCGCGGTCGGGCACCGTAACTACGGCTTCTCCCTGTTCGGCAGGTCCTTCATCACGATCGACGGGTTCAACGTCCTCCACTCCGAGGATCGCGGGATCTACCTGAACGGCTCGTGCACGAACGTCTCCGTCCTGCGCAACGTCATCACCTTCACCGGCAAGATGGCGATCCAGGTGGTGGGCGGCTCGGGGATGATGATCGGATCGAACAACGTCCACGACTGCATGGACCACGGCATCTCGCTCATCACCAACGTGACGAACAGCATCCTCGAGGACAACGAGTCGTACCGCAACGCCCGCCCGATCGACCGGGTGGCGAACGGCATCTACCTGTTCGGCTGCCCCAACAACACGATCCGGCAGAACCGCACCCATGACAACGAAGACACCGGGATCCACCTCCAGTCGGGCTCGAACAACTGCATCTCGTACCTGAACCGCTCCTGGAACAACGGCGACCACGGCTACGACCATCTCCAGGCCATGGGGACGATCCACAACTGCGACGTGGCCTACGGGAACTTCAAGGACGGGTTCTCGGTCGAGGGCAATGCCACCGGCACCCAGCTCCACAACTGCATCGCGGTCGATAACGGGCTCACCACCAGCGAGTTCGACCTGTGGGTGGACAGCGGCTCCACCACCGGCTTCGTGTCCGACTACAACATCTTCTGGAACTCGACCACGCAGCCCCCGGTCAAGTACATCGCCACGCTCTACCCGACGGTGGCGGCCTACAGCACGGCGAGCGGCAAGGACGCGCACACGCTGCAGGCGAACCCGCTGTTCGTGAACGCGGCGGCGGCGAACTTCCACCTCCAGTCGACTTCCCCGGCGATCGACAACGCCAACTCCGGGTCGCCCAACTGGCCGACGCTGGACGCGGACGACCTCGCCCGGTTCAACGCCAACGGCGTCGCGAACACCGGCGTGGGCCCGATCAACTACGGCGACCGCGGGGCCTACGAGTTCCGCACCTCGGGCACCAACCAGGCGCCCAACGGGGTGATCAACACGCCGACGGCCGCGGTCACGATCGTCGCGGGCCAGAGCGTGAGCTTCAGCTCCACCGGCACCGACGCGGACAATGACCTGCCGCTCACCTTCGCCTGGAACTTCGCGGGCGGGGCGCCGAACTCGTCGCTCGAGGATCCGGGCGCTGTGGTGTTCAACACCGCGGGCACGTACACCGTGAGCCTCACCGTCACGGACGCCCTCGGCCTCGCCGATCCCACGCCCGACACGCGCACCATCACGGTGACGGCGAACGCGGCGCCCAACGGCGTGATCAACACCCCGACCGGCGCGGTCACGATCGCCGCCGGCCAGAGCGTCAACTTCACCGGCACCGGCTCGGACGCCAACAACAATCTGCCGCTCACCTTCTTCTGGAACTTCGGCGGCGGCGCCACCAACTCCACGCTGCAGAATCCCGGCGCGGTGGTGTTCGCGACCGCCGGGACCTACACCGTGAGCTTCGTCGTCACGGACGCCCTGGGTCTCGCCGATCCCACGCCGGACACCCGGACCATCACCGTCACCTCCCCGACCAACCAGGCGCCCAACGGCGTGATCAACACGCCCACGGGCCCCACCACCATCATCGCCGGCCAGAGCGTGAATTTCACCGGCACCGGCTCGGACCCCGACAACAACTTGCCGCTCACCTTCGCGTGGAACTTCGGCGGCGGCGCCACCAACTCCACGGTCGAGGATCCGGGCGCGGTGGTATTCGCAACCGCCGGCACCTACACCGTGAGCTTCACCGTCCGGGACGGCCTCGGCCTCGCCGATCCCACGCCGGACACGCGCACCATCACCGTGACGGCCAACACCGCACCCAACGGCGTGATCAACACGCCGACCGGTGCTGTGACCATCGCCGCGGGCCAGAGCGTGAACTTCACCGGCACCGGCTCGGACGCCAATAACAACGTGCCGCTCACGTTCCTGTGGAACTTCGGCGGCGGCGCCACCAACTCGACGGTCGAGGACCCGGGCGCCGTGGTGTTCACGGCTCCCGGCACCTACACCGTGAGCTTCACCGTCACGGACGCCATCGGCCTCGCCGACCCCACGCCGGACACCCGCACCATCACCGTGACCGGCACCAACCAGGCGCCCAACGGGACCATCAGCGCCCCGGCGGCCGCGGTGACGATCACCGCCGGCCAGAGCGTGACCTTCACCGGCAGCGGCACGGATCCGAACAACAACCTGCCGCTCACCTACC
>Ga0075423_10006066_pt1 | contig 11325 bp, 9 predicted proteins | sample SoiMethybrSBSTD2_FD_80114 | JGI IMG/M metagenome (GOLD analysis project Ga0075423, IMG submission 80114) | Bulk soil microbial communities from a Populus tree surrounding site in Tennessee, USA - Soil MetaG P. TD hybrid SBSTD2 | ecosystem: Environmental > Terrestrial > Soil > Tree plantation...
GAGGGATCGAGGCTCAGGTCGAAATATGCGATGTCCGAGATCAGACAAAGCTCGTGGCGCTGCGCGAACGCCACCGCCTCTTCGTAGAACGCCGGCGTCTCGGTGCCGCCCGTCGGGTTGTGGGGGTAGTTCAGAGTCAAAATTGTCGCCGCGCCCGCCACAGCCGCCGGGATGTCCGCCAGCGCCGGCCGGAACGCACTCTCGGGCGTGAGCGGCACGTTGATAAGTTTCGCCTCGGCCAGCGCCGTCGCACCCAAATAAGCCGGGTAGCACGGGGTCGTGAGCAGCACCGCGTCGCCCGGATCCAGGTGCGCCAGGAAGAACTTCACGATCCCTTCCTTCGACCCGATCAGCGGCAGCACTTCCGTCTTGGGATCCAAGCTCACGCCGAAGCGCCGGTCGTACCAGCGCACGATGGCCTGCCGCAGCTCGGGCATGCCGCCGAACGCCGGGTAGCGGTGGTATTGATGCACCGGGTCGTCCAGCGCGTCCTTCAGCGCCTGCACCACGTGCGGCGCCGGACGGCGGTCCGGATTGCCCACGCCCAGATCGATGACGTCCACGCCGCGCGCCATCGCCTTGTCGCGCTCGGCGAACACCTGGGCAAGGAGATACGGACCGAGATTCTGGAGACGGCGGGAGGGCTTGAGCATCCATACTCCTTACGGTGTATATAGAGTGTTCGCGCTGGCCGCGTGGACACGAGCATTTTAAGGGGATGTGAAGCCGCGAAGCCAGGGGTCAGCGCCGCGGCGCCCGCGCCCGCCGCAGGGGAGAGCGAATTGACTCGTTTCCTACGCCTGTTCCTCACCGTCCTCGCCGGTGTCGCCCTGTGCCTCGGCATGGCACGAGCGATCCCCACCGACGAGGAGCTCGGACTTCCCAAGGGGGCGAAAGCGCTCGCCGAGCCCGACGGCTATGTCAAGAGTCAGCTCGGCACGCGCGGTCAGCCGTTCGGCCCGGGCGAGAAGCTGCGCTTCTCCGTCGAGTACGGCCCCATCAAAGCCGGCACCGCGACGCTCGAAGTGCTGCCCATGCTCAACTTCAAGAACACGCGCTGCTACCACCTGGCCTCGACCGCGCAGTCGGCCCCGTTCTTCGACTCCGTGTACAAGGTGCGCGACCGCATCGACACCATGGTCGACGCCCAGCGCTTCGTCACCTACCAGTACCAGAAGGTGCAGAACGAGGGCGGCTACCACGCCGAGCACAAGGCCGTGTACGATCCCGACCGCGGTCGCGTCCGCTATGCCGACGGCAAGGTCATGGACGCGCCCCGGAACGCGCTCGACGTGCTGTCGGCGTTCTACCGTGCGCGGCTCGAGAAGCTCACGCCCGGCACCTCGATCTACATCCCGCACCACTCGGACCGCAAGTCGTTCTATCTGGAGGTGCACGTGCTGCGCAAGGAGCGCGTCTCGGTGCCAGCCGGCACGTTCGACTGCATCGTGGTCGAGCCGCTGGTGCGCGACGCCGGCCCGTTCAAGAACAAGGGCGGGCTCACCGTGTGGCTCACCGACGACGTCCGCCGCATGCCCGTGCTCATGAAGAGCAAGGTGCCGGTGGGCTCGGTCGACGCCTCGCTCACGTCGTTCACGAGCGGTCAGGCGCCGGCCGTGGCGCAGGCGCAGCCGCGCCCCGGCTCGTAGCGCGCACCGCATGGGCCGCTATCCCGAAGCCGATCTCTCCCGCATGCGCCTGATCTCGGTGGCCGAGCGCCCGACGCGCGTCTCGGTCCACGACTTCGCGCGCCCCGGCGACGGTACGGAAGCCGAAGCGCTGCTCGCGCGCATGCCGCGCCAGCTGGGTGCCGAGCGCCTGCGCGAGGTGGTCGCCGCCATCGTGCGCGCGCGCACGCAGTCGCGCCCGGTCGTCGTCTTCGCCGGCGCGCACGTCATCAAGGTCGGCGCGTCGCCGTATCTGGCGGCGTGGATCGAGCGCGGCATCGTCACCCACCTGGCGCTCCACGGCGCCGGTGCCGTCCACGACCTCGAGATCGCGCTCTTCGGCGGCACTTCAGAAGATGTCGAGGAGCATCTGCACCAGGGCACGTTCGGGCTCGTGCGCGAGACCGGCGACTTCTTCTTCGCCGCCGCCCGCGAAGCGCGTGAGCGCAACGAAGGCCTGGGCGAAGCCCTGGGCCGCAAGCTCGCCGAGCCGGCCGCCCCGCACGCCGACCAGAGCCTGCTCGCCGTCGCCTGGCGTGCGCGCGTGCCGGCCACGGTGCACGTGGCGCTCGGCACCGACACGGTGCACGCGCTCCCGAATGCGGACGGCGCGTCCGTGGGGGAGACGACGCTCCGCGACTTCCGCATCCTCGTGCGCACGCTCGAGCAAGCGCGGGGTGCGGTGGTTCTCAACCTGGGATCGGCGGTCATCCTGCCGGAGGTGTTCCTCAAGGCGCTCACCGCCGCCGTCAATCTCGGCGCCTCGCTCGACGACCTGACCACGGTGAGCCTGGATCAGATCCGCCACTACCGCCCGCGGGTCAACGTGCTCGAGCGGCCGACCAAGGCCAAGGGCGCCCGGGGCCTCGAGCTCGTGGGCCAGCATGAAATCGTTCTCCCGATTCTCGGGGAGGCGGTTCTCGCCGCCTGGCGAAAAGCCGGTACGCCGATTGCTAAGTGAGGAAGGGGGAGTTCCCCCTGCGTTCGGGCCAACCATCGATTCGATCCATGGTTGACAGGGCGTCGCGACCCGGCCTAGCATTAAGAGCGCTGGGTTCCCGCACCCAGGCTGATCCGAAGGACGGAGGGTAGCTCAGGCAACTTGCTAACGCCTCGATCCACAGAGGGTTTTGGTCCTTCGTGGATCCTTGTGTCACATCGCGCGCCGCCGAAGCCCCAAGCCAGCGGCGGATGCGCGGCTGGCGCCTGAGCTCCGTAGGAGTGGACCCCCCCGGGTTTCCGCTGCCGATCGGGCAGAGGTAGCTCGGGGTTTCGCATGTGCGCCTGCTCGAGGCGCTCATGGCCCTCGCGTCCGGAGGTTCGTGCATGTTGCAAGCCGGTTTCACTCGGGGCAATTGGCGACTCGAGCGGGGGATTTTCCTCGCGCTCGCCCTGTTCCTGTTGGTCGCCGCTGCTCCGTCATTGGCCGCGCCGTCGTCCCCCTCGTCGTGGATCCAGCCCACGGCCGCCGACACCGCGTCGTATTTCCTGGCTCCGTATCCCTATCGGATCGGGCCGGGCGATCAGCTGTTCGTGGACTACGGCATCATCATCGAGGGACGCGATGTGTTCGCGCGCGTGCTGGTCAAGCCCGACGGCACCGTCGATCTGCCGTTCGTGGGGGAGGTGCGGGTCAGCGGCCGGTCGACGGTGGAAGTCGATTCGCTGCTCGCTCGCATGTACTCGAATGTCTACGTCAACGCCCGCATCACGACGGCGGTCACCGAGGTGGCCGGCAACCTGGTGCACGTGATGGGTGAGGTGGAGAAGCCGGGCTCGTATCCCATGTTGCCCAACGGCACCGCGCTCCAGGCTGTGGCGCAGGCCGGCGGCTTCCGCAGGGAGGCGGCGCGCGGCGACGTGCTCGTCATCCGGCGCACCGGGCCGACGGAAGTGGCGGTGAAGAAGCTGAACCTGAAGATGCTCTTGTCGAAGCACGAGGCGACGGCGGATGTCATGCTGCGCCGCTTCGACATCGTCTACGTGAACCGCAGCATGATCGGGGACGTGAACGCGTTTCTCACGAACTTCCTCACGCCCTTCAATACGCTCGGAGATTCCTATACGAAGGCGTGGACGATCGTGAACCTCGACCGCGTGTTTCCGGACACGCAGCAATCGAACTTGAGGCCATGAACGGGAAACCGGCAGAAAACGGCGGCACCAAGGGCACGAGCCTTCGCGATTTCGTCGCGGTTCTGTTCCGCCGCAAGTGGATCATCCTCTCCGTGTTCGCCATCACCGCCACGGTGACGGCGGTCAGTGTCTTCAGCCGTCCCACGGTGTGGGAGTCCACGGGCAAGATCCTGGTCAAGCGCGGCCTGCGCGACAGCATCTATCAGCCCTACGAGCGCACGCTGTCCTGGGTCGAGGACCTGGCCTCCGAGGTCGAGACCGCGCGCAGCACGGCGGTGGTCAACGAGTCGCAGAAGGCGCTCGACGCCAAGCGCCGCGAGGAGGGCCGCCCCCGCTACGTCATCGATCCGGTGCGCGTCGAAGCCGCCGTGCAAGGCGAGTCGAACGTCATCGGCGTGTCCTACCGCGATCTCCAGCCGGCGGTGTGCGTCGAGGTCACGGACATCGTGATCCAGACCTACATGGAATACCGCAAGCAGGCCTACGCGCTGCCCTACCCCGAGCACTTCTTCGAGTCGGAGAGCACGCGCACGCACGACCAGCTGCTGGGCCTCCAGGAGGACCGCCGCCAGCTCCTCAATCGCGCCGGCCTCACCGACGGCAACATGGATCTGAACCAGATGCTGACGGTGAACACCGGCAGCCGCCTGGCGCTCAACGACCTCGAGCGCGAGACCGCGCTCCTGCGCGAGGAGTACCAGCAGTGGCGCGCGTTCCAGGCCAATCCGCTGAGCGAGACGTCGAGTCCGCCGAGCGGCTCGGCGAAGGAGAACACGATCGCCGACATCAAGCGCGAGCTCATCCTCACCCAGCTGCGCTACGCCGAGCTGTCGCGCATCTACCAGCCGGGCGTGCCGCAAGTGGCGGCCGCCAAGGCCAAGGTCGACGAGCTGAGCACGATGTTGACGGAGGAAGTGAAGAGCCGCGTGCGGGCCGCCGAGATGGACCTGCGCTCCAAGGAGGCCCAGCTCGGCGCGGCGCGCGCCATGTCGAACCAGGCCTCCGCACGGGTGGCCGCGTTCCCTGACCAGGACGCCAAGCTGTCGGATCTCGATCGCCGCATCGGCGCGCTCAAGGAGTCGTACAACGACCTCATCAAGCGCGCCCAGGAGGCCCGCATCCAGCAGGCGGCCGCGCCCGCGTGGACCGTTCTGCTCCTGTCGCCAGCCGGCCGGCCGTATCCCAAGAACACCAAGGACTACGTGCGCATCGCCCTGGCGCCGATCTTCAGCTTGATCGTCGGCCTGGGCCTCGCGTTCTTCGTCGACAGCATGGACACCAGCGTGAAGAGCCCGCGCGAGGCCGAGAACGTGCTCGACCTGCCGGTGCTCGCCACGCTGCGCGAGCAGAAGAAGCGTTGATCCCCCGTGACCTTGCACCCATGAGACTGCATCGGAGCAACGCATGAGTCGCATTCTGGACGCCCTGCGCAAAGGCGAAGGCGGCCATCCGGCCGCCGCCGCGCGCGCCCTTCCCGAGCCCGCCGAGCCGAGCCCGGCCGCGGCGTATCCGGACGTCGATCCCGCGCACCCGCACGGGACCGCGCATCCCTACGCCGCGCCCGGCGAAGAGCGGGAGTGGGCGGCCGAGCCGCTGCCCGGCCTGCCCGAGGATTTCCGCCGTGAGCTCGCCGGACTCGGCCTCACCGTCGACGCCGCGCTCGCCGGCCGCAAGCCGCGCGTGCTCCTGGTCACGGGCTCGATCGAGGGCGAGGGCTCGACCACGGTCGCCTCGTGTCTGGCACGCATCCTGGCGCAGGATTCTTCCAAACGTGTGCTGCTCGTCGATGGCAATGCGCGTCGGCCGGGCGTGGGACTGTTCTTCGGGCTGCCGCCGGCCCCGGGGCTCGCGCAAGCGGTCCTCGGGGGAGCGCGACCCGAGGACTCTCTGCGCTCGGTCGAACGCGACAATCTCCACGTGCTCGCCACGCTGCCCGACGAGAGCGCCGGCGCGCACCTGTTTCCCCAGCCGCTCGTGCGCGCGCTGCTGAGCCGCCTGGCGGCGACGTACGACTACGTGATCCTCGACGCCCCTCCGGTGCTCGAAGCGCCCGAAACCGTGGTGCTGGGCGGCGTCGTGGACACGACCCTCCTCGTGGTGCGTGCCTCGAGCACCAAGGGAGGCGTGGTGCAGCGCGCGGTCGACGTCCTCGCCAAGGCCGGCGTGCCGGTCCTCGGTGTGGTGCTCAACCGCCGTCGTTTCGACATCCCGGAGAAGATCTACCGGCGTATCTAGGAAGCTGTCGTCGTTCACGGACCAAGCGGATCGGAACCCCAACGTGAACTCTTGGCATCGCCCGTGTCCGGCCAGATCCTGAAGAACGTCTCCCGCGGATCGTTCTACCTCGCGGCCGAGCAATTTGCGGCTCTGCTGGCGGGCGTGGCCTATTCGATCATCGTCGTGCGCTGGCTGGGCCCGAACAGCTACGGGCTCCTGTCGCTCGGGCTGGCCATCGTCGGCCTGGCCACCATGGGCACCGGCAACTTCGAGCTCTATCTCGAGCGCTACGCCGCCGAGTACGAGACGCGCGGCATGATGAGCGTGCTGCAGCGCGCCCACCTGCTCACGCTGGCCATGAAGAGCACGCTCGGCGTGCTCGTCGGCACCGCGCTCGTGGCCGGCTCGGCGTGGATCGCCCAGCACTACCAGGTGAGCCTGCTCGGCCGCATCCTCCAGATCCTCGGCCTGCTCGTCGTCTTCGAGGGCTTCACGGTCACCGGGCGGGCCGTGCTCTTCGGGCTCCAGCGCTTCGGCTGGATCGCCACCGTGTCGATCCTGGCGCACGCGCTCAAGATCGCCGTGGTGGCGCTCCTGTGGTGGAAGGCGAAGGGTCTCCTCTTCCTGTCGGTGGCACTGGTGGCCATCGGCGGCGTTCAGGCGGTAGCGCTCACTCTTCTCGCCGTCGCGCTGGTGCGCAAGGGTCGCGCCGCGGTGGCCAGCGCGCCGAGCCCGGCGACCCGCGCGCTCGCCGACGAGGAGGAGTCGACTCCGCTCCCGTCCGAGCCCTTGCCGCAGGCGGGATCGCTCGCCTCCGGCATCGTGCGCTACTCCATGCCGCTCTACGGGGCGCGCGCCGCCTATCTCGCGAGCCAGAACCTGAGCCGCATCGTGCTCGGCCGCTTCGTGAGCCCCGAGCTCCTCGGCTACTACTCGTTCGCGCTCACCGTGGTCGAGCGCTTCGCCACCTTCCTCTACGCGCTGCCGTTCTCGGTGCTGCCGTCGCTCACGCAGCTCGTGGCCCGCGCCGACCGGGCGCGCTTCGCCCGCCTCGTCGACAAGTCGTTCCGGCTGGTGACCACGTTCTCGTGCGCCCTGGCCACGGCCCTCGTGCTCGGCGCCGAGCCGCTCACGCGCCTCGTCGGCGGCGCGGCCTACGCGCCGGCCGTGCCCGTGCTGCGCATCCTGGCCGTTGTCCTCTGGCTGCGCACCTCGCAGGAGCCCCTGACCATGGCGTTCTACGCCCGCCGGCAGACCGGCCGCGTGCTCGGCATCGCGGTGTCGCGGCTCGGCCTCGAGATCGGCGCCATCCTCCTGCTCCTGCCGCTGTTCGGCATCCGCGGCGCGGCGTGGGCGGCGGTGGCGGCGGCGGGTCTCGGCGTGGCGGCGGGGCTCGTGCTCCTGGCGCGCGACCTCGGGCCCGGCCGCCGCTGGGCGGTGATGTTCAAGACCGCGGCCCTCATCGGGCTTTCGGCGGTGGGCGCGCACGCGCTGCGCTCGATCGCCGGTCCGGTCTGGGTGCCGGCCATGATCACGCTCGTCGTCTGGGTGCCCGTGTTCCTGGTCGCCATGTTCGTCGCCGACCTCGTGACCGAGGACGACCTGTCGCTCGCCGCCGGCGTCGACATCCGCTCGCCGTGGGCGCGCGGCCTGCGCGACCGGCTGGTCTCGGCGAGCCTGCGCTTCTCGCGCGCCGTGGGCGCGCGGCGGCCGGGAGCGCTGGCGACGATGGAGGGAAGCTGATGTCGCTTCGGCCCCACACCCGCTTCGCGGCGGGGGAGAGAGCGTGAGGAGCCGCGCATGGCAGCTCGCGATCGGCGTCGGGTTCGGAGTCGTCCTCCTGGCCCTCGCCCTGCGAGGCGTGGACCTGCCGCGCCTGCGGGAGACCCTGGCGCACGCGAACTACTGGTATCTCCTGCCCACGTTCGCGCTCACCGTGCTCGCCTTCTACGTGCGCGCCGTGCGCTGGGGCGTGCTCCTGCGCACCGTGAAGTCGATCCCGTCGGGCAGCCTGTTCTCGGCCACCATGATCGGCTTCGCCGCCAACAACCTGCTGCCGGCGCGCCTCGGCGAGTTCATCCGCGCCTGGGCCATCGGCCGCTCCGAGCGCATCTCGCGCTCCGCCGCCTTCGCCACCGTGGTCGTGGAGCGCATCGTCGACGTGTTCGCGCTCCTCTTCTTCTTCTGCCTGGCGCTGCTCCTGCATCCGTTCGCCGAGTCGGTGCGCCGCGGCGGCTGGATCATGCTGGGTGTGAACGGCGTCCTGCTCGTGCTGCTCGTCCTGGCGGAGCGGCACCCGTCGCGCGTCTCGGCGTTCTCGCGCTGGGCCGGCGGGCACCTGCCGGGCAAGCTCGGCGCCCGCGCCCACACGCTGCTCGACAACTTCGTGGTCGGGCTCGGCGTGCTGCGCCAGGGGCCGGCCATCGGCTGGGTCGTCGTCTACTCGCTCGTCATGTACGGGCTCACGCTCGCCAGCATCCAGACCTGCCTCATGGCCTTCCACTTCCCGGTGCCCTGGTACGCGTCGATCGTGCTCCTGGTGTCGACGTCGCTCGGCATCATCGTCGCCCCGACGCCGGGCTACGTCGGCGCCATGCAGGTGGCGTGCGTCTGGGGGCTGTCGCTGTTCGGCGTCGACAAGAGCCAGGCGTTCTCGTTCTCGCTCTACTACCACGCGAGCCAGTTCGTCCCCATCACGCTCCTCGGGCTCTGGTACCTGGCCCGGCAGGGGCTCTCCCTCGGCGACGTCGCCGGGGCGGCGGGAAAGGAGGCGAGCGAGCCGGCCTGAGCTAACGAAGGGTCCGGACCTCGGGCGAGGCGGTTGAGGAGAGGGCGCCTCTCCGCCGAGCTGTCGCCGAATGGCGTCGTCCGGGCCCGCAAATGAACCGCTCCGCCGGAGGCGGAGGGGGGTGTTCGAGGGAACGAGAGCGGTTAGCGCCGGTAGCGGCGCGCGAGCTTCACCACGGCGCGCGCCACGTCGTCCACGTCGCTCTCCTCCATGCGGGGGTAGAGCGGCAGGGTCACGAGACGCGGATAGGCGTTCTCGGCGACCGGAAAGCGCGCGTCCTCGAAACCCGGGTGGTCGCGGTAGAAGGGGTGCCGGTGGACCGGAATGAAGTTCACGGTGGTGCCCACGTTCTCCCCCCGGAGGGCTTCGAGGAAGCGGGCGCGGTCGATGGTCAGACGCTCGAGGTCGAGCAGCACCGGATACAGATGGTGCGCGTGCTCGACGCCCGGACGCGTGACCAGGCGGCCGATCGCGGGCTCGCCCGCGAAGTGCGCCTCGTAGCGCGCCACGAGATCACGGCGCTTGGCGTGGAACTCCGGCCACCGGTCGAGCTGCACGAGCCCGATCGCAGCGGCGAGGTCGGTGAGGTTGTACTTGAAGCCGGGCACGGTCACTTCGTAGTACCACGAGCCCGAAGCAGCGTAGCGCTTCCAGGCATCCTTGGAGATGCCGTGCAGCGACAGGACCTGAGCTCGCTCGAAAAGCTCCCCGTCGCTCGTCACCAGCGCGCCGCCTTCTCCGGTCGTGACGTTCTTGATGGCATAAAAGGAGAAGCACGTGATGTCTCCCAGCGACCCCACCGGACGCCCGTGATAGCGGGCGCCGATGGCGTGCGCGGCGTCCTCGATGACCACGAGGCCGCGCTCGCGCGCCAGGGCGAGCAGGGGATCCATGTCGGCGGGATGGCCGCCGAAGTGGACCGGGATCAGGGCCCGGGTGCGCGGCGTGAGCGCGCGCGCCACATGAGCCGGATCCAGGTTCAGCGTGTCGGGCTCGACGTCGACGAGCACGGGCGTGGCGCCGACGTGGAGGATGACGTTGACGGTGGAGCAGAAGGTCCACGTCGACGTGATCACCTCGTCGCCGGGGCCGATGCCGGCGGCGACCAGGGCGACGTGCAAGGCGCCGGTGCACGAGTTGAGCGCCAGGCCGTGAGCGGCGCCCGACAGCTCGGCGACGCGGCGGCCGAACTCGATGGCCTTGGGTCCGGTCGTGATCCAGCCCGACTCGAGCACTTCGGCGACCGCCTGCTTCTCGCGCTCGCCGATCGAGGGCAGGGCCACGGGCAGGAAGCGCTCGCGCACCGGCCGGCCGCCCTCGAGCGCCGGCACCGGGTCGACGCCGGCGAGCAGGTCCGTGGGCAGCGCGCTCACGCGGGCGCGTGTCCGTTCAGGGCGCGCACGTTGTGGAAGCGGGCCTCGTCGGCGTTGACGCCGGCGCGCGCCAGATAGTCGGCGATCTCGCGCACGCCGCTCGCCAGGTCGTGGGCGGGGGCGAAGCCGAGCCGTCGCAGGCGCTCGAAGGAGACGCGGTAGGAGCGCGGGTCGCGGATGTCCTGCACGGTGAGCGCGGTGCCGGGGAACGCGGCGGCGATGGCCTCGGCGAGGTCGCGGATGCGGTAGTTCTGCGCGTCGGAGCCGACGTTGAGCGTGCCCGCGACGGCGGGGCCGCGCTCGAGCACGAGGACGACGGCGGCGGCGACGTCGGCCACGTGCACCTGCGGCCGCCACTGGTCGCCGCCGTGCACCTCGAGCCGGCCTTCACCGCGGGCGCGGGCGGTGAGCAGGTTGACGACGAGGTCGAAGCGCATGCGCGGGGAGACGCCGTAGATGGTGGCGAAGCGGAGCACGGAGAGCGCGGTTCCCGAGCCCTCGAGACGCGAGGCCAGGATCTCCTCGGAGATCAGGTTCGTCTGCGCGTACAGGGACACCGGCGAGGTGCGCGACGTCTCGTCGAGCCAGTCGTCGCCGGCAGCGCCGTACACCGAGCACGTGGAGGCGAACACGAGGTGGGGCACGCCCGCGGCGCGCGTCGCCTCGGCCACCGGGACGCTCGAGTGCTCGTTGATCGAGCGCGTGAGCTCGGGATCCTTGGCGCACAGGGGATCGCCGACCAGGCCGGCGAGGTGCACCACGGCCGCCGCGCCCGCGAACGCGCGATCGAGCGCTTCGCGCTCGCGCACGTCGCCGCGCACGGTGGCGAGCCCCGGATGGCCCGCGAGATCCGCGAGCGGGGCGTCGCCGAAGAGAAAGTTGTCGAGGACGCGGACCGGCTGGCCCTGCTCGAGCAGGCGATGGACCAGAACCGATCCCACGTAGCCGGCTCCCCCGGTCACGACGACGGGAGCACGGCGGAAGGAATCGATTTCGTGCACGCACGGCCTCCTGATGGCCATGTCGAGGGTACCGGAGCACACGCGACGGTCGCAAGGCCGGCGGGCGATCGCGGGCGCGCGTGGCGTGCCGAGACCGACGTGGCGTGGGACGCGAACGCCGTCGGGCTGGCGCTCGGGCTCGC
>Ga0075423_10006067_pt1 | contig 11323 bp, 6 predicted proteins | sample SoiMethybrSBSTD2_FD_80114 | JGI IMG/M metagenome (GOLD analysis project Ga0075423, IMG submission 80114) | Bulk soil microbial communities from a Populus tree surrounding site in Tennessee, USA - Soil MetaG P. TD hybrid SBSTD2 | ecosystem: Environmental > Terrestrial > Soil > Tree plantation...
CAGCCGGGCCAGGGCGACGGTACGCGCCCCGCGCCGCGCCGGGCCGGCGGCGAGGCCGGGGCCGGCGGCGAGGCCGGGGCCGGCCCGGGCTGACTCATGCCGGAGCTACCCGAGGTCGAGGTTGTTCGCAGGGGCCTGGAGCGGCATGTCGTAGGGCGGACTATCCGCTCGGCCGAGGTGCTGCACCCACGCGCCGTCCGCCGGCACGTGGCGGGCCGGGACGACTTCGAGGCGGCCACTCGCGGGCTCGTGGTCACGGCGGCGCTGCGCCGCGGCAAGTACCTGTGGCTGCCGGTAGCGCAGGATTCGCCCGGCTCGGTCGCCGAGGATGCCCTCCTGGCTCACCTGGGCATGAGCGGGCAGTTGCTGCTCAACGAGCCGGGGGAGCCCATCTCGCCCCACGTCCGGGTCAGGTTCACCTTCACCGATTCCGGACCGGAGCTGAGGTTCACCGACCAGCGGACGTTCGGGCACATTCTGCTGGACCGCGGCGGGGCGGCGCTGCCCGCCCCGATCGCGCACATCGCCCCTGACCCGCTGGAGGCCGCGTTCGACGAGGGGGCCGTGCTGGACCGGCTGCGCACCCGGCAAACCGGCATCAAACGCGCGTTGCTGGATCAATCACTGATAAGCGGCGTCGGCAACATCTACGCGGACGAGGCGCTGTGGCGGGCCAAGACGCACTGGGCCAAGGCCACCTCGAGCATGCGCCGGGCCGGCGCCGCCAGCCTGCTCGCGGCGGTACGTGAGGTCCTGGCCGAGGCGCTGGCCGCGGGCGGCACCTCGTTCGACAGCCTGTACGTGAACGTCAACGGCGAAAGCGGGTACTTCGGGCGGTCACTGGCGGTATACGGGCGCGAGGGCGAGCCATGCCCGCGGTGCGGGGCGCCGGTGCGGCGGGATCCGTTCATGAACCGGTCGGCGTATAGCTGCCCGGTCTGCCAGCCCCGGCCGCGGCCCCGGCGAGGTAACCGTGACCTGCGAAGTCGTTCAACTTGACCGGATACCCGTGAGGGTGAGATCCTGAAGGGGTCACCTTGCGCGCACTCATGCAGTGCTTAAATCTGTGCGCCCACTCTGGTCACTCAGTGTGGAGGACCCACTACAATGGCGAAGGCTCTACTCGGCCACGTCGGCGGGCCTGACCCCCGCATCGTAAACGAAATGCGCCGCCTGCAGCGGCGCGTGCGGGACCTGGAAGCCGAACTAGCCAGGCTCCAGGAGGAGAAGGACGTGCTCGCCGCTGAGGCCAGCCACGGCCTGCTCGTCGTTAGCCGCGAGCGCGAACCCGCGCTCACCTGATCTGTTCGGTCTCACTCGAGGTCAAGAGGGACGCCGCCAGGCGGCGTCCCTCTTTAGTTTGGCCAGGTTAGGGCGCTGGGCTTTGGGGTCTTCCACGTGGCACTGCCGCGGGTTGCGGCCCGGTCGCTCACGCGGCACGGCTGCCCTATGACGCGCGAATCACGGGTACTGTCGGCCTCTCGCGGTAGGGTGCGGAGAGGCTAGCGGACCGGCGCCTTCGCGTCATGGGAGGGATCCCTGGACCCCGATGCGGCTGGGCCGGCGGGGTAATGAGCGGAGGGAGGAGAGCCCGCGGGTGTATGTGAAAACCCTCACCCTGCGTGGGTTCAAGTCCTTCGCCTCGGCCACGTCGCTACGGTTCGAGCCCGGTATCACCTGCGTCGTGGGCCCGAACGGGTCGGGCAAGTCGAACATCGTGGACGCCTTCGCCTGGGTGATGGGCGAGCAAGGCGCCAAGAGCCTGCGCGGCGGCAAGATGGACGACGTAGTCTTCGCCGGCACCTCCTCCCGGCCGCCGCTCGGCCGCGCTGAGGTCACCCTCACCATCGACAACACCGACGGCGCGCTCCCCATCGACTACACAGAAGTCACCATCAGCCGGCTGCTGTTCAGGTCCGGCCAGAGCGAATACGCCATCAACGGCAACCAGTGCCGGCTCCTCGACGTCACCGAGCTGCTCTCCGACTCGGGCCTCGGCCGGGAAATGCACGTGATCGTTGGCCAGGGCAACCTCGACGACGTGCTGCACGCCGGGCCTGAGGCGCGCCGTGCGCTGATCGAGGAGGCGGCGGGCGTACTCAAGCACCGGCGGCGCAAGGAGAAGGCCCTGCGCAAGCTGGAGGCCATGCAGGCCAACCTGACCCGGCTGGTCGACCTCACCGGCGAGTTGCGCCGCCGCCTGGGACCGCTCGGGCGGCAGGCGGCGATCGCGCGCCGCGCCGCCACCATCCAGGCGGACCTGCGGGACGCGAAGCTGCGGCTGCTGGCCGACGACTTCGCGGGCGCCGCGGCGGCGCTGGAACGGGGCGAGGCCGATGAGGCGGCCGCCCAGGCCCGCCGGGCCGAGCTGGAGAACCTGCTGGCCCAGGCGCGCCGCCAGGAGTCGGCGCTCGACGACGACGAACAGCTTCACGCGCCCCGGTTTGAGGCGGCGCTCAATACCTGGTTCGAGCTTTCCGCGCTGGCCGAGCGGCTGCGCGGGGTGGCCAACCTCGCCCGCGAGCGGCACGCCCTGCTGGCCGCCGGCCCCGGCGCCGTCCGCCCCGGCCGCGATCCCGGCGAGCTGGAGGCCGAGGCGGCGTCCCTGCGCGAGCAGGAGGCGGGGCTGGGCGAGGCGCTGGAAGCGGCCAACGCGACGCTGGCCGGGGCTACCGCCGCGCGCACGGCCGCGGAGAAGGACCTGGCAGGCACCGAGCGGCTGCTCGCCGAGGCGGCCCGTGCCGCCGCGGCCCGCGCCGACGAACTGGCGAGGCTGCGCGGCCAGGTCGGCGCCGCCCGCAGCCGCGTAGCCGCCAGCGAGGAAGAGGCGGCCAGGCTGACGGACGCCATCGAGCAGGCAACCTCCCGGGCGCAGGCCGCCCTGCGAGAGCACGAAGCGGCGCAGGAGCTGGCCGCCAGCGGGACGGATGACCGGGCGGGCCTGGCGGCCGCGCACGAGGAGGCGGTCGCCTCGCTCACCGAAAGCTCCGCGCGGGTCGCGCGGTGCCGCGCCGCCGAACGGGTGGCCAGCGCGGAGAAAGCCGCCCTGGTGGCCCGGCGGCAGGCGCTGGAGGAGGGCTTGCGCGCGGTCCAGGACGGCACCGCGGCCTCGGCGGCGCTGCTCGCGGATCCGGAGTGGTCCGGGCACGTCCTCGGCGGCGTCGCTGCCCTGCTGACCGTCGCCGAGGGCGCCCAGGAGGCCATCACGGCCGCGCTCGGCGGCGCCGCCGACGCGGTGGCGGTGGCCGGCCTGGACGCTGCCGTGGCGATCCTGCACGGGCTCAAGGGCGCCGACGCCGGAACGGCCGGGCTCGTCATCGCCGAGGCCAGCCCCGGACCCGGCCAGCCCTACACCGGCCCCGCAGGGATGCCGGCGCCGGGGTCCGAGGGGCTTCCGCCGGGCGTTTTTCCGGCTATTGACCTTGTGAAGGCGCCGGGAGAGCTGTCCGTGGCGGTGGCCGGGCTGCTCGCCGGGGTAGTTGTGGCCGACGACCTCGGCCAGGCGCGCGAACTCGTCTGCACCCGCCCCGGGTTGCGCGTGGTTACCAGGGACGGCGATCTGCTCGGCGCCCACTGGGCGCACGGGGGCTCGGCCAAGCCGCCGAGCATGCTGGCCATGCGCGCGGCGGCCGAGGAGGCGGCGGCGGGACTGGCCACAGCCGAGCGGGCCGCTCAGGAGGCCGCTGGCGCGCTGGCAACGGCCGTGACCGACGAGGAGCGGGACCGCGCGGCCGTGGGCCGGGCGCTGGCCGGGGTGCGTGACGCGGACAAGGCAGCGGCGGAGTCGTCCGGGCGTCTCGGCCGGCTCGCGGGCGCGGCGCGGGCGGCCCAGGAGGAGGCCGCCCGGCTGGAGGCGGCCATCGCCTCGGTCGGCACGCAGCGGGAGCGGGATCTCGCCGCGCTGGCCGGGCTCACCGCCAAGCTCGCCGAGGCCGAGGCGGACGAGGATGCCGGGCCCGCCCAGCCGGCCGGCCCGGGTGGCACGGACGAGCCCGAGATCCCGGACCGGGACAGCGTGGCCGCCGTGGCCAGCGCAGCCCGGGAGGCCGAGACCGACGCCCGGCTGGAGGTCAGGACCGCCGAGGAACGGCTGCGGGCGATCGCTGGCCGGGCGGACGCCCTTGTCGCAGCGGCGGCGCGCGAGCGCCGGGCAGCCGAGGCCGCGGTGGCGGCGCGCCGGCTGCGCGCGCAGCAGGCGGACGTCGCCGGGGCCGTGGCCACAGGGGCGGATGTGGCCCTGGCCACGATCACGGTGTCGCTGGCCACCGCCCAGGCGGACCGCGAGGCGGCCGAGCAGGCGAGCAAGGGCCGCGCCGAGGCGCTCAAGGAGGTCCGGGCACGGGTCCGGGCCCTCGCTGGGGACCTGGACCGGGTGGTTGACACCGCGCACGGCGCGGAGGTCACCCGCGCCGAGCAGCGGATGAGGCTGGAGCAGGTCGTGGCGCGCGCCGCCGAGGAGTTCGGCGTGGACACCGGCGCGCTCCTCGCCGAGTACGGGCCCGACGTGCCGGTGCCGGTGCTGGACGACGCGGCGGCGGGAGACGAGGCGCCTGCAGGCGGAGCGCCGGGAGACGGGATGGCTGCAGGCGGAGCGGCGGGAGACGGGGCGGCGGAGCCCGCGGCGCCGGTGCGGACGATCCCCTACGTCCGGGCCGAGCAGGAGAAGCGTGCCGCCACCGCGCAGCGCCAGCTCGACCGGCTCGGCAGGGTCAACCCGCTGGCCCTGGAGGAGTACGCGGCCCTCGAGGAGCGCCACGCGTTCCTGGCGAACCAGCTCGAAGACCTGAAGAAGACCCGGCGGGACCTGCTCATCGTGGTCAAAGAGGTCGATGACCGGGTCCAGCAGGTGTTCACGTCCGCCTTCGCCGACACCGCAGCCGAGTTCGAGCAGATTTTCGCGCGGCTGTTCCCCGGCGGCGAGGGCCGGCTGGTGCTGACCGAGCCCGACGACATGCTCGCCACCGGCATCGACATCGAAGCCCGGCCGCCGGGCAAGAAAGTCAAACGACTGTCGCTGCTGTCCGGCGGCGAGCGCTCGCTGACCGCGATCGCCTTCCTCCTGGCCATTTTCAAGGCCCGCCCGTCGCCGTTCTACGTGCTGGACGAGGTCGAGGCGGCGCTGGACGACACCAACCTGCAACGGCTGCTCGAGATCTTCGAGGAACTGCGCAGCATCTCGCAGCTGATCATCGTGACGCACCAGAAGCGGACGATGGAAGTTGCGGACGCCCTCTACGGGACGACCATGCAGGGCGACGGGGTATCCGCCGTGGTGAGCCAGCGGCTGCGGGAGCGGGAGAGGGCCTGACCGGCACGGCCGCCAGGCCCGCCCAGCAGGGACGGTGCCGCCGGCCTGATCCTTCCGTTAGGCATCGATCTGCCAGACTGGGGCCGTTATGGAGTACCTGATCATTGCCATCGTTCTCGTCGTCCTGGTCCTGATCGCAGGCGGCGCCATGCTGGTGCGCTCCCGGCGCCGCCCCGGCCGGGCCGGGGCGCCCGAGGCGCCGCCTGCCGCGCCGCCGACCGCCCCTCCCCGCCCCGGTGAAGGCGACGGCGCCGGCGCCGGCCAGCCAGACCTGCTGATCCCCACGGTGACCGGGCCTCCCGCCACGGAGGTGGCGGAGGCGCCACAGCCGCTGGCCGGCCGGATGACCCGGCTGCGCGGGCGGCTCGCGCGCTCGCAGAGCGGGTTCGGCTCGGTACTGCTCGGCCTGCTCTCCCGGGACGGGCTCGACGACCAGGGCTGGGAGGAGATCGAGGACACCCTCGTCGGCGCCGATATCGGGGCCGCCCCGGCAGCGCAGCTCGTCAGCGAGCTGCGCACCCAGGTCAGGGTGGGCGGTGCCAGCGGCTCCGGCGAGGTGCGTACCCTGCTCAGGCAGGACCTGATCGAGCAGGTCGGCGCGGACCTGGACCGGTCGCTGCACGTCGCCAGGCATGGCGACCGGCCCGCGGTCGTCCTCATGGTGGGGGTCAACGGCACCGGCAAGACGTCAACCTGCGGCAAGCTGGCCCGCGCGCTCATCGGGGAGGGCTACACGGTCCTGCTCGGGGCCGCCGACACTTTCCGTGCCGCCGCCGCCGACCAGCTGGAAACGTGGGGACGCCGGGTGGGCGCCCCGGTGGTCCGGTCGGACCGTGAGGGCGCCGACCCGGCGAGCGTCGCGTTCGACGCGGTACGGCAGGGCATCGACGACCGCGCGGACACCGTCATAGTGGACACGGCCGGTCGGCTGCACACCAAGACGGGCCTGATGGATGAGCTTGGCAAGATCAAGCGCGTCATCGAGCGCCAGGCGACCGTGGACGAAGTCCTGCTCGTGCTCGACGCCACCACCGGGCAGAACGGCCTGCGCCAGGCGAGGGTGTTCGCGGAGGCCGTGGACATCACCGGGATCGTGCTGACCAAGCTGGACGGCACCGCCAAGGGCGGGATCGTGGTGGCGGTCCAGCGGGAGCTCGGGGTACCGGTCAAGCTGGTCGGACTGGGCGAGGGGCTGGACGACCTCGCCCCGTTCGAGCCGGCGACGTTCGTCGACGCGATCCTCGGCTAGCGGGCCGGCCGGCTCGGCGGGCCGGCCCGGTCGGTGAAACATCTGCGTAACACGACGGCCTGCCGTTTCACCCGGCGGAAACGATCCGTATTCACCAGTGAAACGCCCTCGGGGGACGCTGGGGCGCAGCGCAGGTCCCGGGCAGGGCACCGCGCGGGGTCCCCGGGAGGCAGGTCGCATGAAGCTCATCACCGCCGTGATCAAGCCCTTCAAGCTGGATGAGGTAAAGTCCGCGCTGCAGGCGTTCGGCGTGCATGGCATGACGGTCAGCGAGGCGAGCGGGTACGGCCGGCAGCGCGGTCACACGGAGGTGTACCGGGGCGCGGAATACCAGGTCGACCTGGTCCCGAAGGTGCGGCTGGAGGTGCTCTGCGACGACGAGGACGCCGACGACCTGATCGGCGTCGTAGTCAAGGCCGCGCAGACGGGGCGGATCGGCGACGGCAAAGTCTGGTGCACCCCCGTGGAAACGGTGGTGCGGGTCCGCACCGGGGAGCGTGGCCCGGGAGCCCTCTGAGCGCCGCCCCGCTGAGGGATGGCTGGTCAGGGGATGGGCGGGCCGCCCGGGGAACTCCCACGGCGCCTCGGCTCCTTCGCGGCCGACCGCGCCAGGCGCACCGCGAGCGCCGATCGCTGGCTGGCCTCGCTGCTGGGCGCCGAGCCCGGGGTGGCCCTCGTGGCGGTCGGCGGGTACGGGCGGCGCGAGCTGGTCCCGGGCAGCGATCTCGACGTGCTGCTCCTGCACCATGCGCGGCCGGGGATCGCGGCGCTGGCGGACCGCATCTGGTACCCCCTCTGGGACTCGGGCACCCGCCTCGACCATGCCGTGCGACGGCCGGCCGACGCCCGCGCGGTGGCCCGCAGCGATCTGCGGGTAGCGCTGGGCCTGCTGCATGCCCGCCACGTCGCCGGTGACCCCGAGCTGACCGGCGAACTGCGCAGCGGTGCGCTCGCGGACTGGCGCGCGGCCGCCGGGACCCGGCTCGCCGAACTGCACGCGCTGCACGAGGAGCGAACCGCCCGGAGCGGCGAACTCGCCTTCTTGCTCGAACCCGACCTCAAGGAGGCCAGGGGCGGCCTGCGTGACGCGGAAGCGATCTACGCGGTGGCCGCGGCCTGGGTCGCTCCCGGCCCGGGACCGCGGGTACGCGCCGCGCAGGAGGGAATCCTGGACACGCGGCACGCCCTGCACGAGGTGACCGGCCGGGCAAGCGACCGGCTGGTGCTCCAGGAACAGGACGAGGTGGCCCGGGTCCTGGGCCTGGCCGACGCCGATGCGTTGCTGTGCCACCTGGCTGGGGCCGGGCGGACCGTCGCCTACGCGCTGGATCAGTCGCTGCGGGCGGCGCACCGCAGCCGGTCCGGTGCTTCCCAGCTCAGTGCTTCCGGGTCCGGTGCTTCCCGGGCCGGTCCTTCCCGGTCCAGTCGGTTCCGGCGCCGCGGCGCAGCGCCGCGGCGGCCGCTGGCCGACGGGCTGGTAGAGCAGGACGGCGAGGTCGTGCTGGCCCGGCCAGCCGATCCCGCCGCCGATCCGGTGCTCGTGCTGCGCGCCGCCGCGGCGGCGGCCGAAGCCGGCCTGGCGCTGGCGCCGCGCACGCTGGCCCGGCTCCAGCAGTGCCCGCCGTTGCCCGTGCCCTGGCCGCCCGCCGCCCGGGACGCCCTGGTCACGCTGCTGGGCACCGGGCAGGCCGCCATCGGCGTGTGGGAAGCGCTGGACCAGGAGGGCATGCTCCCCGACCTGATACCCGACTGGGAACGGGTACGGAACCGGCCGCAGCGCAACCCGCTGCACACCTTCACCGTGGACCGGCATCTGGTTGAGACGGCAGCCCGGGCGGCCGCGCTCACCCGTGACGTGGCGCGCCCGGACCTGCTGCTGATCGCAGCGCTGCTGCATGACATCGGCAAGGGCTGGCCCGGTGACCACCGGGTGACCGGTGAGGTGGTGACCAGGGACACCGCGCGCCGGATGGGACTGGCGGTCGAGGACACCGAACTGGTCGCTGGCGCCGTCCGGCACCACCTGCTGCTCCCGCACACGGCGACCCGGCGGGACCTCGACGATCCGGAGACCGCGGCGCAGGTGGCGGCGATCGTCGGCAGCCAGCGGCTGCTGGAGTTGCTGCACGCGCTGGCGATCGCCGACGGCCAGGCGACCGGCCCGGCCGCGTGGAACGACTGGAAGGCGGGCCTGGTGGGTGGCCTGGTGCGCCGGGTTGCGGCGGTGCTGGGTGGCGCCCCGCCGCCAGGACCGCTGCCGTTGCGCCCCGGTCAGGTCGCGCTCGCCGAGGCTGGCCAGCCCGCGGCGATGGTGGCGGGGTCCGAGGTGACCGTCGTGGCGCCCGACCTTCCCGGGCTGCTGTGGCAGGCGGCGGGCGTGCTCGCCGCTCACCGACTCGCGGTGCGCTCGGCCAACGCGACCTCGCACGGGACGATGGCGGTGATCTCGTTCACCGTCGCCCACCCCTTCGGGGAGCCGCCGGATGCCACGCTGGTCACCTCGGACCTGCGCCGGGTGCTGGCCGGTGACCTGGACGTGGCAGGGCGGCTGGACCGGCAGGGACTGCTCAGCACCCGGGCGGAGAACGCGCACCGCGCCTGGCTCGCACCGCCCAAGGTCACCCTGGTGGACGACGCCTCTCGCACCGCCACCGTGGTGGAGGTGCGGGCACACGACGCACCCGGGCTGCTCTGGCGGATCGGCCGTGCCCTGGGCGAATACGCCCTCGACGTGCGGGCGGCGCGGGTGGAGACGCTCGGCGCCGAGGCGGTGGACGTGTTCTACGTGGTCGGCGCCGGCGGCCGCCCGGTCACCGATGCCGCGACCCGCGGCCTGATCGCGGCCGAGGTTCTGTCCGCGATCACCGGATAGGCGCGAGGCTGCGGGGTGCGCCGGTATTGGTCGCGCCCGTGGGTGCACGCCGGTGTGGGTGCTCGGCGGGCCGGAGATCCACCCGGGATGCCCTAGCCTGGAGCCGTGTTCGAGACACTCTCCGAACGGCTGACCCAGGTCCTGTCCTCGCTGCGCGGGAAGGGCAGGCTCTCGGCCGCCGACATCGACGCGACCATGCGCGAGATCCGCCTGGTCCTGCTCGAGGCGGACGTAGCGCTGCCCGTCGCCAGGGAGTTCATCGCCCGGGTCAAGGAGCGGGCCTCCTCGGAGGAGGTCTCCGCGGCGCTCAACCCGAGCCAGCAGATCATCAAGATCGTCAACGAAGAACTGATCGAGATCCTGGGCGGCGAGGCCCGCAGGCTGCGGTTCGCCAAGACCCCGCCCACGGTGATCATGCTGGCCGGGCTGCAGGGCTCCGGTAAGACCACGCTCGCCGCGAAGCTGGCACGCTGGCTGAAGGCGCAGGGCAACACGCCGCTGCTGGTGGCGGCGGACCTGCAGCGGCCGAACGCGGTCCAGCAGTTGCAGGTGCTGGGTGAGCAGGCCGGCGTGCCGGTATATGCGCCCGAGCCGGGCAACGGCGTCGGCGACCCCGTGGCGGTGGCCCGGCAGTCCCTGGACGAGGCACGGCACCGGCTGCACAACGTCGTCGTGATCGACACCGCGGGCCGGCTGGGCATCGACGAGGAGATGATGGCCCAGGCGGCCGCCATCGCCGACGCCACCGACCCCGACGAGATCTTGTTCGTGGTCGACGCCATGATCGGCCAGGACGCGGTGACCACCGCCCAGGCGTTCCTCGACGGCGTCGGCTACGACGGGGTGGTCCTGACCAAGCTGGATGGTGACGCCAGAGGCGGTGCGGCGCTGTCGATCGCCCAGCTCACCGGGCGACCAGTCATGTTCGCCTCCACCGGCGAGAAACTCGAGGATTTCGACGTCTTCCACCCCGACCGGATGGCGTCCCGGATCCTCGATATGGGCGACATCCTCACCCTGATCGAGCAGGCCGAGCGGACATTCGACGCCGATCAGACCGCGGCCATGGCGGGCAAGCTGGCCTCGGGCGAGGGCTTCACCCTGGAAGACTTCGTGGAGCAGCTTGCCATGGTCCGCAAGATGGGCCCGATCGGAAACCTGCTCGGGATGCTACCGGGAGCGGCGCAGAACAAGGAGCTGCTCAGCCAGGTGAGCGACGCTGACCTGGACCGCGCTGCGGCGATCGTGAACTCGATGACCCCGGCCGAGCGCCGCAACCCGAAGATCCTCAACGGATCCCGGCGGGCGCGCATCGCCAAGGGCTCCGGCACCACCGTCGGCGAGGTGAACAACCTGGTCGTCCGGTTCCAGGAGGGCCAGAAGATGATGCGGCAGATGCTCGGCGGCGGTGGCATCCCCGGGATGCCGCCGATTCCCGGTATGCGCCGCGCCGCCACCAAGGCCGCGAAGGGCAAGAAGGGGTCGGCGAAGAAGAAGCAGCGCGGCGGGCGCCCCGGGGGAGCGCCGGGGCGGTCCGCCGGTGGCGCCGGAACCGCGCCCGGCCGGACTGCCGGTGGCGCCGCGCTTCCGGGCCTCGGCGGTGCCGGTGGCGCCGGTCTTCCCGGCCTCGGCGGTGCCGGTGGCCTGGGTGGCCCTGCCGGTCTTCCCGGTGCCCTGGGCGGGTTGCCGCCCGGCCTGGGCGGCGGGCTGGGTGGTGCGCTGCCGCCCGCCCTGGCAGGCAAGAGCCGTGCCGGGGGCAACGCCGCGGGAGCGCCGGGGCGTCAGCGTGGCGCGGGTGACGCGGGGGAACCGGCGGGGCGTCAGCGTGGCGCGGGTGACGCGGGGGAACCGGCGGGGCGTCAGCGTGGCGCGGGTGACGCGGGGGAACCGGCGG
>Ga0075423_10006071_pt1 | contig 11321 bp, 8 predicted proteins | sample SoiMethybrSBSTD2_FD_80114 | JGI IMG/M metagenome (GOLD analysis project Ga0075423, IMG submission 80114) | Bulk soil microbial communities from a Populus tree surrounding site in Tennessee, USA - Soil MetaG P. TD hybrid SBSTD2 | ecosystem: Environmental > Terrestrial > Soil > Tree plantation...
CGACCGCAAGCGCTTCCCGCCCGAACCGTTGTTCACGCCCGGAGAATGGATCGTCAGCCGGTCGATCATCCGCCGCGACGAACGCCTGGACGGCGGCGGCCGACCGGGTCTCCTCACGGATATGCTCGCCCGTCTTCCGCGGCGCCTGGGGTTCAACCTGGGACCGTGAACCCGCCCGCGCCCGCCGTGTCGGTCCGGGGCTCACGAAGTCGTGCGGACGCGTGCGCGGTGGCGATCGCGGCCTGGTCGTTCCAGCGCCGCGACCTCGCGGCCTAGGCGCCGAGGGGGTTCACGGCACCGGGAACGGTTCGTGACCGGGCGCAGACGCCGGCCATGGCCGGGCGTGCTCCCACGCGGCGCCGAGATCGAGCACGAGATCGTCCCTGTAACGCGGCCCGACGACCTGCAAGCCGAACGGGATCCCGTTGGCGCTCAGGCCGGCCGGGACGCTGAGCGCCGGATGGCCGCTCATGTTGAACTCGCCCGTGTTGTAGCCCTCGGCCTCGGCCGGACGATCGCCGTCCGGGAGCAGACCGTTCGGCAGCCATCCCGCATATCCGTTCGTCGGCGTGACCAGGAGCGTGTCGTCGCCGAGGAGCCGATCGACGTCGGCCGCGTATGCGAAGCGATGCTGCCGGGCCTCCAGGTAGTCGTCGAGGGTGAGCGTGAGCGCGTACTCCATCGCCCCGCGGAAGTCGTCGCTGAGTTCGTCCAGATGCTCCTCGACCCATGCGCGGCCGAGCCAGCCCAGCTCCTCCACCGCGGCGGTGACGAACCAGTCGTCCCGTGCCTGCGTGTCCGTGAGATCCAGCGAGGGGAACAGCGACGCCGTCGCGATCTCCTCGACCGGAAGGCCGAGATCGTGCTCGATCGCGGCGAGCGCCACGCGGAACGGCTCCTCCACGTCTGGGGGCAACGGGCCGACGTCGCGCGTTCGCGGGGCCGCGAGCACCCGTCGCGGCATGCCGCCGCCGTACTGCCACGACGGCGCGGCGGTCGGATCGCCCTCGGCCGGCCCACGCATCACGTGGAGCAGCAACCGGACGTCCTCGATCGCGGCCGCGAGCGGCCCCTGGGTCGAGTAATCCATCCACGACGGGATCGGCCGCCGCCCGATCAGCCCATTCGTCGGCTTGAGGCCGGCCAGACCGCAGAACGCGGCCGGCGTCCGGATCGAGCCGCCGCCGTCGCCGGCGGTGGCGATCGGGGCGAGGCCGGCGGCGAGGGCGGCGCCCGAGCCGCCAGACGAGCCGCCGGGCGACCACCCGAGCCCCCACGGGTTGCGCGCCGGCCCGAGGAGTCTGCTGTCCGTGTATCCCTGGAACGCGAACTCGGGCAGGTTGGTCCGGCCGATCGGGATCGCCCCGGCCGCGACCATCCGTTCGACCGTGGCCTCGCTGCGCTCGGCGGCCGGACGCCCGAGCATCGGCCGCGAAGCGTAGCTGGTGACCTTTCCGAGCACGTCGGTGTTGTCCTTGACCAGGAGGGGCAGGCCGGCCAGCGGCCCCTCGGCCCCGCGCTCGTCCACCTTGCCGGCCTGCGCGAGCGCCTCCTCGGCCCAAACCTCGGTGACCGCGTTCAGATCTGGGTTCAGCCGCTCGATCCGCTCCAGCGCGGTCCGGACGAGCTCGGACGCGGACACCGTGCGTTCGCGGACCGCCTGCGCGAGCTGGGCGAGCATCTATCGCCCGAGGTTCTTGATACGACCGACGAACTCGCCGCGCTTGTGGTCGCGCAGGATCACCGAGGCGGCGTTGCGTCCGGGAACCCCCATCACGCCGCCGCCCGGGTGCGTCCCCGAGCCGCACAGGTACATGCCGGCGATCGGCGTTCGGTAGTCGCCGTGTCCGGGGATCGGACGGAAGCTGAACAGCTGATCCGGCGTGAGCTCGCCCTGCATGATGTTCCCGCCGAGCAAACCGAACCGCGCCTCGATGTCGACGGGTGTCAGCACCTCCAGGTGGTCGACGGCATCCTCCAAGGACGGCGCGAACTCCCCGAGCGCCTTCAGCACGCGCCGCGCGAACTCCTCGCGACCGCCCTCGTCCCACGATCCCTCGCGCAGCTCGTACGGGCCGTACTGGCTGAACGCAAGCATGAGGTGCTTGCCCTTGGGCGCGAGCCCTTCGGGCTCGTGCGCGGTGGGGAAGACCACCTCGACGTAGGGGTGCTCGCTCATCCGGCCGTACTTGGCGTCGTCCCACGCGCGCTCGAGGTACTCGATCGAGGGCGAGACCGCGGCCAGGCCCTTGTGCAGGTCGCCCTCCTGGTCCCACGAGGGGAACGCGGGCAGCTCGGACAGCGCGACGTTCAGCTTGACCGAACCCGAACGCGTCCGGTACCGGCTCACGTCGCGAACCACGTCGCCCGGAAGCCGCTCCTCCCCGATCAGGTCCCGGTACGTCATGACCGGGTGCGCCGAGGAGACGACGCGCTGCGATCGGACGAGGGAACCGTCGGACAGCGAGACCCCGACGGCGCGACCGCTCGCCGTGATCGCGACGCGGTCGACCTCTGCGTCCGTGCGGACCTCGGCGCCGGCGGCCTGGGCCGCGCGCGCCATCGCGTTCGACACGCCGCCCATCCCGCCCTTGACCCATCCCCATGCGCCGCCGTGGCCGTCGACCTCGCCGATCCAGTGGTGCATGAGGACGTAGGCCGACCCGGGCGTCATCGGGCCGCACCAGCCGCCGATGATCGCTTGGGTCGCGAGCGCGCCCTTGACGCGCTCGTCCTCGAACCACTCGTCCAGGAAATCTGCGGCGCTCATCGTGAACAGGCGGACGGTCTCGTGGACGTCGCGACCGCTCCAGCGCCGGAACCGGCCGGCCGTCGCCGCCCACTTGGGGAGGTCGCGCAGGTTCATGTTCGGCGGCACGACGAACAGCAGGTCCTTGAGGAGTCGCGCGACGTGATCGAAGTACCGGTCGAACGCGACGTAGGCCTCGGCGTCGTGCTCGCTGAACCGCGCGATCGCAGCGGCGTCGCGTTCGACCTCCCCCCACAGCGTGAGCGAGGTTCCGTCCGGGAACGGGACGAAGTAGTCCGGCGTGATGATCGAGACCTCGTACCCGTGGCGCTTCAGATCGAGCTCGCGGACGACCTGCGGCGGCATGAGCGAGACGACGTAGGAGGCGCTCGAGACGTGGTAGCCGGGCCACGGCTCCTCGGTGGCGGCCGCGCCGCCCACGACGTCGCGTTTCTCCAGGACGAGCACATCCAAGCCGGCCTTCGCAAGGTACGCTGCGCACGCGAGGCCGTTGTGGCCTCCCCCGATGATGACGACGTCGCGTTCGAACACACCCACGGAAGCGCCACGGTACCGGTCACTCGATAGGCCCCGCAACGGAGGACCGCTCCGCGCGGGAACCGCGCCGGGTTCCGGGCGCGTCCTCACGACGTGAACAGCGTCCAGCGCCGCGGGTTGGTCAACGCCGCGGTGGCGGCCGTCGCGACGTTCGCGATCGGCTCCGCCGTGGTGTTCGCCACCAGCGGCTCGACCGGGGAGGCTACGCCCGAACCTTCGCCCACCGCGTCTGCATCGCCGCCGCCGCCGTGCACCCCGAGGTGGGACGTGGTACGCAGCGCGAACCGCTCCGAGGAGCCGACGACGCTGCTCGGGGTCACGGTCGTCACGGCGTCCGAGGCGTGGGCGGTCGGCGGGATCGGCCAGGATCCCGACGCGCCCACCGCGATCGCGATCCAGCGGTGGGACGGGAACAAGTGGTCACCGGTCGAGGCGCCGAGCCCCGGCAGCTTCGTCAACGAGCTCCGCGCGGTCGACGCGGCCGAGCCCAACGACGTGTGGGCGGTCGGCAGGACCGACAGCGGGTTCGGCGACGATCCGCTCGCCATGCATTACGACGGTTCCGCGTGGACGGAGTCCGAGCTCCCGGGGGATATCCACGGCGTCCTCAACGGGGTTGCCGCGATCTCGCCCACCGACGTGTGGGTGGTCGGGTTCTCCGGGGACCCGGACGTCTCGCTCGAGCGCGCGCTGGTGTTGCACTGGGACGGATCGGCATGGGCGACGGTCGAGGTGGGCAAGACGATCGGGGGCGGCAAGGCGGCGCTCGAGGACATCGCGGCCGTGTCCCCGACGGATCTGTGGGCGGTCGGCTACCACCACTTCCAGCCGGCGATGCTGCGGTTCGACGGCGAGGCGTGGAGCAACAGCCCCACCGACATCAAGGGCACCGTTCACGCGGTGGAGGCGTTCGCGACCAGTCAGGTCTGGGCGGTAGGCAGGCCGATCCAGGAGTTCGACGGCGAGTCGTGGACCGAGGCCCCGATGGCCAAGTCCGACGCCGACCTCGTCGCGGTGGCGGCCGTCGGCGGCCAGGACATCTGGGCCGTCGGCTCGAGACCCGGCAAGCAGCGGGACACGACCAGCGCGGCCGTCTATCGCTACGGCGGGCACCGATGGGTCCCGGTGGACGGGCCATCGGTGCCGGGTTCGGACGTCCTGACCGCCGTCGACGCCCTTCCCGACGGCACCGTGCTCGCCGTCGGCTACAAGGACGTCCAGACCGGTCGCCGGACGCTGGCGATCCGCGGTGCCACGTGTCCGCCGCCCGCATGACGCCCGCCCGGAGCGGTCACCGGCCCGTCCGATAAGCTCGCCCGGCCAGGATGGACCTGCGATTCACGGACGAGGACCTCGAGCTCAAGGAGCGCGCGCGTGCGTTCACCGAAGGCGTGCTGTTCCCCCTCGAGCTCGAGTGTGAGGAGCAGGACGGCCTGTCGAAGGCGAGCTTCGACGAGGCGCACCGGGCGGTGCTCGACGCCGGGTTCAACGCGATCAACCACTCGCGAGAGGACGGCGGGCAGGGCTTCGACCTGCTGCAGCAGATCCTGATCGAACAGGAATGGGGCAAGGCCACCGGGGCGCTGTGGGACATCCCATGGCGCCCCTCGATCCCGCTCGCGCAGGGCACGCCCGTACAGAAGGAGCGATACCTCATCCCGGCCTGCCGCGGCGAGCGGCGCGACGCGTACGCGATCACGGAGGAGCGCGCCGGCTCGGACCCCTCGATGGTCCGGACCACGGCCCGTCGCGACGGGGACGGGTGGGTGATCGAGGGAACGAAGTGGCACGTGACCGCGGGCGACGTCGCGGACTTCCTGCTGGTACACGCGCACGTGGACGGCGACCCGAACCTCGCGACCGTGTTCTTCGTCGACAAGGACCTGCCCGGTGTCGAGGTCGTCCGGACCCCCAAGTACTCGCACACGTTCGTGTTCGAGCACCCGATCTTCGCGCTGGACGGCGTTCGCGTGGGCGCGGATGCGGTGCTCGGGGAGGTGGGTTCGGGCTACCAGCTGACCAAGGAGTGGTTCGTCGAGGAGCGCATCATGATCGGCGCGCGCACGATGGGCGCCGCCTCTAGGGCGCTCGAGCTCTCGCTCGAGTTCGCGAACGCGCGTGTGCAGTTCGGCGAGTCGGTCGCCTCGTTCCAGGCCGTCGAGTTCATGCTGGCCGACATGGCGGCGCAGATCATGGCCGCCACGTCGATGCTGTACCGGGTGGGCTGGCAGGCAGCGCGCGGGCAGACGTCGCGCAAGGAACTGCACGCGCTGGCGTCGGCCGTGAAGCTCGTGTGCTCGGAAACCGCGGGTCGTGTGGCCGACGCCGCGGTCCAGATCCACGGCGGCCGCGGCTACATGCGCGAGCAGCCGGTCGAGCGTCTGTGGCGCGAGCTCCGGGTCGACCGGATCTGGGAGGGGACCTCCGAGATCCAGCGCATGGTGATCGGCAACGAGCTGCGCAAGCGCGGTCCGGGGGTCTACACGGGGTGGGTATGACCGACCGACATGGACCGGTTCCCCCGGTCCCGTTCATACTCGCGGGGGATCGGCTTCGGACCGGGGCCTGAAGGAGAGGCATGGGCGCGATCGCGGTCGGGGTGGACGTGGGCGGGACGAAGATCCAGTCGGCGGCCATGGTCTCCGAGAAGGTCGCGGGCGGCCACCGGCTCTTCACCCCCCTCACGGGCGCGCAGGACGTGGCCGCGGCGATCGTCGAGGCCGTGTCGAAGGCATTGGCCGAGGGCGGGGCACAGCCCTCGGACCTGCGCGCGGTGGGGCTCGGCGTCCCCGGCGCGATCGACACCGACGAGGGCACGGTCTCGAGCTCGCCGAACCTCCCCGGCTTCCAGGCCACCGACCCCGTCCCGCTCGGCATGATGGTCTCCGACCTGCTCGGGGGCGTGCGCGTCAAGCTCGATAACGACGTGCGGGTCGGGATCCTGGGCGAGTGGAAGCGCGGCGCCGGCCGCGGGTACCGGAACCTCCTCGGCGTGTGGGTGGGCACCGGCGTGGGCGGCGGCCTCGTGCTGGAGGACGAGCTGTACGAGGGGCAGGGCGCGGCCGGCGAGATCGGGCACACGATCGTCAAGCCGGGCGGCCGCGTGTGCTCGGACGGGCGGCGAGGACACCTCGAGGCCTACGCGGGCCGGGCTCGGCTGGAGGCCCACGCCCGGCACCTGCACAAGCAGGGCCACAAGACGGATCTGTTCGACCTCATGAAGAAGAAGGGACGGACCCGGCTCTCGAGCGGTGTGTGGGCCGAGGCGCTCGAGAAGAAGGACAAGATGGCGGTCGAGCTGATCGACGACGCCGTCGAGGCGCTCGGCATCGCGCTCGCGTCGGTGCAGAACCTGCTGGCGCTCGAGGCGATCATCGTCGGGGGCGGGCTGGGCGACCGCCTCGGGCAGCCGTTCGTCCAGCGGATCGAGAAGGAGATGACGCCGCAGCTGTTCGTCCCCGATCGCCCGCCGAGGATGCTCACCACCGAGTTCGGGGATCTGTCCGGCGCGGTGGGGGCGGCCGTGCTGGTCGGCGGCTGAGCCCTACGTCCCCGAGAGGCAGCCGACGACCTCGTCCGGCAGCCCCGGGATCTGCAGTCCCGCCCCGCCGTCCACGAAGTCGTACGGCACCCCCGACCACGTCCCCGGCAGCCCGGGGTAGGCCGTCGACTGCGTGTGGCCGCTGTCGAACTGGAAGCCGGTCCAGTCCGGCGATCGGAACCCGTTGGTGTCGTACGGCGCCACCGCCACCAGCCCGATGCCGTAGGTGCGCGCCTCGACCAGGAATCGCCCCTGGAACGCCTGATCGTCCTTCGCGAACGCCTTCACGTACCAGCGCTCGACGTTGAGCAGGTAGCCCTTGTCCGAGGGCGGGGACTCCGGCCCGTCGAACGACCGCAGGTCGACCACCTCGAGGTGCGTCTGGCCGGTCACACGCCGGATCACGCCGAGCGGCGTCCGGTACCTGGCGGAGTCGGCCGGCGGTGTCTTCCATCCCTCGACGCAGTCGCTCGCGACCGGTCCGCGGGTCGCCGGCGGCTGCTTCGGGATCGCGGGCGGGGTCGGGGACGGCGTGGTCACGGTGTCGGCCGGCGTCGGCCCCGAGGCGGTGCCGGTCTTCTCGCCGGTCGCCGCATCGCCGGCGTCGTCGCTCGTGCATGCGGCCAGGGCCAGCGCGAGGACCAGGGCGAGCGCGATGGAGAAGGTGTGTCGATGCATGGGTCGGTCGGGTCGCGGAAGGATATCGTTCGCGGACTTCCTTGATACGGTGGGCGACCGTGCACAGCCCGCACCACTCCCCACGCGATCGGACCTTCCAGGGGCGCGCGGGACACGAGGATTCGCCGCTGTTCTCCCGGCGCTCGTTCCTGCGCACCTCGGCGTTCGCGTTGGCGGGCGCGACCCTGTACGCGTGTACCGGGAGCGGCCGCAAGGCCCCGGTCGTCACGCCGAGCGCCACCGCGTCCGTCGTGGCCGCCGACACGCAGTGGCCGATCAAGCGCGCGATCTACGTGATGATGGAGAACCGGAGCTTCGACAACCTCTTCGGGCGATTCCCCGGTGCCAACGGGGCGACCACGGGAGTGAAGTTCGGTCAGGAGGTTCCGCTCGCGCCGTGCCCGCACTGGCTGCCGGGCGATCTCCCGCACGACCGCGCGGCGCACCTGAACGACGTCAACGGCGGCTCGTACGACGGATTCGGCAACGGGCAGTTCGGCGACCCGTGGGCCTACACGACGTTCGAGGGTCACACGATCCCGAACTACTGGTCCTGGGCCAAAGACTACGTGCTGTGCGACAACACGTTCAGCTCCGCCGCGGGCCCCTCCTACCCGAACCACTTCTACTTCGTGGCCGGGCAGTCCGGCGGCGCGATCGACAACCCCGAGAACATCCTGACCAGCAAGACGAAGGACGGGAAGACCTTCAAGAGCTGGGGCTGCGACGCCGTCGGTGACGACGTCTTCGTCCTGGTCAAGGACGAACAGGGCAACCTCACCAAGCACGACTCGTGCTTCACGTTCCCCACGGTGCCCGAACAGCTCGAGCACGCGGGCGTGTCGTGGGCGTTCTACGCGGCCCAGCCCGGCCAGGCCGGTTACTTCTGGAACGCGCTGAACGGCATCGCGGGCGTGTTCCACACCGACCTGTGGCGCCCCGAACGGATCCGCTCGGTCGAACAGCTCACGAAGGACATCCGGGCCGGGCAGCTCCCCTCGGTCACGTGGGTGACCCCGCGGTTCGAGCTCTCCGATCACCCACCCGAGAGCACGTGCTTCGCGCACAACTGGCTGAGCAACGTCGTGAACGCGGTGATGGAGAGCGACGATTGGGCACACACCGCGATCTTCCTCACCTGGGACGAGTGGGGCGGGTTCTACGACCACGTGCCGCCGCCCGCGGTCGACGACATCGGCCTCGGCTTCCGCGTGCCGATGCTCGTGATGAGCCCGTACGCGAAGAAGGGCTACATCGACGACGCCGAGGGCGAGTTCTCGACGCCGCTGCGGTTCATCTCGGACAACTGGGGCCTGCCCTACCTGACCCCGCGCATCGAGCGCGCCCACAACTTCGAGCATGTGTTCTCGTTCGAGCGGAACCCACGGACCGACGCGAAGCCGAACCCGATGATCGAGGGCTGCTACGGCACGCCTTGGGACTACCCCGGCGACGACTACCCGGGCTGGCCGCCCGGCACGGAGCCCGACCCGAGCCACTTCGTCTAGGTGTTCCTGGGCCTCTCGAGGACGATCACGGCTTCTCCGGCGCCCCGTGGCCCGTGAGGAAGCGAAACGCGGTCCGGAGCTCCCCCTCCCCGTTGTCCGGGATCGAGGGCGTCATGATCCGTTCCCCCAGTGCCCACGCCATGACCTCGGCTCCCTGTTCGTAACCCCGGACGTTCCACGGGTCCTTCGAGGAGTTCCACGCGGAGAGGTCGCGCAAACGGAGGAACCGGGGCCGCTCCCAGACCGGGAAATGCTCGTCCAGCCAGATGTGGCCCATCTCGTGCAAGATCGCGCGGCGCGCTGGCGTATCCACCAGATGCGTGCACAGGTCGATCCGGCCAGCCAGGGCGTATCCCAGATGGCCGCGGCAGTCGGACAGATGCCGGTGGAAGTGGATCTCGACCTCGGGCACCTGCAGCCCCGCTCGTTCGAACCGGTTGGCAGCCCACCGCGTCATCTGGATCTGGTCGGCATCCGCCTCGTAGGCCAGGACCTCGGTCCGTATCGGAACGGCTATGGACGCCCGGGCGGAGCCGAGCCGCCAGCCCAGCACGAGGGCCACGACGAGGGCGATCCCGATCCCCAGACGAGTGATCGTGCGCATGCGTGCACCGTCGGCCCCGGCCCGTGAGGTCCCAGTGCACGTGGCTGGAGGCACGCGTGCAGACCTGCGCTCCGGTTCTCACGTGACCGGCGCGGGCGGTAGCCGGATGAGACGGAACCGCAGGTCAACCGCGGCTTCGGCACGTTGCACGCGGATTGCACTCGTGCCCCGACACGCTGCCGGACCAATGCGAGCACCAGCGGATCTCTCGGGCCGGGTGAGCCTTCCCAGACGGACGCGCGAAGCGTACGGTCCCCGGATGCGTTTCAAGGTCCTGGGGCCCCTCGAGGTCAAAGGAGAGAGCGGCCCCGTTGCGCTGGGCGGCCCCAAGCAGCGGGCCGTCCTCGCGCACCTCATCGTTCGAGCGAACCAGGTGATCCCCGCGGACGTGCTCGTCGATCAGGTGTGGGGGGAGGAGCCGCCCGAGGCCGTTCGGAACACACTGCAGACGTACGTCTCGCGCCTGCGCAAGCTGATCGGACCCGACCGGCTCGAGGGTCGGACGCCCGGGTACGTGCTTCACATCGGTCCGGACGAGCTCGACGCCACCCGTTTCGAGTTGCTCCTCCGGGAAGCACGGGCAGCGAACGGTCAGACGGATCGCGCGGCCGGGCTGCTCCGTGAGGCGCTCGGCTTGTGGAGCGGACCGGCGTTCGCCGATCTCGCGGCCGAGCAATCGCTCTCCGGCGAGATCGCCCGGCTCGAGGAACTGCGTCTGCAGGCCCTCGAGGAACGGCTCGCCGCCGACCTCGACTCCGGGCGTGCCGGCGAGGTGATCGGCGAGCTCGAGGCCCTCACGAGGGAGCACCCGCTGCGCGAGAGCCTGTGGGCCAGCCTGATGGTCGCGCTCTACCGGACGGGGCGCCAGGCCGATGCGCTCGCAACCTTCCAGCGCGCGCGAGAGATCCTCGCCGACGAGCTCGGCGTCGACCCCTCGCCCGATCTACAACGCCTCCAGGAACGGATCCTTCGCCAGGATCCGGATCTCGAGCTCAAGGGAGAGCCGCTGCGCGGCTACCGGCTGCTGGAGCAGATCGGGGAAGGCGCGTTCGGGGTGGTGTTTCGGGCGACGCAGCCACAGGTCGGCCGGGAGGTTGCCATCAAGGCGGTGCATCCGGAGCTCGCCAACCATCCGGACTTCGTCCGCCGGTTCGAACGCGAGGCGCAGCTCGTGGCGCGCCTGGAGCACCCGCATATCGTGCCGCTGTACGACTACTGGCGAGAGCCCGACGCCGCCTACCTCGTGATGCGCTACCTCCGTGGCGGCAGCCTGGAGGATCTCATCGAGGCCGGCCCGCTCGACGCGACGCGCGTGGCCGGGATCCTCGATCAGGTGGCCTCGGCCCTGACGGCGGCACATCGAAGTGGCGTGGTGCATCGGGACGTCAAGCCCGGCAACGTCCTGCTGGACGAGGAGGGCAACGCCTACCTGACCGACTTCGGCGTCGCGCTCGACGAGGGATCGCCGGAGAAGACGATGGGCACGATGATGCGGGGGACCCCGGGCTACCTCTCGCCGGAGCAGATCCGCCTCGAGCCGACGGCGCCGCAATCGGACGTCTACGCGCTCGGCATCGTCCTGTACGAGATGCTCGCCGGGACGCACCCGTTCCCGGAGACCTCGCTCACCGGGCTGCTGGACCTTCACCTCAACCAGCCGCTCCCGTCGATCCGCGACGTGCG
>Ga0075423_10006072_pt1 | contig 11321 bp, 10 predicted proteins | sample SoiMethybrSBSTD2_FD_80114 | JGI IMG/M metagenome (GOLD analysis project Ga0075423, IMG submission 80114) | Bulk soil microbial communities from a Populus tree surrounding site in Tennessee, USA - Soil MetaG P. TD hybrid SBSTD2 | ecosystem: Environmental > Terrestrial > Soil > Tree plantation...
CCGAGGGCGCCGCGAATGGCGGTAAGCGGTGTGCGAAGCTCGTGACTCACGGTAGACACGAACTCCGTTTTCAGCCGCTCGACTTCCTTGAGCTGACGGATGTCATCGCGAAGGCCGTGTTCGCGTTCGGCGACGGCGGCCGCGAGCGTCCCGAACGCTTCACCGAGTTGGCCGAGCTCGCGACTGCCTCCCGCGACAGAGCGCACGGCCGCTCGGTGATCGCCGGCCGCGAGCGCTCGCGCGTCGAAGACGATCGCGTCGAGCGTGCTCGTAACTCGCCGCAGGCTCACAACGGTCGCGAGCACGATCATGGCGACGAGGAGCACCCGAACGAGCAGAGACTCGCGTGCATCGAGCTCGATTTGAAGCGCAGCGTCCGTGGCGCTCCGCTCGGCTTGCACGCGCGTGATGCGCTCCAGCAGGGCCGTTGCCGCTTGCGAGCTGTCCATCAGGGCGACGACCTGTCGAGCGAGCATAACGATTGTATCGCGCGGCAGTGGAGTCGAACGGGCCGCGAACTGCCGGGCTGATGCCCTCGACCAGGATCGCGTCGCGTAATCGAGGCGACTGGTCGCGAGCGTCAGCTCCTCATTTTCCGTCGCGAGCTTCGCGAGCGAATCGAGCGCGAGGTCGAGCTGAATGCGCCCGAGTCGATAGGGACCGAGGAACGCCGAATCGCCGGTAAGCGCGAACCCGCGCTGGTCCGTCGTCAGGCTGGCGAGTATTGGACTGATCTGAGAGGTCACCAGGACGGCCGCACCGGCGCGCACGGCGGCCTCTTCCGACGCTAGCCGCCGTCCATCCTGCAAGGAGATGATCTGGCGGGTGGTGCCGGCCCAGATCGCCACCACCACGAGGTTGGTGAGGACGAGCTGCTCGGCAAGCGACCGCGAGCGCCACCAGCGGAGCGCGGAACGGTACAATGCGTGGTATCTTTCGAGGCGCATCGCGTGACGGAATCCCGAATCAGGCTCAACTCTTCGATGGCATACCTGGAATGACGACCAATCGGCTCATCGCGCTACACGACGTCGGCCAGTCGATCTGGCTGGACTTCATCGACCGCACGATTCTCCAGGACGGCTCGCTCGCACGTATGATTGGCGAGGATGCGCTCTCTGGGATGACGTCGAATCCGACGATCTTCGAGAAGGCGCTCGCCGAAGGCGACGAGTACGACGATCAGATCAAATCGGCGGCCCCTGGACTCACGGCGTGGGATCTGTTCGAGCTCGTCGAGACCACCGACGTCCGCACGTCGTGCGACATTTTCGCCGAGACGTACCGGGCCGCGAACGGCGGGGATGGGTTCGTATCGATCGAGGTTTCGCCTGGCGTCTCCCGCGACACGGCCGCCTCCATCGCCGAAGCGAAGCGGCTCTGGTCCACCGTTGGCCGGCCTAACGTGATGGTGAAGATCCCCGGCACCGTCGAAGGGGCGAGCGCCGTACGTGCGCTGATCGCCGACGGAGTCAACGTGAACATCACGTTGCTGTTTTCCATCGACGCGCACCGCCGGGTCATCGAGGCCTACATGAGCGGCCTCGAGGATCGCCTCGCCGCGGGCAAGGACATCTCGAGTCTCGCATCCGTCGCCAGCTTCTTCGTCAGCCGCGTCGACACCGAGGTCGATAAGCGCTTGGATGCCATTGCAGCGAAGGGAGACGCGGCGCTCAAGGACCGAGCGGCGGCGCTGAAAGGTCGCGCTGCCATCGCGAACGCAAAGCTCGCGTATCAGCTATTCCGCGAGATGTTTGCCAGCGAGCGATGGACCAAGCTCGCAGCGCGCGGCGGTCGTCTTCAGCGTCCGCTGTGGGCCAGCACCAGCACCAAGAACCCCGCGTACCGCGATGTCGTGTATGTCGAGGAGCTCATTGGGCCGGACACGGTGAACACGATGCCTCCCGCTACAGCCGAGGCGTTCAAGGACCACGGTGTCGTCGCGCGAACGATCGATCGCAACATCCGTGAAGCGCAGCGTGTCATGGAGCAACTGGCGGAGATCGGCATCGATTTCAACGACGTGACGACCAAGCTCCTTGTCGATGGGCTGGCGAGCTTCCAGAAATCATTCGATTCGCTCGTCGCGGGACTCGAACGCAAAACGAAGACACTCGGTCGTCCGGTCGCGGCCGGTCGCTGATCGCCGGTAGACAGAATCGCGCGTCGCGGATCGTTGGTCGATCCGCGACGCCCCGGTACACGGATCCTCGCGTCGCCTGGGCGACTGACGCTCCTCTCTTAAGCACTCGCTCTCACCCACGCCGTGCCCACGAACCATCACCCGCGCGCAAAGATCGTCTGCACGCTCGGTCCGGCATCATCAACCGCTGAAACGATCGACGCGCTCATCGATGCTGGTCTCGATGTCGCGCGAATCAATTTCTCACACGGGACGCACGAGCAGCACGCGCGCACCATTGCGATCGTTCGCGAGCTCAGCAAGAAGCGTGGTTGCCCGATCGCGATCCTCGGCGATCTGCAAGGCCCGCGCATCCGCATTGGCGATCTCGTGTCCCCACGACAGCTCGAGGCCGGCGCGGATGTCGTCCTGTGCCCGGAAGAGGCAGCGCGCGGCGACGAGATGCCGATCACGTACGAAGGGCTCGCAAGCGACGTCCACGTGGGCGATCGCATCCTCATCGACGACGGGTTGATCGAGCTCGTCGTGCTCGACGTGAGCGCGCCGCGCGTCGTCGCGCGCGTCGTTCACGGTGGAGAGGTGAAGAGCCACAAAGGCATCAACCTGCCCGGCGTCAACGTATCCGCGCCATCGATCACGGAAAAAGACCGCGCGGATGCGGCGTTCGCGGTCGACCAGGGGCTCGACTACCTCGCGTTGAGCTTCGTGCGTCGGGCGGCGGACCTGGCCGAGTTGCGCGCGTTCGTTCCAAAGTCGGTCCTCCTCATCGCGAAAATCGAAAAGGATTCGGCGTTGGAGAACATCGAGAGCATCCTTCGGCAGTCCGACGGCGTCATGGTCGCGCGTGGGGATCTCGGCGTGGAGCTCCCCTTCGAGGAGGTGCCGATCGCGCAGAAGAAGATCATCAAGCTCGCGAACATCATCGGGCGTCCTGTCATCACGGCGACGCAGATGCTGGAATCGATGATCGAACATCCGCGTCCGACGCGCGCGGAAGCCAGCGACGTCGCCAACGCGATCATCGACGGTACGGACGCAGTCATGCTCTCCGCGGAAACCGCGGCGGGAGCATATCCGCGTCTGGCGGTGCAGGCGATGCGACGCATCATCTCCGAGATCGAGCAGCACCCGGTCAAGCGCGCGCGCGATGGCGATCGCGCCGGCGAGATCGTCGCGACGACGGAGGAGACCATCGCGGCGGCCACCGACACCGCGCAACGGATGCTCGGAGCGCCGATCATCATCGTCTTCACGAAGAGCGGATTCAGTGCGCGGATCGTGTCCGCTCATCGCCCGGCCGTCCCGATTCTCGCCCTGACCGACGAGCCTCGAACGTTCTGTCAGCTCGCGCTGGTGTGGGGCGTGATTCCCCAGCTCGTACCGCATTGCAGGACGTACGAGGAGATGGTCACGCGCGCGCGCGACGTGGTGTTGTCGCGCGGCCTGGCGAAAGCGGGCGATCGCGTGCTCGTAACCGCGGGTGTTCCGTTCGACGTTCCGGGGACGACCAACGTGCTCCGAGTCGAGCGCGTGTGAAGCTCACGTTCCTCGGCACCGGTACGAGCTTCGGCGTTCCACAGATCGGCTGCCATTGCGCGCGGTGCCGATCCACCGATCCCCGTGATCGGCGCACGCGCGTAGGCGCCGTGGTCGAGACCGAGCGCGGCACCCGCCTGCTCATCGACACGCCACCGGAGCTCCGCCTGCAGCTGGTCACGAACGGCATCGATCGCGTGGATGCCGTGCTGTTCACGCACGATCACGCAGACCACACGCATGGCGTGGATGACATCCGCGCAATCACCGTTAGGCGCGATGCGCCACTGCCCATGTACGGGCCACCGACGACGCTCGAGAATCTCGCCAAACGGTTCCCCTACATCTTCGACGAGACGATTCGACCAGCGGCAGGAACCTCCAAGCCGGAAGGGCAGCCGCGCCCGTTGGCTGGCGACGAGACGGTGACGATTGGCGACGTCGAGGTGACGGCCGTCCCGGTCCCGCACGGCAAGATGTCGGTCTATGCGTATCGGATCGGCCCGCTCGCCTATGTGACCGATGCGAAGACGATTCCCCCAGCCGCGCTCGAGCGGTTGCGAGGCGCGCAGGTCCTCGTCATCAACGCGCTCTTCCGCACCGAGCACCCGACGCACCTGAGCATTCCCGAAGCGGTGCGTGCCGCGCGTGAGATCGGTGCCGACCGCACGTACCTCACGCATCTCACGCACGACAACTTCCACGCTGACCTCGAGGCCGAGCTGCCGCGCGGCGTCACGCCGGCGTTCGACGGCCTGACGATTCGTATCGACGAGTAGGGAATTGGACCAGACCCAATTCCCGGTGGCAGGGGTTGCCTCCCGTCACGAGCCCGGTCAGCTTCCCCAAGACAACGAGCACAATCGGCTTCACCCTCGAGGCGGGCATATGTTGGAGCAAGTAACCACGCGAACCTCGCCGCTTGGCGATGCCATCAGCGTACAGAACGAACGAGTGACGGTGTTGCGCGAGGCCGACCTCGCGTCGCCGAAAATGGATGCCCTCGTCCGCGAGGCGGTGTTTGGCACCGGCGAAGCTCGTGACTATGCACGCTGGCTGATCTGGGAGATCGGCGAGGCGGTCGGTGTTCGACCCGCGTCGATCAACGGACTGTACATGGCCCGCGGGCGTGGGGAGGTTCGTGGCTTCACCGTCCCCGCCATCAATGTTCGTGGTGCAGCGTACGACACGGCGCGTTCGATCTTTCGAACGGCGACCAAGCTGAACGCCGGCGCGTTCCTGCTCGAGATTGCCCGATCAGAGATTGGCTACACCGATCAACGGCCCGCCGAATACGTTGCCGTGATGTTGGGCGCGGCGTTGCGGGAGGGGTTTCGAGGCCCTGTGTTCATCCAGGGCGATCACTTCCAGGTCAACGCGAAGAAATTCGCGGTCGACCCTAACGGTGAAGTCGCGGCCGTCAAGCAGCTCGCGCTCGAGGCAATCACGGCGGGGTTCTACAACATCGACGTCGATACGTCGACGCTCGTCGATCTCTCGCAGCCTGACCTCCCGTCGCAGCAACGACTCAACTACGAGACGTGCGTCGACATCACACGCTACATTCGCGAGCTGGAGCCCAAGGGGGTAACGATTTCCGTCGGCGGTGAGATCGGCGAAGTCGGCTCTCACAACAGCACCGTCGAAGAGCTGCGGGCGTTCATGGACGGATTCAACCGCACGCTCGCCGAGCGATGCGCGCCAGGCACCCCCGGCCTCTCGAAGATCAGTGTGCAGTCGGGTACGTCGCATGGCGGCGTCGTCCTTCCAGATGGCTCGATTGCCGACGTCGCCCTCGATCTGGACACGCTCGCCACGCTGTCGAAGGACGCTCGCGAGCGGTACGGCCTCGCCGGTGCCGTGCAGCACGGCGCGTCGACGCTGCCCGATAGCGCCTTCCACAACTTCCCGGCAGGGGAAACGGCGGAGATCCACCTCGCGACCAACTTCCAGAACATGTTGTTCGACCAACTGCCGTCGGCACTGCGGCAGGAGATCTACGACTGGCTGCGTAACAACGCGAAGGACGAGCGAAAGGCATCGGACACCGACGAGCAGTTCTTCTACAAGACCCGCAAGAAAGCGCTTGGTCCATTCAAGCGCCGCCTATGGGATCTGCCGGAGGACGTCAAGGCAGCTGTAGCGAACGCGTACGACGCGAAGTTCGAGTTCCTGTTCACGCAGCTCGCCGTTGGCGAAACGGCTCCGGCGGTGGGCAAGCATGTGAAGGCGGTGAGGCTGCACCGGCCGATGCCGGGGACCGCGGGATACGAGAACATTGCGGCTGCCCCCGACGACACGGATCTGAGTGACTGACAACCGCGCCGCGTCCTCGGCTGCGCGTGGTGCGTCGCACACTGGGGCGGCAGCGCAACCCCGGTCGCCCGCGGTGCTCTGGGCGGAGTCGTTGCAGGCGCTCGCGAACCTGGTTGCACACGATTTCCGCAACGCGCTGAACGCCGTCTCGGTGAACCTGGAAGTCGTTCGCAGTCGATCGGCGCGGGGTGCGGAGGCAGCGGCCATCGCGCCGTTCGCCGCCACTGCCGCTGCACACTTCGAGACCAGCGCCGGGGCAGGCGAGGCGCTCGTCGCGTTGGTCCGAGCCGAGCCGGAGCCGGTCGATGTCGCCGCTGTCGTCATGCGGCTATCGCGGCTGATCGCCGTGGGTGGCCAATCCCGGCTTCAGGTAGTCGATCGATCGGGCGGCAGGGCGAGGACGGGCGCGCCGGGCGATATTGTGCGCGTCGCAGTGGCGCGCAGTGTGCTAGGCGCTGTCGGCGCGGGTGAGTCGGTCGCGTGCGAAATAGCTGCCGATGACGGTATCTTTCTACGCGTCACCGGCGCGACAGAGGTTCCGCCGCGGCCTGATTCCGAGGTCGTTACCGTGGCGGCCACGTACGACATCCGAATCGCCTCACGCGGACAATCGATCGAGCTTCGCTTTCCCGACGTCGACTAACGCGCCACCCGAGCTGCAGGTTCATGAAGAAGCCGAAGATTCTTATCGCCGATGACGATCGCTCGATCACCGAGGGATTGAGCGCCATCCTTTCCGATGAGGGCTACGAAATCGAGGTCGCTCTCGACGGCCAAAAGGCCATCGATCGACTGACGTCCGAAGCCTTCGGCGTCGCGTTGGCCGATCTGATGATGCCGAAGCTCGATGGGCTCGCGCTGCTTAAGGAGTTGCAAACGCGCGGCGTCGGGACGGAGTGCATCATCGTCACAGGCCAGGCGACCGTCGACTCGGCCGTGCAGGCCATGCGACAGGGGGCGTACGACTACATCGAGAAGCCGCTCAACGCCGAGAAGCTGAATCGATTGAAGGCGCTGATCCCCAAGGCGCTCGACAAGTTCAACGATCGACAGAAGATCAAGGAGCTCGCGTCGACCATCGAGGGGCTGACGCATTACGGTGAGCTCACCGGGCAGTCAGAGGCAATGCGATCGGTGTATCGCATCATCGATGCGGTTGCGCCATCGTCCGCGAGCGTCTTGATCTTTGGCGAGTCGGGCACCGGCAAAGAGCTGGTTGCGAGAGCGATTCACAACAAGAGTGAGCGGGCCAAGGGGCCGATCTTCGCGCTCAATTGTGCGGCGCTCCCGAAGGACATCCTCGAGAACGAGCTGTTCGGTCACGAAAAGGGCGCGTTCACCGGTTCGGTCAACGAGAAGGCTGGAGCGTTCGAGATGGCGAACGGGGGCACCATCTTCCTCGACGAGGTCGCGGAGATGGCGCCGGACATCCAGGTGAAGCTCCTACGCGCGCTGGAGTCGCGAACCGTTCGCCGTCTGGGCGGCAAGCGCGAGATATCGGTCGACATACGGGTCGTCGCGGCAACGAACAAGGAGGTCCAGAGGGCGATCGCCGATGGCGACCTCCGTGATGACCTCTACTATCGGCTCGCGGTCGTGGAAATCTTCCTGCCACCGCTGCGTGAGCGACTTGGCGACGTCAAGCTGCTGGCGAACGAGTTTCTCGCTCGTTATGCACAGCAGAATGGCAAGCAGGTCACCGGGTTCGACAACGACTCCTGGTCGTGGATCCTGAACTATCGATGGCCGGGCAACGTTCGCGAGCTCAAGAACGCGGTGGAGCGCGCGGTCATCATGACGAGCGGACCGACGATCACCTTGGCGGATATAGCGCCACGACATCTGCGGCCGGGCGCCGAGAATACCGATACGTACCGCGCTCCAGTGTCGTCGCCGCGGCGCCGGGCCAGCGATCGGGCGTCGGGCGACAATGGTTCATCCACGGTGCTGGGGATGACGCGCGACGAGCTGTTCGACGCATTTTCGCGGTTCGTCAAAGAGCGAGCCGACGGGGCCCCGGTTTTCGTCGCGCCGCGCGCCGATCTTGCCGATGCGGCAGCGTCGTCGCAGATCGACGACGAGTCGGAGGACGCGATCGTCGTCGAGCGTGCGCAACCGGCGAAGGCGCACTCGAAGTCGAAGACCAAGAAGCGACGTTAGTGTTCTCCGCTTGCCGAATGGCAGGCGACAACGATCCGATGCCGCGCACGGGCGCGAGCCGATGAGGAGAGGATATGCGTAGGGTGGACTACGACGACGACGAGCCGACGGTCATCATCGAACGTCACTCAGGGGGAGTCGGGTCGTTTCTAATAGGTGTGGCGATCGGTGCGGTCGCCGCGCTTTTGCTCGCACCGCAGTCCGGTGCGGCGACCCGTCGCGATCTTCGCCGCGGCGCGCGCAAAGCGCGAACGGCTGCGCGCGACCTCGCCGGTGACATTTCCACCCGCGTGACTGACAAGTTCGAGCAGGCGCGCGGTCGTGTCGAGCAGGGAATCGACACCGCGCGCCAGGCCATCGATCTCAAGAAGCGTCAGGTGTCGCGTGCCATGGAAGCGGGGCGGGCCGCGGCGCAGCAGGCGCGTGACGAGCTCGAGCGCCGCATTGCCGAAACGAAGGCAGCGTACAACGCCGGTGTGGACGTCGCGCGATCGGGCCACGCGGCGTCTCTCCCGACGCCTGCAGACGTCGAGCCTGACGAGTCGCCCGACCGCTGAGCTCTGCTGTCCGCGAGCCCGCACGCGTGCCGCGACGTCCACTGTACGTACGGATTGGCTGGACGCTGCGCGACTACGCGAAGCGCGTCTGGGATAACGCCGGCGAAGACAACATCTTCTTCATGGCGGGCGGCATCGCATTCAATATCCTGCTTGCCGCGGTGCCGTTCGTTCTGTTGCTCGTGTCAGGGCTCGCGACGCTCTTGAATCGTTCGGCCGATCAGACCTTCGTCGACGTCACGAGCATCATCGATAGTCTCCTTCCGCCTCACGCGGAGACGAGCGACAGCGCCGTTCACGCGCTGCTCATCGACATCCTCCGTGCGCGCGGCGCGGTCGGTTTCTACAGCGCGCTCGGTTTCGTGTGGTTCTCGACGCGGCTCTTCGGTTCGCTGCGCAGCGTGCTCGCGGACGTGTTCGATATCGAGACCGACCGAGGCATCATCAAGGGCAAGCTGTTCGACATCCAGATCACGATCATGACGACACTCCTGCTCGTCGCCTACACGTCGCTGAGCGCGTATCTCGCGCTCGCCACCACGCGCGGGGTCCAGATCTTCGAGCGACTGGGAATTCGGGCCGATGTGATGGGGACCGTCGAGTATCTGTTCGGCAGGTTCATTGCGTTCCTGTTCGTCGCGGCGATGTTCTTCGCGCTGTACAAGATCCTGCCTAACAGGCGAATTCGCTGGTCGACGGCGTTGCTCGCCGCGGTGTTCACGAGCAGCATGTTCGAGATCGCGAAAAACGTGTTTACGGCGTATGTCGCGGAATTCAATCCGGGCTCGCTCTACACGGGGACGTTGTACGCCCTCGTGATCGTGGTGTTCTGGGTCTACTACGCCGCCATGATCTTCATCCTCGGCGGTGAGGTCGCACAGGTGTATGAGCTGCGCCGCGTGAGGCGGTTGCAACGCGAAACATTCGAGGACTAGCACGCGGCTTATTGCTATTGCTGTGCTTCTTTGGCCCATTCATTGCCTAACAGTTGAGCGTTCGCACACTCAACTGGAGGCCTACCGTGCGGAAGACGGCTTTGACCCTCGCGATCGCGGCGCTGACGGCGGTGGCCGCGTGCAAGAAAACCGGGGAGAACGAGTTTCAGGTGCAAACACCTGATGTGGACGTGAAGACCGATACGACGACCATCAAGACGCCTGACGTCGACATCGTAAAGGACACTACAAAACTGACCGTTCCGAAAGTCGATGTTCGCAAGGACACGGCGACCGTGACGGTGCCGAAGGTGAGGGTGAAGAAGCCCTGACGGAGGCAACATGCTCGAGCGCCGGCCGGCCAGACCGCTGCCGGCGCTTTCGCTGGTCGGGTGCGGCGAAGCGGCCGCGGCCGCCCAGCGCCGTTGCTGGCGTTAGGCAGCCAGGAATGATCGGCCCGGCTGCGACCCGCCCTTCCGATTCAGGGCATTCGGCGCGACCTTCCGCGCCATGCCGATCGATCTCCGCAGCGACACTGTCACCCGGCCGACCGAGGCGATGCGACAGGCCATCGCCACCGCGGAAGTCGGCGATGACCATCTCGATGGCGACCCGACCACCCGCCGGCTCGAGGCCCGCGTTGCGGAGCTCCTTGGAAAGGAGGCAGCGCTCTTCTTTCCAACCGGCACGATGGCGAATCAAGCGGCCATCATGATTCAGGCGCCTCCCGGAACGGAGGTGCTCGTCGACGCCGATGCGCATGTCGTGAATCTGACCGGGGCAAGCATTGCGCTGGCGGGAGTCCAGCCACGATTCATGTCGCCGACCGGACGCTCGGTCTCCGCCGCAGATCTGAAGCGCGCGGCACGACCTCCCTCGCGGTACTCACCGCACCTGTCGCTCATCTCGATCGAGAACACGCATAACGGCGCCGGCGGCGTCGTCACATCGATTTCCGGACTCAGGGAGATCGCGGACGCTGCGCGAGACCTCGGTACACCGTTGCACCTCGATGGCGCACGCCTCTGGAACGTGGAGGCCGCGACTGGCGTTGCCGTCAAGGAGTTCGCGTCGTGCGCCGACACCGTAATGGTGTCGTTTTCCAAGGGACTTGGGGCGCCCATCGGCGCAGCGCTCGCGGGGTCGGCAGCGCTCATGGAAGCGGCGTGGGGAGCGCGGAAGCGTCTGGGCGGTGCGCTTCGGCAATCCGGGATCATCGCGGCAGCGGCACTGTTCGGAGTAGAGCATCATCGCGGTCGGCTCACCGCCGATCACGCGAACGCGGCGCGCTTCGCGAACGCAATCGTCGGCTGCGGCGGCGCCCACGTCGTTCCTCCCGACACGAACATCGTCATGATCGACGTCCCGCCTCGCACGACGGCCGCCGAGACCGCTCGTCAAGCCGCCGCGCGCGGGTTGCTCGTGAGCGTGTGGACGGCCAGCCGCGTGCGCGTCGTCACGCATCTCGATGTGACGACATCGGACGTCGACGAGGCTGCTCACATCATGCGTGCAGTTCTCGAGCGCAGTTGAATCGGCTTGCGCCAGCGGCTAGGTTTCGCGGTGCTCCAGGTCCCGGAGGGCGTAAGCCCGCTAACTCCGTCAGGACCCCGAAGGTAGCAGCGGCATGTGGTGTCTTACGTCGCTTCGTCAGACCTGGAGTATTCGCGGTGA
>Ga0075423_10006074_pt1 | contig 11320 bp, 9 predicted proteins | sample SoiMethybrSBSTD2_FD_80114 | JGI IMG/M metagenome (GOLD analysis project Ga0075423, IMG submission 80114) | Bulk soil microbial communities from a Populus tree surrounding site in Tennessee, USA - Soil MetaG P. TD hybrid SBSTD2 | ecosystem: Environmental > Terrestrial > Soil > Tree plantation...
CGATGGTGACAATGATCGCGGCGAGGAACTCAATGCGCAGCAGAAATGGCCAGACGTGAATTTCTTTTTGCCACCCCGGGCGAAACGGCCAAGTTTTGCGATGGTGCGTTTTGGCCATAGGTGGATTGGTTTGCAGTTCGGCAATCAGATTGTCGTTTGCATGAGCCTGCTTCCAGGCCAAGTAGATGTAGAAGGCCAGCAGTGGAATCATGGCCACGATGGGCACGTTATCCGGCGCCGACGCTATATCCCAAAGTTGTCGCCAATCCATAAGTACTCCAACAAGGATGCCAGCCTCGCGCGTTACCGCAATCGCGCGTAGCGCGGTGGCTCGCCCAGATCCCTCGCTCGGCAAAAAGCGCCTCGCTCAGGATGACAAGGCTTAACCGTCGAGCTACGCTCGACCGGACTGCCGAGGGAGTCCCCACACAAGCCGCTTATCTTCTTGCTTCCTTTACCTCCGAGGCCAGCATCACCGGAGCTGGTCCCGAAATTCCTCCATCTTTCCTCACCCGCCAGAAATGCACGATCATCAGGACCGAAGCCACGATGGGAATTCCGATGCAGTGCCAGATGTAGGAGCGCAGCAGCGCATTGGCATCCACGATCGAGCCGCCGAGCAGCCCGAAGCGCACGTCGTTATACGGCGTCATTCCCAGTTGCTTTCCGAACGGGCCCTCATGCCCCAGCGCCGGCGTAGCCCGCGCCATATTCGTGCCCACAGTCACAGCCCAGAATCCCAGCTGATCGTCGGGCAGCAGATATCCGGTGAAGGAAAGCAATAGCGTGAACACCAGCAGCAGCACGCCGATGTTCCAATTGAATTCGCGCGGCTTCTTATACGAGCCGGTGAGAAAAACGCGGAACATATGCAGCCAGACGGCAATCACCATCAGGTGCGCTGCCCAGCGATGCATGTTGCGCAGCAGCTTCCCAAACGGGACATCATGCTCGAGATACAAAACATCACGGAACGCCTGCACCTTGCTGGGGTGGTAATAAAACATCAACAGCACGCCGGTCAGAGTGAGAACAAAAAATAAGTAAAACGTGATCCCGCCCATTCCCCAGGTAAAGCTGTATCGCACTGCGTCGCGGTTGATCTTGGCGGGATGCAGGTGCAGAAACACATTTGACAGGACGCCCAACGCCCGATTACGCGGTGTGTCATCGTGCTTATGCCGGAAGATTGAAGTGTAGACCTGCGTCTTGGTCGGATCCTTGAGCAAATCAATCTGCTCTTTGGCCTTTGCAGGTATGTCGGTTTTGAGCGACTGGACATCTTCCTTCATGCCGGCTTTCACTCGCTCGAGCAGCCCTACGCGATTTCCGTTGCCGTTCTTCCCGTTGCCGTTTTGTTCAGGCATTTTGACCTCTGACTTTCCGTATCCCTCTGTCTCCGGCGGCTAGCCCGGCCGCAGAAACGCTCCCTCCTCATTGAACTGGCTCGGCTGACCCTTCGGCCATTGATACAGCTTGGAGACATCCACCAGAATCTGTCCGTCCGGCGCGGTCTCCACGTGCGCCCGATCCATGGGACGGGGCGCGGGACCTTCAAAGTTCACGCCCTCGCTGTCATACCCGCTGCCGTGACACGGGCACTTAAACTTGTTTTCGCTCGGCTTCCAGTCCGGCGTGCACCCAAGATGTGTGCAGCGCGCGTAAATGACGAATAGCCGATCGGGGGTCCGATCTACCCAGATGCGGTATTTCTGCTGCCACTTCGTGTCAACTCCAAGACCATAGTCGGCGGCGTATCCGATCTTGAACGATGTGGCCGGCTCAAACAACGTGCGCGGCAGGAAAAAACGGAAGAAGGCGATGAACCAGGCGGTCAGGAAAGCCGCAACTGCGGTCCAGGCAAAGCGGCGTCGCCCTTGATTGACTACATTATCTTCCGGACCAACTGCTGCCACTCCGCCGGCCGCCGCTGCTTTCGAAGTGCCGACGGCTGGAGTTCCCACGTATTTGGTCGACGCTCCCGCGCGCGCCACCGGAGCCGCCGCTGCCGCAGCGGCAGCGGGACGAGGCGCAGCCCCAGGAGCTGCTGCTCTGGCTGCGGGTGACGGTGCTGCCGCAGGGGCAGCCGCTGCCGCTGGTTCGGCGGGTTCACCGAGCAAAGCCGTTACTTCGGCATCTGTCAGCTCAGGAAAATTCTTACGTTTCCGCCGGGCCTGCTCAGCCGCAATCGACGATTTGCTCCACTTTTTTCCTTCTGCCACCCACTTCGCAACTTCGTCGCTGATCGGTCCGCTCTGCGCAGATGGGGTTGCCGGTGCCGCCGCGGGCGGAGGCGCCACAGGCGCCGCGCTCTCTTCCAGCGGCTCTCCAAGTAGTGCAGTAATTTCCGCATCATTCAGTGCCGGCAGACCTTTGCGATTCCGCCGTGCTTGTTCGGCGGCAATAGCAGACTTGCTCCACTTCTTTCCTTCTGCTACCCACTTTGCTACATCTTCGCGCATCGTGCCGGTGGCCCCTGGAGCCGGCGGAGCGGCGGGAGCAGCAGCGGGGGCCGGAGGCGCCACTCCCCCGGCAGGCGCAGGAGCGCTGCTTGGTTCGCCATCTCCCCGCTCCCAGGGCATCGGCTCACCGGCCTTCAATGCCTCGATGTCCGCCTCGGTCAGCAACGGCATGCCCTTGCGCTTGCGGTAAGCCTGCTCCATACCAATCACGGAGTTATTGAGCGCGGCGCGCGGCAAGGGCGGAAGGTGTCCGAGAATTCCTTTGGATTCATCTGCCATCAGTTAAAGCCTGCCTAATTCCCGCTATCTTGATGGTTGATTTTTTGATTGTAGATGGTTGAATGAACTCCAATCGTTCGAATTCAAATCAACAATAACAATCAACAATCAACAATAAGAATCAACAATCCCTCTCAGTCCGCTGCCACCAGCCCCTCCACCTCACAGTTGTGATCCATTCCCAAGGCCGCCATCACCAGATCCGCCAGAGCCGCAATGAATGTTGGCGAATCATTCAAGCCGGCAGTCATTTCAAATCTCGTGATTCCAAGTGCCGAAGCCTGCGCGCGAGCTTCGTGATCGATTTCTCCTAGCGTCTCGACGTGATCTGAAACAAACGAGATCGGGACTACACCTACTTCCCATATACCTTCCGCCGCCACCGCCCGTACCGTGTGCGTCAACGAGGGCTGCAGCCATCTGCTTGCACCCACTTTGCTTTGATAACAGAGCCGGTAGCCATTCCTCCACCCACCACGTTTCATCAACAGGCTGACTGTCTCTTCCACTTGGGTTTGGTACGGATCGCCGCGTTCGATCACGGCGGCTGGGACGCTGTGCGCACTGAAGATGATTTCGGGCCGCTCCGGCTCGGGAAAGCGGGCCAGCGTTTCATCAATTCTTTCTACAACGGCTTGGAGATATCCTTCATCCCGATAGAAGTTCTCAATGCAGTGTACGGGAATGCGTTGGTGGAACAGCCGCTTCCATTCATTCAGGCTGCTGCCGGTTGTGGTGCTCGAATACTGCGGATACAAGGGCAGAAGCACGATCTCATCACACACGTCGGCAAGCACCTGCTCAATAACTTCAGCCGTGAAAGGATGCCAATAGCGCATCGCTACCAAACAGCGGGCATTAACGTCATGATTCGTGAGTCTTCGCTGGAGAGCCCGCGCCTGCCGTTCGGTAAATCGTCGGATCGGGGAACCGCCGCCTATCACAGAATAATGATGGGCAACTTTCCGGGCGCGGGTGGTCGAGATCAGTTTCGCCAGAGGTTTGCGCCCTATGCGGGCAAAAGGAAAGTCAATGATGTCAGGATCGCAAAAAAGGTTAAATAGAAAAGGTTCAATCGCTTCCAGCTTGTCCGGCCCACCCAGCTGAAAGAGTACTACTCCAATGCGCCGATTTGGGTTACCCATCCCCCGGGAGTCCTTCAAGAAGAAAAAGCATGTTACTCAATCGCGGGAAGACTCGTCAACGCGGGGACGAACTCACCGAACTCACGCCGCGCTCGCCCGCGCTGCGAAGAAACCAAGTACCTGCTCTGCTGTGATGCCTTTGAAGTCCGGAATCGACCAGTTAGCCCCATGTCGCGCGAGTTCACCGGTCTGGTTCCGGTCGACTCCGAGCACGAGCGCGAAACCTCCTCGCCGTCCCGCTTCCACCCCGGCGATAGCATCCTCCGCAATTCCTGCCCGCTGTGGGTTTCCGTGTGGGACCAATTGCTGGAAGCATGCCAGGAAAATGTCAGGTTCAGGTTTGCCGTGCAGGTGCAGTCGGTCGCTAACCACACCATCCACAATGGCCTCAAAAACATCGCGAATTCCTGCTCGCTCCAGGATTGGCACAGCATTTCGACTTGAAGACGCCAGGCCAACGCGAACTCTGCGCTCCCGCAACTCCCGCACGAAGCGCACAGCTTCCCGATCGACATCCACGCCGACTTCGCGGACTTTTCTTAAGAACATGTCGTCCTTGCGATTTCCAAGCCCGCAGACCGTCTCCGCCGTTCGAGGATCCGAAGGGCTGCCATACGGAATCGTAATGCCGCGCGAGGCGAGAAAGCTGACCACACCGTCATAACGCGGCTTGCCATCTACATAAGCGAGGTAGTCATGAGTGCCATCAAATGGGCGAAATGGTTCGCCCAGGCGCAGGGCACGTGTCTTCAGATATTGATCGAACAATTCCTTCCACGCCGCGGCATGCACTCCCGCCGTGAACGTGATCACTCCGTCTAAATCAAAGATCATCGCGTCCGGGCCATGATTCATCCTGAACTCCTGTTTGCCCCCCCGCACTCACTCGCAGTACACCAAGAATACCGGGCACCCGGAAGTCCTGATCACCACTCGGGTCGCGCTGGGATCGTGATCCCAATGCCCATGCCAACCCATGACCACGAGGTCAGCATTGCGCTGGCGAGCCACCTGCGCTACTTCCGAACCCGGCTGTCCGCCTGTGACCACCAGGTCGAAATGCATTGATGACGGCGCTGCCCCCATGGCCAGCATGCGGCTCATGAATTCATCCGCCCAGGCAGGCCATTCATGTTGCGGCTGGTCCACATATCGCGGAGCCGAAAGGCTTCCTGGTTCTTCGCCCCGCGGATTGCGCCGGGTTGCCACGTGCAAGGCGATGATCTGCGCCCCCGCAAGGTGCGCTAATTCCGCTGCCGGTCCGGTAGCAGGGTGGCAGGCGGGTGTGCCGTCATGCGCCAATAAGATAGACCGCAGCTTCCACGCAGGATGGTCAGGCTCCGGTGCCAGCAACACAATGCGTTCGGGCTTGGTCAGCAGGATCGATTCTGCGACCGCGCCAAATCGCTCGCCATTCAACTGCTGGCCGGTGTGCGTACACATCACGATCAGCGCTCGCGGCAAATCCCGAGCCGAGTGGATTACCCGCTCCGCTGGAGTGCCTTTGCGATGATCCATGACTACCCCGCGCGTCTCCCCGGGCTTCAAGCCCAGCCCAGCCAGCGTGTCCTGGGTGGCCGCTGCTTGCTCGCCTACATAGACCACATGGAGAGTGGCGCTGTGCAGCCGGGCCAATTCCCGCGCAATCGGAATTGCTAACTGCGAAAATTTTCGGCCGTCCAGGGGAAGGATAACGTTCTCCACCGTGCGTGGCTTGGCTTTGCGACGCTCAACCGCACCTTTCCATTCAGGTAGTGCCGCAGTCACAACAGCCTCCTTCCTCCGCCTTGCGGCGTCAATGAAGCATGCGCCACGGGTTCCAACCCGCCTGAGCACGCTCCGCCACGTACTCCTGCCGCGGCGCAGCCATCACCTCCGCCCCTCCATCCAGGCGCACTCTCACCGGTTCCGCGCCTTCAACCGCGATGCGTACTGCGCTCGGTTCAATCGCAATTTGAAGTCTGCTCTTGCGCCACTGTAATGGAAAGGAAAGCCGTCTCCAATGCGACAATAAGTTGGGCGCGAGACATATCCCATCCTGGTGTGTTCTCACCCCCGCAAATCCGAATACCATGGCCTGCCACAATCCACCCAGGGCGGCCGCGTGTACGCCGCCAGCCGCATTCCCCATGTTGTTGCCCAGATCGATTTCGGACGCCTGCTTCAGATATTGTTGCGCCAGATGACCGTCCCCCAAGCGGGTGGCCATAAGAGCATGGATCGAAGGACTTAGAGAGCTTCCATGCCCAGTCCGCGGCTCGTAGTATCGGAAATTAGCCGCGCGCGCCTCCGGCGCAACCTCATCCCACAACAGGTATGTGGCCATCACCACATCTGCTTGCTTCACAATGTTCGTACGCTGAATGGGTTCGTGTCCCAGAATCACATCCATCGCTACCGAGCGCGGTTCGTAGCTCTTCAAATTCACCGGCTCTTTCGCGAAATATCCCTGGAACTGTTCAAACAAGGATGTCTGCTGATCAAACGCTGCGAACATTGAATCCGCCAGCTTATGCCAGGTCTTCAACTCGTCGTCCGTGACCTGCAGGCGGCCGGCAAGCTCGCGCCACCGCTCCGGCCAACGGCCTTGAAGTAACAATGCCGTCTCTGCTCCCCGGCGCAGATTCCACGCCGCCATTAGGTTCGTGTAGGCATTGTCATCCACATCTTCGTGGTACTCGTCGGGACCGATGACGTGCCGAATGTGGTACCGCCCGTCTGGCTCGATCGTGCCTCGACTGGCCCAGAATCGGGCAGTCTCCAGCATGATCTCGGCGCCGCACTGCGAAAAGAATTCCTCATCCCCCGTCACGCTCCAGTACTGCCATATGCCATAGGCGATGTCGGCGCTGATGTGGACTTCCATCTCGCCGTTCAGCACTCGCATCACTTCGCCGCCTGGCGTGATGATTGCCTTCGGAGTGGTTTCCTCGCCCGTATCAGCCGATTCCCAGGGATACATCGCTCCGCGAAATCCCGCAGCACGCGCTTTCGCCCGCGCCGCATCCAGGGTGTGATAGCGATATTCAAGCAGCGCCCGCGCCGACGGCGGATGTGTAAACGTGAAGAACGGCAGCATGTAGATCTCGGTATCCCAGAAAACGTGCCCTTTGTATGCGCTGCCGGTGAGGGCGCGAGCGCCAATCGAAACTCGCCCGTCCTCCGGATTGGCGGCGCTGATCAGGTGGTACTCCGCAAAACGCAGCGCGCGTTGCAGGAAATCGTCACCTACGATCTCCACATCGGCTGTCTCCCATCTTGCCTGCCACTCTGAGGCATGCGCTGACGCCGCCCCAGAAATGCCTTGCGGAAGCACCCAATTGAGGTGAGTCAATGCGTGTTCAAATGGCTTAGGTTTTTCGCGCGATGTATATACCGAAATCAGCCGGTGGAGATGGCACTCCGTACCGATCTCGGCATTCATCTCACATCGCTCCACGATGCGGCGCTCGTCCGCATCAATTACCCGCTCGCCAACTGTCCCTGTGGAAGCCACCAACTGGCCCATCACGGCGAATGCAATATTGACTTCCACCCCGGGCGAGCATACGACCAAAGGCAGTACATTGGGACGTTCCGGACTGCGCCTGGGCTTCCAGTCGGGCGCGGGAAAAGTCATAGCGCCCGAATCAATTTCGATCGAGCTCTCGAAGCGCACCACACTGCTGTAGTTTTCCGCAGTCAAGGCCACCGAGTGCAGCAATAGGTGGCGGTCGCTTAACGATGCCAGCCGGCATGCCACAATCCGGGTAATTCGACCGTGCGGGTCCCGATGCCGCCACTCCCGCCACAGCATGCCTCTCCGCAAATCGAGAACGCGCCGATGCTCCAGCACCTGTCCGCGTTCAATGCTCAGCGCCTGATCGTCGATCCAGATCCTGACACCGGTCCAGTCGGGCAGTGTCATCAATTGCGGCACAGCCCCCGGTGTCTGTGGATGTTCGAACACGCCGGCAATAAATGTCGCCGGGGCGGAGAGCGCACTGCCTTCGGCCAGGCACCCACGGTTTCCTACATACCCGTTCGCGATCGCGAACAGCGACTCAACTTCGTGCTCGCGGGCCAGCGTGAACCCCTCTTCCACGAGCAACCAATTGGGATCAGTGCTGCGGAATAAGGCTGGCACCTCGTTGGGTATCGTAGTGCTGGGCACCGGCTGCGCATAGGCCAACCCACCGTCGCGGGTATCCACCTGAGGTTGTGACGCCGAAGGGTTCATGAAACGCCTCTCCAAGGCTCGGTCTATGAGTTGAGGTGAGTCGCTGTGCCCGCCTCACGGGAAACAGCTCTCCTTGGGTGCTAAATCTGTGATGTCATTCCCCGGATATTCTTTGCCTCGGACAAACTGCCTGGAGACAACATTCCTGCCTGCCCGGGAATCGGAACATCAGCGAGGCGCCCTGCATGAGGATTGGTTTCATAGCTCCGCCCTTCATTTCCGTGCCGCCCAAAAATTACGGCGGCACCGAGCTCTTCATCGCCCAACTCGCTGAGGGACTCAAAAAGCACGGCATCGACTCTATTGTTTACACCAATGCGGATTCCACCGTCTCTGTGGAAAAGCGTTGGCTCTACGAACCTGCCGAGTGGCCGATCAAGTCCGATATCTACTCTTTTATTAAGGAGATCAATCACACCTCCTGGGCGATGCGCGATGCCGCCAGCGCCTGCGACGTGCTGCACGTGCACTCCGCCTGCGCCCTTACCTATTCAGGTTTCATCAAGGCTCCGATTGTCTGTACCCTGCACGGGCCGCACGAGCCCAAACTCAGCGATCTGTATCGTCAGTTTCCAGACGTGTCCTATATCTGCATCAGCCGGTTCCAATGCGCGCAGGAATCCATGCCGCACCGGCGCATTATCCATCACGGAATCGATCTTGCCAGCTACGACCTGAAGGAAGAGAAGCAGCCGTATCTGAGCTTCATTGGGCGCATTGCCCCCATCAAGGGCGTGCATGTAGCGATCACGGTGGCGAAGAGCGCCGGGGTGCCACTGAAAATTGCCGGCGATATCCAGCCCGCTTACCGTGAGTACTTTGAACGCAAGATCAAACCGGAGATCGACGGCGACTTCATTCAGTACATCGGAGTCGCCGACCTGAAAGCTAAGAACGAGCTGCTGGGGAATTCGATGGCCATGCTGTTTCCTATTCAGTGGAACGAACCCTTCGGCCTGGTGATGGTTGAAGCCATGGCCTGCGGAACTCCTGTGCTGGCCCTGCGCGGCGGGTCTGTCCCGGAGATTGTGAAGGACGGCGTGTCGGGATACGTCTGCCGATCCGTACGAGAACTGGCCCAGCGAGTGAAGCAATTGAACTTCAAACCCACGCATCTTCGCGCTTACGTAGCCGAGAATTTCTCCCTGGACCGCATGGTCCGTGAATACGAGCAAGCCTATAAGGACGCCATTGCACCGACAGCGGGCCGAAGCGAAGCCGCGTAGCCCGAATGTGTGGCATGGAGATGTCCACGCGAACAATCGAGGCTACAGGCACCTCGGAAGCTTGCGGTCGATTCTGGTCATCCTGATCGGAATGTGGACAGCGCCAACTTCGCAGCGTGATAGCCGCACATGCCGTGGACGCCGCCGCCGGGCGGGGTTGATGAGGAGCAGATATAAATGTCTTTGGCCGAGGTGGCGTAGTGTCGCCACGTAGGGCGAAACAGGAATTGACGAATATCCATGGCGCCGCCTCCGATATCCCCGCCTACCAGATTGGCGTCCATGCTTTCGAGAGCGGCAGGAGAGAACACGCGCCGTGCCAGGACACAGTCCCGGAATCCGGGGGCGAAGCGCTCGAGCTGAGCTTCCAGCCTGCCGAGCATGTCTACCCGCGATCCATTCGGAACATGACAATAAGCCCATGCCGTGTGTTTGCCTTCGGGTGCACGAGACGAATCGAAGAAACTAGGTTGAGCCAGCAGAACAAATGGCTGGTCAGGGTGCTGGCCGTTTCGTACTGCTTTTTCAGACGCGGCAATCTCCTCAAAGCTTCCTCCCAGATGGATCGTCGCTGCACGCAAGCATTCGGAAGACTTCCAGGGAATGGGTCCGCGCAATGCGTAATCGACCTTGAACGCGCCGGGGCCGTAGCGAAACTTGGCGAGTTGGCGCTTGTAGCAGTACGATAATCGTTCTCGGGCGATAGTGACAAGTTGTCGCGGAGTCAGATCGCAAAGAATGAGATCGTAGCGCGGCAGGGATACAAGACTTTCAACCCGCGATGAGCTATTAACGTTGCCTCCAAGCGTTCCAAGATGGCGGCACAAAGCATTTGTGAGCGATTGCGAGCCGCCCCGCGGAATCGGCCAGCCCACGGCATGCGCCGAGATAGCCATCAACAGGCCGAACGCGCCGCTCAAGGGTTCATCTAGGCTGAGAAACGAATGGGCTGCGAGGCCGGCGAATAGGGCCCGAGTTCGCTCGCTGCGGAAATGGCGGGCAACGGACCTCGCGGAGAGAAGAGCGCTCACCCCAAAACGCGCCATCAGCCAGGGATGCTTCGGAATCGAAGGAATAGGACGCAGAACCTCCACAGCAAAATCTTGCCAGCGCTTAACAAACGGCCGCATCAGCTCGCTCCAAGATTTGCCGTCGACCCCAAGAGAAGCGTCGGTTTCCCGCAGGTCGCGTTCCAGCATTACCGCGGTGCCGTCATCGAGCGGATGCGCGAGCACGGCCGGGGAGTGAATCCACTCCAGACCGTGATTGCGCAGGGGCAGGGAAGAGAAGAACGGCGATCCGGCAGCGAGGGGATGCACGGCGGAGCCAAAGTCGTGAAGGAAACCCGGCAAAGTTAACTCCATCGTGCGGGCGGCGCCGCCGGGGATTGGCTCCGCCTCGAGGACGTCAACCTGCAATCCTGCCTGCCCCAGAACGATCGCGGCTGCGAGTCCGTTCGGACCGGAGCCGACCACGGACGCGCTAGGCCGGTTCACGACTCACCTTCATTGCACAGCTCTTCTCTGTGTCCTCTGTGGTTAACAAACATCAGAACCACTGCGGGCATAGAGCTACACAGAGGTATCATCGCCGTGGCTCGACCGTGGGCCATTCGATCATTTTGAGGCTGCCATCAGGCTCTCGCTCCAGAGTCGGCGCGTAGAGGCCAAGCAGTTGGCGTCGCCACCACATTCCGGTTGCACGTTTTTCTGCCAGCGTCGTAAACCAGTACTGCCAGAGCACGGCACGAATCTGGCGCGGCGGCTCCTGCGGGAAGGGATTAGCCGCAAAGAGAGACAATACATCTCTTTCGTTTGAGAGCAGACCCACTTCCGTGTTTGGCACGATCGGGTACTCGCGCCACGAACCCAGTGACGCGAACCATAAATTCCAATCGAAACGCGGTTGATAGGGCGCATAGATCCGCGGCGGCTGATTCAATTCCTGCGGCTTGTAGCGAAACGGGTATGCCACCCAGTTCTGCCCGTC
>Ga0075423_10006075_pt1 | contig 11319 bp, 7 predicted proteins | sample SoiMethybrSBSTD2_FD_80114 | JGI IMG/M metagenome (GOLD analysis project Ga0075423, IMG submission 80114) | Bulk soil microbial communities from a Populus tree surrounding site in Tennessee, USA - Soil MetaG P. TD hybrid SBSTD2 | ecosystem: Environmental > Terrestrial > Soil > Tree plantation...
AACTTCCCCGACGGCGTCGCGGTCAAGGTCTCGGCCGGGCAGCAGCTGTTCCTCAACCTCCACCTGTTCAACCTGTCGCTCGATCACGTGCACGGGGACCAGCAGATCGGCGGGTACAACACGCTCAACCTGCTGAACGCCAACAGCGACCCGACCTTCGTGCGGACGGTGCTCTACTCGGAGATCGCGCGGAACTACGTGGCGATTCCGCGGGTCAACTTCGTGCGGGTGGTCATCAACGGCGAGAGCTGGGGAATCTACCTGAACGCGCAGCAGTTCAACAAGGACTTCCTCCGCGACTTCTTCGGCAGCACCAGGGGGGCGCGCTGGAAGGTCCCGGGCAGTCCGCGCGGCCGCGGCGGCCTCGAGTACCTCGGCGAGGCCGCCGAGCCGTACAAGGCGCTCTACGAGATCAAGTCGAAGGACGACGACAAGGCGTGGAGCGATCTGGTGCGGCTCTGCCGGCTGCTGAACACGACCGCGCCCGAGCACCTGGAAGCGGTGCTGGCGCCGCATCTCGACATCGACGGCGCGCTGAAATTCCTGGCGCTCGAGGTCGTGTTCGTGAACACCGACGGCTACTGGACGCGGGCCAGCGACTACAGTGTCTACGAGAACGAGCAGGGCCGCTTTCACGTGCTGCCCTACGACTTCAACGAAGCGATGGGCGTCGACGGGCCGGGAGCGCGGCGCGGCTTCGGCGGCCACGCCGGCGGTCCGACGCTCGATCCCCTCGTGGGTCTCGACGACCTGTCGAAGCCGCTGCGATCGAAGCTGCTCGCGGTCCCGGCGCTGCGCACGAAGTATCTCGCTTACGTGCGCGAGATCGCCGACCGCTGGCTCGACTGGAACAAGGTCGCCCCGCTCATCGTCGAGTACCAGGCGCTGATCGACGCCGAGGTCCGGGCCGACGGCCGCAAGCTGTACGGCTACGATCGCTTCAATCCGGCCCCGCTGCAGACGTTTTTCGAGCAGCGCCGGACGTTCCTGCTGCACTAGTGCCCTGGAAGATGCCGATGACAGAACAACCGCAACGGAAGCTCGACTCGCCGATCGACGGTGCCCCGGTCTGGGTACGTGCGCTCCAGGCTGCCATCGTTGGAGTGGCCGCGGGCCTGGCTCTGCACCTGCTGCTCTCGCTGGTTGTTCTCCACGGGAAGGAACTGTGGTCGCGTCCGGCCGCGCCGGCCACCTGCAAGAAGAGCGCGCCAGCACGCGAAACCGGGGCGCCCGCGAACCGGGCCACGCCGGCCGTCAGCACTGAAGGCGCGGCTGCCGTACGCGGCTGACGCCGGTCACCCCAGGAACATCTCGTACGCGACGTTCTGGGCTTCCCGCTGGTAGGGGTAGCCGAGGCCTTCCAGGAAGGCTTCGAAGCTGCCGCGTTCGTCTTCCGGCACTTCGAAGCCCGCGAGCACCCGCCCGAAATCGGCGCCGTGGTTGCGGTAGTGGAACAGGCTGATGTTCCATCGCCCGCCCAGCTTCTCCAGGAAGTCCATCAGCGCGCCCGGCCGCTCCGGGAACTCGAACCGGTAGACCCGCTCGTTCTTCACCTCGCCGCTGCGTCCGCCCACCATGTGGCGGACGTGGAGCTTCGCCAGCTCGTTGTCGGTGAGATTCACCGTCTGATGGCCGCTGGCGTTCAGCGCCGCCGCGAGCTCCGCCGCGTCCTGCTTCGATCGCGTGGAGATGCCGACGAAGATGTGGGCGCGATCGCGGCCGCTCAGCCGGTAGTTGAATTCGGTCACGACGCGGCGGCCGATGGTGGCGCAGAACTCGCGGAACGCGCCCGGCCGCTCCGGGATCGTGACGCCGAAGAGCGCCTCCCGCGCCTCGCCCAGCTCGGCGCGCTCCGCGACGAAGCGCAGCCGGTCGAAGTTCATGTTGGCGCCGCTCAGGATCGCGGCGAGGCGGGCGTTCCTGGTGCCGGTCCGCTCGACCCACGCGCGCAGCCCGGCGACCGCGAGCGCGCCGGCCGGCTCCATGATCGACCGCGTGTCGTCGAAGATGTCCTTGATGGCGGCGCAGATCTCGTCGTTCGAGACCCGCACCACCTCGCGGACCGTCGACTGCACGATCGGAAACGTGAGGCGGCCCACTTCCTGGACTGCCACGCCGTCGGCAAAAATCCCCACACGGTCGAGCACCACGCGCCGTCCCATCGCCAGCGACTGGTACATCGCGTCCGCCTCGTACGGCTCCACGCCGATGACGTCGACGGACGGCCGCAGCGCTTTGACGTAGCTGGCGATACCGGCGATCAGGCCGCCGCCGCCAACCGGAACGAAGATGGCGTCCACGTCGCCCAGCTTGTGCCGCAGGATCTCGTGCCCGACTGTGCCCTGGCCGGCGATCACCAGCTCGTCGTCGAACGGGTGTACGAAGGTGCGTCCGGTCGACGCCACCAGGTCGTCGCAGTGGTGCTTGGCTTCGGTGTAGTTGTCGCCGCTCAACACGACCTCGGCGCCGAGCTCGGCCACCGCTTCCACTTTGATCGCCGGGGTCGTCTTCGGCATGACGATCAGCGCGTCGAGTCCGAGGTGGTGCGCGGAGAAGGCCACACCCTGCGCGTGGTTGCCGGCGCTCGCTGCGATCACGCCGCGGGCCCGCTCCGCCTCGGTCATGTGGGCGATGCGGTTGTAGGCGCCGCGCAGCTTGTAGCTGAAGACCGGCTGGAGATCTTCTCTCTTCAGCAGAATCTCGTTGCCGAGCCGGCGCGAGAGCCGGTGCGCGCGGTCGAGCGGCGTCTCGTGCGCGACGTCGTAGACGCGGCTGTTGAGGATCAACCGCAGCATGGCGTCGGTGCTGATCACGGGAAGAGGCTCAGTCAGTGACATGCGTCAACTCCCAACCTCCAACTCCCAACTTCCAAACCGAGTCGATTGAGAGAGCTGGGCAGAAGTCCTCTGTAATCGCTGGGATCTGAAGTTTCCACCCCGGTGGCTCGAGTTCGGTGCCTTGGGAATTGGAAGTTGGGAGTTGGAAGTTGACATCTGTCCCGTTCATCTCCCCGCCAGCGAATAGATGTCGTTCAGGATACCCGCCGCCGTGACCGCCGGCCCGGCGCCTGGCCCGCTGACGACCAGCGGCTCATGACGGTATCGGCTGGTCGTGAAGGCAATGAGGTTGCGCGTCCCTTCGAGCGCCCCCATCGGGCTCGAGGCCGGCACGGCGGCGAGCTTCGCCGACACCGAGCGCGGCGTCGCGGTGACGACGTAGCGCAGCACCCGTCCCTTCTTCTTCTCGCGCGCCGCGCGCTCCGACCATTCCTTGTCGAACTTCGGCAGTTCCGCGAAGAACCGCTCGATCGACACCCCATCGAGCGCCGGCGGCACCAGGCTGTGCGGCACCGGTGCGGGGCCACGGTAGCCGAGCAGGCGGGCCAGGATCAGACCCTTGCGCGCCGCGTCCATGCCCGACAGGTCTTCGCGTGCGTCCGGCTCGGCGTAGCCCTTCTCCACGGCGCGCCGCACCGCCTCCGAGAACCGCTCACCCTGGGACACCGCGGACATGATGTACATCAGCGTGCCGCTGACGCAGCCTTCGACGCGCAGCACGCGGTCGCCGGTCTCGACCAGCTTCTGATACGTATCGATGATCGGCAGCCCGGCGCCGACGGTCGCCTCGTACTTCACCCTCGGGCCGCCGTTCGACGAGGTCTGGAGGAGCGCGGCATAGCGATCCCAGGCGTTCGCGAGCGGCTTCTTGTTGGCGAGCACCACGTTGAAGCCGTGGCCGATCGCTGTCCGCAGCAGGTCGCCGGTCTCTTCGCTGGTCACGTCGACGATGATCGGACGCGAGACCGCGTGGGCGGCCATCGTCGTCAGCGCTGCAGTTGCGTCCGCCTTGCGTCCGCCGAGCGAAGTCAGGAGCGCCCCCGCGTCCTTCTTGTGGGCCAGATCGAGCAGCCGCCGCCGCGAGATGCCGCGCGGCTCGAAGATGTAGCCGGATCGATCGAGCAGCCCGACCACGCGCACGATCGGCTGGCCCGGCATCGGGTCGGCAATCTGGTCGGCGAGCGCACGCCCCACCCGGCCGAACCCGAGCAGCACCACGTCGGTCCGCACGGTCGTGGTCGCCGTGCCGCCGCCGATCTTCGCCAGCTGGAAGGCCGCGTGCACGCACCGCGCTGCCTCCGCCGCGTCGTTGCCGTTGACCGCGAACGAGATGTTCCGCTCCGACGATCCCTGCGCGATCGCGACGACGTTGATATGGGCGGCGGCGAGCGCCGAGAAGACGCGGGCGGCGATGCCAGGAGTGCCCGCCATGCCGTCGCCGACGACCGCAAGTACCGCCATTCCGGGCCGGGCCGTGACGTTGTCGATCAGGCCGCTCGCGATCTCGCCGCTGAACGCCTGCTGGATGCTCCGGACCGCGCGGTCGGCCTCGGTTTCCGGAAGCGTGAAACCGATCGAGCTCTCGGACGAGGCCTGGAAGATCGTGGAGACCGACAGCCGCTCGGATTCGACGGCGGAGAACGTGCGCGCCGCGATCCCGTGCACGCCGGCCATGCCCTTGCCGGCGACGGTCACGATCGCCTGGCCGCGAACGATGGCCAGCGCCTTGACCGGATACGCGCGAAGCGACCGGCGGGCCGAGACCTCGGTCCCGGGCGAATCCGGGCTGAGGAACGAGCGCACGTGCATCTCGACCCGGGTCCCGGCGATCGGGATCAGCGCGCGGGGATGCAGAACCTTTGCGCCGTAGTGTGCGACCTCTCCGGCCTCGCGATGATGGAGCTGCGGGATGAGGCGGGCGTCCGGCACGAGCCGCGGATCGGCGGTCAGGATGCCTGGCACGTCCTTCCAGAGCACGACCCGGCGGGCGTTCAGCGCGCGCGCGAGCAGTGTCGCGGAGAGATCCGTGCCGCCCCGGCCCATGGTCGTGACGCTGCCGTCCGGCGCCTGGCCGATGAAGCCCGGCACCACCACGATGGTGCCGGTCGCGAGCTTCGGGCGAATCAGGCGCCGCGCGCGCCGCGTGGTCTCGGCCTGATTGGGCGCCGCGGATCCGTGGTGCTCGTCCGTAGCGACAACGTCGAGCGCGTCGATGTAGACCGCGCGCCGTTTCGCCTGGGCCAGGGTCGCGGCCAGGATCTGCGCCGACATGCGCTCGCCGCGCGAGACCAGCCGATCGCTGGCGCGCGGCGCGAGGTGGTCGAGCAGCCCGACCGCCGTGCAGAGCTCGCGGTATTCACGCGCCGCCTTGTCCGATGCCGCGAACAGCTTCCGCCGGACCGGTCCTGACGGGATGAGCGCCCGGATCACCTCGCGGTGGCGGCGCAGGAACGCCGCCGCGGTCTTGTTGACGTCGTCGCGTCGTCCGGCGAGCGCGTGCGCCGCCCCTTCCAGCAGCATATCGGTGATGCCCGACAGCGCCGACGGCACCACGACGAGGTGGCCCTGGTGACCGGCGATCAGTCCCGCCGCTTTCTGAATCTGGTCGGCCGTCGCCAGCGAGGCGCCGCCGAACTTCCAGACCTCGAGCGGGATGCGTCTCCGGGCGGGGCGTGCGGATCTCCTGGCCACGTTACCTGCTTGCCACCGCCGTGCTGAGCCGATCGACGGCGCGGCGGACGGCGTCGTAATCGTTCGGCAGCTCCACCGGCGGGTTGGCGTGCCGTGGCGTGATGCCTGCGAGCGTGTGCGTGTGGTAGCCGGTCTTGAACTCCGAGAACTTCAGCCCGTTCGCCGTCGACACGACGATGACGCGATCGGTCTTGCGGACCTCGCCGCGGCCGATCAGCTTCTCGAGCGACGCGAGCGCCACGGCCGTGTGCGGGCAATTGAACATCCCGGTGCGATCGGCCCGCGCCGACGCGTCCGCGAGCTCGTTCTCGCTGGCCTGCTCGACGATGCCGTCGAAGGCCTTCAGCGCGTTGACGGCGCGATGAATCGAGACCGGGTTGCCGATCTGAATCGCCGTGGCCAGCGTCGGCTGCGCGCGCACCGGCTCGAACGCCCAGCGGTTCTGGTAGGCGCGATACAGCGGGTTCGCGGCCGCCGCCTGCGCGACCACCAGCCGCGGTTTCTTCGCGATCAGCCCGAGGTCCAGCATCATCTGGAAGCCGGCGGCCAGCGCGCTCACGTTGCCGAGGTTGCCGCCGGGAATCACGACGACGTCGGGGACCTCCCAGTCGAACTGCTGCACTATCTCGATCGAGAGCGTCTTCTGGCCTTCGAGCCGGAGGCTGTTCATCGAGTTGGCGAGGTAGACGCCTTCCTCTGCCGCCAGCCGCTGGACGATCGCCATGCAGCCGTCGAAGTCGGTGTCGAGCGCCAGCACCCGCGCGCCGTTGGCGAGCGGCTGCACCAGTTGCGCCGCCGAGACCTTGGCGCGCGGAAGAATGACGATGGCCGGGATGCCCGCGGCCGCGGCGTAGGCCGCCAGCGCCGCCGAGGTGTCGCCGGTCGAGGCGCAGGCGACGGCGCCGATCTGCGAACCGTCGGCGATCATCTGCTTGACCACCGACACCAGCACGGTCATGCCGAGATCCTTGAAGGATCCGGTGTGCGAGTTGCCGCACATCTTCACCCAGAGGTCCTCGACCCCGAGCTCGCGCCCGTAGCGTTCCGCCCAGAAGATGTTGGTGCCCCCTTCGTCCATCGACACGACGTTCTCGTCGCGGACGCCGGGGCAGACCCATTCCTTCTTGCCCCACACGCCGGAGCCGTACGGCCAGGCGGTGCGCTTGTAGCGATCGTCGAACAGCCGCATCCATGCGACCGGGCTGCGATGCCGCAGCGCGTCGACGTCGTGCACGACCTGAAGCAGCCCGCCGCAGGTCGGACAGTGATACATCGCCTGCCAGATCTCATGCTCGCCGGGACACCCGGAGGAGCAACGGAAGACCGCCCGATAAGTAGTCATGGGAGACCCTCGAACTCAACTCCCAACTTCCAACTCCCAACTCCCAAGGGAAATCGCTCGCGCCTGCTGGATGAAAGGCGACGCAACTTGCTTGTTGCGACGCTTTTCACCCTGCTGTCGCGAACAACTTCCCTTGGGAGTTGGAAGTTGGGAGTTGGAAGTTGACATGTCTTACACTCCCGCTGGCGCCTGCTCGATAGCCTCGAACTCCGCCAGCGACCGTCCGATCCGGATCGGCTCGACGCCGTGGCCGTTCATCACCTCGGCGGTCTTGTAGCCGTTGCCGGTGACGCAGATGACGATCGACTCGCCGCGGTTGATCGCGCCGCGCTCGATCAGCTTGCGCGTGGCGGCCACGGTCACGCCGCCGGCCGGCTCGGTGAAGATGCCTTCCGTCTCCGCCAGCAGCTGAATCCCCGCGATGACCTCGTCGTCGGCGACCATCGCGCCGGCGCCGCCGGTCGATCGCACCGAGCGCAGCACCTGGAAGCCGTCCGCGGGGTTGCCGATCGCGATCGACTTGGCGATCGTGTCGGGCTTCACGGGCTCGGGGTACTCGAGTCCCGCCTCCAGCGCCCGGACGACCGGCGCGCAGCCCGCGGCCTGCGCGGCGTGAATCGTCGGCACCTCGCCGGCCACCAGGCCGACTTCGCGAAGCTCGTGGAAACCCTTGAGGATGCGGGGCAGCAGCGTGCCCCCGGCGACCGGAGAGACCACGTGCCGGGGAAACCGCCAGCCAAGCTGTTCTGCAATCTCGAAGCCGTACGTCTTGGCGCCTTCCGCGTAGTACGCGCGCAGGTTGATGTTCGCGAAGCCCCAGTGGTACTTGTCCGCCACCTGCGTGCACAGCCGGTTGACGTCGTCGTAGTTGCCGCGGACCGCGATGATCCGGGGGCGGTACACGGCCGCGCCGGTGACCTTGCCGGCCTCGAGATTGTCCGGGATGAACACCGAGCAGGCGAGGCCGAGGCGCGCCGCGTGAGAAGCCACGCTGTTGGCGAGGTTGCCCGTGGATGCACAGGCGAACACCGTGAACCCGAGCTCCACCGCCCGCGTCGCCGCCACCGAGACGACGCGGTCTTTATATGAGCAGGTCGGATGGTTGACGGAATCGTCTTTCACATACAGTTCCGTCACGCCGAGGCGCTTGGCCAGCCGCTCGGCGCGCACCAGCGGCGTGAAGCCGGAGTGCAGCCCGGTGAGGGGCTCTCGTTCGATTGGCAGGAACTCGCGATAGCGCCACAGGTTCTCGGGCCGCGACTCGATCAGGTCGCGAGACACGAGCGAGGCGATGGCCTTGTAGTCGTAGGTGACCTCGAGGGGCCCGAGGCACTGGTCGCAGACCCACAAGGCAGACGCCGGGAACTTGGTCCCGCACAGGTGACACCGGAGGCTGAAGTTCATGCCGTTCTCTCTCGTTCGGCGGACGATCGCGCCGGGTTGATGGTTGCGGGCTGGACCGCCGCAAGATTCCTGATGGTGTGCGGCACGCCGAGGCGGCGATAGACGTCGCCGAGGACGGCCGCGGCTTCTTCGGATCGGCCCGGCGCCGCGAGGGCCAGGACCGACGGACCGGCGCCGCTCAGGCAGACTCCGAGCACCGACGGGTGATCGATGGCCAGGCACTCGGCGAGCGCCGGCACCATGGCGCCGCGCGCGGGCTGGTGCCAGCGGTCCTTCAGCGCCTCTCGAATGTCGCCGTATTCGCGCGTCTCGAGTGCGCGGACGAACAGGAGCGCGCGCTGCAGGTTCGCGACCGCATCCGGGAGCGGCACGGAGTCGGACAGCACCGCGCGCGCGTGGCTGGTCTCGAGACCGCTCCCTGGAGTGGCGATGACGAACCGGATCTCGTCCGGCCACCGCCAGGCGCGGGCGAGCACGCCGGCGTCGGTCTGACAACTCAGCGTGATGCCGCCGTAGAGCGCCGCGGCGGCGTTGTCGGGGTGTCCCTCGAGGTCGGTTGCGAGGTTGAGCATGTCGGCCGGGTCGAGCGGGATGGCCCGGGCGGCTTCGTAGAGGCGGAATCCTGCGACCGCCGCCGCCGCACTGCTGCCAAGACCCGCCGCCATCGGGATGTCGCTGGAGACCCGCACCTTCAGCCCCATCACCGGCCGGCCGTAGCGGCGGCACGCCAGCTGGAATGCGGAGTCGATGCGGTTCTCGCCGGCTGGCCCCGCGCCCTCGAACTCGTACTCGACCGCGCCCGCGAGGTCGGCGCGCACGTCGAGCACGGCGATCCGCAGGTGCAGATCGAGCGCGACCGACAGCGCGTCGAACGCCGGCCCGAGATTGCTCGTCGAGCCGGGCACCGCGATCACGTTATAGGGTTCAGCCATAGTTCAGCGTACGACCGACAGCCCACCAAGGAGCGGTCACAGAGGCAAGGAGATCAGGAGACCGCTTCGTTGGGGCTGTCATTCGCCCCCCTGAAAGCAAAAAACCCGCAGCCTCTGAGGGCGGCGGGTTGTGAGTGCTTTCAGGCTCGATGCTCGGCTACACGCCACCCTCCGCCCCATGCTGCGAACAGCATCGGGTAATCCCCACGATGGTCATCGGCATGGACACGAGCATCTGAGGAGTATAAGCAGCCATTATCAGCCGAATCAAGGTATTTGGCGGATTTATGTTATGTTTCGCGCCGTTTGCCGGTCGAGGTGACCGGGCGACTACGACGGTGACGGCGCAACCGATGCGGCAGTCTATCGGCCGGAGAACGGCACGTTTTACGTCCGCATGTCGCACTCCAACATCGGAGTGATGAGGTCGATCGGCACACCGAATCAGGTGCCGGTGAATCGTCCTGTGGCCTTGAGACTGCCTGCGCCCTGACGGACTCCCGAGGTATAAGTACTGTTTCCCGCCCGCAGGAACCGCCGGCAGGAACCATCTTTCCCGACGAGACGATCGTGACAGCAACGCCAGGGACGGGCATTCTCGACGTGGCCCGTGTCGATCGGCGCAGTGTCGTGCGCCGCGCCTATGCCACCAGCCCCTTGCGGCTGCTGACGCCGGCGAACCACGGCCACGCCGCGTGGGTGTATGCCAGCTCGTACGGCGGCGGGCTGGTTGGCGGCGATGCGCTGCGGCTGCAGATCAGCATCGGCCCCGGCGCGGCGGCGTTCGTCTCTTCGCAGGCTTCGACCAAGGTCTATCGGTCCGGCGACCACTCCTCCTCTCATCTCGACGCGTCCGTGGCCCCAGGCGGCCATCTCGTGCTGTGGCCCGATCCCGTCGTCTGCTATGCCGGCTCGACGTTCCGGCAGGCGCAGCGGGTGGAGCTGGCAGCGGAGGCTGCGCTGGTGCTCGTCGACACGATGACCTCCGGGCGGCGGGCATCGGGGGAACGCTGGCAGTTCGTCGAGTACTCGAACCGGCTGAACGTCTCCTACGACGGCCGGTCCGTCGTGTTCGACTCGACGCGGTTGTCCGCCTCGGACGGCGATCTCGCTGCCCGCATGGGCCGCTTCGACGTCCTGAGCTCTGTGACCATCGTCGGCCCTCGCTTCCAGACCGAGGCACGGGCTATCGCGGCCTCCGTCGCGGCGCAGCCCATCGAGCGCCGCGCCGACGTCCTGATCTCGGCGTCGCCGATTGGGGATCTCGGCTGCCTGCTGCGTGTCGCCGGCCGATCGATCGAACAGGTCGGCGGCGTCATCCGACGGTATCTCTGCTTTCTTCCCCGCACGCTCGGCGACGATCCCTGGGCGCGCAAATGGTGATCGCATGCATCTGACACCCCGCGAGATCGACAAGCTGATGCTCCATCAGGCCGGATTCCTGGCGCAGAAGCGCCTGGCGCGCGGCGTCCGCCTGAACTATCCGGAAGCGGTCGCGCTGATCGCGACCCAGCTGCTGGAATTCATCCGCGACGGCCGCGCGGTCGCGGAGCTGATGGATCTCGGCCGGCAACTGCTCGGACGGGCGGATGTCGCCGACGGCGTGGCCGACATGATCGACGAGGTCCAGGTCGAGGGGACGTTCCCGGATGGCACCAAGCTCGTGACCGTCCACCATCCGATCGTCGCCGAGCACGGAAACCGCGCGCTCGCGCTCTACGGGAGCTTCCTCACCCCGGCGGGCACCGCGGGCGAGCGCGCGCCGATCGCGCTCGAAGGCCGTGCCGGAGAGGTCATCGCGCCGGATGGCGAGCTGATCCTGAACGCCGATCGCGAGGCGGTCCGGATCGAAGTCGCCAATCGCGGCGATCGGCCGATCCAGGTGGGCAGCCACTATCACTTCGTCGAAACCAACCGGGCTTTGTCGTTCGACCGCGCCGCTGCGTACGGCATGCGTCTCGACATTCCGGCGGGAACTGCGGTTCGATTTGAGCCGGGTGAAACGAAGACGGTCAGCCTCGTCGCGATCGCCGGCAACCGGGTGATTTCCGGCGGCAACGCGTTCGCGAACGGGCCGGTGAACGAAGCGCGACGGGAGCAGCTCGAGACCTTC